>WNGR01011152.1_pt1 | contig 13992 bp, 15 predicted proteins | sample 5407581 | NCBI WGS metagenome assembly WNGR01 (sample SAMN13153383, study PRJNA577476) | soil metagenome | isolation source: 80 cm soil or saprolite under Garry oak tree replicate 2 | place: USA:California | collected 2016-06-15 | reverse complement strand
CTGGGCGGGATGCGACCGCGAAGAGGGCGCGGATCTCGGACGCGGTCATGGCCCGAGTGCCGTGGGCGTAGCGATCCAGGAAAGGGTCATCAGCGCGCATGGGCGGTAGCATACGTCAGACGCTTCCATCGCCTCGACCGGTCCGGCAGACCTGTCTTGCTACTCTGGCGGTACAGGTCGGCGGTTGGGTCGCCGTGGGAGTTCGCTCGATAGGAGCCGCTCTTGCCCAGGTTGTTGAGAGGCGTTGCAAGAGGATTCCTCCTCGGAGCGGTCGCCGGGCTGCTCTGGGGACTCTGGGGGATACCACGCCGTGTGCGTCTGGTCACGGGAGCCGGATAGGTGGGCCGCAAGGTCGTTGCCCTCAACGTCGAGACACTCGACCTATTGCCTGCACCGTGTCGGCAATGCGTGTTCTGGGAACTTGGTCCGAAGGCTCGTCCCCTCGGTTCCGAGGAGGCCGGTCTCCAGAAGGAAGCGTGGCTTTCCTCGATTGTTCTCGAGTGGGGTGCCGCAGGGCATGTCCTGCTCGTCGACGGCGCGCCAGCCGCGTACTCGCTGTACGCGCCGGCCCGCTTCCTGGAGCAGGCGACCTCGCAGGCGGCCAGGCCGGTGAGCAGGGACGCCGTGCTGCTCGCGACCCTGGCCGTCTGGCCGCCGTTCGAGGGTCAGGGGATCGGGCGCGCCCTGCTCCAGGCGATGGCCCGCGATCTCATCAAGCGAAGGGTGCGCGCGGTCGAGGCCTTCGCCGACCGGGTATGGACAGGTCGGTACTGCCACATCCCGATCGACTTCCTGGAGGCGTGTGGCTTCCAGGTAGTGCGGGAGCACCCGCGCTATCCCCTGCTACGCATGGATCTCCGTACCGTCCTGCGATGGAAGGATGCGCGTGAGGCCGCGCTGGAAGCGCTCCGCGTGCCGGCGCCGGCGCAGCCCGTCCTCCGTCCGGTGCCGTCCAGCTCTCCGCACGCGCGAGGTCCAGATACAACGAGCCCGGCCTCGTTGTGAGGCCGGGCTCGGGACTGGTATGGCGATCGAGGGTGTTGGCCGCGTGAAGGTGCCCGCCAGATTCGTCAGGCGACGAATTCTGACAACTGCGCGAGCAGGTCGCGCTTGGAGCTGAAGCCGACCACGCGCTGCTTCTCGACCCCGCCGACGAACAGCACCAGGGTCGGGATGCTCAGAACCCCGTACCGCCGTGCCACGTCGGGGTTCTCGTCGACGTTCAGCTTCGCGATCGTCAGCTTGCCCTCGTGCTCCTTGCCAATCTCCTCGAGGACCGGGGCGATCATCTTGCACGGGCCGCACCATTCGGCCCAGAAGTCGACGAGAACGGGCCCCTGCGACCGGAGAACCTCGGTCTCGAACGTGGCGTCGCTGACGGGTTTGCTCATATGTTCGGTGCTGGCGAGGGTTGCGCCCTCGGCACCTCCACCTCCTCGAAGTCGTGCGTTTGACGGTATCGACCGTCACGTGCATAAACGGTTGCGCGAGTGACCGGTATTCCAGATCCTCTCATCGTCGGCGGACCTGACGCTCCGGATGCGTTGGCGGGCCGTCCTATACTGCCCCGGGTGCTTGCCTCGAAACAATCGGAGCGACTTGTGCGTCCCCTTCCTCGCTACGTTCTCGCCATCATGGCGGCCTTCGTGGCCTTCGAGCTGTGGATCCCCTTGCTCGCGATCGTGATCCGAGCGCTGGTGGGTCCGACCATACCGACCGCGGTGCAAGCGGTGGTCCCACTGTTCGGCCTGGCTGTGCCGGCTGTGGTGGGTCTCGCGTTGTCCGATTACCTGGCGGACCGGCAAGGACTGGTCCGACCGTACCAGCCGAAGCGGCGCCCGGCGGACCTCGACCAGGAGGACGAGCTGGACGAGGGGGAAGAGGCCGACGAGGCGCTGGATGAGCAGGATGAAGAGGCCGGGGACCGAGAGCTCGAGGGCCAGGAGGAGGGGCTGGAGGAGCAGGACGAGGAGAGCGCGGCCGAGGGACGCGGCGGCGAACGCACGGCGCGCCGCTCCCACGGCCCGCGCCGTTCCTAGCACCGGGCCGGCCCCCAGCCCCGGGAAGGCGACCCGAGGCCCGGGCACGCGACCCCGCGGGGTTAGTCCCAGTTGTCGGTGGTGGCGCCGGAGTCGTAGCCGTGGGCTTCGAGCCAGCGTTCGGCGTCGATGGCGGCGGCGCAACCGGTCCCGGCGGCGGTGACGGCCTGCCGGTAGACGTGATCGACGACGTCGCCGGCGGCGAACACGCCGTCGACGCTGGTGGCGGTCCCCGGGGGGTTGACCTTGATGTACCCGGCCTCGTCCAGCTCGACCTGGTCGGCGAACAACTCGGTGTTCGGCAGGTGGCCGATGGCGACGAAGACCCCGGCCACGCCCAGATCCGATTCGCTGTTGTCCTCGAGGTTGCGCAGCCGCACCCCGCTCACCGACTGGTCGCCGTGGACCTGCTCGACCACCGAGTTCCAGGCGAAGTCGATCTTGGGGTTGGCGAAGGCCCGGTCCTGCATGACCTTGGAGGCGCGCAGCCGGTCCCGCCGGTGGACGATGGTCACCTTGGTGGCGAACCGGGTGAGGAAGATCGCCTCCTCGAGCGCGGAGTCGCCGCCCCCGACGACGGCCAGGTCCTTGCTGCGGAAGAAGAAGCCGTCACAGGTGGCGCAGGTCGAGACGCCTCGTCCGAGCAGCTTGCGCTCGGAGTCGAGCCCGAGCATTTTCGCCTTCGCGCCGGTGGAGATGATCAGGGCCTTGCCCGAGTACTCTTCATCGTCAACCCAGGCACGGAAGGGCGAGCCAGAGAGATCCACCTTGGTCGCGTCCGCGGTGACGAACTCGGCACCGAAGCGCTGCTCGGGACCCAGGATGCCGGTCGGGAATCCCGGGTAGTTCTCGACCTCGGTCGTCAGCATGAGCTGACCGCCTGCCTCGGCGCCTTCGATGACGATTGGGTGCAGGTTGGCCCGTGCCGCGTAGAGCGCGGAGGTCAATCCAGCCGGACCCGAACCGACGATCAGGACAGGAGAGGTGGTTCGAGACGTGGCCATCAGCCCTGTGAGCCTCCTTGAGAAAATTTGGGGCGCCCGGTGTGCCGACGGACGCTCCAGGTGCAACGGTCTCCAGCGTGCCCCTATTCCACACGGCGCCCGGCCACCAGGTCAAAGGTCCCAAAGTGGATCGCACGGTTATTGAGGTTTCCTCGTATATTGAGAATGCTATGGCAACTGACTCGGCGCCCGTCGTTCCCGCGTGCGTCAACCATCCTGACGTCGAGACGCGACTCACCTGTTCGAACTGCGGTGATCCGATCTGCGCGCGCTGCATGGTGAGCACGGTCGTTGGACAGAAATGCCCGCGTTGTGCCAGGCAGTCGACGCGAGCGCGGGGCAACCCCGATTCGCTGCTGGTGCTCAGGGCGTTCGGAGCCGGCCTCGCGGTGGCGGCGGTCGGCGCGCTGGTGCTCCTCAAGGTGGGCCTGTTCGGAGGGATCCTGCTGGCGGCCGGGTACGGCTTCCTGGTCGGCGAGGCGGTCCGCCAGGCCGCCCGCAAGCGGGTCCACTCCCGGCTTGGAGCGATCGCGGCCGCGTCGCTGGTGATCGGTCTGGGCTGCATCGCCATCGTCTTCAGCATTCCGCTGCTGGCACCGCAGGTGCTGCTGTTCCTGGTGGTCGGCGGAGGCGTGGCGTTCGTGCGGGCAAGCGGCATCTGGTGACCAGGCCCGCCGGTCGCCGCGATCAGGACGGCGTCAGGGCGGTGTGACCCTCACGGGATCATGCGCGAACGGCGGGGCGGAGCAGTTGTCCAGCGGGAAGGCCCACAGGTCCGCCTGGTCCGGAGCGCCCAGGCGCACGGTGACCAGGACGGTCGCGGCCCTCCCTCGGTAGATGGTGGGGCTCACGAAGAAGGCGGGCTGGAGCCCCTGATCCCCCGCCTGGGCCCGGGCGCTCGTCACGCAAGTGCCCTGCTGCAGGCTGGAGGGGGCCTGAGCGCCGGCGGTCCCACCGCCGGCGCCCCCGCTGCCCGAAGTGCTGGCCGCGCCGCCGGAACTCTCCGCGGTCCCACCGGACGTTCGCCCGGAGTCGAGCCGCGGGGTCGCGGTACCGGGCTGCCCGGTCCCGGAGGACTGTCGGGCACCGGCACCGGCGGCTGCGTGGTAAGCGGAGCGGACCTCGGGGTTGCCGGCGAGCGCGGACTGGAGAGCCGTCCCCGAGTACCCGTCCGGCGCGGAGAAGACTGGCAGCGTTCCCTCCGCGCTCCCACCGAGCGCCCTGGACGCGGAGTCGGCCCCCCGACGGCCGCCTTGGGTTGCCAGCGGCTGCCCGCCCCCGTGGCGGAGCAGCGGGACCAGCCCGACGACCAGCAGGATGAGGGCGGCGGCCGTGCTCAGCACGGCGATCCGGCGGCGCCCACCCGGCGACCGGCGTCCACGGCGCCGACCATCCAGCGGGATCGGCTCCGAGATGGAGGCGGACTCCCCCAGCCCGTCGCCGTTGGCGGCGGCTGCCGCGCGATGCCCTTGGCGGCCGTCGACCCCGGCGGCAGCGGCCGCCAGGTGACGGCCCCGCTCCCCGTCGCCGGTGCCGGCGGGCGTGGACGTGGCAGCCTCGCGCTCGATGGCGGCGGCGAGCCGCTCGTGCAGACACCCGGCCCGGACAGGTCGCCCGCCTGCCAGGCGGCGAGCTCCTCGGGGTCGGGATGGGTGGGATGGACGGGCACGCTGGGGCTACTCCTCGTTGTGGTGACGTTCCGCTTCCGCTGATTCGGACGTTGCGACGGTCGCCTGGGTTCCCGGACGGTCGTCCCGCTCGGCGAGCTGCTCCCCGAGCGCGAGCCGCCCGCGGAAGACCCGGCTCTTGACGGTCCCGACCGGGATCCCGAGGATCTCGGCGGCCTGCGCGTGCCCGAACCCGTACAAGTCACACAGGATCAGGGCGACCCGGAAGTCCTCCTGCACCGCCCGCATCGCGGCCTGCACGGTCAGGGTGGTGGCCACTGCGGCGCCGGGGTCGCCGACGGCCGCGGCACCCTGACCAGTCTCCTCGGCCTGCAGCGGCGTCGTGCGGGCACGGCCGCGACGTCTGGCCTGGTCGGTGGCGGCATTGACGGCGATCCGGTAGAGCCAGGTCGAGAAGGCGGCCTCGCCGCGGAAGGCGCCGCCTCGGCGGAGCGCGCCGATGAAGGCCTCCTGGGTGGCGTCCTCGGCGTCCTCGCGGTTGCCCAGGATCCGGAAGCAGAGCCCGTAGATGCGGCGCTCGTGCCTGGTCATCAGCTCACCGAAGGCCCTCCGGTCGCCTTCGAGATGGGCGGCCAGCAGTTCCTCGTCGCTGGCGCCGTTCACGACCTCAGCGTGGCCTCGGCGATGCCGTCCTGGTAGCCGCCATCCGCGGCGGGGAGCTGCGTGAACCAGATCAGGTAGTACCGGTAGCTGGCGTCGCCGGAGAAGTCCAGGGTCGAGCTCTGCGGCGCGTCGGGGCGGATCGCGAGCCGGTTCGCCGTCCACCCGTCGAAGCTGGAGTGCACCGAGTCCGACCCGTACACCTCGACGTTCGCCCCGCCGTTGACGAGCTGGAGCTGGAGCTGGCGAGCCCGCTCCGGGCTGCCGACGTCGAGCACCATGCCGAGGCCCTGCTTGAGCCTGCCGAAGTCCGGGGAGGTGTAGTGCTCGGTCTCCCATGCGGTCCCGGCGTCGCCGTCGATCGCCCTGTTCGCGTGGGCGTCGTTCTCGGTGGGCGGCTTGCCGAACGGGTCGTACGCATGCGCGTCGACGATGTTGAGCGCCGTCGCCGGCTGCGAGGTGGTCTTGGGCGATGTGCTCCCGGGTGTCTGGTGCGTGCCTGGGAGGCTGATGATGCCGTTCCTGTTCAGGCCGGCGCCGATCACCACCAGCGCCGCCACCAGACCGACGACCACCAGTGTCCAGCCGAGCCAGCGGCCCTCGTGCCGCAGGAAGCCCGGAGCCGGCGCATGCTCGTTGTGCGGCGGCGCCAGCGGCTGCTCGACCAGCAACGACCCCCGTTCGCCATCCCAGGCGGCGGCCCTGGCCAGGGCCGAGCCCATCGCCGCGGCGGTCGGGTACCGGTCGCGGGGATCGAGCATCATCGCCTTCAGCACGACCGCGTCCAGCTCGCGGGGCACGCCCGCCCGGATCGCCCGGGGCGAGAGCGGGCCGTTGTTGCCCCGGGACGGCACCGTCGCGGGCGGCCGTCCGGTCAGCATCTCGAACAAGCAGGCACCCAGCCCGAAGACGTCGGCGCGCCCGTCCGGGTCGCCGCTGCCGGCGGCCTCGGGGGCCATGTAGCCGCCGGCGGCCAGCAACTCGCCGGTGCTGCCGGGATCGTCGGCGGTGGCTGCCTTGGCGATCGAGAAGTCGGCGACCTTCACGCTGCCGTCGTCGCAGAGCAGGATGTTGGCGGGCTTCAGGTTGCGGTGGATGACGCCGGCCTGGTGGGCGTACTCGAGCGCGTGGACGACCTCGCTGGCCAGGCGCGCCGCCTCCGCCGGAGGGAGCGGGCCGTGGCTGTTCAGCACGTCGCGCAGGGTGGGCCCGTCGACCAACTCCATGACGATGTAGTTCACGCCCTCCTGCTCGCCGGTGTCGTACAGCGCGACGATATTGGGGTGCGTGAGGCGGGCCGCGTTGATGGCCTCCTGGTGGAAACTCCCACGCAGGCCAGCGTCCGCGGCCAGGTCGGGATGCAGCACCTTGACCACCACGTCTCGACCGAGGACGCGGTCGTGACCGCGCCAGACGCTCGTCATGCTCCCCGAGGCAAGTTGCTCGACGAGCTCGTAGCGCTCAGCGAGGAGACGGGGCAGACCGGAGCCGACCTGCGACATGCTCATCTGGAGGGCAGCGGGACACCGGATCCCTGGACTCGTTGACTCTGGAAGTCTAGCAGGCGTCGCCGACCTCACCGCTCGTTCGTCCCCAGGTCGCCGTTATCAGTTGGGCGGACCGCACCGATATAGTCGCTCCGGCCGATCGAGCTGACCCGAACGTCCACGCCGGTGAAGGGCGCCTCGACCATCAGGCCATCGCCGAGGTACATGGCGACGTGGTGGATGGTGGTCGGGTTCTGGCGGTCGTAGGCGAAGAAGACCAGGTCTCCGCGCTGGAGATCGCCCAGGTCGACGTGCTGGCCGCTGGACCACTGGGCGGCCGCGACCCTCGGGATGGCCAGGCCGGCGCTGCGGTAGGCGGCCTGGGTCAGTCCCGAGCAGTCGAAGCTGCCCGGCCCGGTCGCCGCCCACTGATAGGGCTTGCCGACCTGGGCGAGCGCGAAGGCGGTCGCCCGCGCGGCAATCGCCGAACCGCCCCGGCCCGCGGCCCGCCCGCCCTTGTGGGCGGGCGCGCTGGTGCGCATCGTCCCGGCCTTGGCCGCCCGGGCCCTGGCCGCCGCGGTGGCGCGGGCACGTGCCGTCGCCGCGGCGCGGGCCTTGGCGGCCGCGGCCGCGCGCTCCCGCTCGGCGCGGATCTTGGCGGCGCGCAGGGCGGCCAGCCGCCGCGCGATCGCCCGGCGGCGCAGCTCCTCCTGGCGCCTGCGCTCGGCCGCCACCGCCCGCCGCACCGCCACGGTCAGCCGCGCGAGGTAGGCGCGCTGCTCGGCGAGCCGGTCATCGATCTCTGCGCGCTGCTGCGCGAGGCGAGCCTGGAGGTCCTCCTCGGCGTGCCGTTGCGCAGCCTGCTCCTTGGCGAGGGCCTCGAGCCCGCGCCTGGCCCGCTCGACCCTGGCGATCACGGCCTGGTCGGCGGTCACCACGCCCTCCTGGTATTTCTCGGTGGTCAGGGCCTCGTGCAGGCTGGTGGCACTCAGCAGCTCGGCCATGGCGCCGGCGCGGGACCCGCCGGTGTAGACGGCCCACACCCGCTCGTCGAGCTGCTGGCGGCTGGCGGCCAGATCGCGCTCGGCCCGAGCGATGCGCCGCTCGGTCTCCGCCTGCGCGGCCTGGGTGCGGGTCAGCGCCTCGTGGTTGGCGTTGTACTGCTCGACGACGACCTCGATCTGGTCGTTCATGTGGTCGATGTCCGCCTGGACCTTGGTCGCCTCGGCCCGCAGCCGGGCGATCCTGGCGGCCGGCGAGGTCGGGCCGGCGTTGGCATGGGCAGGCTGCGCAAGGCCGATCACGAGCCCGAAGGTCGCGAGGCAAGCGATGGCAGCACGGTACGGCGGACGCGGAGGATGCACGGGCAGCAGGGGAAGCTCCTCAGTGTCGGGGCAGCGGCCGCGTCCAGTTCTGCCACCGCGCAGAGGCAAGGTCAAGCATTTCGAGAGTATTTAGGGAGCTGAGGGTTTCAGGTACTCCGACCGACCCGACGGCGGAGCATGCCCATCACCAGGCCCAATTCGCTGATGCCGAGAAATTTCGCCGCGAGCAGGTACGTCCCCAGACCGACGGTCACCCCGGCGAGGACGGTGAACAGGGAGCCGACGGTCCGCTCGCCCACGACCCCAGCGACCAGTCCGGCGACCACGGCGGTGACCGCGCCCATGATCAGGCTGGCCAGCAGCATCCGCGCCAGCACCCGCAGCAGCGGCCGCAGCTCCAGGCCGCCGATCCTGGGCACCAGTCGGGACAGCAGCAGCACCGAGCCGACCGTGTAGGCGATGCTGCTGCCAAGCGCCAGCCCAGCCACCTTCCAGTCCTTGGGCAGCAGCGAGAACAGCAGCAGGTTCGCCACCACGTTGGTGCCGGTCGCGACGATGTTCACCAGGAAGGTGGTGCGGGTGTTCTGCAGCGCGTAGAAGGCCCGCAGCAGGAGCTGGAAGGTCGAGAACGGCACCAGGCCCAGCACGAACATCACCATCGTCCTGGTGAGCAGGAGGGTGCTGTTGGAGTCCGGGCTGACCACCCCGTGCGCCAGCAGCAGGTGCACGATCGGCTCGGCCAGGACGAGGTAGCCGATGGTCGCCGGCAGCAGGATCGCGGCGGTCATTCGGATGCCGCGCGCCAGGGTGACCTGGAACGAACGCCAGTCCTTGGCGACCGCCTGCTCGCTGAGCGGCGGCAGCAGCGCGGTCATCACCGACACCGCGAACACCCCATGCGGGAGCTGGAAGAAGGTGAAGCTGGTGGTGTAGGCGGTGTAGCCGCCCTGCACGCCGTAGGCGAGCAGGGGGATGACCAGGTAGCCGAGCTGGTTGGTCACCACGTAGCCGACGGTGAAGGCCGACAGGCGCGCCATCTGGCGGATGGCCCGGTCGCGCAGGTTCCAGACGAACATGAAGCGGAAGCCGATGCGCCGCAGGAAGGGCCACTGCACCATGGTCATGGCCACCACGCCGAGCGTGGTGCCCACTCCCAGCAGCGCCTTCTCCCCCGCGGTCAGCTCGCTCAGCTGGGGGACCTTGCCGCCGACCAGCGCATGGAAGGTCAGCCCGACGGCGATCACCACCAGGTTGTTCAGGACCGGCGCGTACATCGGCACGCCGAAGCGGCGGTTGGCGTTGAGCAGCCCGGTCATGACCGCACCGACCCCGTAGAACACGATCTGGGGCATGAACATGGCCAGCAGCTGCCCGCCGAGGCGCTGAGCTTCCGCCCGCTCGGCCGGGCTGCCCGAGTGGATGTAGAGCCGGATGATCCACGGCGCGGCCAGCACGGTGACCAGGGCGAGCAGGCTGAGGGTCACGAACGCCATGGTCATGACCGCGTTGGCGACGTAGTTGGCCTGCCGGAAGCCGCGGGTCCGGCGCACCTCGACGAACACCGGCACGAAGATCGACGAGAGGATCCCGCCGAGCACCAGCTCGTAGATGATGTTCGGGGTGGTGTTGGCGACGTTGTAGACGTCGGCGAGCCGGCTCTCGCTGACGCCCAGCGTGCCGACCAGGACGGTGACCCTGAGCAGCCCGGTGACCCGCGACAGCAGCGTCCCGCTGGCCATCAGCAGGGTGGAGCGCGCCAGGCTCGGCTCGGCAGGCTGGTTGACCGGCACCTCCTGGTTCGGCTCCGGCTCCACCGGGGTCCTCCTCACGACGCGCCGTCCGGCGTCTCGGCCGGCGGGTCGATCCGCCGGCGCCGCCACCCGGTCTTCCTGCCCCACCACAGCAGCAGGAACCCGCCGGCGCCGCCCGCCAGGATCAGCGCCACCCGGTTGAACGCCGTCGACACCAGCGTGACCTGATCGCGGGCGATATTCACCCTGCCGTCGGGCGTGAAGACGTCAACCCGGATGGGGAAGGTCCCGGTCGTCCTGGTCCCCACCTCGAGTCTGCGGGTGACCTGCTCCTTGGGGTTCACCGTGAACGGCTCGCTCATTTTCGGCAGATCGACACGCGGCGACGACAGCCGCAGCACCACGATGAGCCGCTGCGAGCTGGCGTTGGTCACCGTGATCGGGATCGCGCCGTTCCTGGAGGTGAGCGTGACGCGGGTGCGCTGCACCCCGACCTGCCGCTGGACCGCTCGCATGCCCTGGCCGACGGCGCGGACGAAGCTGGAGCCCTTGGCCTGGTCCGAACGCGTCCGCCAGTCGCTCGACTGGGCGATCAGCAGGTCGCGGTCGAAGTCGTCCAGCTCCGGGAAGCCAGGGACCATCCGGCTGAAGCTGGTCAGCTTCGAGTTCACGTTCGAGACGTTGCGCAGGTAGCTGGCTGGCAGGCCGAGGCTCACGTCGGCCTGGGTGTACGGCACCAGCGGGCGGTCGCCCTTGCCTGGTCCCTGCGGCACCTGGGCGGCCAGCTCCTGGGCGGGCGTCAGGTCGAGCCAGGGCACGCCCGCCAGCCCCCGGACCAGCGGACGGAAGAAGCTGGGGGTCGGGCGCCAGTTCTGCGGCGGTGCCAGCAGGATCCCGCGGCTGGCGCCGTTGGGAAGCTCCAGCCAGGTCATCGCGGTCTCCGCCAGGACGCGCTGGGCCCATTGGCCCGGCTCCGAACGCCCCTTGGGGTCGGCCAGCGCAGCCGACAGCGCCGGGTCGGGGACCAGCGCGTGCTCCAGCCCGCCCAGGCCCGAGCCGAGGTCCACGGTGGCGTTCTGGGTGGTCGAGGCCGAGGTCGGCAGCAGATGGGAGTCGAGCACCACCGATTCGGCCTCCGCGTCGGCCAGCACCTTCAGGGTGGCGGCGTCGATCGCGCCGGGCACGGGCCAGGCGAGCGAGGAGTCGGGGTCCGGTCCGAGCCACTCCTTGAGGTGCTTGCGGGCATACAGCAGCGGCGCCAGAGCATCCGCGTCGGAGCCAGCCCGGACCAGCGACGGCAGGTCGGCGTTGGCGTATGAGAGAGCGGCCGGCAGGTTGCGGCTGGCGGCCACGCGCAGGTCCTGGAGGAACTTCTTGGCGGCCAGGGAGCGTGGATCCCCGGCCGAGACCGTCTCGCTGCGGCCGCCCCGCTTGAGCTTCCAGCTCCCGCCCATGGCGGTGGCCTCGTCGGTGAGCAGGGGGTCGATCAGCAGGCTGACCTTGGGCGCGTTGGGCCGGGCAAGTTCCGCGGCGATCGCGCCGAGCGATCCGTTCGCCGCGAGCAGCTTGCCGAGCTTGTCATCGACGAAGTCCCCTGCGGGGTTGCGGTGCGTCTGCTCGTGCAGCGGCACCAGCAGCGAGATCCGGAGCGGGCTGTGGACCTTGCCGGAGGTGGCGACCACGAAGGTGGTCAGGCGGCTGGAGGCCGGCCCCTGGTCGCTGGACGCGCTCACCTGCAGCACCAGCGGCAGGACCATCCCCGGTGTGTGGATCCGCAGCCAGGCGGGCAGCGGCTCCGAGTGCACCGGCAGCCCGAGCGTGGCTCCGGGGGCGACGACCGCGCTGCCGTCGCCCGGCCGCCACGACTGGATCGGGGCGAGGCCTCCGGGTTGGCTGTCGGGGTCGTTGGCGAGCTGCTCCAGCTCGGAGCGGGTACCGATGGGCCCGCCGATGCTCCCCTGGATCCGCAGGTTGCGCAGCTCCGCCGAGCCGGCGTTGCGGACGGCCAGGCGGTAGGCGAGCGGGGTCTTGGGCCCGGTGACCGACGAGATGGCCTGGAGGGCTAGCTCGATCTTCGGGTCGCTCGACGCGCCGCTCTGCTGCGCCCGCGCCGGCAGCGCCGTCCCCACGATCGCCAGCACTGCCCCGAGCAGCCCGACGGTCGCCAGGCGCCAGCGGTGGGCTGGCGCCGGGGCGGCGGTGCCGGCGCTCACTGGCGGGCGCTCCAGCGGCCGAGCGCGACCGGCACCAGGTCGAGCAGATGCCGCTCGTTGTCGAAGGCCATGATCTGCCCGGCGTCGCCGACGGCGAACCAACGCGCCTCCTCCGACTCGCTGTCGTGCCGTGACAGGTCTCCCCCGGTCGCGCGCATCAGGTAGTAGTGGACGAACTTGTGGTAGCGGGTCTGCTCTGGGCTCCAGACGAACCAGTAGTCGATGGTCTCGAGCTCGCTGAGCAGCTCCACCTCGAGGCCGGTCTCTTCGCGCACCTCGCGCAGGGCGGTGTCGGTGATGCTCTCCCCCGGCTCCTGGGTCCCCTTCGGCAGGGTCCATTGCAGCGCTCCACCGGCGGAGCGCCGAGCGATCAGCGCGACCTGGGGGTCGGCCGCCGGTTCGCTGAGCACCACCCCACCGGCCGAGACAGCTCGGGCGGTTCGCATGGGTGCAGCCTATCCCGCCAGGAGGCCTACCGCTCGGCCGTCCCGGTCACCGACGAGACGACCGCGCTGGTGATCTTGACGAGGTCGACGCCGCGGACCTTGAGGATCACCCCGGGCTCGCCGGCCGCGGTGTAGACCACGTCCTGATGGGCGAGCTGCTCGTCGAGCACGACCGTGACGGGGCACTCGAGCGCCACCGGGGGCACGAACGGGAGCAGGTAGCCGGTGAGGCCAGGTGCCTCGTCCGGCTCGATCGGATGCAGCTCCTGGCGGCCGAGCAGCTCCGCAACCTGCGCGACGTCCACGTCCTCCTCGGCCGGCGCGAGGACCAGCACCACCCCGTCCCCGTTGGTCAGGACGGTGGGCTTGCCGACGGTGACCCCCTCGAGCCCGAGCACCCCCGGCGCCGCGCTGAGATCGCGCAACGGACCGGAGAGCTGGGAGACCTCATGCGGGATGTCGTCAGCCAGCAGATGATTGTGGACGTCGATGCTGGAGCGCACAGCCTCTCCACCATGGGATTCGGTCATCACGTACCGAGACGGAAAGCAGAGTATAGCCGCGACGGCCGAGGTCGAACCCTCGGCCGTCGCGGCTACAGGCTCCAGCTTCGCGGGGGGTCGCGCCTAGCGGGAGCCGCCCTTGCGGCCGATCCGCTGGTAGAACTCGATGCCGTACCGCTGCTTGGTGGTCTCGCCGCCTTTCCTGCCACCAAGGCGTCCGATCTTGCCGAAGAAGTCGTCTCCGTAGCGCTTCTTTGTGGTCTGCCCGCCCTTTCGGCCCGCCTCAGCCCGGCTCATTTTCCTGGCTTCCTGCATCCGACCACCTCCTGTTCCGAAGGTGGTTGCCCTGCCTGGTTTCCTCCTAAACCCCTTGAATCAGGATTTCCCTGCAACCAATCGTCACGACGGTTCGTCACGACGGTCGCCTCGGGAGGTCTGAAGCCGACCCTCACTCGGTATCCTTCCGGTCATGACCTCCCTATCTTCAGCCCAGCGCCAGGCGCTCGGCGCGCTGCTGCAGGCGTCGCCGTTCGCCAAGGTCGCGCGCGAGCTCGGCGAACGCTTCACCGCCGCCGGTCACCAGCTCTACCTGGTGGGCGGCACGGTGCGGGACGCGCTGCTCGAGCGCTCGTCGCCCGACGTGGACTTCACCACGGACGCCGATCCAACCCGGATCCTCGAGATCGTCAAGGCGGGAGGCTGGGACGACGGCGTCTGGCTCCAGGGAGCCCGCTTCGGCACGGTCGGCGTCCGCAAGGGCGCGCTACGGCTGGAGATCACCACCTTCCGGTCGGACTTGTACCACGAGGACTCCCGGAAGCCGGAGGTGACCTTCGGCCGCAGCATCGAGGAGGACCTTGCCCGCAGGGACTTCACTGTCAACGCCATGGCGGTCCGCCTGCCGGACGGGCGTTTCATCGACCCGTTCGGCGGGCT
>WNGR01008275.1_pt1 | contig 13995 bp, 13 predicted proteins | sample 5407581 | NCBI WGS metagenome assembly WNGR01 (sample SAMN13153383, study PRJNA577476) | soil metagenome | isolation source: 80 cm soil or saprolite under Garry oak tree replicate 2 | place: USA:California | collected 2016-06-15 | reverse complement strand
CGAATTCAGTTTGCAGGCCCGACGTGAGCTTGAAGACGCCTCCCTTGCCTTTGGCTTCGGCGAGAGCTTCTTCGCGACTGGCATCGGCCACGTCTTCGCCATATACGATGATGCGCGGATCGCGGCGCATCTCGTCGTGAAGGCAAGCGTTGATGGCATCGGCCATGGTGCGCGGGGCGGCTCCCTTGGCGCTGGCGGACTTCCCGGGGGCGGCGCCTGCTTCTCCTGCGCGTTCCGTGGCAAAGGCGGGGCTGGTGGGGTCGAGGTCTTCAGAGTAGACATGCTTGCCGATATCAGCAATGGCGGGTAGCGGAGCTTCGAGCGCCTTCACTGCCGCCTCCGCGGCTTCGCGGTCCAGCGACTGCTCGAGCTCTGTGATCTGCTCGGCGGTGAGAATTCCCTCGCGCAGCAGGCGCATCTGCATGCGGGCCAGCGGATCGCGCATGGCGTCGGCTTCGCGCTCGGCGGCGGAGCGATAAAGCTTGTCGTCGTCAGACAGCGAGTGGGAGTAGGGGCGAACGCAATGGCCATGCACAAAGGCCGGCCCGTTGCCCGCGCGGCAATACTCCGCCGCAGCCTGGAACGCGCGAAGGCAAGCCTCAGCATCGGTGCCGTCGATCTCGGCAAAGTAGAAGTTGGGAAAATTGGCGACCAGGCGCGAGATGTTGCCGCCCGGAGTGTTGACCTCGACCGGAACGCTGATGGCATACCCGTTGTCTTCAACACAGAAGATTACGGGGAGCTTGCGGTTGGAGGCGGTGCTGATCGCCTCCCAGAACTCACCCTGGGAGGTGGATCCTTCGCCCAGGCAAGTCAGAACAACTTCGTCGCCATGGAAGGTGACGTCGCGGTAAGCGCGATAGTCGCCTTCGACTTTCGCAGTGGTTTCGGGGTGACGGCTGAAGTACCGGCCGGCCTCGGCGCAGCCCACGGCGTGCAGCAGTTGTGTAGTCGTGGAGGAAGAGGTGCTGACGAGGTTGAGAGGGCGGCTGCTCCAGTGGGTCGGCATCTGGCGGCCGCCGCTGGCTGGGTCGCTTGCCGCACCAACGGCTTGAAGCAACATCTCAGTGGGCGTCACGCCAAGTGCGAGGCACAGGGCGCGGTCGCGGTAGTAAGGAAAGAACCAGTCGTAGCCGGGGCGCAGCGCGAGGGCGGCGCCGACCTGCAGAGCCTCATGGCCTGCTCCTGAAATCTGAAAGAAGATTTTCTGCTGTCGCTTCAGAAGGATTTCCCGATCGTCTATCCGGCGAGAGAGATACATCAGCCGGTAGATTTCTATCATCGCTTGCGGTGTAAGGCTGCCGTTGGAGGCAGCCTCACCGAGCACTCGAGCGCTGGAAACCGCAATTCCCATCTGCCGTCACTCCCTATTGCGGTTCCGGCATCCAGTCCGGAAAACCAATGTATATTGTACCAATCCCGACTAATTTACCGCATCGCGCCGGGATCGCCGGGGCCTAGGGAATTGAAGCGTTGAACGGACTATCCAATCCCAGGGTCATGCCCACTGCAAAGCTCATCTTTTCTCTCACATTATGGGCAAGCTTTTCAATCTCCGCTGCTTTGTGTGCTTGCTGAGCGGGCGACAAGCCGGAATCCCCGCTGGTTACCTCGGCATTGAACTCCCGGGCAAGCCGCAATAGCTTGTTGGCATCGGAGACCATCGATTTTTGCCGTTCGGCGTTTAGCAGCGCCAACAGCTTATGTTGCTGCTGGGCTTGTTGACCGGCGATGCTGAGATCGGCTGTAGACGTGCGGCGGCCGATACGGCCCGGACTCTCCGCCGCGCTGGTAGCGGCCTGGCTCTGAGCTATGGCCGGAACGGAAAGCAGCAGCGCGACGCCCAAAACGAAGCGCAAATCACACGCGCGCGCCGATGCGTGAATGAGCTTATGCCAGAACGCCCTTTGATCCAACGGGCGCGAGATGTTGGCCCGCTTCCACATTCCCGATGGTGTATCAGACATGGGTTTCCATCCTTTAAAGAGGCGAACTGGAAAACCGCGAAGTTTTTCAGTTTGCTCCCACGGTGAGTTTCATTTTTTCTTTTACGCCATGGGCCAGTCGTTCAATCTCATCGGCTTTGCGAATGATGCCGATTGAAAGCGTGTCTTTTGATGTCTTGTCGACCGCGTTCTTGAGTTCGGTCGCAAGTTTGAGCAGCGTGGCGCTATCGTCTGAGATTTGCCGTTTGCGCTCGATATTGGCTGCTTCAAAGCTCTTGTTCTTGTTTTGTTGCTCGCGCATCTTCATTACGTCATTAGCGTCAGGCGGACGGTTTACCTCTGGCAGCAGGAGCGGCTTGTTGAGATTTGGCGTTCGCGGTTCCGCGGTCTGCGAGTTAACTTCTCCGCTGAGTGCTATGGTCGCCGCGACCACCAGAAAACACGTGCGCATCAACGTCGAACCGGCTCTTTTGAATGTGCCGGTTGCTCCTGAAGCACATTGCGCAAAATGTCGATTGCCGGTCGTCAGGAATCGCATGGGGGCCTCCTTCATGAACTTCGTGCGGTTCGAGACCGAACGGGGTGAAGTTGGTCGGCTACTCAATTCCCGGCTCGTTCTACCTCCTACCCCGCGGCCGAATTGCCTCAATCATATTCCGGCTTTAGAGAAGGGTGAACGCTAATTTTTGTCTCCACCTCCTGCCGGGGGTTTCTGGCCCCAGGCTGCGAGTGTACGGGTTAAGGAGCATTGTTCAGACTTGCGGCACGGCAAGGTTGCGCGGATTATCGTTGCGCGATCGCGTGCTTCATCTCCTCTTTGACGCCGTGAGCCAGCTTGGCGATTAAATCGGCCTTGCGCACGATGTGAATTGAAAGCGTGTGCTGGTCAGAATTGTCGACCGCTCTTTTCAGTTCCGTGGCCAGTTGAAGCAGACGCGCGCTTTCGTCGGCAAGCTGGCGCCGCTGAATGTCGACTGCGCTGTCGACCTGCGGCTTCACCGGCTTCTCGAGAGCTTTCGATTGTACATCGGCATCGGGTGCTGAATCGTGGACAGAGGCCAATACCGGGTTGTCGGCGTTTCCCTGGACGGGCTGCTGCCCTGACTGGGCGAGGGCCGTGAAGGCTAACATACTCAATAGACCCGCTCCGGCGACGATACGCCGATGGAAGGGGCGGTTGAACTGCGCAGATGGGAAAGTCTTGCACTTGACCTGCATAAAAAAACCTCCTCAGAGCGAAGCGGGAGGACGCGTTCACAGATAGCGGGCAGATACATGTCTTCTACCCACATCCGCTAAACGGAGACCTGTGGCCCGGGACCGGCATCCCGAGAAGAGAGAGGCCATACAACAGGTTCTCGTTCGAGGCACATCTACTGGCATTACGCTCTAATTTGTGGAGAGATGTCGAAGGGAGAGATTTCTGAGCAGCGTCAACATCTCCACGTGTGTCAAGCCGGCGATAACGGCCCAGCCTTTGAACAATATAGATAGGAAAAGGGGTGAGTTGGGATGTACGGATTTCTTCTGTTTACTGTAAGAACCGGCTTATTTGCCGAAGGCCGCTTCATGGGCAAGGTGGTGGACGAGTGGGTCAGCGACATCCAGGAGTTCATTCGCACCAAGCTGCCTCACCTTGTGCTGGTCGCTATTATCGCTATTATTCTGAGCCGCTTGCTGCGGCTGATTACGTCGCGCATGGTTCGAATTGCCGAGCAGCACGCAGCCGGCGTTGCGCGAGTTTCGCAGGTAAAGACGCTGGCGGGTGTCATTCGGACGACGGGCCTGGCGGTGATCGCGTCGATTGCGAGTTTGCAGTTCCTGGCGGCGGTGGGGGTGAACATGGCCCCGCTGCTGGCATCGGCCGGAGTGGTGGGCGTGGCCATCGGGCTGGCCGCACAGAACATCGTACGGGACGTATTGAACGGTGTTCTGATTTTGCTGGAGGACCAGTTCAACGTGGGGGATACGGTAAGACTGGCCGGATTGGCGGGAACGGTGGAGGCCATGACGCTGCGCAGAACGACCGTTCGCGATGGCGATGGAACGCTGTACGTGATCCCTAATTCGCAGATCACAACGGTCGCCAATCTGAGCGTCGACTATTCTGTGGCGACCATCAACGTGAGTGTTGATTTCTCGGCCGATCCTGACAAGGTGCTGGAGATTTTAAGAACGATTGCCACCGATGTGCGCAACAGCCCTGATTTCAAGAGTCTGTTTCTGGCTGACCCGCAGATTCTTGGCGTGGACGCGATGAAGGGATCGCAGCTTATCTTTCCGGTGGTATTCAAGACCAAGGCGACCCAGCAGTATGGACCGATTCGCGAGTTTCAACGGCGCGTGCGCCTGGCATTGGCAGAAAACCACATGCTCCCAGGAGATCCGAACCGGGTCTTCAATTCGTTTGTCGACAAGCTTTCGGGCATTCCAAGTGCGCAAGCGCCAGCGAATGAACCGACAACGGTGGGATTAAAGACTGCGGAGCACGAAACGAAGGTGCCGCACGATCCCACGGCGCTCAAGCCGCATGAAGGGAATCCGTTTACGGGAGAGTGAACAGGGGACAGTGATCAGTGAGCAGCGAACAGTGGACAGCAGAGGATGGACAAGAGATCACGACTAATCCCTGTTCCCTGTTCACTGTCTTGTCTGAAGATCGCTACTCCGACTCTGCCAATGTCGCGAGCAGCGCTTCTGCGTCCGTGACCGGAGGCAGACAGGTGCGGCCTTTGCACACGATCACGTAGACCTCGGCACCGCCCGGCGCCGGAACTCCAAGCAGCATCTCCGCCAAGCCATCGGGAATACCTCCGGGGACGAGACGGAATGGGGCCACGCGCATGACCGTCTTGTTGACACCGTAGCGCGCGACGGCCATCGCCTCAAGCCGCGATGCTTCAGGGCCGGAGCCGACGACGACCACCTGGATGGGATCGAGCAGCAGGCGCTCCAACGCGAGCCCGTAGCTGCCCGCGTGCAGGCCAAAGTGCTCTACGATTCCGGCAAACGTCTCCAGTGTGTCTTCGGCAACTTCCCTGTGCTCGCTGCGTCCCGATAGCGTCTCAAGACGAAGGAGCGCCGCAGCCGCGGTGGGATTTCCAGCGGGTGTGGGAGAGTCCTGAAGCGGCTTGCGACGGGCGCCGAGTGCGCCCAGAGGTACCGCACCGTCCGCTGGAATAGCGGCATCGTAGAAGGCCCCCGCGGTGCGGTCGTAGAAGCGCGCAATCATGGCGTCGGCCAGCTTTGACGCGGTGGAGTAGAACTCCATCTTGCCGCTGGCAAACCATGCATCGATGCAGGCGTGAATGGTAAAGGCATAGTCGTCCAGTGTGCCCGGAACCTTCTCCGAAGCAAGAGCTTCCGCAGTGTTTCTGAGGGCAGGATACGCAATGACGTGGTAGAGATTCTCGCCTCCATCCCATGCCTCGGCAAGCAGTCGCCGCAAGGTGAGCAGGGCGAAGCCTCGGGCTGAATCCATGCGCAGCACTCGCGCTGACTCCAGATAAGCCGTAACCGCCATTGCATTCCATCCGGTATAGAGCGTGCGATCGATAAAAGGCGTAGGACGCAGCATGCGCGCGGCCAGCAGCTTGCGGCGGGCTGACTCCAACAGCGGATGTACATCGTCGATCGACTTGCCGGCGTCGGTCGATACTTCTTCGGGAGTGAATCGCACATGGAGCACATTCTTGGCTGGGTTGTGATGCATGTCGCCAAGCTCGCCGATGTCGTAGTAGCGCGATGCGACGGCAAGCTCATCGGCATCGAGTTCGGCGCGCGCTTCATCCAGTGTCCATGTGAAGAAGTCGCCGTCGTCGTCAAGGTCGATGTCAGCATCCTGCGAGGCAAAGAAGCCGCCGCGCTCGCGATCGGTCATGGTAGTGTCGAGCCACGCGATGATCTCGTTCGCGGTCTGAAGAAAGTCTTCGCGCACGAAGCTCTGGAATCCGTGCACATAATTGCGCAGCAGTTCGGTATTGTCATACAGCATTTTTTCGAAGTGGGGAACGACCCAGCGCTCATCCACGCTGTATCGGTGAAAACCGCCTGCAAGCTGATCGTAGATGCCGCCATGCGCCATCTTTTCGAGCGTGGTCATGAATGCTTCTCGCGCCTGGTCGTTTTCGCGGTTCATGGCCATCTCAAGCAGCAGGTCAAGAGCGGCGGGGTGCGGAAACTTCGGCTGCGAACCGAAGCCACCGTTACGGTGGTCAAACTGCGACAGGATCGAGCCGCCGATTTTGTCGACCAGCGCCAGTGTAAGCTCGACATCGCGGCCGGAGAAGCTTTCGTTGTGCTCGATCGCGGCCATGACGCTGGCAGCGGATTCGAGCGCTTCTTCGCGCCGTTCCTTCCACACCTGCGCCATGGTGAGCAACACTCGGCCAAAACCAGGTCTGCCATAGCGGTCGTCGCGCGGAAAGTATGTGCCACCGAAGTAGGGCCGCCCATCGGGCGTAAGAAATGCTGTGAGGGGCCAGCCGCCCTGCCCGCTGATTGCGGCAACTGCCGCCTGGTAGCGGGAGTCCACGTCGGGTCGCTCGTCGCGATCCACCTTGACGGCCACAAAATGCTGGTTGACGATCTTGGCCATCTCCGGATCTTCGTATGATTCGCGATCCATGACGTGGCACCAATGACACCAGACTGCGCCGATATCGAGGAGGATGGGCTTGTCTTCAGCCTGGGCGCGTTCAAAGGCCGCTTCGCCCCAGGGGTGCCATTGCACCGGTTGATGCCGCGCCGAGCGCAGGTAGGAGGAAGCCGAATTTTCCAGCGGGTTAGAGACGTGTGTGAGGTCGTTAACTTCCTCTGGCATGCCTTGAGGATAAATCGGCGGGCGACACCCCGCGAGCCAATTCAGATCAAATGCCTGCCATCGTTGCCCAGGACTTCCCACCGCGGCGAACAAGCCCGGCGCACCCGGCGCTCAGCACAATCGAACGAAAGTGGGCTGACCACTTCACGACACGAAGCATCTAAGGCGGGATGGAGAGTGAGAGCTTAGAGTTCCGCAAGATTGAAGATCGCTGCAGGGAATTGAGGCATTGGATCTTAAGCAATGCCCCGCAATGCGTGACCGAGGAGAAGCACCTGGTCGAAGGCAGTCAGGAGCGCGCGTATTGGGCTCACGGGTATCTGACCGCGCTGCTTGATATATTGAGGTTGTTTTCCAAGGGCAAGTTTAGTTGGAAAACGGGCAATGGAGACAGTTCCGGTTCGCGTTACGCAGCCTGATCGAACCAGGGAAACGGCGCGCGAAGGGTCGACGCGGCCCGCAAGGAGCGGCGGCAAGAGACTACGGCCTGTTTCTACGCAAGCAATTGCTTCGCGACCTTGATGTACAAGTCGACCGAGGCGAGTAGTTCTCTCTTGGCGAGCTTCTCAGTCGGCGTGTGGGCCACGTGGATGGAGCCGGGACCGAGCAGCAGAGGCTGGCCCCAGTTCGTCAGCATGGGAATATCGGTCGCGAACTTGGCGATCATGGTTGGCAATCCCTCGATGGCGCGCAGGCGGACGAAGGCGAGATCGAGGGTGAAAGTGACTTCGGCCAGTTCCCCGGCGGCGGCAACGATGGCGGCGCGCACCGGCGCGGAGTCGCCTACCAGCCGCACCAGCACCTGCGCCTCGGCCTTGTCGGCGATGACGTTGGGCGCGTGTCCACCCTGGATCTGACCGACGTTGAGGGTCGTAGGACCGGCATCCTTGTCTACCGGGAGTCCCAGGGCCACCAACCTGTGAAGAACCTCGACCAGCTTGTGGATGGCGCTGTCACCGAGTTCGGGATACGCCGAATGAGCCATGGTGCCGGTGCACTTGATTGAGGCGCGCAGGGCGCCCTTTGAGGCCAGCGCGACCCGATTGTCGGTAGGTTCGCCATTGATCAGAAAGCGGCTGCCCTTGGGGGACAGGTTCGCCGCCCTGGCGCCGGCGGAATCACGTTCTTCGCCGGACACAAACAGCAATGCGACCTTGTAGCCCGCGTCGCGGAGCGCCTCCGCGGCGGCCGTCTGGGCGGCGATGATGCCCTTGGCGTCGGAAACCCCGCGTCCATACATGAACTCGTCGTCTTCGCTAAACGGGATGAAGGGCGGGACGGTGTCGATGTGGGTCGAAAAAACCAGGTCGGGCGTCTGCCCGGCGACCCCTGCGTAGACGTTCCAGCGGGCGTCGGCTGTGGCGCTTTCAAGGGGCTGGGGAACAGGCGTCTTCTCCACCTGCCAGCCACGCCCGGCCAGAAACCCGGCCAGGAAATCGCCCGCCGCACCTTCGTGATATGTAGTGGATTCGATTTCAACAAGTTCGCGGGTAAGGCGAATGGGATCGAGCGCGGGACGATCAGACATGATGCTGCCAGAATATCGCACCGCCCTTTTAGGCAAAGCGGTTTGATCGGCTTGACGGCACAGCCCGAAGCCGACATGCGGTGGAATCCAACGGTCTGGGCGGCGGATTGCCGCAGCGGGGCATTTGCCAGCGGGCGTAGAATTATGAGTGGGATGATCACCAGCCTTTCATTCACTCCATCGACCCCTGTCGTAGCGATGCCAAGGTTGCGGAGTGTGGATTTGAGCGGCCCGGCCGGGCGGCTGGAGGCCGTGGTGAACGAGGGCAGCCCCGATGCGCGATTTGCCGCGCTGGTTTGCCATCCCCACCCATTGGGCGGCGGCTCGCTTCATAACAAGGTGGTCTACCACGCCATGAAAGTAATGAATGCGCCGGAATGGGAATTCGGATTGCCGGTGTTGCGATTCAACTTTCGCGGAGCGGGATTGAGCCAGGGCACGCATGACGGCCGGGCGGAAACAGGCGATGTGACGGCGGCTCTGGATTGGCTTGAAAACGAATACAAATTGCCGCTGCTGGTTGTGGGATTCAGTTTTGGCGCCGCCATGGTGCTGGCGGCGTGTTGCGGACGCGACGTTAGGGCGATTGCAGCGCTGGGGCTGCCAACGCACGCCGAAGGGCGCGACTACGGTTATTCGTTTCTGCGGCATTGCACGATTCCAAAATTATTCCTGAGCGGCGATCGCGACCAGTATGCCCCGAGTGCGCATCTGGCGAGCGTCGTTGCTGAAGCATCCGAACCGAAACGAATGGTGCTACTCCCCGGCGCCGATCACTTTTTTGCCGGTCAACTGGAGCCGATGCAGCAGGCGCTCGCCGGTTGGCTGAAGGAGCAGGTGCAATGACGCCGGTAAGCGATTTGACATTGGAAGATCTGCATACCACCGCCGCAGAGATCTTTACGGGCGCGCTGGCCGCGTGCAATATCGAATCGGCATTTGACCGGCGCATCCGATTCGAGGGCAACGTGCTCCATCGGCTGCTGCCCGACGGCAGTGGTCCTGAGAAGATCGACCTCTCCGCGTTCAAGCGCGTGTTTGTGATCGCGTTGGGAAAGGCGGCGGCCCCCATGCTCGACGTGCTGCTCGATCGCATGAAGCGCCGCCAAGGACTGCGAGGAATCTGCTGCACCAACCAGCAGCCACGAAATCGCAACTGGCGTTTTCGCTACTTTGAGGGCGGCCACCCGCTGCCGAACGAAGAATCGATTGCGGGAGCACGCGCAGCGCTCGCCATGCTCAAGAAGGCGAAGAAAGACACGCTGGTTCTCTTTCTGATCTCGGGCGGCGGGTCAGCGATGTTTGATTTGCCTTTATCGTCGGAGATCGGGCTTGAAGACACCATGGCGTTTCACGAGACGCTGCTTGCCTCCGGCGCTCCCATCAATGAAGTGAATACGCTGCGCAAGCACTTTTCCGCGGTGAAGGGAGGACGGCTTGCGATGGCCGCGCCGGAGGCAACGAAGATTTCACTGCTGCTGCCCGATGTACCGCTGCGCTCGCTGGATGCGCTGTCTTCTGGGCCCAGTTCGCCCGACCACTCGACTGTAGAAGATGTGCGGTCGATTCTGACGAAGTACAACCTGGCGCCGAAGTTGCCGAGCAAGGTTCGCACCTTTTTTGAGCGCGAAGATCTGCCGGAGTCGCCGGGCAACAAGAGCCGCAGGCCGTCTTTCCTGCCCAAGCTTCCTTGGGCTGAAGCGGTGCTGGTGCGGCGCGTGACTGCAGCAGCCACCATGAAGGACGAGGACAGCGCGTTTCGCGACTCGGTTTTTGAGATCCTGCTGTCCAGCCACGATATGGTCGAAAACGCGCGGGCCCTGGGGAAGCAGGCGGGCTACCACGTTGCCGTGGACAACAGTTGCGACGACTGGGATTACGCCGACGCCGCGCGCTACCTGCTGCAACTGTTCCATACGCTTCGTGCCACCCATCCCAAGCTTTGCCTTATTTCAGGCGGCGAGGTGACAGTGACCATGAATCGTGCGCCTGGCGCCGGCGGGCGAAACCAGCAATTTGCGCTGGCATGCGCTCTCGAGTTGGCAAAGTACCCCGGAGAGGCGCTGACGGTGCTGAGCGCGGGGACAGACGGAATCGACGGCAACACCAAGTCCGCCGGAGCTATTGCCGACCCGACGACGGTCGCGCGATCGCGTTCGTTCGGCTACGATCCTGAGCAGTCGCTGGCAAGTTTCAACGCTTGCCCGCTGTTCACCGCGCTGGGGGATTCGGTGGTCACCGGACCAACCGGACACAATTTGCGCGATCTGCGCATACTGATCGCCAACCGCAATTAGCCTCAAAAAATCCGCACCGGCCGACCAATTGCTCACCCGCTTCCGCTTTCGGCAGGTGCATGGCGAGACCTGCGGAAGATCTCTTGCCGTGGGGAGCCGACGTTCACGGAGCTTGTAAACGTTTTAATTACCGATAAAAGCGAGCTGCCGCGGTGGAACTATGGACCCGCTCAGTTCGAATTCCGTAAAAAGTAACTGTGGGTGGGATTAACTTCTCTTTCCCTTGTGTCTCCAAGTGCTTTAGGATTAGTGCGTGCCTCGCAAAGGAACCCGCAAGACCGTCGCCAAGGCGGCGGCAGCCGGCTGCTCGGAATCATCGTTGAAAACATTACCAATCCCTTCTTCCCTGAGCTGATCCAGAGCTTTGAGGAAGTCGCGGTCGCGCACGGCTACGAAATTCTCGTGAGCTCGTCGAACAGCGACCCAGCCATCCTCACCAACTGTGTGCGTCGCATGCTCGAGCGCAAGGTCGAGGGCGTAGCGGTGCTGACGTTCGGCGAAGAAGAGCCGGTACTCGACCAGCTTGCGCACCACGACATTCCCATGGTGCTTGCCGAGTTCAGGCTCGACGATCCAAAGACCAGCACCATTCTGCTCGACTACACCACGGGTGTCCGCGCCGCAGTGAAGCACCTTGCGGAACTTGGCCATCGCAACATCGGGTTTCTCGCCGGACCGCACAAGCTGCACTCCGCCATTACCCGCGAAAACGACTTTCGCACCGCGATGGGAGCGGCAGTGCTTCCGGTGAATCCCGCATGGGTCATCGAGTGCGACCACACGCTGCGAGGCGGAGTTGCGGGATTTGAACGCCTGCAGGCGCTCGGTTCAAGGCCGACCGCGGTGTTGTGCTCTAACGATATGACGGCCATCGGCGTGCTGCGAGCCGCGTATATGAAGGGCTTGCGCGTGCCACAGGATCTCTCTGTCGTGGGTCTCGATGACATCGACTTTGCCGAGTTCACCCTGCCACCGCTGACTACGATCCGGCTGTCGCGCATCGACCTGGCGCGCGCCGCCTTTGACGCGCTTCGCCTGCAGGCAGAAGAAGCCGGAAGCCCGAAGATGCAACGGGAATTTCTGGTTTCAACCAGCCTGGTGGTGCGTGGGTCGACCGGTGCGCCGCCGGCCGAGAGTTAGAAACCAGCCTTGCAACGTTACTTTCCTGCCTTCGGAGAACCTCCGAAATGGCCTGTAGTTCCCCTGATATGACTGGGCGCTATTCAGCGTCTTGGCGTGGATACAAATGGCATACAGGGCCGCATTGAAGGTCACTTAACGCTGCGAAGGTTACTGACAGACCAGAGCATGAACCTCACGCACAGCGTTGATTTCCGCGTGTGTCGCTTTCGCGGCGCGGCGACGGTCGGTGTAAATGCAGGGTTGGCCAAACCGCACCTCCGCGAAGAATTCTTCCGCGCCCAGTGCCTTCCAGATATGTGGCAAGAATGCTTCGTCGCCAAACCAGCAGAGATCCCTCTCGGGCCGGCCGTCCTCAAGCACATAGCGGATTGTGGCGCTCGTAACGGGTGCGCCTGCGGCAACGGCGGCCTCGAACAGTGTGGGATGAAACCGCAGCAACTGGCTGCCGTCGGTGCTTGTGCCTTCAGGAAACAACAACACAGGAATCGAAAGGCTGAGCCTGTCAGCGATCTGGCGCGCGACCTGTACGGCGCTGGCGCGGCTGGAGCGGTCGATGAAGATGGTTCCCCCGGATCGCGCAGCTTTGCCGAAGAAGGGCCAGCGGTCGATTTCGGTCTTGGAGACAAAGAAGCACGGCATGACGGCGCTGAGGATCGGAACGTCGAGGTAGCTGAGGTGATTGGCCACCACCAGGCCGCGGGCAGGCGGCTCACCGTAGACGCGGCAACGGATGTCGAGGGCATCGAGGCACGCGTGAGCCATGGACTGCAGCCACACGGCGCGCTGCTGCAGCGTGAGAGATCCGCGCACGCGCAACAACCAGTAGTGGAGCACTGAAGCGGCGAGTGCCGCGCCCAGCGCCACAGCGCGGCGGGCAGCTCGCACGTTCACGGGGTGAGTGGAGCCAGGAAGCGGTTGCGCGCCGACTGCGAGAGCAACTTGAGATCGAGCAAGGTGAGGAAATCGATAGTGCCGAATTCGCGGTCCCAGGCGGGCGGCGCAGCGATGCGCGCACCGATGGCCAGGTAGGTCTTGAGCAGCTTGGGCACCTTCACGATGGCCGTGCTCGATTCCGTGCGACTTGTTTCGGCAACATTCGATTCCATCGCGCAGGGCAACGGCTGTGCGGTTACGTCCTGCTGCTCGGTGGGGCAGGCATACGCGGCGGTCGGCACGGTCTCAAACTCCGGCGAAACCCGGTAGTGCTCTAGCTGGCGGTACATCTGCCAGCCTTCAGCCGGATCCTTCGACGTGAGAGACGAGCAACCGACGAGATATCGCAGCCCCATGTCGTTAGCATACTGTGCAATGCCGCGCCACAACAGCGTCAGCACTTCGGGCGTGCGATGTTCGCGGTCAATGGAGGCACGGCCTAACTCGAGAATGCCGGAGCGAAGAGGCTCATACGGCGCAAAGTTGAACTCCTGCTCGGAGTAATAGCCCATATTGTGTGCGGCGATAGTCCCGGATTGCATGCGATAAGTACCGACGATGCGCCGAGTGGGATTGTGTTCCTGTTTGTCCTCGACTAACAGGTGTTCGCAAAAGGGGTCGAAATGGTCGGTGTCCAGTCCGGTTTGATATGAAGCCTCAAGGCCTTCTCCCATCTCGATATTGAAGACTCTGAAGCGAAGCCGGCATGCGGCTTCACGATCTTCCGCCGATTCCGCGAGGCGAAGCTGATAGCGGCCCACCTCCGCATGGACGCGCCGCGGCTTCACATCCACAGGCATTGAAGGAGCGAAGGTTGGTGAGGAAAGATCCACCCACGGGGCTGACCCCATGGCTAAGTCAATCGGAGCCTGCTCATAGATATGCGGATTCACGAGAGTAGTATCCGCCGCGAATTGTAAGAGGACGATTAAGTCGAAGCAAATGACATGAGAATACTTTGTTGCAGAGATGTTACTCGTTCGTAATAGCGGGAGATGCCATAAAGTAAGATGGCCTTATAAGTAAAGGTGATTTACGTCACGTTAATTTTTCAATTTAGTTGACCGATGACTTAGCTTGACTTTAATCAGTGAGGCAAAGTCACGCCCGCGCCAAAGGAATCGCTTCATCCCAGCGGCCCTGCGCTTTGAGGATGAGTTCCACGACTTCGCGCGCGGTTCCCTGCCCGCCTTGTTTTTCAGTGACGTAGTGGCAGATGGCCTTCAACTCGGCAGCGGCATTCTCAACTGCGATGGCAAGGCCAACACGGCTGGCTATGGCCATGTCGGGCAGATCATCGCCCATGAAGGCCACCTCTTCCGGAGT
>WNGR01006471.1_pt1 | contig 13995 bp, 12 predicted proteins | sample 5407581 | NCBI WGS metagenome assembly WNGR01 (sample SAMN13153383, study PRJNA577476) | soil metagenome | isolation source: 80 cm soil or saprolite under Garry oak tree replicate 2 | place: USA:California | collected 2016-06-15 | reverse complement strand
TTTCTCCCCCGGTCGGTTTTCAGACTCAAGCCGCTCTAGATGTTTTCAGTCTACAAGGCAGGGACGAGCCAACTAACGATGGGGAAGAACAGCGGCTGCGAAGGAATTACCTGTCCATGGGGGCAGGCAGCAGAGAAACGGTTGGCTTAGGTAGGTCTTGCGCGGTTCGGTTACATTTTGAAGCATTGCCAGACTGCTGTGATGTACTTCCTCCAGCATAAGCGCTTCATCAAGAAGAACTTACCTATTGGAGTGTGACTTGCACCAAGAAGGGCAAGAATCCGCGTGTCTAAGTGTCCCTACAGATACGCGGGTCAAGGAGGCCTCAGTGAAGAAGCTGAAGTACTTTTCCTTAGCGGTACTTGTTCTTTCCTTGCTGGCCATTCCGGCGACAGCCCAGAAGGGTAAGGACCGCGACAATAAAGGTGGCGCGAACACCGGAGACACCCGCGCAGACCTGGTTAAGAGTACCAACAAGAAGCCAAGCAAAGGCAAGGACAACGATAAGAACGATAACAAGGGTAAGCACAAGGGCTTTACTCAGGGCAAGCACAAGGGTCGCCACTAAGAAACATTCGAGCAGTTTCAGTTGCTTTCGAGATAGCCAGACCAAGCGGAACCGCCAGCAATGCCGGTGGTTCTCTTGTTCCGTTCGCAATCGACTTCGGAAGTGAGGCGTGCCGATGCAACTTCGGGCGCGCGGCAAATCCAATTCGGCATGAAATTCACATTCTGAAGGCTTTTGACATTGAGCGCATCCAATGACGAGGATTATCTAGGATCGCCCAGGAATTTTGTAGCCGCCGCTCCTTCAATGGCGAGGATTCAATCACGGGATCGGCCCAAAGGAGGAAAGAAAGCTCTCCATGCCTTCCAGGGATGTTACCCGTCGAGATTTATTGAAAATTGGCGCCGCCACGGCTGCAGCTGAGCTCGCGGCTGTGCTTCTGCCTGGTTGCGGCGGAGGAGGTACTTCCCCCGGTCCCGCTCCATCCGTTTGCTCCAAACTGACTGACATCGAGCACGTCGTCATTTTCATCCAGGAAAATCGGTCCTTCGACCATTATTTCGGAAGCTACCGCGGCGTGCGTGGATTCGCCGAACAGAGTCCAGCATTCCAGCAACCCGACCCTGCAAATACCACGAACCCGCCGGCCGGCGTATTGCTTCCATTCCATCTCGATACTTCCAAGACGAACGCTGCATGCACCCACGACATCACTCATGACTGGGTGCCGCAGCATCAGAGCTGGGACAGTGGCGCAATGGATGGCTTTGTGACCTCTCGCCTCGCGACCAATTCCAATGATGCCGTACTCGCCCTGGGCTACTACACGCGCGCAGACCTTCCTTTTTACTATGCCGTGGCTGACGCCTTCACCGTATGCGACAACTATTTCTGCTCGGTGATCGGCCCCACGGATCCTAACCGGCTCTACACCATGGCGGCTTCCATCGACCCAGCTGGACAGAACGGTGGGCCCCTATTCTGAACACCATTTTCTCCGACAATGTTCTCTCGTACTTCAAGAATTTCCAGAACCCCGCATCGCCGCTCTACCAGAACGCATTCGGGCCCCAGTTTCCGGCTGATTTTCTGGCGGATGCGTTGTCTGGAAACCTGCCACAAGTCTCTTGGGTGCTCGCCTCGATCGTTGACTCCGATCATCCGCCAGCGCCCTCACTCTTTGGGGAGAACACCCTGTCCGCGATTATCAGTGCTTTGACCGCGAATTCGGCGCTATGGGCGAAGACGGTCCTGTTCGCCACCTACGATGAGAATGGCGGCTTCTTTGACCACGTCGCGCCGGTGACAGCGCCCCCAGGCACCCCCGGCGAATACGTCACTGCACCCGCAGTCCCGGACCCCACGGTGATCGGCAATCCTCCCATTCTCGGCCCCATTGGATTGGGTTTTCGTGTGCCGATGCTTGTGATCTCTCCGTTCAGCAGGGGTGGATTTGTATCATCGGCGCTCTTCGACCACACTTCAGTGTTGCGATTCCTCGAAACGCGTTTTGGCGTCGAAGTGCCTAACTTGTCTGCATGGCGGCGCGCCACCGTTGGCGATCTCACGAGCGCATTTAACTTCAGAAAATCCGATCAGTCGATACCCGCTCTGCCGTCCACGCTTCCGGCAATACCGCAGATACTTACGGAGTGTGCAGCCAGCCTGATTGGCACAACACCATATGAAGTTCCGAACCCGCAGAGCTCTCCAACGCAAGAACCTGGAACGGCGGTTCGACCAAGTGGTCCGTGCTAGGCATCCACGAATTCTTGGTTCAACCCCCCACCGCAGGCGCCACGCGGTGATACAATTCCTGCGATGCGCTCAAGACTCCTGCACGTGGGAATTGTGTTCATTCTAGTCGTTTGCCTCGTTTGTCCGCTGGTCGAGCTTTTTGATCACTGGGATCACACGATACAAACGGGGAACGATACCGAGTACACGTTGGTCATTCTTGCGTTATGCGCGGGAGTGGCGTATTCGCTTACACGCTTCATCGTCAAACCCGCGCCGCTTGGTATTGTTGCGAAGGGTGTATTCGCTTCCTTCGCCAAGAAATCTTTCTTTTCCGCGCCATGCGGTTTCACTTTACTGCTTTTTGATGCGACGAGTCCCCCTCCCCTCCCACTGCGTATCTAGAAATCTGCGATAGCTGATTCAAAAACGCGCTCAGACGTAGCTCCGTCTGTTGACGGCGCCGTGATGGGCTGTTCTTGCTGCTCAACCAAGACATATTGCTTTTGTTCTTCCGCCATTTATTGGATTGGGTGACTCAAGATGATTCTGGCTTGCCGTTCCTTTTCCGGGCGTCATATTGCTATTGGGGTTGCCGTATCGTTTGCTTTGTTGTTTTGCGCGGCTGGCGCCGCCGCTCAAGCGTCGCGGGTTGGAGCAACTCTTGAGGGCATTGTGAGCGACACCAGCGGCGCTGTCATTCCCAACTCGAAAGTTACGTTGCACAACCCCTTGACCAATCAATCCCGTACTGTAACAACGGATGAGCAGGGGTTCTTTCGAGCAGCGCAGCTTGCTGTCGGCACCTATGAAGTGCGAGTGGAACAGACAGGCTTTGCACCTTATCGGCGAGCAGGTGTTGTAGCGAGTCTCGGACAAACCGTGCATCTCGACATCGTGCTAGCTCCGGCGTCGGCGGCTGAACAAGTGACCGTCAATGCCCAGCCCTCGTCACTTGATCCCTCACAGTCGTCAGTCGTTTCCACTGTGGATCAAGAGAGGATAGAAGAACTGCCTGTGCGGAGCCGAAATTACCTGGATTTCGTTCTCCTTGCACCAGGCGTTTCGAGTTCACCGATACCCTCCGGCGCGAGCGGTTCGACGCCACTTACTGGCAGTGGCTTCACTTTCGGTGGACTGAGATCGCGGAGCAACAATCTCTCCATCGATGGCCTGGACAACGACGACGAGTACGCGGGTTCGAGTCGCACCGAGCTTTCGCCGGAAATCGTGCAGGAATTTCAAGTGGTCAACAATGGCCTTTCAGCAGAGTCGGGCGGAGCCTCGGGGGGTTCGATCAACATAATCACTCGTTCTGGAACAAACGCGATTCACGGCGACGCCTTCCTATTTGCGCAGGACGGTGCATTCAACGCGAGGGACCCCTTCGAAACTGAATCGGGCAAACCATCATTTCGTCGGTTCCGCGCCGGTTTCGCTCTGGGTGGACCTGTCATCAGGGACAAAACGTTTTACTACAGCGCCCTCGAACGAGAACACAACCGAGGGCAAATCGGGTCGGATATTGACCCTGCCGTGACATCAACCATAAATGCCTTCCTCGCGACGGGAGCATTTCCAGGGCTAGCAACGCGCCAGATCACGACAGCTTTCTCTCCGATTGCGCGCGCGGAAACGGAAGCTGCGGGCAAGCTCGATCACCAGCTCACGAAAAATACTGCTCTGATGCTGCGCTACACCTTCACAAACAACAAGGAATCAGGCGATGCGTTCAACAGCAATGGCCTCATAGACGCAAGCGCGCGCGGCAGCAGCTTCACGAGCGACAACGCTCTTTCGGGTTCGCTCACCACTGTCTTAGGCTCGGAAGCCGTTAGCGATCTACGCTTTCAGGCCGCAACCCGCCATGCGGTCCTGCGCACGAATGAGCCCGTCGGCCCGGAGATTGATATCGCTGGACTCGTCACCTTTGGACGGCCCTATGCGGGGAACGGCAAACGTCGCGAAAACCATTATCAAGCCAGCTATACCTATTCTCGGACGTGGGGGAAACACCTTTGGAAGGTTGGCGGAACTGTGAATCGCATCAGACTGCGTGCCGACGTACCGGATGGCTTCGACAGCGTGTATCTCTTTGGCTCTCTCGGTGATTTCCTCGCGGGGAATCCTAGTCAGTTTCGACAGGCGTTCGGGAATTCGAACGTGGATTTTCCGGTGACGAGTTTCGGCGGATTCGTTCAGGATCATTGGTCCATCGCCCGCCAACTGACGGTTGATCTCGGCGTGCGTTACGACCTCGAGCGCCTGCCTTCTGGATTCAATCAAGACACGAATAACGTCAGCCCGCGAATTGGTCTCGCTTGGAGTCCGTCTCCTAGATGGGTTTTTCGTGCGGGGTATGGAGTTTTCTTCGACCGGTATGTTCTCGCAAACCTGACGCGAGCCATCGAAAAGAACGGTTCACAGGCATTCGAGCAAGTAGCAGACGGAAACGCAGCAGCCAGTCTTTCTGCGGCAGCACAGGGCGGGCCCCTTGTTGTGCCTGCATCCGGGATTGCCCCATCGATCTTCCAACCCGATCCGTGCATGGCGACTCCCTACAGCCAACAAGCCAGCGCCGGTGCGGAATACTTGCTCGCGAAGAATCTTACGCTGCGCGCTGACGAGTTGTTTGTTCATGGACTTAAGCTGTCTCGAACACTTAATGTTAATTTGTTGCCTCCGGTCGTCCTCACTGTTGCGAACGCGTCTAGCCTTGGTGTTCTAAATCCCACGTCACAGCAGATCGGGCGAGATGTCTTTTCCCCTGGTCGGCTCAACACCCAGTTCAGCGACATTTATGCGCTCCAGAATTCTGCGAGTTCGGCCTACAACGGCGTTTCATTCACGCTTAACCGGCGGATGAGCGATGAGCTGGCGTTCTCGGCGAGTTACACCCTCTCGAAGACATTTGACGACGCCTCGGACTTCGACGAGCAGCCCCAAAATCCTTTCAATCTGCGTATGGAGCACGCGGTCTCCCGCCAGCATCAGCAACAGCGCTTCGTCTTCAATGCACTCTGGGACTTGCCTATTGGGGAGGAAGAGGACAAAGGTAGGAAGTCGGAAGAAAGCACCGGCTGGCTCACGGACACCTTCAGCCATATTGAAGTGGCGCCGATTTGGACACTGGAAAGTGGCCGGCCTGTAAACCCGTTGACGGGCCTTGACTCGAATCAGAGTCACGCCTTTCCCCTCTCGGCCAGACCATTCGGACTCGGCAGAAACTCTCTGAAGACATCCACACTGGCCACGATGGACTTCCGCGTTCTGAAGTACTTCCCGTTCGGCGGGGTGAAACGGCTCGACGTGGTAGCGGAATTCTTCAACCTGTTCAACAGTGCGAACGTCTCGCAGATCAATCCGGTATTCGGCTCAGGGTTGACTCCGATACCCGGATTTAGGCAACCGATTGCCGGAACCGGTGCTCGCCAAATCCAGTTCTCTTTGGATTTCGAGTTTTGAGAAATAGTCAGGAAAAAAACGGTGTGATAACCCGCGTCACAGAGGAGCTTCAAAGATCATGTCGATTGTTCGAATTACGTACGGCTTGCCGCGTTTTGCGCTTTTCGTCCAAATCTGTGCGGCCCTAATTTATACTCCAAGGCCAGCGTTTGCTCAGGCGACAGACTCATCCCGTGAACAAGCACAGGCGGCGCAATCCGTCTCCGATACGTTCTCATCATCGGATCAGGCTTCAGAAGCCCAGCAACAATCATCCCAACAACCCGAAATCTGCGGCGTGAAGCATCTCGGACAATGCCTCAAACTGGCCACGATCAGACCGGTATCTGGACTAGCCCATTGCGTGTCTCGCCCAGAGATGCGTTTTGGCTGGTGCCGTTTGCCGCCGGCACAGCAGTTGCGCTTCACTACGACGCACAAGCACAACAGAATCTTGGGATCGACAAGAGCAGGATAGACACGAGCAACATTATCTCCGGTTTCGGTTCGCCCTACGCCACGCTTGGAGGTACTGCTGGACTCTACTTTCTGGGTTTAGGAACTCACATGAGCGCCTTGCCGAAACAGGGCGTTTGGGAGCGGAGGCGATCGTCGATTCTTTAATCGTAGTAGAAGCTCTTAAGCTCGCTACGAACCGCGAACGTCCCAACGAAGGAAACGCGTGTAGTCAAAAAACGCGAACGGCTTGAAATAGCGTGACTTAGGATTTTGCACAGCTCCCTTCTCGAATGGGCTTTTCCGAGGCAGAAACATCACCTACAATCTCGCTTTCACGAAGCTATAGAGCGGAAGGCAAGACTTCAGTGGACGTTCCCGACAACCGTGTCCTGGTTAGGTGTCGTCGTTCCGGGCTTTCCGCGGAAGTCGGTCCAGGCGGTGTGTGCTCCGCCGGCGGGATCTACGGCAACGCCAGTATAGTCGCCGATGAAACTGCCGGAGAACTCGATGTACGGATTGGACGATTGGGTTGAGACTCGGGTTTCGCTCGCGTATGCGTCCGTCGAGCTGCTGAACGCGTAATCGAGGCACACCGCCACCGTGTCGATGTAGTGCGCTGCAGACGCAGGGTACCCGGGATCGTTGGTATCTAGGAGCGCCCGCTGACAGGTATGGTCGGTCGATGTTGGAACCGGCGAGTAATCGCGGGTGTAGTAGCCGACTACGACGCGGCCGGCGTTGGCTCCGACACCGGGGTACGCCTTATCGTTCGGGCCCGATGTGATGAACGTCGGGGCCGTCCAGGTGGTGCCGTTGGTCGAGGTGATGAGCTTCACCTGGTTGTTCGTGGTTCCGGAGAATGAGGACGCCCCCGCCGCACAGCCAGGATTCAACTGGTCATCTGCCCAGGCGATCGCCAGAGCGCCAGTGGTCGGATCGATGGCAAGCGAGGGGAAGCTGCTGAGGCGGAACTGCTCGAAGCTCAGCCGCGCCCGGCCCTGCGCCACATTCAGCGGATAGCACCCGATGTCGTCGTAAACGCGTCCAAGTTCGGTATTGGTGAAGGTGCGTCCGCCGTCAGTCGAGCGCGCGAGCACGATCTGATCCCGCGAAACATTGCTGGCCTGGTTGCCCTCGTAAGCGACGTAAATGGTCCCATCAGGCGCAGCCGCTGGCGCCGAGCCCTGGTCGAAGGGATGGGCGGCGTCGCTGACCTGGATCGGGTCAGACCAGGTGACGCCGTAATCATGCGACACAGCCATCACGATGTTCGAAGAAAGGTAGCCGCGCGGCTTGCTGAACTTGAATAGCGTCCAGGTAACGTACACGTTGCCGTTAGTTCCCGCCGTGACCCACTCCTTGTCATTGAAGAAGGTGTTGGCGTCTTCGTAGTGAACCATGACCGGCGCGCCCCAGGTAGAGCCGCCGTCGTGGGAAACACTGACCGCAACACCGCTGGGAGTGCGATTCAGGAAGCTGAAGTTATAGACCAGCGCGGAATAGTAGAGGGTGCCATCCGGAGCGAAGGCAAGAACCGGATCGCCGCCAGCACTCACATGCTTGAACAAGCCGGAGGCCTGAGCGGCGGGAGCATATCCGGGGAGGATTACATTGGTGAACGTCGCGCCACCATCGTTGCTGAGGTAAACCTGTGCGCTGAAGCCGGCACGGTAATCGTTGGCGGAGGTCACTATGTTCTGGCTGTTGGTCGGGTTGATGACAATGTTCTGCTCGTTCTGCGGCTGGTAACACTGGGTGCCGTCAACCAGCGTGAACAGTTCGTCATTGACGATCGTGTCGGTATTGGCGGCTGTGAACGCTGAAAACAGCGATGTGGAGATGAAAGGCGCACGCCGGCAGAGCGAGAAAAAGGTAAGGGCATTGGCATCCGGATGACCAGCGACGGCGGCCTCAAAATCGTTGGGGAAGAACAGAGAGTCGTCTTTTCCCTGGGTCTTGTCGGGGCCCAAGGCCTTGAAATGATCTCCCACCTGCGCCGCTTGCGCGACTGGGGAGAAGGCCATGGCGACGAAAAGAACCGAGACGACGACCGACATGAATTTGTGCATAGTAACAATCCTCCTGGCAGTGCCAGAGTTGAAGTCGAACACACTAACGGAAAACCGTTTGATCACCACGAGAACCTGCCAATTCTACAACAACGGCGATGCTGAAAGGGGCGCTGGCCAAGGATTTTGGCGCCATTCGATTCTGGGTGCGCCCACCATTCACAGGTGAAGATTGAGGCCGGCGGCCAGCAGATAAACATGAAGGCTTCCACGGCGATCCAGGACGGCGCCAGCTCGTGGACGGCAACGAATCAGTTGGACACGCCGCAAGGCACCGCGACGGATACGGCGACGCTGGAGAAGGGAAGCCTCGTGCTGCTGAAGAGAAGCGTCAAGCAAGGGCCGGTCGTCATTGATCTCGATTTTGCGGGGAACAAGGCGTCAGGCACGATGAGCATGAACGGACAAGACCGGCCGATAGCGGTCGATCTGGGCGGACCGTTGTTTGCGGATGCTGCCGGCGCGGGGCAGGTCATCGTCTGCCTGCCGCTTGCCGAGGGCTACAGCACGACATTTCGCAACTTCGACGTGCAGGCACAGAAAGTGAAATTGTTTCAGCTTGCTGTCGCCGGAAAGGAACAGGTCACGGTGCCAGCGGGCACCTTTGATACGCTGCGGGTCGAGATTTCCTCCGCGGATGGAGGCTCGGACAAGAAGACTTTTTGGATAGCCAACCAAACCCACAAAGTAGTGAAAGTCACCGCGGTCCTGGCTTCCGTGGGCGGAGCGATGATGACTCAGGAACTGGTGCAGTAGACGAATCCGGGGCGGCTAGCACAATCAATGTCGCTGAGCAACTCGGTGAAGTCTCAATTCCATGCAACATGTTACGCGGCCTCACCGTATCTTCTTGATTTATTGATTTAGAGTCGGCCAGAGTCTTGGGGAACGACAGCCAATCGCTATCGCGTGTACCAACTGAGGCAGGATTTTGAAGCCGGTGCGGCCTGTAAGTGCGACACCTGCAAGGCCTTAGGATTTCCCGCCTTCCCAACTACGAACCAGAAGGTCGGGAGTTCGAATCTCTCAGGGCGCGCCACTCTTTGAATCTAAATGATTTAATCAAAGCGAGCTTTAACCCGACCGTCTGGGTAATGACCAGACGCTCTAGCATGAGCAGTTCTCACAAGTATTTTTCATCTTGCAAAATCAACACGTTACCGATGCGAATGCGACTTCTTTCTATGGGCCGCAAAAACTGTCACGAAAACGTCATACTTTACCAGGTCCGACTAGGACTTGTCCACCACCGTCCCGGCAACGCCACCCCGAAACGTTTGGCCCAGCGTTCCGGAAGCGAAGAGCAAACTGCATAAAATAAGCCATCCCCAAAATTTGCGATTGCATTTCATGGCGTTCTCCCGTGCACCACTACGGCGAAATGACCAGCGTGACCGCGATTTGCAGGAATACCTGGCTCACCGGCCCCACTGGATACACTCGTCACCTCGGTGCCTTAGGCATCGAAGACGCATCTTCCTCGTGCTGGCCTGCGCCAGGAACTCTCCACAGGGTGACTCGCCGAACGACCGGCATTTTGCCCCCAGAATCATTCTGCTGTCTACCCTTCAATTCTGCAGCGGGTGAACTCAAATCGGTTGCGAATCCGGCGCTAACCTTGAGGATACTGTCCCTACCAAAAACTCCGTTCTTGATGAGCCAGTTGAATTTGAACGGACGTTACAGACACTGACCTCGAAGCGAAGATCCTCGGAAAGCCTGTAAGAATTGTTTCCCTCGCGCCCGATAGAGCACAGCGGATGGCAGGTGATTGTCGATTACGCCCCAAACTGGGGGAGGGCAAGATTTATTTTAGCTTGACATTGTCTGGTTTCTTGCAATATTTAGGCCCGCATAGGTGTCGTTCGTGATCCTGCGGAATAGAAACGTACACTTCCGGACGGTGCTGGCTCTCCATGAGAAGATCTGCCTGGATCGGGGCTCATGGGGCTAGCCAGTAATGTCAGATGAAATCCTGCTTGAACCTCAGGTAGAGAAATGGAGGCGTCATGCGTCATAGCCGCAGCGGTATCTCATTTGTCGCACTGTCGGTAGTCGCCGCTCTTTTCTTGGGTGTAATGCTTGTCGCTCCGCCAAAGGCAAGCACCCAGGCCACAATCTCCACCGGAAGCGTTCAGGGAGCGATTCTGGACCCGAAAGGCGCGGTCGTAGTCTCTGCCAAGGTTACGATCACGAATAAAGACACGGGACAGATGTTGGAGCCGGAGGTCACGTCGGCTGGAACTTATAATTCCGGCCCTCTCCCGCCGGGGCAGTATGTAGTTCGGGTAGCGGCGAAAGGATTCAAGACAGTCGAGCAAACGGTTGTCGTAGCTGTCGGCATAATCACAACCGCAAACGTTACATTCGAGCTCGGCTCGGAAAGCACGGTCCTCAGGGTGGAGAGCTCAGCGATTTCGGTGAACACCGAGCAGGCGACGGTGCAGGGCGTGCTCACTGCTGAACAGATTGAGAATCTGCCAGTCAACGGGAGGAACTTTCTCGATCTCGCACAGCTCGAGCCGGGCGTTCAGATTCAGGATGGCGCCAATTTCGACCCCACGAAAAATGGCTTCTCCTCTGTCTCCTTCGCTGGGCATTTTGGGAGAACTGCTCGAATTGAGGTGGACGGGATTGATATCAGCGATGAAACCGTCGGGACGACCACCCAAAATATCCCACAGATCGCCATCGGCGAGTTTCAGGTGGGCCAATCGAATCTAGATCTTTCAACAGAGCTGACATCCACCGGCACCATTAACGTCGTGACGCGCTCGGGTGCGAATGACGTCCATGGTGAAGGATTCTTCTACTGGAGGGGCGACAGCGTTGCGGCCAAGCAAAGCTTGATTCCCGTACCCTTCGATCGCAAGCAATACGGTGCGCGCCTGGGCGGGCCAATGCTGAAGGACAGGCTGTTTTTTTTCGGCGGCCTAGAACGGACCCACCAGGACTTGCAGGCGGCGCAAGTGTTTCCGGATCCTTTTAGTTCATTCAATGCCACGTACAACTCGCCTTTCCGAGACCTAGAGCCGATTGGAAGGCTGGACTGGCAGTTGAGGCCCAACTGGAAATTGTTCTACCGTTTCTCTTACGAGCAGAACAGCGTGGTGCGCGGCTTCATACCGAATACGTTTACACCCTTTAAAAATGTGGACCACACGCCGGTGCACGCGGCTGGACTCGACTTCAACACGGGCGCGTTTTCACACAGCATTCGGTTCGGCTACACGAAATTCCGCAACGGAATCGCTGACGCAGTGCTGGGTTCCGGGATCACGGATCCAGCTCCCGGGATTGCAATCGCCATCGGCGGTGACATAACTTGTTTGGGCGCCGGAGTGGATGCGTTCTGCTCTGGACCTAACTTTTTGGCGCCACAGAAGACCTATCAGAGCAACAAACAAACAAAATACGACGGCAGCATCACGTTCGGCCGGCACACATTACGATACGGTGTTGGCGTAAATCGAATTCAGGGAGCTGTCTTTGCGGCCTTCGTTGGGACCGCGCCGATCGTAACCTCCTTGACGCCCGTCCCCGGCCAATCGGACCCGCTGGCATACACCGTTGACGCTATCTTGATCGGAAACGGCCAAGGGTTCTTCACCGAAAAGCCCGGATTTGGCTTTCCGGCAGGCGGATCGTCAGACACACGATTCACTGCGTATTTCGGGGATCAGTGGAAGGTCCGGTCAAACCTGACGGCCACGATTGGCTTGCGGTATGTGCGCGACACCGGGCGAACGGATAGTGACATTGATCCGATTCCTTGCTCTGTATCCATCATCAATTGCACTGGTAATCTGCTCGATCAGTTCGGAGCCGGACTAGGCGGGCGTGTACGCCAACCAAACAAAAACTTTGGGCCGCAAATTGGGCTAGCCTGGGACCCATGGAAGAACGGAAAGACGGCGATTCGAGCGGGGTTTGGGGTTTACTACGAAAATGCAATTTGGAACAACATTCTCTTCGACAGGCCGCCTCGCCTCCAGAAGGGGATTTTCTTCGGCATCCAGGAAGTTTGCAGCCAGGGCGGGATTGCCCTGCCCAACGGAACTTTGCAGACGACGATCAACGGCAAGAACATTTCGACGCAGGTTTGCGGCCAGCCTATCGGGAGCGTTGTCAGCGATGCAATGGCCGTCGAACAGACCTTGCAGCAGGCAACAGCAAGTGCGGGAGCCCAGAGCAATTCGGGTTTTATCGGTAACATTCTGGCGGATTCGTTCAATAACACCGGAACCGAGCTTCTCGCGCCGAGCTACCGTACCCCGTATTCCATGCAATTCAACATTGGCGTGCAGCGAGAATTGCGGCCAGGCACAGTGTTGACCGTGGATTATCTCCGCAACATTGGCTTGCATAGTCTGCTTGGTTACAACACGAACCACGTGGGCGATGCGCGGTACCTAAACACGACTGCCGCACAAAACGCCATTGCCGCTACACTGAAGGCATGCGGCGTCAGCACAATTGACCAAGCGATCGCTGCTTGCCCAGGACTCCATTCGGCGAACCCACCTACGATGCCCAGCGCGGGTCCCGCGACTATCTTTGACTTTGCAGCGCACGGCCTTGATTCTGGCTACGGTTTCCTGGGTAGCCTCGGAGCTCCCGCTACCGGTCGGACGCCGGATACAGGGGCTGCCTTCCCGGGGATTAACGCCAATGTCGGAGCGAACCAAATGCTCTTTCCTATCGGCCGGTCCGCGTACAACGCACTGCAAGTGAAACTCACGTCACAGAAAGCTAACCCGGTCCGAGGCATGACGAACGTGAACTTCGTCGCTTCGTATGCGTTTTCGCGGCTGACGGCCAAGGCGCGCGACGGAGACTTCATCAATAACGCGTTCAGTTTCCGGAATACGAGTCTCAGAGGGCCGAACGGGCTGGACCGCAGGCATCAGTTCTCGGCCGGGGCAGCCATGGACTTCAAGTACGGCGGAGCGATAAGCTTCATCACGCACTGGTACAGCCCGCTGCCGTCGAGCGTGTTCCTGCCTTCGCCAGCCAATGGGATATCCGGAGCAATCTTTACTTCGGACTTGGACGGCGACGGCTCGCTGGCCGGCAACACCAGCGGCCAATCTGGTGACTTGCTGACGGGGACAGGAATCGGCTCTTTCGGTCGAGATATCGGCGTTAGTGGACTGGCGAGCCTGATCAGCCAGTGGAATTCGAGCGGCGCAGGCAAGCTGACTCCCGCTGGGCAGGCGCTGGTAGACGCCGGGCTCTTCACCCAGACGCAGCTGGTCGCGCTAGGCGCAGTTACGCCGACGATTTCGGCTCCCCCAGCGGGTGAGGAAGGCCTCGGCAACATGTTTACCTTTGACCTGAAGCTCGGATGGAAGATAAAGCCAGATCATCGGTGGGAACGCCTGACGATTGAGCCCCAGGTTAGCGTCTATAATCTGTTCAACCGCCAGAACTTCGACTCGCCAAGCCAGCCGCTGAGCGGCATCCTGAATGGAACGGCGGGAACGTTGAACGGCACGACGCGCGGGAACCGGTCGAACCTGGTTGGGCTGGGGTCTGGCGTGTTTGCGCTAGGCGCCCCTCGCTCGCTGGAGTTCGGCTTCAAAGTCGTCTTCTAAGCTACACGCACCTCGTCGCCGTTGCGGCTGACTGGGGCGGCGGTTCAGCTTGGTTTAAAGCGCGGAAAAGAATCGCACCCGCCCCGGGATCGTCCGGAGCGCAAAGGGTGCGCTTCAAAAAACCAGACACGAACGGTGTGGCTGTGCCTCCCGAAAATTCTGTGCAGCCCACGGTGGAAGG
>WNGR01020659.1_pt1 | contig 13997 bp, 18 predicted proteins | sample 5407581 | NCBI WGS metagenome assembly WNGR01 (sample SAMN13153383, study PRJNA577476) | soil metagenome | isolation source: 80 cm soil or saprolite under Garry oak tree replicate 2 | place: USA:California | collected 2016-06-15 | reverse complement strand
TGAAATCATCCGGTCGTAGAGGAGCACACCGCGTGAGCGCGACGCGGCAACTCCGATCAGACGGCAACAAGCCAGCTTCCCGCCGACGGCGAACAGGTGTTTTGATCCCGGTTCCGCCCGCTCAGAAGCGCAAATTCAGCGAACGACTTCTCAAGTGGTATGCCCAGCATGCCCGCGACCTGCCCTGGCGCAAGACCAGCAATCCCTACAAGATCCTGGTGTCCGAGATCATGCTGCAGCAGACCCAGGTGGATCGGGTCCTCCCCAAGTACCAGGAGTGGCTGACCATGTACCCGACAATGGAGGAACTGGCCGAGGCCCCGCTCTCGGAGGTGAAAAAAACCTGGTACCCGCTCGGGTACAACATCAGGCCGGTGCGCCTGCACGCGATCGCCAGGGAGTCGGTCGCCCGCTACGGGGGGACGCTGCCGGAGGACCCCGAGCGGCTGCAGGCTTTCAAGGGCATCGGCCGCTATACGGCCGGCGCGATCCGCGCCTTCGCGTTCCGCGAAGATGCGCCCATCCTGGACACCAACGTGATGCGGGTCCTGCATCGGGTGTTTGTGGGCAAAGGGGATCCCAAGAAGCAGAAGCCCGCCTTGTGGAACCTCTCAGCGGCCTTGATCCCCAGGGGCAAGGGGTACGATTTCAATCAGGCGCTCATGGACTTCGGCGCCATGATCTGCACGGCGCGCGACCCCTATTGCCTGCTCTGTCCAATGAAGGACTTTTGCAAGACCTATCCGTTTAGAGCTCGCTGATGGCCATCGCGCAGCCAGTCCAAGTCGCCGCAGCGCTGATCTTACAGGATGGGCGCTATCTGCTCACGAGGCGTAAGGTCAATGTCCATTTGAGCGGGCTCTGGGAGTTTCCGGGAGGAAAGCGAGAACCGGGCGAATCGCTGGAGGAATGTCTGCGCCGGGAACTGCGAGAGGAGTTGGGCATCGAGATTACGGAGCCGGTGCCGTTCCAGTTCGTCCGCTACGCGTATCCGGAGAAGACAGTCGAGCTGCATTTCTTCCGATGCTCGATCAAGGACGGGCAGCCACGACCCTTGGGCTGCGACGCCCTGCAGTGGGTGCTGCCGAAGGAGTTGACCAGGGTGTCCATGCCGCCCGCCGACCGGCCCCTGGTGGAAGCGCTACTAGCCGAAGGGGCGCAGTGAGCACTCCATGCAGTTCCCCGTGGAGGCAAAACTCAAGGATGGTACGGCTATTCAACTGACCTTGGCTGACCACAGGGACAGCGAGCCGCTACGCCGGCTGTTCCAAACCATCATCGAAGAAGGAGACTCCTATCCCCACGATCGGCTCCCTGAAGGGGACGACTTCAAGGAGTACTGGTTCACAGGCAAAAGCACCGTTGTCGCCTATCAACAGGGCAGCCCGCGCGGCACCGACCTGCTCGGCGCCTTCTATCTCAAGCCGAACTGGCCGGGCCGGGCACGCCACGTCGCCAACGCGGGGTTCATGGTGGCGCCTCAGTGGCGCAACAGGGGGCTGGGCTGGCTCTTGGGGGCTGTGATGTTGCAATATGCGACGGAACTTGGGTATCGGAGCGTGATCTTCAACCTGGTCTTTGCGGAGAACCAAGTGGCCCGGCGCCTGTGGCGGAAGCTCGGGTTTTCCGAGCTTGCGGTCCTCCCCGGCGCGGTGCTCAAGAATGATCGGACCTACCGGGACGCGATCATCATGTGGAAGTCCTTGCTCCCATGAAAGTGGTGCTGGACATCGAGACGGTACAGGCTCCGAAGGAGGAGTGGGCCAGGCTAGTTGGTGCGGAACTTGTCCGGGAGAAGGACATCTTGAATGCCAGCGATGCGGAGCAACAGGACAAGGACTACGAGCGGTCCTCTTTCGACGGGACTTTCAGCCGCATCGTCTGTATCGGGGCGATCGCCTTCTCGGATGACATGGCGCCGCAGCAAGCGATCGCCTGGTACGGCGTTCGCGAGAAGGAACTCCTCAAGCAATTCTGGGACTGGATCGGCAAGCACCGACCGAATCTTTACATCACCCACAACGGGCTCGGCTTCGACCTGCCTTTCATCAAGAAACGGTCCATCATCCACCAGGTCAAGCCGACTGTGGAGATCAACCTGGCCAAGTACCGCACGGAGCCGGTCTACGATACGCTGGCCGTCTGGTCCAACTGGGAGACGAGAGGATGGATCAGGCTGGATGTGCTGGCGCGCGCGCTGGGGGTGGAGCCCAAGTCCGGATCGGGGAAACAGGTGGCGGCGATGTGGGCTGCCGGATTGGGGAAGGAGATCGCCGACTACTGCCTGCAGGACTGCTACGTGACCTACGCCTGCTACTCGAAGATGAATTTTCGAGAACCGCTCAAATCCTCGGAGGTCCTAGCTAAGTCTGATCTGGTTCCAGTTTGAAGAGACAGGCTCACTGCAGCGTTTTTGCCGGAAGAAGCCCCAGCAGCAGCGGTAGTGGTGTGACTTCTCGGCGCAACGGATCCAGGGATAAACCGAGGGCTTCCAGGGTAAAGGCACCGAGCAGCACGCTGTCCCCTTCTTCCCCGAAAATGACGTCGGCCACGCCCAGCCGCTCTCCGTACTTGAAGAGGGCACCGCCTTTCTTGCGTCGTACCTTTACCCCGTTGGCCAGGCGAAATTCCTGCTCGGCCAACGGCCGGATGCCAAGCCGCTCCAAGACTGAGATAGGAACCACGGAGTAGATAGCCCCGGAGTCCACCACGAAATCGCAGGCTCATTGGAGCGTTTTCGCCGGAAGAAGCCCCAGCAGCAGCGGTAGTGGTGTGACTTCTCGACGCAACGGATCCAGGGACAAACCGAGCGTCTTTCCTTTCTTCCCTGGATAGATGCAAGTTTCCGCTTGCCTCTTAAGACACGGGAAGTAGGGAAAACGTATAAAGGCTAGGCTACGTCAACGATAGGAGTCAAGGGCAGTTAGGGGGGAAAGGTCAGGGTGTGGGATAGACCTGCATGAAGGGGTGGACTTCGTGGCGGGCGAAGACGCCCTGGGTGACGTAGGGATCGCCGGCCGCGAAGGATTTGGCCTCTTCCAGGGAGTCGGCCTTGATGACGATGAGGCTGCCGGCCCCGTCGGTGAGCGGCCCTGCGAGGACCACTTTGCCGGCCTTGTTCAGCGGGTCCATCCGCTCGAGGTGGGCTTGGCGGTACAGCTTGCGCTTGGCCTGGCCGTCCGGGCCGTCATACCCGATGATGACGAAGATCACCCTTCGTTCTCGTTGAGGGTTTCGATGGGCTTGCGTCCCGCGTACCCGTCTTCGATTTCGTGCCAGAAGCGGATTTCCGGTTCGCCCAGCTTCCAGCAGAGGTAGACGACCCGGTCGTCGTATTGGAAAGGAAAGTCACAGAGCCCGATGTCGAGGTCCTTGACCAGGACCCCCATTTCCTGGATGGCCTCGACGCTGTCGCTGATCCGCTCGAGGGCCCGGATGTAGCGGGGGCCGACCACGCTCCCCCCGTTGGCCTGGGCATTCGCGCTGGCGCGCTTGATTTCCCCATGGCTACGGACCAGGACCTCCTTTTCCGACTTGACGGCCAACAGCTTCTCTTCGAGCTGGGGGAGGAGCGACTTGGCTTCGGCCAGGCTAAAGGTCCGTTCGTCCATAGGGCGCCTTATGATAACAAGGGGCGCAGAGGCGCGTCAAACAAGCCGTGGGGGGTAGGGGCTTTTAGGGCCTCTGACCTTAAATTTTCTTGGTAGTTGACATTGGGCTTCTATGGAGTTATGCTGATATCCGAGATCGGGCTTTCAAAGCCGACCACCCCTGTGATTCTTTCCCCAGAGTAGTTCTCAATGAAACCAGAGTGGTTCATCCGTTAGAAAGTTTAGTTACCGAGTAAGGACATCAGGCTGGTTCCCCGTAATCCGGTTCACATTAGGAGGTAATGGAGTGTATGTCCCAAGTGACGACGACTAAAGAAACGGTCATGTATCTGACTCAGCTCAAGCAGCGGAACATCACCGAACTGAACGAGATCGCCAGGGAGCTGAAGATCGAAGGAGCGGCGAACCTGCGCAAGCAGGAGCTGATCTTCGCCATTCTCCAGGCCCAGACCGAAAAGAACGGGGTCATCTACGGGGAAGGCGTGCTGGAGACGCTCCCGGACGGCTTCGGGTTTCTTCGGGCTCCCGACTCCAACTACCTCCCCGGACCGGACGACATCTACATCTCCCCATCCCAGATCCGACGCTTCAACCTGAGAACCGGCGATATCGTGTCCGGCCAGATCCGCCCGCCCAAGGAGAGCGAACGGTACTTCGCCCTGCTCAAGGTCGAGAAGATCAATTACGAGGACCCCGAAGTCGCACGCGACAAGATCCTGTTCGACAACCTGACCCCGCTCTATCCGGAGGAGCGGATCAATCTGGAGTACGATCCCAACGAGTACTGCACCCGCGTCATGGAACTCATCACCCCGATCGGCAAGGGCCAGCGCGGACTGATCGTGGCGGCTCCCAGGACCGGCAAGACCATGATGCTGCAGGCGATCGCCCGGGGGATCCTCAAGAACCACCCCGAGATCGTCCTGATCGTCCTGCTGATCGACGAGCGGCCCGAAGAGGTTACCGACTGGCAGCGCCAGGTCAAGGCCGAGGTCATCAGCTCCACCTTCGACGAGCCGGCCCAGCGCCACGCCCAGGTGGCCGAAATGGTCATCGAGAAGGCGAAGCGACTGGTCGAACACAAACGCGATGTGGTGATCCTGCTCGACAGCCTCACGCGGCTGGCCCGGGCCTACAACACGATTGCCCCGCCCAGCGGCAAGGTCCTCTCCGGCGGCTTGGACTCCAACGCGCTGCAACGCCCCAAGCGGTTCTTCGGCGCGGCCCGGAACATCGAGGACGGCGGGAGCCTGACGATCATGGCCACGGCCCTCGTCGACACCGGCAGCCGCATGGACGACGTGATCTTCGAGGAGTTCAAGGGGACCGGGAACATGGAAGTCCATCTGGATCGGCGCCTGGCCGACAAACGGATCTTCCCGGCGATCGAGATAGCGGCCTCGGGCACCCGCAAGGAAGAGCTGCTGGTGGACCGCGAGCGGCTGAACAAGATGTGGATCCTCCGCAAGGTCCTGAGCCCGCTGGGGTCCGTGGAGGCCATGGAATTTTTGATAGACAAAATGGGGGGTACCAAGACGAACAAGGATTTCTTGGACTCCATGAATCGCTGAGGGAGGAGTACGAGTATCATGAAAGCCGGGATTCATCCGGAGTACCGGGAGGCGACGTTCAGTTGCGCGTGCGGGTTCAAGTTCAAGACCCGCTCGACGGTGGGGGACATCAAGGTGGACATCTGTTCCCACTGCCACCCCTTCTTTACGGGCACGCAGAAGATCGTGGACTCCGAAGGACGTGTGGAGCGCTTCAGGAAGAAGTACGTGCGCAAGAAGACCGCCTGATTTCCTAAGCGGTTCTAGAAGGACTCCCGGCAACGCCTGCCTCCCGTGGGGCAGGTGTTGTTTTTTTGAGGGGGATGCGAGAGTCATGACTGCCGTCAAAGAGTCACTCCTGCTGACCAAGCTGGAGGCCGCCGCGCAGCGGGTGGAGGAGATCGACCGCCAGCTGTCGGATGCCGCGGTCTTGTCGCAGCCGGCCTTGATTCAGAAGCTCAATAAGGAGCGCAGGGAGCTGGTTCCCCAGGCGGGGCTCTACCAGGAGTTCTGCGCCCTGCTCAAGCACGTCGTCGAGGCCGAGGAGATGCTGCGCGATCCGCGCGGCGAGCCCGGCGTGAAGGAGCTGGCCCGCGAAGAGCTCAAGGAGCTGGAGGCCAAGCGGCTCGAGCTGGAAGCGCGCGCCCGTGAGTTGTTGATCCCGAAGGACCCCCGGGACGAGAAGAACACCTTTCTCGAGATCCGAGCCGGCACCGGCGGGGACGAGGCCGCGCTCTTCGCCGCCGAACTCGTCCGCATGTACACGCGCTACGCGGAACGGCGTCGCTTCCGGATTGAGATAGTGGACTCCAGCGTCACCGAGATCGGCGGCGTGAAGGAGGCCGTCCTCCTGATCGAGGGGAAAGGGGCCTACAGCCGGTTCAAGCACGAGAGCGGCGTGCACCGGGTCCAACGGGTGCCGGCGACGGAAGCCAGCGGGCGGATCCACACGTCCACCGTCACGGTGGCGGTCATGCCGGAAGCGGAGGAAGTGGAAGTCCAGATCGATCCCAAGGACCTGAAGATCGACACGTTCTGCTCCTCCGGGGCGGGCGGGCAGAGCGTCAACACGACCTATTCGGCCGTCCGGATCACGCACATCCCCACGGGGATCGTCGTGACGTGCCAGGACGAGCGGTCGCAGCTCAAGAACCGCAACAAGGCGATGCGCAATCTCCGGACCCGCATCATGGAAATGGAGCGGGAAAAGCAGGAGAACGAGATCGCCCAGCAGCGGCGGTCCCAGGTGGGGACCGGCGACCGGAGCGAGAAGATTCGCACCTACAACTTCCCGCAGAACCGGGTGACCGACCACCGCATCGGCCTGACCTTGCACCGGTTGGATCAGGTCCTGGACGGCGATCTGGACGAAATCGTGGACGCGCTGATCGCCGCGAACAGAACTCTGGAGTCGGTGGAGAAATGAAGGTAAATACCTTGCGCCGGCAGGCGTGGGAGGCTTTGAAGGCGGCCGGCATCGCCGATCCGGTCCGGGAGGCCGACTGGCTGCTCGCGCCAGCCTTGGGGCTCTCCCTCCCGAAGCTGCTCTTCGAGGGAGACCGGGCAGTCGCCCCTTTGCAGGCCGAGCAGGCCTGGACCTTCATCAGGCGACGCGCCGCCCGCGAGCCGCTGCAGTACCTGCTTGGCACGCAGGAGTTCTGCGGCCTGGAACTGGCGGTGACGCCGGACGTGTTGGTCCCGCGGCCGGAGACCGAGCTGCTCGTCGAGGCCACCCTCCAGGCCGTCCTGGACATCGGAAGGCCGCGCGTGCTCGATGCGGGAACCGGGTCGGGGTGCATCGCTGTGTCGCTGGCATGGTCGCGCTCCGACGCGACGGTGTACGCGCTGGACATTTCGGCTCCCGCGCTGGCTGTCGCGCAGGCCAACGCGATTCGTCACGGAGTGTGCGATCGCATCAAGTTCGTCCAGGCCGATCTGTTGACGGCGTTTTCGGACTCGCCTGACGGCGTCTTCGACGTCATCGTCTCCAATCCGCCGTATATCCCGACGCGTGCGCTTGACTCGCTGCAGCCGGAAGTCGCGTGGTATGAGCCGCGCGTGGCGCTGGCAGCCGGAACGGACGGGCTGGACTATCATCGCCGGCTCCTGAACGGCGCACCGGAGTTGCTGAAGGAGGGCGGGCATCTGATACTGGAACTTGGGGACGGCCAGGCTGATCCGGTTCCGGTGGTGCGCCTGGCGCAACAGACGGGAACGTTCATCTCGCTTGAATGCCGGAAGGATGCGGCCGGCATCGAACGAGCGCTGGTTGCGCGAGTGGGTGCGGGAGGGGCGTGGTTGGCGGGGCCCCCTCCCGCTATAAAGGTGTCGTGATGGACTGCATGGTCATTCAGGGAGGCCGGCGTCTCACCGGCGAGGTCAGCATCAGCGGGGCCAAGAACGCCGCCCTGCCGATCCTCGCCTCCACCCTGTTAGGCAAGGGGACCTGCGCCCTGATCAACGTGCCGGACGTGCGGGATGTCCTGACCATGTCAAAGGTCCTCACCCACTTGGGCGCGGGCGTCGAGGTCCACGGGGATCGCTACACTGTCACGCTGGCGGGAGTTGCCTCGTGCCAGGCCCCGTACGAGCTGGTCAAGACGATGCGCGCGTCGGTCCTGGTGCTCGGCCCGCTGCTGGCTCGGTGGGGCGAAGCGATTGTGGCGCTGCCCGGAGGCTGCGCCATCGGCGCCCGGCCCATCAACCTGCATCTCGCCGCGCTGGAGAAGATGGGTGCCGAGATCCGTATCGAGCACGGCAACGTGCATGCGTGCGTCCGTGGGCGGCTCAAGGGCGCCCGGATCTACTTCGACATCCAGACTGTGACCGGCACCGAGAATGTTATGATGGCGGCCTGCCTGGCGGAGGGGACCACGGTCCTGGAGAACGCCGCCCGCGAGCCGGAGATCTGTGACCTGGCTAGTTTCCTGATCAAGCGGGGCGCGCGGATCTCAGGAGCCGGGACGGATGTCATCACGATCGACGGCGTGCCGGAACTGCGCGGAGCCGACCATGAGATCGTCCCGGACCGTGTCGAGACGGGCACGTATCTGATCGCAGGGGCCATCACGGGCGGCGACGTGCGCGTGCTCCGGTGCCGGCCCGATCACTGCGACGCCCTGCTCGCCAAGCTCCAGGAGGCCGGAGTGGCGCTAAAAGTAGAAAAAGAGGCGATCCAGGTGCGAGCCAACGGACAGCTCAAGGCGGTGGATGTGAAGACCTTGCCCTACCCGGGCTTTCCGACCGACATGCAGGCGCAGATGATGGCGCTGATGGCGCTTGCCCGCGGCAGCAGCGTGATCACCGAGACGGTGTTCGAGAGCCGGTTCCTCCACGTACTGGAGCTGCAACGCATGGGGGCGGACATCCGGATCGAAGGCAATCACGCCGTCGTCACCGGGGTCGAGCGCCTGAGCGGCGCGCCGGTCATGGCGTCCGACCTGAGGGCCAGCGCCTGTCTCATCTTGGCCGGCTTGGCGGCCGAAGGCGAGACTCGCGTGTCCCGTGTCTATCACCTGGATCGCGGCTACGCGCGTCTTGACGCCAAGCTCGCCGGTCTGGGAGTACAGGTCCGTCGCGAGGCGGAGCGGGTATGACGGACACCCTCACCATCGCACTCTCCAAGGGCAAGCTGCTGGAGCCTGCGCTCGACCTTTTCAAGCGCGTGGGCTTGGCGCCCAAGGATATTTCGCCCGAGAGCCGCCGGCTGTTCTTCGAGCATCCGGCCAGCGGGACCACGCTCATGATCGTCAGGCCCAGCGACGTCCCCACCTACGTGGAATACGGCGCCGTGGATGCGGGGATCGTCGGCGCGGATGTCCTGATGGAACAGGCGGCGGACGTCTACGAGCCGCTCGATCTGGGGTTCGGATTCTGCCGCCTCGCGGTAGCGGCTCCGAAAGCGGCCGTTCAGCAACGGAACGGGCGGCATGCGACAAAATTGCGGGTGGCGACCAAGTACCCGAACATGACGGAGCGGTACTTCACGCAGAAGGGGATTCCCATCGAGATCATCAAGCTGTACGGATCGGTGGAACTCGCCCCGCTGGTGGGATTGGCGGATCGCATCGTGGACCTGGTCTCGACCGGGAAGACCCTGAGCGCGCACAATCTGGTCGTGACGGATGTCATCGCGGAATCCACGGCCCGACTCATCGTCAATCGAGCCAGCCTCAAGTTGAAGCACCGCCGGGTGACCGGCTTGATCGAGGCGCTGCGGGCCGGGCTTCAGGGAGGACGTTCATGAGGGTTATTGCGACGACGGATCGGACGTACAAGGCGGCCGTCAAAAAGATCGTCTCGCGATCCAACCTGGGCGGCGGCAAGGTCGAAGCCGCGGTGAAGACGATCCTCAAGGCCGTGGAACGGGGCGGGGACGCCGCGGTGAGCCGCTATACCCGCCGGTTCGACAAGGTCTCGTTGAAGCCGGGCCAGTTCCGGGTGAGCCCGGACGAGATCAAGGAGGCCTACTACAAGATCCGCAAAGAGGAAGGCGACGCGTTGCGGTACGCGGCCCATCGCATCACGGTCTTCCACGATAAGGAAAAGCCGCGCGTGCAGACCTGGATGTGGCAGGACGGCACCATCACGCTCGGCCAGACGATCCTGCCACTGGACGTGATCGGGCTCTACGTGCCGGGCGGCAAGGCCGTCTACCCGTCGTCGGTGCTGATGAGCGCGATCCCGGCCAAGGTGGCCGGGGTCAAGCGGATCATCATGTGCGTGCCGGCGCCCAAGGGCGCGCTGAGCCCCTATCTATTGGTGGCGGCGGACATCGCCGGCGTGGACGAGGTGTACCGCATCGGGGGCGTGCAGGCGATCGCGGCCATGGCTTACGGCACGAAGACGATTCCCCGCGTGGACAAGATCATCGGGCCGGGCAACATCTTCGTGGCGACCGCCAAGCGGCTGGTATACGGGACCGTGGGCATCGACATGATCGCAGGGCCGAGCGAGCTGCTGGTCATCGCAGATGGCGGGGCCAATCCGGCCCACGTCACTGCGGACCTGCTCTGCGAGGCGGAACACGACGAGAGCGCGGCGGTATGGCTCGTGACCACGTCGGCGCCGTTGGCGAAAGAAGTCGTCAGGATGGTCAAGGAGCAGCTCAGGACGCTTGCGCGCCGCAAAATCGCCTCCCGCGCCATCGACCGCAACTCTCTGGCCTTCGTCGTGCCCACGCTGGAGGATGCGATCACGCTCGCGAACGAGATCGCCCCGGAGCACCTCTCGCTCTCCGTGGACAATCCCTTCGAGTACATCGAAAAGGTCCGCCATGCCGGCGCGCTGTTCATCGGGCGGTACACGGCCCCGGCCGTGGCCGATTACGTGGCCGGCCCCAACCACATCCTTCCGACCGGCGGCGCGGCCCGCTTCCACTCTGCCCTCTCCCTGGAGGCGTATGTGAGGAAGTCCAACATCGTGTCGTACACCAAGGAAGATTTGGCCAGGGCCAAGGACCACATCGTCCGTCTGGCGCACATGGAGGGGCTCGGCGCGCACGCGCAGTCCGTGGAAGCCCGCATGCGATGAAGACCGCGCGGCGGGCGACGATCGAGCGGGACACCACCGAAAGCCGGATCAAGATCGGGTTGGCCCTGGACGGGACCGGCAAGCGGCAGATCAGCACGACGATCCCGTTCCTTGATCACATGCTGGATCTGCTGGCCAAGCACGGCTTCTTCGACCTGACGGTCAAGGCCAGCGGCGACACGCATATCGACGACCACCACACGGTGGAGGACATCGGCATCGTCCTCGGCGAGGCGCTCAAGAAGGCGTTGGGCACGAAGGCGGGGATCCGGCGCTTCGGGACGGCCTGGGTGCCGCTGGACGAGACGCTGGCGCAGGTCACGGTGGACCTCAGCGGCCGGCCCTATCTCGTCTACAACGTCAAGCTGGCGCACCGGCGGATCAAGGGCTTCGACCTGTATCTCTTCGAGGACTTCTTTCAGGCGCTGACGACGCACGCGGCCATGAACCTGCACATCAACGTGCCCTATGGGCGGAACCCGCACCACATCATGGAGTCCATTTTCAAGGCGCTGGCCAAGGCCCTGGACCAGGCGGTGTCGGTCGATGCCCGGGTCACGGGCGTGCTCTCGACCAAGGGGAGCCTGTGAGCGATGATTGCGATCATTGACTATGACATGGGCAACCTGAAGTCGGTCCACAAGGCCTTCGAGTCCGTCGGGCACCGCGCCGCGGTCACGCGCGACCCGAAACTGATCGCCGACGCAAGCCATGTGGTGTTGCCTGGCGTGGGCGCCTTCGGCGATTGCATGCGAAATCTAGAGAAGTACGGGCTCGTGGAGCCGGTTCTGGGGGCAATCCAAGCCGGCAAGCCGTTTCTCGGCATCTGCCTGGGATTTCAGCTGCTGTTCAGCGAAAGCGAAGAGTTCGGCACGCACCGGGGGCTCGGCGTGATTCCTGGGCGGGTCGTCCGGTTTGCGTCCGGGGGCTCCGCGACGCCGATGAAGGTGCCGCACATGGGGTGGAACTCGATCGCGATCAGGAAACGCTCGCCCCTGCTCGATGGCGTGCCCGACGGCGCGTTCATGTATTTCGTCCACTCGTACTACGTGGTGCCCGATGATCAGTCCGTCGCGTGCACGATGACCGACTATGGGCGGCCCTTCGTTTCCAGCGTCGCGCGCGACAACATCTTCGCCTGCCAGTTCCATCCGGAGAAGAGCCAAAGCACGGGGCTGCGGATCATCCGGAACTTCGGAGGCCTCTCATGAGACCGCCGAGAATGCCCCTGGCGATCATCGTTGCGGGCATGATGTCCGGATGCGGGGGAACCACCAACGAGGTGATCACCTCGCCGCAGATCGGGCAATACCGCATCGTGCGGATCGCGGTGCTCCCCTTTACCGTCACGCCGAAGACGCTGGGGCAGGGACGCGGATACGCCGAGCCGGCGCCGCCTCCCGTCGCCGCTGAGAAGCTGGCCGAGCTGTTCTACCTGAAGCTGAACGCGCGCGAGGGCATCGTGGTCGTGCCACCCCGCAATGTTCGGGGGGCCATGCCCGCCCTTCCGGCGGCGGCGGTCAGCCGCGCGCAGCTCCGTGAGCTCGGCGAACGGTTGGATGTGGGGGCCGTTCTGGAAGGGACCGTGGAGGTCTACAAGGAACGAAAGGGCAGCGCGATCGGCCTGGATCGGCCTGAAGACGCCGCGGAAGTCGGATTCACCGTCCGGCTCGTCAGCGTGAAGGACGGCGAAGTCCTGTGGACCGGCGACTACTACGAACGCCAGCGACCGATGATCGAGGACATCTCCGGTTTCCTCGAACGGGGGGCGCGCTACCTCACGGTCGAGCAGTTGGCGGATTCCGCCGTCGACCACGTGCTGCGCGGCTTTCCCTTGGGCAAGCCGATGAAGACCAAAGCGAGCGTCGCGGAGACTGCGCCATGATCGTCATTCCGGCCATCGATCTGAAAGACGGACGCTGCGTCCGCTTGTGCCAAGGGCGGATGCAGGAGGAAACGGTCTATTCGCAGGACCCTGCGGAAATGGCCCGCCGCTGGGAGGACGAGGGCGCGCAGCTCCTGCACGTTGTGGATCTGAACGGGGCCGTCGAGGGGACCCCGCGGAACCGCAAGGCGATCGAGGCGATCCTCAAAGCCGCGTCCATCCCGGTCCAGGTCGGCGGGGGCATCCGCACGATGGAAACGGTCTCAGCCTATCTCTCCTCCGGGGTGGAGCGGGTTGTCCTCGGGACGGCCGTCGTCCGCGAACGGGCCGTGCTCGAGGAGGCCTGCAGCCGCTTTCCTGGCCGCGTGCTCGTCGGGGTGGACGCCCAGGGGGGCAAGGTTGCCGTGAAGGGATGGACCGAGGTCGCCGATCAGGACGCCGCCGACTTTGTCGGCCGCTTGACGGGACTGGCCGTCTACGCCGTGATCTATACCGATATCGCGCGGGATGGGATGCTGGAGGGCCCCAATCTTGAGGGCCTGCGGCGCATGGCGGCGGCCTGTCCGGCGCCGCTGATCGCCTCCGGCGGCATCACGCGGACCGAGGACCTCCGTCAACTGCGCGCGCTGGGGCCGAAGGTGATCGGCGCGATCGTCGGCAAGGCCCTCTACGAAGGTGTGCTCGATCTGCGGTCGGCGATGGCCGCCGTGAATTGAAGAGGCATTGAGTGCTGGCCAAACGCATCATTCCCTGCCTGGACGTCAAGGAAGGGCGCGTCGTCAAGGGGGTGGGGTTCGTCAACCTCCGGGACGCCGGCGATCCGGTCGAAGCGGCGCGCGCCTACGATGCGGAAGGGGCCGACGAGCTGTGCTACCTGGACATTATGGCCTCGCACGAGGAGCGCAAGACCTTCCTCGACGTGGTGTGCCGCACGGCCGAACAGGTCTTTATGCCGCTGACCGTGGGGGGCGGCGTCCAGACGCTCGATGATATCCGAGATCTATTGAGAGCCGGCGCCGACAAGGTGAGCATCAACACGGCGGCCGTTGCGAACCCGGAGTTCGTCCGGCAGGCGGCGGAGCGCTTCGGCACGCAGTGCATTGTCGTGGCCATAGACGCAAAGCGTGCAGAAATCGACGCGAAGCGTGCCGGGGATGACGCGAAGCGGGCGGGCGGCGGCTGGGAGGTGTACACGCACGGCGGCCGGCGGCCGACGGGGCTGGACGCCGTCGAGTGGGCGCGGCGGATGGCTTCTTTCGGCGCGGGGGAGATTCTGCTCACCAGCATGGACCAGGACGGCACGAAGGCCGGGTACGACCTGGCGCTGACCGCCGCCGTATCGGAGGCTGTCGAGATTCCGGTGATCGCGTCCGGCGGCGCGGGCACGCTGGAGCACCTCTACGAGGGGTTTGCCGTGGG
>WNGR01010574.1_pt1 | contig 13997 bp, 6 predicted proteins | sample 5407581 | NCBI WGS metagenome assembly WNGR01 (sample SAMN13153383, study PRJNA577476) | soil metagenome | isolation source: 80 cm soil or saprolite under Garry oak tree replicate 2 | place: USA:California | collected 2016-06-15 | reverse complement strand
TGCGCGGGGAGTCGATCTTGAACAAGGAGCTCGTGATTCTCCTGCTTAGGCGCATGGCGAGTGAAACGCCCTCACAAGAAGAACTACCTGCAAGGCGACTCTCCCTACGCGAACGCGAAGTGCTGCGGCTGCTCACACAAGGTCAGACCAATCGTGAGATCGCCCAAAACTTGATTGTAAGTGTGAGCACCGTCAAAATCCACGTCGAGCACATTCTCGCCAAGCTCGACGTCTCCGACCGTACCCAGGCTGCCGTCCGCGCCATCGAACTGGGCTTACTCCAAACCACGTCTTAAGGAGTGAAAGTCATCTGTTTTCCTTCTTCAGTCAGTTAAAAATAGGCCAGGTGGCCTATAGTATATTAATCACCTGGCAGATGGCTAAGGCCTTACGCTTCTCCTATACTTGATTTATGGCTGTCCTGCAAGGGGGGAGCCTCAGAACAGGGCAATCATCAAGGAGTCGCTTCTACAGTACTACGTGGGAGGAATTTGAGCTTGCAGAGAGTAGGAGTGATTTCTTATGCTCGCTTCGTTTTCAGACCAGAATAGCATCGACAGGAAAACACAAAAGAAAAAAGACAGGGCTCAAGGAAAGGAATAGAAAAGGCCTATTGGTAGCTTTTTGTCCAAAAAGTACAACGGGCGATAGATATGCTCTTCTATCGCCCGTTGTATCCTACCCGCCCACTTTGCTACTGTCCACTCTACCCTCTAACCGCAGAGCCTTAGCAAAAGAAGGCTAACGAACATGCTGCCCACTGCTACTCAGCACCGCTTTCCCCACAAACGCTCACCGAAATTGTAGACATTCCCCAAAATAGGCCACCTGGCCTATTTTATACTAGCCATATGACAGATGTATTACACCTCCCATCTCTTTTATACTTAAACTATAGGGACTTGGTATAGCAGTTTTTACTATTCAGATTCATTTATCAAGAATAGTTAAATATGTTCTAATATATTCTCTCATATCGATGCATTTACAAACAAGCTTCTACTTTTTATAATCACAAAGAATTTTGATGTAAGAAATAATATCTATACTTTCTTCCTGTGATATACTATACGTGATATTTTGCACTAGGTCATTCGCTGGATGCTAAGCTCAACAAGTTACCTAACAGATAGCATACAGGAATGTGTTAGGTAACTAGACTGGGGGAGCTTACTATACGCAGAGATCATGAGGGGGACATATGCGTATTCCATCGGTATACGATGATCATTTGCTCTTGCTTAATACAGGAGAGAAGAAGCCTTCCTCAATACAAGTTGGCTCTGATGCCTGGCTTGCAAATGAGCAGAACAAGTCATTTTCATTCAGGAATGATCTGGGCACCTTTACTGCTCGACGTGAGCGACAGCGCAATGGCTGGTATTGGTATGCCTACCGTAGAAGCGAGGGAAAGCTTCACAAAGTCTATCTCGGCAGAACGGAAGAGTTGACGCTCGAACGGCTGAAAGTCGCAGCGGCAGCACTGCACGGACAGGGCAATCTTGGTAATACCCCAAAAGCAAGTGAGCCTGGAGAGGATGCTTCTCGAATGCACGCAAACTCTAGCGTTGATGAGGATGGTTCCCCCAATGAGCAAAATCCCTCTACAGGGTATCCGGCGCGACCTGAACAAGCACTCGGCAGTTCGAGCGCATATTACTACAACCTTCCGATACAACCTACTCCACTCATTGGACGCGAACAGGAGGTAGAGGCGACCCGTGCTCTCCTGCAGCGCTCTCAGGTGCGCATTCTGACCCTCTCTGGGCCTGGTGGCGTCGGCAAGACCCGTTTGGGCTTGCAGATAGCAACTGACATGCAGGATGATTTCAGGGATGGAATCTGTTTCATTCTGCTCGCCTCTATCAGTGATGCTAATTTAGTCATACCCGGCATTGCTCATGTGCTCGGACTCACAGATGCTGGGGATCAGCCTCTGTCCGAGCGCCTTAAAGTCCATCTCCACGAAAAGCACATGCTGTTGCTGCTCGACAACTTTGAACAGGTAGTGACGGCAGCTCCTGAGCTTTCGGAACTTATAGCGTTCTGCCCCGGTTTGAAGATTTTGGTGACGAGCCGCTCGGTATTACATATTCTCGGCGAACACGAATTCCCAGTGCTACCGCTCGCACTACCTGATACAAAGCATCTGCCTGAGAGCGAAGCCCTGGCGCAGTATCCAGCAGTAGCGCTCTTCATCCAGTGTGCGCAGAACGTCAGGCATGATTTCCAGATCACGAACGCCAACGCACCCATCATAGCAGAGATTTGCGCGCGCCTGGACGGATTACCACTGGCGATCGAATTGGCAGCAGCTCGCCTCAAACTGCTACCGCCACGGGCATTGCTAGCACGACTAGAGAAACGGCTACAGGTATTGACCAGTGAGACACGCGATGTACCTGCTCGGCAGCAAACGTTGCGCAACACCATCGCATGGAGTTATGATCTGCTGAATGCCCAGGAGCAGCGGCTCTTCCGGCGGCTCTCCGTCTTCGTGGGGAGCTGCAGGCTAGAAGCGGTGGAGGCGCTCTGCTCCGCTTTTGGCGACGTGACAGCACCTATATTAGACGCGGTGGCCTCCCTGGTGGACAAGAATCTCCTCATGCAGGTCGAGCAAGAAGGCGATGAGCCTCGCCTGCTGCAGCTCGATACAATCCGTGAATTTGGCCTTGAGTACCTGGCCGCGAGCGGGGAGTTGGAAATCGCCCGGCAGGCTCACGCTCAGTACTATTTAGCGCTAGCAGAAGAGGCGGAGCCGGAACTGTTTGGTAGCAGGCAGGCAATGTGGCTGAATCGGCTGGAGCAGAAATATGATAATTTTCGGGCAGCGCTGCTCTGGTTTTTGGAAGAGAAAGAGATAGAGGCAGCTCTGCGGCTAGGGAGCGCGCTGAGAAGGCTCTGGTTTATTCGTGGCTATCTGAGCGAGGGGCGGCATTGGCTGGAACGGGCACTCATGGAGAGCGAGGGAGTGGCAGCATCGGTACGGGCGAAAGCGCTCAATGCCGCAGGACAGCTTAGCGGCTTGCAGGGTGACTTTTCTCAGGCTGAGGCCCTATGCCAGGAGAGCCTTGCTCTGTCGCGAGACTCAGGAAACACTCGCCTCATGGTGCACTCTCTTTGGATACTGGGGCGGCTGGCAACAGAAAGGTGCGACTTTGCAGCAGCACGCATGCTGGGAGAAGAAGCGCTGGCGATATCAAGGGAGGCCCAAGACAAATGGAGCGTCGCTCTTTCGCTCCACCGCCTGGGGTCCACGGCTTTCTACCAGGGTGAGTATGACAGGGCCTGCTCACTGCTGCAGGAAAGCCTGGCACTCTTCAAGGAGAGCGAGGATGTCTATTTCGCTGTCGAGCTACTCCGGGGCCTGGCGGACGTATTCATTTCCCAGGGTGAGGTTGCGAGGGCGCATCCCCTCATCGAGGAGAGCCTCACGCTTTCAAGGGAACTGGGCTTCAAATGGAATGTCGCCTGGTCACTCAGTACTTCGGGACAAATAGCCCTCTATCAGGGAGATACTTCTACAGCACGTTCCTTGCTAGAAGAGAGCCTGGCGCTACATAAGGAAGTTGGGGACCTGCAGGGCATTGCGAGATCAAGTTCCCTTCTAGCAAGCGTGGCCGCTTTGGAGCATGATCACACAACGGCACGCGCTCTCTATGAGGAGAGCCTTGCAATCGCCAGGAAATTGGGGAACAGGTGGTTCATCGCCTTGTACCTCGAGGGATTGGCGGAAGTGGTCGTAGACCAGGGAGAGCTAACGTGGGCGGTACGGCTCTGGAGCGCGGCAGACACCTTGCATAAAGCCATCAAGGCATCTATGCCACCCGTTGAGCGTGCCAGGTACGAGAGCAAACTATCGACAGCACGCACCCAACTCGGTGAGGAGGCCTTTGCCAGGACATGGACCGAGGGACGAAACATGACGCCAGAGCAAGCCCTGGCAGCACAAGGCCCTGCAGCCATCGTGAAGCAAGCGAGTACGGTCTCACAATCGAAGACCACAGATACATCGTCATCCACTCTTCCTGCCGGGCTCACGAAACGAGAAGCTGAGGTACTACATTTGATTGCGAGAGGGCTGACAAATGCTCAGATCGCCGAACAGCTCGTAATTAGTCCCGTCACCGTCAATTCCTACCTACGTTCCATTTACAGCAAATTAGAAGTTTCCTCACGTACTGCCGCCATGCGTTATGCCATTGATCACAACCTAATTTAAACTTCATAAGAACCATCTACTCAATTCTAACGGGTACCTCTCGGAAAGCACCGTTACTGAATTACCTTATTTTTGACGATGCGTTTCCATACGCAACTTGATACATTATCACACAAGACGGCACACTTTGAAGTGCATTTGAACTTACATTATGTTTAAAGAGCCAGTGAGGTCAATCAAAGCTGGCACTGGACTTAGAATGCTTGACATATTTGAGCAGTTATCGTGGGGGAAAAATCGTAGTCGATTTAGATAATTCAGCGAGTAGATGAACATACGAAGCCTGGCCTATTAGTCCTATCCACTCTTTCTATTCTCGATCACTGGCTGCAATTGTCCAGCTCCCACTAAATTTGCCTCAGAACCAGCATCTTCGACGAAGTGCTTTCAATATAAAAGTTTTTTGAAAAATTGTGATGATTTTTTAATACAATTCCCCTTTATTGAGTTAGGATTGAGAGATCAATAAACTAAAATTCATCATATTAAATTGTTAATATTAATTGATCCTACCTCTCTCAGGTGAGCAGCTATATAGGAGAATAATCTGCACCCAGGCTAATATAACTTTGCTCATCTGAGCGAAATGGATTTAATTGATACTCGCAGCAATACTCTCACACTCAGCATAATCAACATGGAACTTGCTCGTGCGTGAATAGCTGCCGGGTGTACGACACAAAAATGCAACAATCTGCGCTCAGCCGGGGGGATGAACGCAGGGACTAGAGAGATCTTTTGAACGTAGTGAAACGCTGATCAAAAGGGTCATAGTCAGCTTGTTACCAAGAACTTGGGACAGGTGTAGTGATTTCCACTGGTATTGTCCGTAGAGGGAACGAATGGCCTATTCTTGGCTGATCTCCTCATAGTAGTAGTATTGATAGATAGGAATGTTGAATTTGTTAGTGTCCCTTATCTGCTTCATTTCACTTGCGCTCTTTGCACAGTCCATTTTTTCCTTGTATCTAATGCTCTATTCTTGGGAGTATCCGGAGCGTGTACAAGCCAGTAAGGGACCTCGCTCGTTTTTGCTTCCACACTTCTCGTTCACAGTATTGCTACCAGCGCGGCATGAGAAGGCAGTGATTTACGAGACGATCAAGCGCGTCTGGGCAGCCAATTACCCATCTCATCTGCTGGAAATCGCTGTGATTTGCCACGTCGATGATACGGACACGATTGCTGAGGCACAGCGGGCTATAGATGATATTGGATCGCCACGCATCCGTGTTGAAACCTTCTCGAGCTTGCCGATTAATAAACCGCATGGACTCAACGTCGGCTTGAGGCGCACCCAGAATCAGGTGGTGACGATTTTTGACGCCGAGGATGATATTCACCCCAACATCTTCAATGTAATCAACACGGTTATGTTGCAAGAAACGGTTGGGATCGTCCAGGCCGGGGTTCAACTCATGAACTTCCGCGATCACTGGTTTGCTGCTCACAACTGTATGGAATACTTTTTCTGGTTCAAGAGCCGGCTCCACTTCCATGCAAAGGTCGGTATGATTCCACTCGGGGGGAATACCGTCTTTATCCACAGGGACCTTCTTGAGCTCGTTGGTGGCTGGGACGAACACTGCCTGACCGAAGATGCCGACATCGGCCTGCGTCTGAGCGTGCTGGGCGAACGTATCAGGGTGGTTTATGACGCCGAACATGTCACCCGTGAGGAGACTCCTGAGAACGTCGCCTCCTTTATCCGCCAGCGAACCAGGTGGCTACAAGGTTACGTGCAGGTGTTGCGCAAAGGGGTCTGGCTCGCCCTCCCCCAACTGCGTCAGCGGGTATTGGCAGCCTATACACTGTCTTATCCCCTCTTCCAGGCGCTTCTCTTGCTGCTATGGCCACTGACCATCTTGGCGGTTCTGTGGCTGAAGGCGCCCGTCCTGGTGGTAATGGTATCTTTCCTCCCGCTCTATGCGCTCCTGTTCCAGTTTGTGGCGGCGGCTGTAGGGGCTTTCATTTTCGCTAAAGAGTATGGCCTCAAGTTTCCTCTGTTCAAGCCAATCAGTATGGCATTCACGTTTCTGCCTTTTCAGTGGCTGCTGGGCATTAGCGCTGTGCGTGGAGTCTATCGCGAACTACGCAGCCAGCGCAACTGGGAAAAGACTGCACACCTGGGTGCGCATCGGCAGCCTAAAACTAGCTCGCCCTTTGGTATCGGACGGGTACTGCCTCGTGTACCTAAGTCAGCTGGAGCAAGGCTTGGACCCGTATCTGTTCTGAGCCGGATGCCTGTTGCCGCGTGGAGGAAAGGAGGTGCCCTCTGGTCGGCTATGTTTGCGCAGGCAACGGTACGATCCGCACCTGCCTCGGTTCCACGCCAGGTGCATGCGCTGGCCTGGAAACGTGCTGCTATCGCCTTGCCCGTGCTGGCAGTCATGGTGAGTATTAGCCTGGGGACGGGTCTGTTGTGGGAGGGACTCTCCTCTGCTGCTCGTCCTACAGCTCAAACATCGGCGCACTTAAATAAAATGATTCCTCCTTCCAGCCCTCGGCCGACAGGATCTCCCTCCTCGAAAGTGGAAAGAGGCCTGGTCAATATGGCTAGACTCTATTCCGGCACATCGTACAACGTGCCGCTGGACCTGGCTACAAATATGTCCCTTGTGAGTATCCAACAATACCAGAAAAGTATTCATGGTTACTTCATAGGATTTCAGGCAAACGGGCTTCAGGTGAACGAGCCATTCCGAGGACTGGTTGATGATCGGGGCAGCGTCCAGTTCACATTTGCAGAGTATGCTGGGCGGACCACGCTCTCGTTTAAGGGTTCGGTCCAATCGGACGGTGACCTGGCAGGAGATTATTGCACCCTGGACTCAGAAGGGCAGTGTGCCGACGAGTATGGAGTATGGAGTGTTGCTCCCTCCTCGGGAGGGGGTTCACAATGATTCCCAGAAAGGTTTCACTGGTCAGAGCAACCGAAGCTATTGCTTTGGCTCCATCGTGGAGATTTTCCTTCAAACTCGCAGCTAAAGCCTTGTACCTGTGGCTTGCACACCATTGGGAGTGGCTCTTGATTGCTGGTGTCTTACTCGCTGCGGCTTTGCTTCATGGCATCAACATGTTCCACTTCCCGTACTACGAGGATGATGAGGGCACCTATATGTCGCAGGCCTGGGCCATTGTGAAAGAGGGACAGCTGGCCCCTTACACCTATTGGTATGACCATGCACCTGCAGGTTGGATTCAAATCGCCCTGTGGACTATCCTGACTGGAGGCTTCCATACCTTTGGATCCGTCATTGAATCAGGCCGGGTCTTGATGCTTCTCATGCAGCTAGGATCGACTTTCATGGTCTATCGTATTGGCAAGAGCCTGTCGAATAGCGTCCTGGTAGCGACGCTTGCGGCCTTGTTGTTTGCTCTGTCGCCCTATGGTATCTACTTTCACCGGCGCGTTCTGCTCGACAATATCACGACGTTCTGGATGCTGCTGAGCATTCTGCTGCTGGTCTCAAAGCGGCTGTCGCTCAATAGGGTCTGGCTCAGTGCGACGGCCCTTGGCATCTCGATTCTTTCGAAAGAACTGACGGTTTTCCTGGTTCCAGCTCTGGCCTTTCTAGTGGCTGTGCGTACGGATCGATCCCATCGCTGGTTTGCCACGATTGGCTGGATCACGCTGGTGAGTGCGATTGTCTCGTTCTATGTGCTCATGGCCACCCTCAAGGGGGAATTGTTCCCCACTGGCACACTCTTAGGGGGGATAGCTCCTCATGTGAGTTTGCTGGGGACCCTCCATGAGCAGGCCGCCCGTGGTAAGGATGGAGGTCTGCTCGATCTGCATAGTGGCTTCTGGTACCTGGCCCGAGTCTGGGCTCAAGATGATCCCCTGCTCGTCGTTGGAGGCAGTCTCTGTGCTCTGTTGAGCCTACCCCTGCTATTGAGCAAGACCCAGCGGTCGCTCGGTGTACTGGCAGCCGCCACTCTGTCCTTGTGGGCCTTCTTGGGGCGCGGGGGCGAAATCATCGGCTTTTATCTTGTGCCTCTCCTGCCACTACTGGCTCTCAACGTTGCCCTGCTGCTCGGAATTGCCATTCGACGACTGCATGCCGCACTGGCAGGTGCTTCTGGCCTGCTGCTGGTTCGCACGACCCAGTTGCTGGTGGCAGGACTGTGTTTGACGGCGATGCTAGCAGGTTATACACCACGCAGTTCCGATCTGGGCTTTAAGAGCAATCCTTTCATTCTTTGGAATGACTCGCAGGCAGTGGCTCAACAGCAGGCCGTCGGTTGGGTCGAAGCGCATCTGCCCCCGGGTAGTCGCATCATTATCGACCAGTATATGTGGACGGATCTGCATGATAATTATCCCAACCGCTACGCGTTTGCTCACTATTACTGGAAGGTGCAGGACGATCCGGCCATCAGGGATACAGTGTTTCACAATGATTGGCGCAATTTTGACTACGTCATCACCACGATACAAATGCTCACGGATGTCCAGAACACGCATATGACTCTGGTGGAGGAGGTCATCGAGCACTCGACGGTGATTGCGCACTTTGATACAGGAGGATGGCCTGTAGACGTTCGGAGGATCAACAACGGTGAGGGTCAGAGCCTACAGGGACAATCAATTTCTGTGGCGAAGCGAGTAGGTACTACCTCGACAAGCCTAAGAGCACATGGAGGGTATATAGATGACAAAGCAAATCGCACATGAATCTCAGATAGAGGGGTCTCAGTCGTTCATACCGCAAACAGCGACAGCGCCAATGGCAGCCTCATATGATTCAGCGGAACCGCGTTCCGTGGTAGCACAGGAGGGTGGCAGGTGGCATTATCGGTTGAGCTACAGTATCTGGAGATGGCTGTTCATAAAGCGGTGGCTTATCGGGGGTGTCCATCTCATGCAGGGAGGATGGGTCGGTAGGCTCTTCAGCTTTCTCTGCATTGGCGGCTTCGCCGCTCTTATCAACGTGCTCTGCTTCTCCATTGTCTACTACAGGATGGAGCGGTTGTTCAATGGGTTTCTGGCCTATATGCTCGCTTTCCTGGTAGCCACTGAAGTCTCCATTTTTGCGAACTTCATTCCCAACGATCGCATCACCTTTCGCTACTTGTCTGGGCAGATTCGCTCCTGGGGAACACGCTGCCTGCGTTTCCATTTGACGAGCATTGGTGGAACCGGTTTGACGTTTGGCCTCTCATTCTCGCTGTTTCATCTGCTCCATGTGCCCCCATTGCTTGCGCAGGCCGCTGCACTTCTAATTGCCACGGCCTTTAACTTTGTCTTTCATCACCTCTTCACCTATCGTCATACCCAGAAAACAACAGGTACACCGAATAACAACTGGCTTGAAAAGGGTCACACCATCGAGCCTGGAGGACAAGCAACGATGAAAACATTGATCATCATCCCCACCTATAACGAGGTTGAGAACCTCCCCTTGCTGCTGAAGGAGATCTTCTTCTACGCCCCCCAAACCGATGTGCTGATTGTCGATGATAATTCTCCGGATGGAACAGGAGCACTCGCAGAAGAGCTACGAAGACAGGATACACGCATCCACGTTCTACACCGTTCAGGCAAGCTCGGACTGGGGACAGCCTACGTCGCTGGCTTTCAGTATGCGCTTGCGCATCAGTACGACGCGGCTTTCGAGATGGATGCCGATTTCTCGCACGATCCGCGCTACCTGCCTGAGTTTCTCGCAGCGATCGAGCACACAGACGTGGTGATTGGCTCACGCTACATCCCAGAGGGAAGAATGCCCAACTGGTCGTTCATACGGCGTCTGGTTAGCGGCAGTGGCAACCTCTTTGCCCGCTTCATGCTCGGAATTTCAGTACGTGATTGCACGAGCGGATTTCGTTGTTATCGCCATAGCGTTCTGCAGAACCTTGACTTGGAGACCATCCAATCCCAAGGTTATGCTTTTCAGGTGGAGATGATGTATCGCGTCATTCAGCAGGGATTTAAGGTGGTTGAAATGCCAATCACGTTTGTAGATCGGCGTCTGGGAACATCCAAGATGTCGCACAAAATTATCATCGAGGCTTTCACATATGTATTGCGGACGCGCTTCAGCAAGCAATCTACTGTGCGTGCATCTACCGTACTACGAAGCAATAGCTAGTCGTGCGATAAGAAGGGAGAAGACTATGAGCAAGTTCATAGGGATGCTCAAGTGCTATTATGCCCGATTCACTCTGGCGCTGGGACTACTGTTGCTACTGATTGCGATCACAGGAGGCAATACACCCGTTGCCCATGCAGCGAGTAGTGGTGATTGGCCTACCTATCTGTATGATCTTACACGCAGCAGTTACAACGCTACCGAAACCGCCATCAACTCAAGTTCAGCTAGTAGCCTGAAGCCGCGCTGGATTGATCGTGTCGGCGGGTCAGCCGGGGTGACTATTTCCACCCAGCCCGTGACGGCCAATGGGCTGGTTTATTGGGGCTCTTGGGATGGCTATGAGCACGCGACCAACCCCTCGAACCCTACTAGCGACGTCTGGACTACCTTTCTCGGCCAGACCCCTTACAATCCTAACTGTAGTCCACCGCAGGCAGGTGTAGCGAGCACAGCGGCCATCACTTCTATGAAGATCAATGGGAAGCTGACATCGGTCCTGTTTCTCGGCGGCGGCAACGGTACCTTTTATGCCCTGAACGCGGCCACGGGTCAAATCATCTGGACCCGATCTTTCGGGTCGCCCTCACAGGGCTATTTTCTCTGGAGTTCCCCGGCAGTCTACCAGGGCAGCGTGTACATGGGTGTGGCATCCTGGGGCGATTGTCCTCTGATACAAGGAGAGGTGGTAAGGCTCAATGCCTCAAGTGGCTCGGTGCAAAACACCTGGTACTCTGTGCCAAGCGGCTGTATAGGGGGTGGAGTATGGAGTTCGATCACGATCTACCAGGCAACTAGTACACTCTATGTGGGCACAGGTACTACCGGTTCATGTAGCGTGACCGAAACGTATGCGCAAGCATTGGTAGCACTCACGAAGACCCTTTCATTGGTAGGTTCATGGCAAGTGCCTGCGTCACAGGCGGTATCGGATGGTGACTTTGGAGCAACGCCGACACTCTTTTCAGCAACAATTGGAGGAACAGTTCATAACATGGTCGGCCTTATGAACAAGAACGGCATTTATTACGCCTTCGACCGCAGTAACGTCAGTGCAGGACCTGTGTGGCAGATTCAACTCTCCACGACTCCAGATAATTTCGCATCCAGTTCCTGGGACGGCACCCGCCTCTACCTGGCGGGCAATGATACAATGCTTGGCGGCACGAGCTGCAATGGAACGCTAGGGATGGTAGACCCCGCTAGTGGAAGCTTCCTTTGGCGAGATTGCCTGAGCGGAGGTAAAGTAGAAGGCACAGTGACAACTGTACCAGGACTGGCAGTAGTGGGAGTGGGTTCTATCTTATACGCAGTCGATGCCGCCTCTGGACAGGTACTCTTCAGCTATCAAGATACCAGTTTCCACTGGTTCTATGCGGGACCTAGTATCTCTAATGGAGTGATGTATGCACCCAACTCGGACGGGAACTTCTACGCATTTACACCCAATGGGCAGTGAAGCGCGCTAGGCTGAGCTGGGCACGAGCAGATAGCAGTCACCCTGCTCTTCCAACTCCCACGTTCTCAGCAGAGAATAGGAGCGTGTGCACATGAAGCAGGCAGAATCCCGTCTGGATTGCCGAAGACGATTCTATCTTCTCGCCTTTCTGCTCATACTGGCCGTCTCTCCTTTGCTCGTATCTCTGCTCGCTTATCTGCAGAGCGCAAGGAGCGGCACCAACACTGAAACTGGTAGTCTCATCACTCTGGCCCCCTACATACAGGCGGGATATGTCAATCCGCTGATCTGGGGGATCGGAGCACCAGGCAGGGAGATCTGGAGGGGTGATGATCCACTCATCACACAGCGACTTCGAGCGGCACACATTAAACTGATCCGTATAGGAGCTATTCAGTACTCGAATTACCATCTCGGTGGAAACACCTGCACGGCTCCAACCCGCTGCAACTTTTCGGATATGGATCGGATGTTCCACGCCATCTTCGCTGCAGGCGCGGAACCGCTGTTCACCGTAACTGGTTATCCCGGAGGGTTCGCCACCCACGATTGGTCGAGCTACGCCATCTTCATGAAGCAAGTGGTGAGCCGCTATAATCGCGAGCTCATCCTGGGGAACAAAGTGCACTTTTGGGAGATGTGGAACGAGCCGCAGATTGAAGGCGATGGAACTATTTCGACCGTACAGGAATATGCTGATTTTGTCAGAATTGTAGGAGGGGCGATGAAAGCCGTGGATCCGGGAATTGAGCTTGTCGCTCCGGCGGCTCCATTTGCAGATCTGGGCAGGAATAGTTGGGTGAGCTACGTAGCAAAGCAGACGCGCGACCTGGTTGATGTCCTCAGTTGGCATGATTACGGGCGCTATGATGCGACAGATCAAGGCCGATTAGAGGAGGAACAGCAGAAGTACGAGGACAATGTGTCGAGGGTGGAAACAGCTACAGCCTTCGTGAGCCCCTCGGGTAAACACTATGGAGCGGCTATTACTGAATACAACATGGCCGCGCGTCCACTGCTGGATGGAGACGACGGCAAATTTCACAGCATCTATAATGCCCTCTACATCGCCAATGCTATCATCTTTGCAACGCGGGCAAAAGCGGCATTCTGTACGTTCTATCTCTTAGCTCAGTCCGGGCCAAACCGGCTGGGAGTACTCGATTACAGGAATCACTGGTCACCGTACATCCCCTACTACACCTTCTCGCTGTTCGCCAATCATTCCGGAACTACGCTCATCGACGGATCGGGTGGCACAGACACTCTGGTGTACCTCGCCTCTCGATCGCGAGATGGGGAAACGCTCTACGTGATCGTAGTGAACAGCAGTACGACAGCCGCTCAGCGTGTGACGATCCAGATCAAAGGCGCCACTCAAGGGACCTACACAACTTACCTGCTTGACAGGAATGGGTATGCGTCAGTGGGGACGCCTGGCAGCTATATAGGGGGACGCATTACGTCTATCCGGCCCGCGCTCAGCATTACCGCTTTTGATATTTCGCTCACCCAAGGATCAAGCAAGATATCTGTTCCAACATAAATGTCTACTGTAACGAACACTCCATAGCCAACAAATACCCTTGTATCCATCAAATCCTCTTCCCTCAGATGTTTTGATATTTCAAGCGCTAGCTCAGCAGCTTATTGTGCACTCCTCCCCCCATCAATCGCCACCACCTGCCCGGTAATATAACTCGCCCCCTCCGAAGCCAAAAACAGCACCGTCGGAGCAAGTTCTCCTGGTTTACCAATGCGGCCCAAAGGCGCGACTGGAACGTTAGCCGCTTCTGCACGCTGGACAAGAACCTCAGACATGCGCGTACGAAATAGCCCTGGAGCGATAGCATTTACCCGAATGCCGCGAGCAGCCCACTCTACGGCCAGCGCTCGCGTCAGGTTGATTACCGCAGCCTTACTGGCATTGTAACCAACTGTATTAAGCTGCCCGCCACCAAAACCTGCTATGGAGGCAACATTCACGATAGCACCCTTCTTGCGTTCCAACATATGTCGTCCTACAGTCTGAGACATTAAAAACGTGCCAGTGATATTCGCATCGATGACCTGCCGCCAGCGTTCCAGAGGCATACTTTCGGCAGGGGCACCCCACGTTAGGCCCGCGTTATTAACCAGCACATCGATTTTGCTATTCTTCTCAATTGTCTGCTGCACCATTTGCTCTACTGAGGCAGCGTCGGCGACATCACAAATCATG
>WNGR01008801.1_pt1 | contig 13997 bp, 13 predicted proteins | sample 5407581 | NCBI WGS metagenome assembly WNGR01 (sample SAMN13153383, study PRJNA577476) | soil metagenome | isolation source: 80 cm soil or saprolite under Garry oak tree replicate 2 | place: USA:California | collected 2016-06-15 | reverse complement strand
GACCGGCGGTGCGGAAGATGATGAGATCGTCGCACCTCTGGCGTTAGCGCAACAGGTTCTGGGAAGACCGCGCGCCGTGCGTCGCATCTACGTCAGTGCCCTGACCAAGCCCGAAGACGCGTTTGCCCGCCGCGATCCAAAAACCATGAACGCGGCAATGTACGATCGCTGGTATTGCTCTCCCTACGCGCAGTCGATCGCTTATCAACTGCAAGAAGCCATTCCCAACTCTCATGCCGAGCAGATTCGCCAGGTAGCGCAAAACGAAGGCGTCGTTCTCTCCAGCGTGAAGGGATTGATGCTTCTGATAACGCTGGCTGCGTTGTTTGCCTCCGCTCTAGCCGTTTCGGCTGCCATGGCGACGGCCATGTTCGAGCGCCGCGGCGAAGTTGGACTAATGAAAGCTCTGGGAGCGGGCAAAATTTCAGTGGCAGGACTGTTCTTCACGGAAGCCCTGCTGCTCGGCCTGATGGGTGGGTTAGTTGGATTTGCAGGCGGCGCGCTTCTTGCCCGGCTGATTGGCCGGTCGATCTTCGATTCTGAGATCACGATCCAACCCGCGCTGCTTCCGCTAATTCTTGCAATTGCCGTAATCGTGACCTTTGCCGGCAGTGCATTGGCCATCCGTCGTGCTATAGAACTCGATCCTGTGTATGCCTTGCGGGGTGAGGGTTGAGTTCCCTTCCGGCTCAGTCTGCGCCTGATCTGCGCAAGCGCCGCACCTCCCGGGGATCGATGTTCTGGCGAATGCTGTTTCGTGCTGCCATACTGCGTCGGGGCCGCGCCGCCTCGGCTCTGCTAGCGATGGTAGTAGCTGCCGCTGTGGTCACCACTATGCTCAATCTTTTCGTCGATGTTCAAGCCAAGTTGCGTAAAGAGTTTCGCAACTACGGAGCGAATGTCGTGGTCGTTGCAAAAGACCGCCAGACACTGCCCCCGAATGCCTTGAACAAAGTTTCCTCGACGCTCGCTGGGCGTGGCCTCGCAGTTCCATTCGCCTACGCCGTGGCACGTACCAGTGATGGACGATCCATAGTGGTAACGGGAACAGACTTTGATCAGGCCCGCAAATTGAACCGCTGGTGGTCCGTTACACGATGGCCAACTGCATCGCAGCAAGCGCTCGTGGGGGTGCGAGCGGCTGCCCTCGTCAGTCCTCAAGGCAAGCCCATTGATCTGAATTTCGGCGGCCGTGTTGTACATCTCAGCCTCGCTGGAACCCTGCAGACAGGCGCTGCGGAAGACAGTCGCATCTATCTTTCACTCCGGGATTTCGAAGCCTGGACTCAAACCCATCCTTCAACCATTGAGATTGCTGTCTCCGGTGCGCCGGAGGAAGTCAGCAGCGTGATGCAGAAGTTGTCTGAAACACTTCCAGAGGCCGAAGTGCGGCCGGTCCGGCAAATCATGGAAGGCGAAGCCCGTGTGCTAGGCAGGACGCAGGCTACCCTTTTGGCAACGGCGATACTGATTATCTTGACCGCTACTCTGTGCGTGCTGGCTACCCTGACGGGTTGGGTTTATGACCGGCGGCGCGATTTTGCCATCATGAAAGCTCTAGGAGCTTCGCAGCGGCTAATCAGCGGATTCGTAGCGGCGGAGGCCGTTCTACTCGGTGCTCTGGGCGCTGTGATTGGATTTGGCTTTGGCATTGGAGGCGCAGCTTGGATCGGCCGAGCAAATTTCCATGCACCCGTTGTACCGCGCTTCAGCGTTTTTCCTACGATCTTGGCTGGCAGTGTAGCTGTTGCCTTGATCGCGGCAATCCTGCCTATTTTTCTGCTGCGGCGGGTGCAACCCGCTATGATTCTTAGAGGGGAGTGACATGATCAGGTTGAAAGACGTGAGCAGGCTCTACCCGGCCAAGGCAGAGGCCAGCGGTGGCGTCATTCGTGCGCTCGACGATTTCACCCTGTCCGTTGAACCCGGCGAATGGGTCGCGATCATGGGGCCGTCCGGCTCGGGGAAGTCCACCTTAGTAAATCTTATCGGTTGTCTGGACCGTCCGACGGAAGGCGAGATCTGGCTGGATGGCGTGAACGTAGCCAACATGTCGCCTAACGAACTGAACCGCGTGCGAGCAGAAAAAGTTGGGTTCATCTTTCAGCAGTTCCATCTCATTCCCTATCTGAGTGCCCTCGAAAACGTCATGTTGGCGCAATACTTCCACAGTATGACGGACGAACAGGAAGCGCTGGAAGCGTTGGCGCGCGTTGGATTGAAAGATCGAGCCGAGCACGTTCCGGCACAGCTTTCCGGAGGCGAGCAGCAGCGAGTGTGCATCGCCCGCGCCTTAATCAATGATCCCAAGATTGTGTTAGCCGACGAGCCTACGGGCAATCTTGACGCGGTGAACGAAGAAATTGTTCTGCGCCTGCTTCGCGAACTTCATCGCCAGGGACGCACCATTGTCATGGTCACGCATGATCCGGTGGTCGCCCGTCTTGCTGATCGCCGCATTGAATTGCATCACGGCAAGATTGCCGAGCAAGAAGTGTTCGCCATGGCCGATGAGGAGCAGTTTGACGAGGTATTGGAAGAGCTCTGGGCGCTGGCCGAGAATAGAGAGATCGCCGAAATTGAGCGCATGGAAGTCCATGGCGCGCTGCCGGTCAGCATTGCCATTGAAAAGATGGCCGCGCTCGGGTTGGTTGTTACCACTCCTCATCCGCCTGAGCCTCATGCCCACCGTCCATTCGTTAATCCATGCCACGAAGCACTTAAACCCTCAGGCGTCTCGACCGGTGATGGCAGCATGATCGTGGAACTCACCGAACGCGGCCGCCAGCGTGCCGCAGATATTATTCGCCGTCATCGTTTGGCGGAGCGGCTTTTCACGGACAGCCTCGCGCTCGAAAGTGAAACTGAAATTGAACAACAGGCCTGCAAGTTCGAACACATCCTATCCACCGAAGCCACGGACAAGATCTGCACCTTCCTCGGGCACCCGCGAACCTGCCCGCATGGCGCACCCATTCCTCCCGGTCCTTGCTGTGGCAGGTCTACGGAGCTGGTTGGCACATCCATCAAGAAATCAGATCGTCACGCATAGTTTTCCCACGGAAGACAGTGAAAGCATCCGCCTAGTCATCTGTCCGATGGCGTGCAGCAGGTATGATCGGCTCAGATATGATCGGCTCAGCAACAACCCGCTCTGCAACGACCACGCGGCGACCTATTGTCGGGGTTTTTGATTCCGGCGTTGGAGGCTTGACCGTTCTTAAAGCGTTACTTGAACTTATCCCTGCCGCGGATTATCTGTATTTCGGTGATACCGCGCGGCTACCGTACGGCTCCAAGTCCGTCGAAACGGTTGCCCGGTATGCCACACAAGCCAGCCAGTTTCTGGAACACTGCGGGTCGCAATAGCCAGAAACGCAAAGTTGTAGTGATTGGCACGGAGGCCACGATCAGCAGCCAAGCCTATCGCAAGGCCCTCGAAGCGCGAGGGGTGCAGGCAAAAGAAAAAGCCTGTCCCTTGCTGGTGCCGCTGGTGGAGGAGGGCTGGACCGAGCATCCGGTGACCGAGCAGGTAGCGCGCATTTATCTGGACGAAGCCTTTCAGGATAGTTTCAAGTCGGCAGATGTTCTGGTTCTGGGTTGCACCCATTATCCGCTGCTGAAGCCGCTCTTGCGGCGGGTTGCGCCAGCACACGTGACCATCGTGGATTCTGCTGAATCTACGGCTGGGGTGGTCGGGGAGTTGCTCCGCGTGACTCCGGTTTCGACCTCCACCGAGGATGAGCGTCGGCGTATGCCTCGCATGAAATTCTTCGCTACTGATTCCGTTGAAAAGTTCCGCTCTCTTGGGATGCGATTTTTGGGACATGCGATTGAGGATGTCCGGCATGTGAATTTGGAGGAATGAAAAGCCGGCGGGACGCCGGCGCTACAAAAGAAAACGGCTGCGGGATTCGCAGCCGTTTTCATCGAAAGCAGAAATACTTAATACAAGCGGAAATCTACTTCCACGTTGATCGCTACCGCGACTGGCTTGCCGTCTTTCATGGCTGGCTCGAATTTCCATTGCCTCACAGCTTCGATAGCTTTCTCGTCCAGACCCAGACCTAAACTGCGGGCAACGCGAATGTCCCGCGGCTTGCCATCCGGACCGACGATGAGATACAGAACGCAGGTTCCCTGATACTTCGCCTTGCGAGCTTCCTCCGAGTACTCGGGGTCGGGAGCAAATAAAGACTTAGGCGCGGAGACTCCGCCACCTACGCGGAATACGCCGCCGCCAGCGCCGCCACCGCGACCTTCGCCAACTCCAGGTCCTGTTCCCACACCTACGCCACCACCGCTGCCAGCTCCGATACCACCACCCGAACCAGTACCGTTCGACGGAGGTCCGGAAGGCAGGTGCGAGGTAATGTCGCCTATGTTAGGCAGATTGTTCGCCGCCATCTTGATCTGTGGCGGAAGCACTACCGTAGGTTCAGCGGTCAACTTGGGATGATCGTTGCGCACCACCATCGCCGGGGGCGTGATCTGCTCCATGGCCGCTTTGGGCAGCTTTCCCTTTGGGGCCTGGAACTTGTCGCGATCGCCGCCACCACCGCCGCCGCCAGCCTGCGTCTTAGCGGGCTGAAGGACAGCAACGTCCTCGGGCGAAATCAGTGTCACCGTCTCGTGGGGCTTGGTGACCTGTGTGACCACATGACGGCCCAGAATGGTGAGGCCGATAACTGCGCCGATCACAACCACGTGTACGAGGGTGGATCCAAGCGCGCCATTCTTTTTATAGTCGTAAAAACCCCAGATATCTTTTACCGGTACCGGCTTTGAAGTCAGAACCAGTGGGGCCTGTTTTTTAGGAAAGAAGAAATCATCCAGATTCTGAAACAGCGACTTCCACAAAGGCTGATCCAAGCTGCCCTTGGGCATCAGCAGGTTCAGTCGGGGTTCGGTAGCGGCGGGTTTAATGTCGAGTGTTGCCATAGGTGCGCCCGAGTCCAATCGTTCCATAGACCGGATCTTAGTCCGTCCATCTCTATCCTTGATGAGCACATTCGATGCCAAGTTGCATGCCGGCTCGAATACTACCCAGGTTCTTCTTCCTTCTTGCAAGTTAACTGTTTGCAAGAAGATTGAGCTATTCAGTTCACAACTTTAGATGCTCAAACTGGAAAAACGTCACCTTGAGGAAAATTGTACACTTCGGTGCCTCCTTTCGACAGTTACTTCGGCAGCCCCGGCCACACACTTTCGTGTTGCTGAAGGGGTCCGATAGACGTCTGCTAGCCCTGTCCCTATAATGAAAAAAATCAACTATTTGAAGGGAAATCAAGCGAGTGGCGCTCGAGCTCAAATCCACCATCAATCTGCCTAAAACCGAATTCCCCATGAAGGCCAATCTGCCTCAAAATGAGCCCAAACTGTTGGCGCGTTGGGAACAGATGGGGATCTATGAGCGGATTCGAGAAGCTCGCCAGGCAGCGTCCACTTACGTACTCCACGATGGACCGCCCTATGCCAATGGACCTATCCATTTGGGCCACGCATTGAACAAATGTTTGAAGGATTTCATCGTCAAATCCAAGACCATGTCCGGATTTGACTCGCCCTATGTTCCGGGATGGGACTGTCACGGCTTGCCCATCGAGATCAAAGTTGACCAGCAACTAGGGGGCAAGAAGCTTCAGATGAAAGCTGTTGATGTTCGCCTGGAATGCCGCAGGTATGCGCAAAAATACCTGGACTTGCAGCGCGAGCAGTTCAAACGTATCGGCGTTTTTGGACGGTTCGATCGCCCCTACTCGACCATGACGCCGCAGTATGAGTCAGAGGTAGTAAGAACGTTGTTCACGTTCTTGGAAAAAGGATTCGTCTACAAAGGCCTGCGCTCTGTCTATTGGTGCATCTGCGACAAGACTGCTTTGGCCGAGGCTGAAGTCGAGTATGAGAACCATACCAGTCCAACGGTATGGGTGAAGTACCCCTTGCAGTCGGATCCTCGCAGCATCAATCCCGCGCTAGCCGAGGCTCGTATCCACAGCGGTAAGCCAATATCAACGATTATTTGGACGACCACTCCATGGACACTTCCCGCTTCCATGGCGGTCGCGTTTCATCCCAGTGAAGCGTATGTCGCCCTTGAGGGTGACAAAGAGATCTACATCGTCGCCGAGAAGTTGGCCAAGGAGGTTGCCGAGAAGAGCGGCTTCCCGGATGCTAAGCCCATTGCGCGTTTCCCCGGAAAAGCGCTGGAGCATACATTGTTCTACCACCCCTTTCTACCGTGGGAGCAGCGGAAGATACTGGGAGTGCTGGCCGATTACGTCACTATGGATCAGGGCACTGGCGTGGTGCACACAGCTCCCTCGCACGGTGCGGACGATTTTGCCACTGGGGCGAAGTACAAACTCGATCTGACGACCAATGTGGACGAGTCCGGCGTCATACATAACGGCCTTCCTGAGTACGAGGGTAAGAGGGTCTTCGATGCCAATGACCCGATTGTTGAGCTGCTGAAAAACCGCGGAGTGCTACTGCATCAAGAAAAGCTGGAGCATTCCTACCCGCACTGCTGGCGCTGTCATAATCCGATCATCTTCCGCGCCACTGAGCAGTGGTTCATCTCCATGGAAACCCCTCTGGACGGCGGCACATTGCGAAGCCGTACTCTGGAAGAAATTAAGAAAGTGAAATGGGATCCAGCCTGGGGTGAAGAGCGTATCTCCAACATGATCGCCACCCGCCCGGATTGGTGCGTATCGCGCCAGCGCATTTGGGGCGTCCCCATCGCGGTCTTTCTGTGCGAAGGCTGCGGCGAGCCGCTGAACGATGCGAATATCAATCGCAAGATCGTCGAACTCTTCGCTCGCGCTGGCGCGGATGCCTGGTTCACACCCGAAGCGGATGCCGTGCTTCCTGCGGGGACGAAGTGCGAGAAGTGTGGAGCAACCAAGTTCACCAAAGAAACCGACATTCTCGACGTCTGGTTTGAATCGGGATCAAGTTTTGCCGCTGTGCTCGGCCATGAACCGAAGCTGCCCTTTCCTGCCGACCTTTACCTCGAAGGCGGAGACCAACACCGCGGATGGTTTCATTCTTCCCTGCTCTGCGCCATGGGGACGCGCGGAACTCCACCGTACCGGATGGTCGCCACCAATGGCTGGACTCTCGATGAGCAAGGTAGTGCGATGTCCAAGTCGCGCGGAAACGACGTGGATCCCGTGGACATTGCCAATCGTCTGGGTGGCGAGGTGGTCCGCCTGTGGGTCGCTTCGGTGGACTTCCGCGAGGACGTTGTCGGCTCCGAACAATTAATGCGGCGGGTGGCGGAAAATTATCGCAAGATTCGCAATACCTTCCGCTACATCCTCGGCAACCTCTACGATTTTGATCCTCAGCGTGACGCTGTGCCCTTCGAGGAGTTAGAAGATCTTGATCGATACATGCTGGGCAAGACGGCGGAGATGTCCACCGATGTATTGCGCTGGTACGACGAGTTCGCCTTTCACAGAATTTATCAGCGGATCAACCACTTCTGCGTCGTCGAGTTGAGTGCCTTTTATTTCGATGTATTAAAAGACCGTCTATACACTGCAGCGCCCCGCTCCGCTGCCCGGCGGGCTGCACAAACCGCCATCTGGAGAATCGGCGCGGCATTGGTGCGGCTGCTAGCTCCCATCACGAGTTTTACCAGCGAAGAAGTCTGGCAATATCTTCCCGCGGTACCGGATCGGCCGGCGAGCGTGCACCTGGCAGAGTTTCCCAAGACTGCCGACATTCTTGACGGCGCCTTACTGATTGATGATCCCAAGCAGCGGGAAGACTGGGCCACCCTCCGTGTTGTGCGCGAGGAAGTGCTCAAGGCGCTGGAGGATGCCCGCAATAGCAAACTGATTGGCGGCAGTCTGGAAGCTCAAGTCAAAGTCATAGCCTCAGATCCCGTATATTCCGTTCTCTCGCGTTACCAAGAGCAGCTCCGATACTTGTTCATTGTTTCGGAAGTTGTGATCGAACGTGGTACGTCCGGGAACGGAACCGGCGGCGTGACGGTTCAGGTGGGCAAGGCGGCGGGGCAAAAGTGTGAGCGCTGCTGGAACTATTCCACGCATGTGGGTGACGATCCGGCTTATCCCATGGTCTGTGAACGCTGCAGTGCTGTCCTGAAACAACTCGGAGCCGAAGCCTCATCCAAGTAATCTAATGTGCAGAGAAACCTTCCCGGGACCCAATGATTGACCGTCACGCCATGCGCAAGTTCCACTTCCTGATTGCCGTGAGCATCGTGTTCCTCGATCGGGTTGCGAAATGGGTGATTGCCAAAGAAATTCCGTTGCACGACAGCATCCAGGTAATTCCGGATTTCTTCCGGCTCACGCACGTGGAGAATCGTGGCGCCGCCTTCGGCTTGTTCGCCGAGTCTCCGTCAGAGTGGAAGATCGCAGTGCTGGTGCTGTTCTCGATTGTGGCGCTGGTAATCGTGTCCGCACTGCTCTGGAACAACAGTCATTCTATGAGCACTACCGGCGTGGGTCTTTCGCTCATTCTAGGCGGCGCTCTGGGGAACTTGTGGGATCGGGTGGTGAGCGGCCGTGTTGTCGACTTCCTGCTGTTCTACATCGGGCAATATCAATGGCCCGCCTTCAACGTGGCGGACAGTGCCATTGTGGTGGGCGCTGCCTTGTTGGTCTATGAAATTCTGTTCACCAAAACCCCAGCAGCGGAAAACTCAGCCTAGAAGCTATAGCACCTGTTTTCACCCTTAAGAGGCAGACCTACTCCGCTCGCGCGGTGTCTAATGCATTAGAACAACGTCATGTCTGACCCGCTAATCCCTATCCTTCTCGCTGCTGTCATCGCCGTGATGGTCGATTTAGCGATGCTTTGGGTCTGCGCGAGAGCAGTCAAGAGATCACCTGCACCCACGCTCCTCCTGTCTGTTATCGTGTTGGCCTTCGCTGGAGTGAACATCGGCTCGAAGCTCATAGAGGAACGATCAACTCTCAAAAGTGCTACTAGTTCGCCTGATGCTCGATACGCGAGTTAGCGACGTACCTCGAAAAGAATCCGGTCGTAAAACACCGGACCGACTGGACGGTATACGTGCGTCCAAGGGGTTTTCGACTGTTCGCACGCGGCAAGTTCATATTCTTTGGAGATAATTTCAGCAGAGTCGAAACCGAGTGGCATGGCAATGAGGCATTACTGATCCGTTGCGACTGTTCAGCTGGGACTGTCTGGGAAACGGAACCTAGCTGGGCTGGAATCTCTGTCCGCCTTATTGAGGTGCCGTCAGTAGGATCTGAACAGCTCCCCATCCGTCCCAACGATGTACCACAACAGGCGTAAGAGTAAGCGGAGAATGGATCGTCTGCCAGACAGCACGATCAGGCGAGACATGGAATCGATGCAGTGTGCACGCGGATAAGACTGGATCATTGATCTCCTCTGGACGCTATAGGCTTCGGAGACATGAGCGAGCCGCAACTCGAGATGAGCTGCAATATAGAATGTATGAAAATATCTTCAATAAGCCGGAGGGAGGATGGATATACCTCAAAGACGGTATTCTTGAAGCGATGCCAGTTCAACCTGAATCATCGGCGGGGAAACCTATGACCATTTCTCCCGTTGCCAGATAGATTGGGTGCCAAATCGCCCTTACACGAGTAATCCTTAATCGCTAACGAAAGCTGACGTTCAGTTTTCCCGGTCATTTGCTCCAGTCTTTCTGGATACGTCGAGCACGGGCTCTGCGAAAACGACAAGCGGTGCTCACTCATCACAGCCACCTGTCACTATAATGAGATTCCGGGAGGTGCCGCATAGTATCCCTATCATGCGGTTTCCCTCGCTATCATAGGACCTCTAACGATGTCGAAGACATATCTGAATCCGAGCGCGCTCTTCCCAAGTCAGCAGTATGGTTTTTCTCAGGGAGTCGCCACGGTGGGAAAGACTACGCTATACGTGTCCGGTCAGGTGGGCTGGAACGCCGCGCAACAAATCACGGATCTCACCGATTTGGGGGCGCAGACCCGGCAGGCTTTAGAGAACCTCGAGATTGCCGTCAGGGCGGCCGGTGGGACACGGACTGATATCGTGTCCTTGCGCGTGTACATCGTGGGCGAACACATCCACAACGCCCGATCGGTGCGCGAAGCCTTACTCGGCTTCTTCCCTGCAGAGAATTTACCGACCAGCACTTGGATCGGGGTTTCCGCCCTAGCCAGCAAAGATTTCCTGATCGAGATTGAAGCCGTTGCCGTTCTGGAATAAGAGCTGAGCCGCATAAATTCGGATTTTCATCGACCGGTCATATTCTCCAGTCTTTCCGGGTACCGGTCCCCTTCTACTTTGATCTTTGACGAGGCGCTATCGATTTCACGAAGATCGTCGGGTGTGAGTTCGATAGACAGCGCTCCGAGGTTCTCTTCCAGGCGATGAAGCTTCGTCGTCCCGGGGATGGGAACGATCCACGGCCTTTGCGCAAGCAGCCAGGCGAGCGCAATCTGAGCAGGTGTCGCCTTCTTTCGTTGTGCGATGTTGGTAAGCAAATCAACCAAGGCCTGATTCGCTTTTCGAGCTTCTGGGGTAAAGCGAGGGACGATGTTGCGGAAATCGGTGCTATCGAACTTCGTATTCTCGTTGATTTTGCCCGTGAGAAAACCCTTACCAAGAGGGCTAAAGGGAACGAATCCAATCCCGAGTTCTTCGAGGGCCGGCAACACCTGCTCTTCAGGGCGTCTCCACCACAGCGAGTATTCGCTCTGAATCGCCGTAACCGGCTGGACTCGGTGTGCGCGACGGATTGTCTGCACTCCTGGTTCAGAAAGGCCGAAGTGCTTCACCTTGCCTTGCTGAATGAGGTTCTTCACCGCTCCCGCCACGTCTTCGATCGGCACGTTCGGATCAACACGGTGCTGGTAGTACAAGTCAATGACATCGGTCTTGAGTCGTTTGAGCGAGCCCTCGGCCGATTCCTTGATATGCTCTGGCCGACTATCGAGGGCAGTCCACTTGCCCCCGTCGTCGGGATTAGGAGCAAAGCCGAACTTGGTTGCTATCACCCCCTGGTCGCGGAATGGAGCAAGCGCTTCGCCGACAAGTTCTTCGTTTGTGAATGGACCGTACACTTCAGCGGTGTCGAAGAATGTGACGCCGCGCTCGACCGCTGACCGGATCAGCGCAATCATTTCTTTCTTGTCAGCTGGCGGCCCGAGACCAAAACTCATTCCCATGCAGCCCAATCCGAGAGCCGAGACCTCCAAGTTGCTTTTTCCAAGTTTGCGCTTTTGCATTGTTTCTCCTTCGAGGCAAGGAGATAGCTCCCACAATTCCAGCGCCACTAGAGTATGGGGTAACTGCGTAACGTCGTCATTTCACTAACAACGAGGTTCTGCCTGTGAACCTCTGTTTACAACAACTATCTGCACGCGGTTGCTCGGACGATAGGCGCACGTGCTCGCCTGTCAAATGCCATGACCGCCGGATTCGGCGCTCGCTTCGTGATGGCGCTTGCAGAACTACTTGGGAAGCGAGTACGTGCCTTCGCAGGCGAAGCTGGTGGAGCTGTCCGGGTTTCCGGTTGCCTTGCAAGTGCCGCTGGCCTTCATCCCTTTGAACTTCCCAGTACCGCTGGTGGCCTGCCACTTGTTCGTGCCGGACTGCATCTTGCCATCCGCCACGGCGCCGGTGAACTGGTAGGTGAAGGTAGCTTTGTCCCCGTTGGCGAAGGTCTCGACAAAAACGCCATGCCCGCTCGAGTTATTGCCCGTGACTTCGACGAACTCTGTTCCGGTGCCCTCCTTCTCTTTTACGCCCGCGTATTCGCCTTTGGTGGAGGTGCACTTGATCTGTTCAATCGCGTAGGCGTGGCCGGGCTGGTCTCCCACGTCGATGCTGTTCATCTGGTCGGGTTTTGAGCACAACCATCCATTCGACACCTTGCCCTCGTTCTGAGGCAGGGCAACGGTCGCACAAAGACATACGAGGCCCACTACGAACATTAGCTTGCTCATCATTTTCCTCCTGTGGAGTGTTTTGAAGAAGTGAAACGAAACTATATGCGCCGCCACGCTTGAAGGCGAGACTTTTTTGACTTTCATGGACACAGGAATCTCCCTTTCAGCTGTGAATCGCCGCATTGTACTGCTCGTGAGCCGCTTTGACCGGCTTGTGATTGTAATTCTAATTCTCCGGTAAGGGCTGTCTGCTATAGTGCGAGGCCAAAGGAGCGTCAGTATGCAACCAGCACAGATCCCCTCTCTTTACGACAGACTCGGTGGTGTCTATAGCATCGCTACCGTGGTGGACGACCTCATCAACCGGGTCATGAGTGACCCGAGGTTGAATTCAAATCCTCTGGTGGACGAGGCACACCATCGCGTGCCCCCTGCGGGATTCAAGTATCTGGTGACAGAGATGGTCTGCTGGGCTGCGGGCGGCCCGCAAAAGTATACGGGCAAATCGATGGCCGACTCGCATGCACATTTGAAGATTACCAGCAAGGAATGGGAGGCTTTTTTAGATGATCTTCAGCAGACATTAGATCACTTTGCGGTTCCCGCCCAGGAGCAGGCGGAGTTGAAAGCGATCGTCAACAGCACGCGTTCGGATATTGTCACCGACTCCGGGCTCGGGGAAGGCACGAGCTCAGCGGCAGCCTAGAACTGAGAGCACGGTTCACAAATTTTTCGACGGTCTGTCGCACGGAGTCGAAAAATGCTGGCTGCCGCTGCCCGAAGAAGGGTCTTCCCCGGCGTTGTTGGCGAAATATCCCTTTCACCAACAATCCGGATCACTGATGTAATCCTGTTAACGACAGTTGAGAAAGCCCTTAACAAGAGGGCTAAAGGGAACGAATCCGATCCTGAGTTCTTCGAGGGTCGGCAAGACCTCCTCAGGGCGTCTCCACCACAGCGAGTATTCGCTCTGAACCGCGTGACCTCCGACCAACCTCGTTTGCTCCGGCGGACGTTTCAGTCCCTGTAGCGTGGTAGTATGAGCCCTATCTTGGGAAAGCGAGTCGGAGCCTCAGCAGGAGGCTGAAAATGGCGAGATTGGAATCCGTGCAAGTGCCACTGGGAGCTTGCGTCCCAAGTTCTGCCGCCCCGGTCACGACGGTTACTTCGCGGCACTCTGCCCTCGTCCGCGTCACTCACTGGATCACCACCCTGTGCTTTCTTGCCCTACTCGTCAGCGGAGTTGAAATTGTGATCTCTCACCCCCGCTTCTATTGGGGCGAGACCGGCAATGTGTTGACGACACCATTGTTTAAACTGCCGATCCCTTCCTCGAGGGCATTGGTGCCGACCGGCTACGGGTACGTGCTGCCGGGCCAGAACGGCTGGAGCCGGTATCTCCACTTTCAAGCTGCCTGGGTTGTAGTATTGACCGGCTTACTGTACATAGTCTCCGCCTTATTTACAGGGCACTTGCGGAAAAACTTGCTCCCGGGTAAGCCCGATCGTTCGTTGCGGGCGTTCTCTACCGCAATCGCTCACCATTTGCGTTTCGAGCGGCCGAGTGAGGCAGAAGCCTGGTCGTATAACATGCTCCAGCGGCTTACCTATCTGTTCGTGATCTTCATTCTGTTCCCCTTGGTAATCTGGACGGGCTTGGCGATGTCCCCCGCCTTTGTTTCCGCCGTTCCGGCGACTGTCACGTTGTTGGGTGGCCAGCAGTCCGCGCGCACGATTCACTTCTTCGTCTCCCTGGCTCTCCTGCTCTTCGTTCTGGTCCACGTAGTAATGGTTTGTCTTGCCGGATTCAGGAGCCGCATGCGAGCAATGATCACGGGCCGGGCCGGTACCCATATGGAGCGCACATGACGGATCTCTCACGCCGCAAACTGATCATAGGCGGACTCGCGGCCACAGCGGGCGTATCCGGCCTAGGCTTGGCCGCGCGCATTGCGCGAAGGTATGGATTGATCCCGCCCGATCACGGCGGAATCTACGGCCTCGGCGAAACACTGACCTACGCCTCCCAACGACTGCTGACGCGGCACTCGTTAGCCCGTGAATTCTCTCCGAGCCAGA
>WNGR01005188.1_pt1 | contig 13997 bp, 12 predicted proteins | sample 5407581 | NCBI WGS metagenome assembly WNGR01 (sample SAMN13153383, study PRJNA577476) | soil metagenome | isolation source: 80 cm soil or saprolite under Garry oak tree replicate 2 | place: USA:California | collected 2016-06-15 | reverse complement strand
ATCAAAGGGAATGTCGGCGAAACGTTCACAGCTGGCAAACTGGGTAGCTATACAATTGGCACTGGTAACGTAGTCCTGCTTGGCCCGCCAACCGTTTTCAACAGTGCAAACATCGACCAGTTTAACTTCTAGGTTGGTTCGCCATTTTTCTGGGAGGCATGTAGAGAGACCGCTTCTCTGCATGTCCTCTCGGGCCAGTGGAAACAAGCGCAACACTACAGGGGGGCGGAGCAGTTCTATGCAGCGCATTGCTTTTATGATGAGGATCAAGCCCGGTACCGAGGAAGAATATCGCCTGCGTCACCGGCAGGTCTGGCCAGAGCTCCTGGCAGACCTCAAGCGCGCGGGGTGCCAGAACTATTCCATCTACCTGCGCGACACGGAGCTTTTCGCTTATATGGAGGTCGAGGATTTTCAGCGTTACCTGGAGATAATGGCAGCCAGCCGGGCCAGCGAACGCTGGGAGGCCCAGATGAGCGATATTTTAATCCGTGAAACCGCAGCGGCTACAGGCTTCCCACCCGCTCTTGAGGAAGTCTTTCATCTCGATTAGGATAGAGGTAACAAACCTGTCCCGGCATAAAACTGGTATTAGTCAGGCAAGGTGAGTACGTGAGTTCAGAAATCGAAAATCGCTTGCAAGAGCGAGGTGTCACTATCGATGGCGTCATCGCGGCCATTCAACAATTCCGAATCGAGACTCCATCCTGGGGCTATGGAGATTCAGGGACACGCTTCAAGGTCTTTCACTGGCCGGGGGCAGCCAGTACCCTGCGCGAGAAGCTGGCAGACGCGGCCCAGGTTCAGCAGGCCACCGGCATTTGCCCGAGCGTCGCCATTCATATTCCCTGGGACAGAGAAGACGATTGGCATGCAGTGAAGGAGTATACCAGGCAACTCGGCCTGCAAATTGGCGCGGTGAATCCGAACCTCTTTCAGGATGACGCCTACCGTTTCGGCAGCCTATGCCATTTCGACAAGGCAGTTCGGCAGCGAGCAGTTGAGCACGTGATCGAATGCATCCAGATTGCGCAATTGGTCGGCTCTGACGTGATCAGCCTGTGGCTGGCCGACGGCACCAACTATCCCGGACAGGATGACCTGCGCCGCCGCCGCCAGCGCCTGCTGGATTCCTTGCGGGCCATCTACGCGGCCTTGCCTGCTGGAGTGCGCCTCTTGATCGAGTACAAGTTCTTCGAGCCGGCATTTTATTCTACCGATCTCCCCGACTGGGGAACTTCACTGCTCATGGCCCAAAAACTTGGTCCGCAGGCGGAGGTGCTGGTGGATACCGGCCACCATCCCCAGGGAACCAATATCGCGCAGATCGTCGCACAGTTGCTTGATGAGGGTCGGCTGGGCGGCTTCCACTTCAACGACCGCCGCTATGCCGATGATGACCTGATCGTTGGTTCACAGAACCCCTTTGAACTCTTCTGCATCTTCAATGAGATCGTCGGTGCGCAGGAAGAGGGCAACGCTAATGCGGGCCGCATCGCGTACATGATCGACCAGTCGCACAACATCGAACCGAAGATCGAGGCGATGATCCAGAGCGTCATCAACGTGCAGACCGCTTATGTCAAAGCGCTGCTGGTGGATCGGATCGCGCTGCGTGAAGCCCAGGAAGCTGGCGATGTGCTGGGAACGTATCGCGTGCTCCAGGAGGCGTTTGAAACGGATGTGCGCCCGCTCCTCTCCGAATTCCGCGTGCGCCAGGGGCGTGATCCCGACCCGGTCGCGGCTTTCCGCGCCAGTGGGTACGCCGAGCGCGTGGCGCACGAGCGGACTGCCAGCACCATGAGCAGCGGCTATCCCGGTGCGTAAGATCAGCTTTCCCATGCTGTTTCGGCGGAGAAGATTCATTTTGATGACGAAGGATGTAATGCCATGACACATATCTCAACGCCAACAACGCTATCGCAGTTGGTCGCGCGCTCGCGCAAGCTGGGAGCAGACCGCTCGGTCTGCAACTGGGGAGGCGGCAATACCTCTGCCAAGTCTGACGAGATCGATTTTCGCGGGCGCCCAGCTCGCATTCTGTGGGTCAAAGGCTCCGGTTCGGATCTGGCGACCGTCACAGAAGCCTCGTTTCCCGGGCTGTTCCTGGAGGATGTACTTCCTCTGCTCGAACGCGAGCGCATGAGCGATACCGAGATGGTCGATTATCTCGCGCACTGCTTCTACGAGCCGGGCCGCCCGCGTCCCTCCATCGAGATCCTGTTGCATGGGTTTCTACCGTTCGCCCACGTCGACCACACCCACGCCGACGCGACAAACTACTTCGCCTGCGCAGCCGCTGGCGAGGAACTGGCACGGGACTGCTTCGGCGATGACCTGGTCTGGATTCCGTATCGGCGCCCCGGCTTCGGGCTGGCGCGCGAGGTGGCGCTTGCAGTGAGAGCCAGACCAGATGCGAAGCTCGTCATCCTGGCCAAACATGGACTCATTACCTGGGGCGATACCGACGATGCCTGCTACGCCTCAACCTTGGCGACCATCGCCAAAGCGCGTGACTACGTCGAGGCGCGCCTCGCCAGATCCTCCTCAGGTGAACACGTGCAAGGGGTTTTTGGCAGCACTCGTGTCAACACGCTGGCAGCCGAGGAGCGGCGCACCATCGCGGCTCAGGTTGCGCCCGTCCTGCGCGGGCTGGTCTCTGCGGAGCAGCGCCAGGTCCTGCGTTTTGAAGACGATGAGGATGTATTGGCCTTCGCGAGCAGCCGGGATGCGCCGCGACTGACGAAGATTGGCGCGGCTTGCCCCGATCACCTGGTTCACACCAAACCCTGGCCCTTGCTTGTCGAGTGGACACCGGATCAGGACGGCGAGGCGCTCGTAGCCTCCTTGCGTGCAGGTGTTACGGCATACGTGGCGCAGTATCGTCGCTATCTCGAAGCAAACGAGCAGCAAAACCTCGATCCGGATGCCGCTGTACCCGTCTATCACGCAACCGATGCCATGGCCGATCCGCATCCACGTGTGATCCTGATTCCCGGTATGGGCATGTTCACGACTGGCAAAGACGCCATGATGGCCGATGTCTCCGCCCAACTCTACCACCGGGCGATGGCCGTCATGCGCGGTGCAGAGGCGTGTGGCGGCTTCATCTCGCTCAGTGATGCCGAGAGTTACGCCGTCGAGTACTGGCCGCTGGAGCACTACAAGCTCAAACTGGCCCCGCCGGAGCGCGAGTTCGCGCGGCAGGTGGTGCTGGTGACCGGAGCGGCGGGAGGCATCGGTTCGGCCATTTGCCGGTGCGCGGCGCGGGATGGCGCACACATCGTTGCCACCGACATAGATCGCGCCGGCGCCGAGCAACTTGCGGCGTATGTGAATCAGAAATTTGGCTCCGGGCGGGCGGTGGCAGTGAAGATGGACGTCACCGACGAGGAGAGCGTTCGTGCGGCCTTCGAGCAGGCGGCTCTGGCCTTCGGCGGCATCGACGTGATCGTCAACAATGCCGGGCTGGCCTCCAGCGCGCCAATTACCGAGACGACTCTCTCGGAGTGGAACAAGAACTGGAACGTGCTGGCGACCGGCTACTTCCTGGTGGCGCGCGAGGGCTTCCGGCTCATGCAGGTGCAGGGGCGTGGAGGGAATCTGGTGTTTATCGCCAGCAAGAATGCCCTGGTCGCTGGCAGGAACGCCGCGGCGTATTCGACGGCCAAGGCAGCCGAGGCGCACCTGGCGCGCTGCCTGGCGGAAGAGGGTGGGCAGTTCGGTATTCGCGTGAACACGGTCAATCCTGATGCGGTGCTGGTCGGTTCGCGTATCTGGGATGGCGCCTGGCGGCAAGAGCGTGCAGCGACGTACGGCGTGGCACCCGACCAACTGGAAGAGGTGTACCGCAAACGCACAACGTTGGGGGTGAATATCCTGCCCGAGGACATCGCCGAAGCGGTGGCGTTCTTCGCCTCGCCGACGCGCTCACTCAAGAGCACCGGCAACATTCTCAATGTCGATGGCGGTGTCGCAGCGGCGTATCCACGCTGAGAAGGGAGGGAGAGACCTATGGCAACGTGCAACGTGGCAGCGGTCGATCTGGGCGCCGAGAGTGGGCGCGTGATGCTAGCGAACTTCGATGGGCGACAGCTCAGCCTGGAAGAAGTACATCGCTTTTCCAACCAACCAGTGACACTGCACGGACACCGCTTTTGGAATATCCTGAGTTTGTGGAATGAGACGATTGTAGGGTTACGCAAGGCACGGCAAGTGGCTGGAAAGCTCGACAGCATTGGCGCGGATACCTGGGGAGTCGATTACGGCCTGGTGGACGCGCACGGCTTCCTGCTCGGTCAACCCTTCCAGTATCGCGACCACCGTACGAACGGTATGATGGAGCAGGTTTTCGCACAAATTCCCAGCGACGTCCTGTACAGGCGCACAGGCATACAATTCCTGCCATTCAATACCCTCTTCCAACTCTATGCGCACGAGCATATGCAGCCAGGCGAGTTAGCCCGCGCGCACCGGTTGCTGCTGATTCCCGATCTACTGCACAACTGGCTGTGTGGATCGCTAGTGACCGAGCGCACCAACGCCACCACGATGCAGTGCTGGGACCCTGTCGCCGGGGCATGGATAACGGACCTACTCGATCAGCTCGCGATCCCTACTTCCATGCTCGCGCCCGTGGTCGATGCTGGTACGTCGTTAGGTGAGGTCTTACCGGAATTACGGAGCGATGTAGGCACGGCGCGGGTAGTTGCACCGGCAACACATGATACTGGCTCGGCGATAGCGGCCACACCCGTGTCGCTGTCGGACGGCTGGGGCTATATCAGCTCTGGCACCTGGTCGCTGGTTGGAGTGGAACTCCCGCGGCCAGTCATGACCCCGGAAGCGCTGGCCGCTAACTGTACGAACGAGGGAGGAGTTTTCGGCACGACCCGCTTTCTCAAGAACGTGATGGGACTCTGGCTCTTGCAGGAATGCCAGCGAAGCTTCGCGCGCAATGGTCGCGCGACGGACTACGACACTTTGTTGGCCGATGTAGACGGTGTCCCGCCTTTTGTCGCCCTGATCGACCCGGACGATGCGCGCTTTCTAGCTCCGGAGGATATGCCAGCCTCGATTAACACGTACCTGGTGGAACACGGGCAAGCGTCATTTTCGGAGCCAGCAGCGCTCGCACGATGCATCATGGAAAGCCTGGTGTTGCGTTATCGCGAGGTGTTTCACCAGATGAGCAGGCTGACTGGTACCATGATCAACAGCGTGCATGTGCTTGGAGGTGGCGCACGCAACGCGCGGCTCAACCAGTGGCTAGCTGATGCGCTCAATATGCCGGTGATCGCCGGGCCATATGAGGCGACGGCGCTGGGCAACGCGCTGATGCAGCTGGTGGGCCTGGGAGAACTGCACGACCTAGAGGAGGTGCGCGCTATCGCACGGACTATGCCCAAGCAGATGTTCTCGCCGCGCAGCGCTCACCTGGCTGCCTGGAACGAGGCAGCGCAGCGTTTCAGCATGATAGCCTCTTCGCGAGTTCGTTGAGTTGAAAGGATTAGCCGATGAGCTTTCAAATTTTGAGCGTGTGAGGGACACTTTAGTGCAATTTTATGTGTTCAGTACAATGCAAAGAAATGGGAATAGTGACATGTTGCTGGTGGTCACAATACCAGGCAGCATAGCTCATACTTCTCCCACTGGGCTGAACAAGAGCATTGTGACAGCCCTGCAAGCGGCCTGTAAAGGATTGACTATTAATATCAGATGACTTTATACTAATGTAAATACGAGAATAAACACCATCGGGGATCAGTATCTGCCACGTAGGAGAGGTGAGTAGGCAAAAGAAGTGAAGCGAAGTTGAGGCGATGGAGAACTCGACAAGTAGAAAACACTGGTTGTCCTTTTTGGAACGATAAGCATAAAAGAAAGGAACAATGTCATGTCTACTCAACCGGCTCAACTCCATCGCGAGGCGCTCGGCCTGCGCGACGTCGTGTTTCAGGGGATCACCCACATCGCCCCAGCCATCAATATCGTTTTCACGCTTCCCGTAATTGCAGCCCAGGCCGGGGCAACGATGCCTATTTCTTTACTCCTCTCAGTCATCGTCTGTGTCTTTATTGCCAACACAGTAGCCCAGTTCTCACGCTATGTACCGTCGAGCGGTGGATATTACACGTTTGCATCTCGCGGGCTGGGGCCACGTTTCGGTTTCATGACCACGTGGAGCTACTTGATCTACGATATCATCGGGCCTGCAGCGGCGATCGGCTTCCTCGGATTCGTGATGTCCGGCTTTTTGCAAAGTGGCACAGGCATCAATATCCCATGGTGGATCCTCTCCATCATTACCGCCGTTATCGTGTGGATTCTCACCTACTTCGGCATCCGCCTCTCAACTCGCACGACGGCCATCCTCGGCGGAATCGAGATCCTGATTATGCTCGCGCTTGGCGTGACTTTCCTCTTGAATCCAGGGCCGGGATCATCGTGGACCGCTCCTTTCCAACCCACGATAGCACCAACAGGATTGGGCGGCGTCATTGGTGGCATGGTGTTTTCGATCCTGGCTCTGAGTGGTTTCGAGGCTCCAGCTCCGCTCGCAGAAGAAACGAAACTACCGAACAGGCTTATTTACCGGGCCATTTTCATATCGCTACTTATTGTGGGCATCTTTTACATCTTCATGGCCTATGCCAGCGCCATTGGATGGGGCACCGGGAATATGGCAGCATTTGCCACGGCTAGCACTAATCCCTATTACACCCTGGCCCAGAAGTTCTGGGGAATAGGCTAGTGGCTCGTCCTCTTCGCCATCATCAACAGCACATTGGCGGTAGGGATTGCCTGTACCAACGCTGCTACCCGTGTGATGTATACAATGGCGCAGGCCGGAACTCTCCCAGCTGCCCTGGGAAAGATTCACCCGGTGCACAAGACACCTTATATAGCGGTTCACGTAGAGCAGCTCTTCCAGATTGGGAGTTTCCTGCTCGTTGGCATCTTCTTTGGAGCGGACCTGATCTTCGGCTTCCTCGGTACCATCGCTACACTGGCGGTGATCGTGCTCTATATAATGGCTAATATCGCGCTCACCACCTTCGTAAGACGCGAACACCCCGCCGACTTCAATATATTGCGGCATGTCATTGTGCCATTGGTGGGAACGTTGCTATTGATACCGGTGTTGTATATCACGGTTTATCCGGTACCCGCCTATCCAATCAACCTGACGCCATACATCTTTATAGTCATGTTGATCGCCGGGTTCGTAGCTATGCTAGTTATTGCGGCACGGCGGCCCGCGGCGCTGGATCAAGAGAGTGCTTTGCTTATCAGAACCGTGGAGACCGCGACGGAGTCAGATCTACGTGAGCCACAAATCGGATAGTCGCAAGCAGATTAACACAATCATCAGTAATGTCCATGATGATGAAGGAGCACGGAGATGCCTGAGACTCGCGTCGAGCTTGCTGAAATTGTGCTGCCTGAGTTTGGCCTGCCTCGTGAAGAGCCAACCATCCCGGCGGCTACCTATGAAGCACGCATTGCCGCGGTTCGCCAGCGCGCTTCTGATGCCGGATACGATGTACTGATGGTCTATGCGGATCGCGAACACTTTGCCAACCTGGCGTATCTCACAGGGTTCGATCCGCGCTTTGAAGAAGCGCTGTTGATCCTCACACAGGACCAAACGCCAACGCTGCTGGTCGGCAACGAAGACATGGCTTACACTGCCATCAGTCCCATTGATTTGCGACCGGTCCTCTTCCAGACGTTCAGCTTGCTAAGCCAGCCACGCTCGTCAAGCGCACCACTTACGACGATACTGCGTGATGCAGGTGTAGGTCTGACAGGAGGCAACCGTGTCGGTATTGCTGGCTGGAAGTATTTTATCCCTGTCGAAACCCCAATGCCCGATCACTGGCTGGAAGTCCCTGCATACCTTGTCGATACGCTGCGTGGTATGGACTGCGAGCGGTCAATGACGTCGATCAATTGGCCTCCTTTGAATTTGCAGCTACATATGGCTCGCAAGGTCTGCGCAATGTGCTCTTCAACATACATCCCGGCATGAGCGAGTTTGAGGTATTCAGGTTGCTGGGTCCTATCGGCCTTCCATTGTGCTACCACCCTGTCCTGTTCAGTGGTGAGAGAACAGCACTGGGACTGGCCAGCCCATCCAGTCGAGTGATGCAGGTTGGAGACCCGGTATTCGCAGCGTTAGGGTATTGGGGCAGCAATAATGCACGTGCAGGTTTTCTGGTGAAGACCGAGGAAATGCTTCCTTCTAACATACGCGACTACATTGGTAAGCTAGTTGCGCCCTACTTCCGCGCCATAGTGGATTGGTACGAGCACATTGGGATTGACGTCACAGGGGGCGAGTTGTTCAACATTATAGACCAGCACCTGGGCGATCCTTTCTTTGGTGTCAGTCTAAATCCCGGACACCTGATACACCTGGACGAATGGGTTAGTTCGCCCATTTATCGCGGCTCGACCCAACATCTGCGTTCGGGTATGGCACTGCAAGTCGATGTCATCCCGGCGACGAACACACCTTATCACACAACCAACATTGAGGATGGTATAGCTCTTGCTGACGAGGCATTGCGCCAGGCATTTGAGCAGAAGTACCCGGATGCCTGGGGGCGAATCCAGCAGCGCCGTGCCTTCATGCATAACATGCTAGGCATTCGCCTCAAGCCCGAGGTATTGCCATTCTCAAACATCCCAGCCTATCTACCCCCATTCTGGCTCTCGCCGCAACTGGCAATGCGTGTAGCATAACTATTTGTGATATCCAGGCTTACTACATCTGTTGATGGGAAGTGTCCTGTCGGCTGACCTCAACCTCGCGACCGGTGTGTTGTTGTCGACGTATCCGAAGGTGACTCAGTGGTGATAGGATTCCACCAGTGGACAACCAGGATCCGATGATGATCAGCAGGAACCCCATGATGATAGCTGCGTTGAGCGGCTCGGCGAGCAAGGTGACACCGAGGAGGACGGAAACGGCTGGATTGATGTAAGTGATGACGGTGCCACGACTGGCGCCGACCTCGGCCACCAGCGCGAAGAAGAGCAGATAGGCCAGCGCCGTACAGATCAGACCGAGCACAAGTAGACTCGCTAACACCTCCAGATCGGGTATCTTGCTGGGAAGTCGTGTCACGGCCAGGGGCAACAAAACGACGGTAGCGGTGACACACATGATGGTCACTACCCCCAGGCTGGGCAGGGTTGCGATGGTCGGTCGCTTGATGAGCAGGGCACTGGCAGCGTAGCCTGCAGCGGCGAGCAAGACCAAAGCCGCCCCGAGCAACCTTTGTGCATCTCCGCCCACGTCGAGACCAAGCAGGGTCACTACACCTCCTATGCCGATCAGCAACCCGACCAAGCGCAGGCCACTAACCCGCTCACTCGGATCGAAGCGGAGCGCGAATAATACAACGAGAAGTGGATCGGCCGCGATGAGCAGGCTGGTGAGAGACGACGCGATGTGCTGCTCGCCGTAGCCGATCAACAGAAACGGCCCGACAATCTGCACGCAAGCAAGCGCGGAAACCGCGAGCCATCGCTCGCGCAGCTGCCGCAACACCCTGCGCTGGACCGCCACTGGGAGCAGAATAGCAGCCGCAATCCCGACGCGAGCGAATACCACCACAGTTGGATCAAGTTCCCGCACCGCAATCTTGATGAACAGGTACGGAATACCCCAGATCACCGACATGGCGATGAACAGCAGCCAGCCCTTACGTGTCATGCTTCCTCCTGTGTGAGGCGTCGATGTACCTCTATCGGTCAGGTCATCGCCTCGAGCATAGTGTACCACGTCGTGAAGGTGGAGAGAGGAGAGAGAAGCGTCGCTTCAATCGCATACTCCATACGCAGCCGTCACCATGCTATAATAGAACCAATGAAGGACCAAAGGTTCTTCGCGCGCTCTCTGAAAATGGAACTCTATCGAAAAGAGCAAGACAAGTGGATCTACTATGCCTTTGGGGCCAACGACGAGATCGACTTACCCTGTCTGGGTGTTCACTTTCCAGTAGCAGAGGTGTACGACGGCATCGACCTCAAAGAAGACTTTTTTTCAGGAGCAGAAAACGAAACTTTCCCGGGACAATAAGAGGCTCTCAGCTAAGACCGTTTGCGTCCATGAGTAGGAGGAGCGTTTTTGATGACTCAAACCAGATACTATGATGCAATTGTTATCGGCGCGGGCCAGGCAGGAGGCCCGCTCTCCACGGAGCTGGCACGCACGGGTTGGAAGACGGCTCTGATCGAGCGGGAGCATGTAGGAGGCACCTGTATCAACGAGGGCTGCACACCCACGAAGACAATGGTTGCCAGCGCTCGCGTCGCCTATTTAGCGCGGCGAGGCGCCGACTATGGCGTGCAGACCGGCCCGGTGACGGTGGATATGATCAAAGTTCGGCAGCGCAAACGGGACATTGTCGACAGCTTCCGCAATGGCAGCCAGCGCCGCATCGAAAGCACTAAGGGCGTCGATCTCTTGATGGGCGAGGCGCGCTTTACAGGCCCGAAGACGCTAGAAGTACGCCTGAAGAGCGGTGAAACGCAGCAGCTCACGGCGGGTACCATCTTTCTGAACGCTGGCGACCGGCCAGCAAAACCAGCACTGAGTGGCATAGAAAACGTATCCACTCTGGATTCGACCTCGATTATGGAACTGGATATGGTTCCAGAACACCTGCTGGTCGTGGGTGGAGGGTACGTCGGCTTGGAATTCGGCCAGATGTTCCGCCGCTTTGGCAGTCGCGTCACCATTATCCAGCGTGGGGCGTACCTGCTGACTCGTGAAGATGCAGATGTGGCCGGGGAAGTGGCGAATATCCTGCGCGAGGATGGCATAGAAGTGCTCCTGGAGACCAGGCCCGTACGCGTCGAACAATCTTCTGCGGGGAACATTTCGTTGACCGTCCAGACTCCAGCAGGGGAACGAACCCTCACCGGATCACACTTGCTGGTAGCAACCGGGCGGGTCCCCAATACGGATTGGCTCAATCTGGACGCGGCAGGGATACAGGTGGACAAAAGCGGCTTTATCCAGGTGAATGAACGGCTAGAGACCAACGTGCCAGGTATCTATGCCCTCGGTGATATCAAGGGCGGCCCGGCCTTCACCCACATCTCCTATGACGATTTTCGCATTATACGCACCAATTTGCTTGAGAAAGGAAATGCGAGTATCCATGGGCGGCTGGTGCCTTATACGGTCTTTATTGATCCGCAGCTCGGGCGTATTGGGCTGAGCGAGGCGGATGCGCGGGCGCAGGGTCGCGACATTAAGGTCGCCAAAATGCCGATGAATTACGTCGCACGCGCGCTCGAAGTGGATGAGTCTCGCGGTTTCATGAAAGCCGTGGTGGACGCTGGTACCGGCCAGATTCTGGGTGCAGCCATCCTGGGCATTGAAGGCGGCGAGATCATGGCCATGCTAGAAGTGGCGATGATGGGCAAGGTTCCCTATACCGTTCTGCGTGATGCCGTCTTCGCTCACCCGACGCTGGCCGAGTCGCTGAATAACCTGTTCACTGGTCTTGAGGAGTAAGCCGGAACATAGGATAAGCCATCACCCTCCAAGATTCCAATACTTTGGATCGAAGCCCGTCAATAATGGCGAGCTGGTATGTGCAGGCACTACTACGAGCAGCGCGCGCATGGCACGAGTCATGCCGACAAAGATGGTGCGGCGTTCGCGTGCCAGCGCTTCATCGCGTTCGCCATCCTGGTTACCGGCACGCACCAGGGCGTAGTGGCTACTGGCGAAGCCTGCCAGCGCCACGATAGGAAACTCTAGCCCCTTCGAGGAGTTGAGCGTCAGCACCTTTACCCCCGGTCGTGATAGGTCCAACTCGCGTCCCTTCATAAAGATTGCATTTACTCCATGCTTAGCCAGTTGCACTGCTATCCCCTCGCCGCCTTTCGCCGTCGGGCAAAAAACAGCACACGATCCTAACCCCAGTCTGAACTCGTGAGCAGCTCCCGCTAAAAAACGTGCTAAAAGATTCACCTCTTCAGCTTCGTTATGTGCTGAACGTACCACTGGCAGGGGTCCATTGTTCATATATTTGTGCTCCACTGCCTCGCTTTCCAATGCACCTGCCGCAAGGTAGGACTGGGTGGCCTCGCCAATCTCGCGGGTGGAGCGATAATTTGCCTTCAAGACGCTGGTACGGCCCTGAAATTTCAGGCACTCGTCCACATCCGCCCAGGCGAAGCCGCTGCCATAAATAGACTGGTTCGCATCGGCAGTGATGAAGAAGCGATTGGGCGATTTACATAATTTGATGAGCAGCCGCAGCAGGCTGGGGTCCAGGTCCTGGGCTTCATCTACGACCACCGCATCGTAACATGGCAATGCATGGTTATTTGAGCATGCGGCTTCCGCTCGCACTCTGCGCTGCTGCCACGTCTCCAGCCCCTCGCGTTTCAGCAATTGCGCCAGTGTCTCATGAACACTCCAGATCGCCTTCTTCTGCAGGTCGCTGAGCCGCACTTTGCGTCCTGGGCGGCGCGCCCGCAAGTACTTCTCCAGGGTGCCTACCTGACGGGCCACAATCACCTGGTCGATCTCCTCCAGCAAGTAAGAGCGGCTTATACGCTTGAGCGCCTGCTGTTGGGCCTGTCTCTGCAACACGGTGCCTTCAAATGGCGCCTGCACCACTGCCTGTCGCAACAGCCTGTTCAGTGTATCATCGTCGACCAGCCCGGGAAAGTCCCCAGCAGGTCCCAGGATATCTCTGGCTACGCCATCCGCCGTGCGCACCTCTACATGCCGTGCATCCTCGCCCAGCAGCTGCTCCAGCTGCTGCTCGGATGATTTGGTCAGGGCATTGGTGTAGGTGGTGAAGAGGATATGCGGAGCAGGTTCTCCCATTTCGAGCAGCTTACGAACGAGTGAACGTATGCGGTAGAGCGCGACGATACTCTTGCCTGTGCCGGGACCACCCTTGAGTTGTGTGGGGCCGGTGGCCCGCAGCGCCCAGCTTACAAATCGCTCCTGCTCGGGCGAGAGACGCAGGAGAAAGCTGAGTAATTCGCCTTCTTTAAAACGCAGCAGATCATCCAGTTCATCCAGCAGGAGATCGGGCTGCTGCATAATCTGGTCGAGAGGTTTTGGAAACATATACTCGAGCAACAGCGACAAGTGCTCATTCGGCACGCCAGGACAATCTAATAGATCGTCTTCGGTGGCAACTGCCAGCAGGCGAGCGTGATACTCTTTGGGAATATGCAGATTCGCCAGCAACTCCGCGGTAATCGGCTCCGGCAGGCGCTTCTTCGCCGGCTCGCGTGGTGCAAAAATGCGTTCCCAGTCGGGCTGCACTGCCCTGGGGTGATCCTCAAACTCTACATCAAATCCACCCAGGAACTCTACATCCAATTCCTCGTTGTAGGTATCCTCGTCGCGGCGCAGCAATGCCAGCAAGTTGATATATGGGTCTCTGAATGTGTAGAATATACGGTACGCCCCACAGCGGATGCGGTAGACCGTCTTGCCCTGGTACTTGCGTTTGACCTGAATCTTTGCTTTTCCATCAGGCATGGGGTCTTGCTCGAGTAGAGTAATTTTCTCCAGCACTTGATGTGTCTCTTTGGGCGGCAATGCTCGCCATGCCGAGAGAAAAGAAGGCTTAGGCGTCCATAGCCATTCATCTCCCATATTTCAGATGCTCTCCCTCTACCTTGTTCTATATTATATTCCCATCTGACCTTGCTCATTGGTAGCATATTTTCCAGGCTTGCTCGGATTATCGCGAATATATTGACGTATCTTTTCCAGTTCTTCATGCCTATATGCGTTGTTTTGGATATAATACACCTCGTGTCTATGCTTTTGCGTGGTAAAGTAGGAAATATGATAGGGGCTTAGCTCTCCATATATGTTAGCCGCCAATGATAGAGAGGATGCCTGGAGTGTGGTACTTACTTTGCTCTGAAACGCATGTTTCGCAATAAATAATGAACCATACTCGGCTATCAAATGCGTGGTTCCTGGATTGGTG
>WNGR01005187.1_pt1 | contig 13998 bp, 13 predicted proteins | sample 5407581 | NCBI WGS metagenome assembly WNGR01 (sample SAMN13153383, study PRJNA577476) | soil metagenome | isolation source: 80 cm soil or saprolite under Garry oak tree replicate 2 | place: USA:California | collected 2016-06-15 | reverse complement strand
ATGCTTGCGCCGCGCACTTCAAGCGCGGCGATCGCTAATGAGGCATCTACATAGCCCGCCTCGCCGCGGCGGACCCCCGCCTGGGCGATGAGCCGGTCGAACCACAGGTCGAAATCCAACCCGACCCGCACCACGAGACGGGCCCGCTTCAGGCGGGCGAGGTCCTGCGGTCTTGGCTGGTAGTCCTCGGGATCGAAGCTCGGCGGAACGAGACTCGTGACTGCGACCCGGTCGCCGCCGACAGCCTCGCTGAGGCTGCGCAGGTCGCTGGTGGTGGTGACGATCGCGAGCCGTTCCTGCGCCATGCCGGGGCCGACAGCGGCCAGCAACGAAGCGACGAGAGTGAACAGGACGAGGGTGAAGGCGCGCTTGCGCGCACCTCTCCCCGCTTGCGGGGAGAGGTCGGATTGCGCGCGTCTTTCGCGCGCAATCCGGGTGAGGGGGACTCTCCAGGCACTCAGTTTGTGGAGAGTCCCCCTCACCCCGACCCTCTCAGCCGAAGTCGGATATATCTGACTTCGGCCACGTTTAGGAGCGGCCGAACTCGGGTAAACCCGAGTTCGGCTGCAAGCGGGGAGAGGGAGAAGCAAAACCGACCCGGCCCTCACTTCGGCTTTTGCCAGATGCTCTTCGGCATCAGGCAATGGATATTCTTGTCGGTGTCCGACACCGCGCCGACGCGGCAATCCATCGCCACGCTGGCGAGGCCATAGGCGTCGAGGCGGGCAATCTTCTTCTCGGTCTCGAGCCACTTGATCATCGCCATCGAGGCGTCGTTCATCGCCTTGTTGAGATCGGCATCCTTGACATAGCTGACGTAATACTGCGCGGTTTCCTTGGTCGGACGCTCCATGTCCTCCTTCGCGCGCGGATCCTTGGGATTGAGGCAGTGAATGCCCTTCTTCACGTTGACGACCTGCGAGACCCGGCAGTCGGAGATCGTCGGCATGAGCTTCTCGGCTTGGTCGGCCGCGACCCCGCGCTGCTCGGAGAGGAACTTGATCGTCTCCGCCTTGGCCTGATCCCAGGCCTTGTTCAGATCCGGATCGAAGCCCATGGTGATCCATGACTTCGGCGTCTCGACGCGCGGGAATTCGAGCGGTTTGCCTTTCACCACCTCGACCGTGATGTTGAATTCCTTGTAGGCAGTCTCGACCGCAGTGAGATTCACCTCGCCATTGCCCTGCCCCGCGTGCGAGTCGCCGGTCCACAACAGCGCCCCGGGCACGTGCACCGGGACATAGAGCGCCGTGCCCTCGACCATATCGCGGATGTCCAAGTTGCCGGCGAATTCGCCGGGCGGCACCGTGCTGTAACGCCCGGGCTCCTTGCGCGCGACGCCAAGCGTCCCGGGGAACGGCCGGACCGGAATGTAGATGCCCGGCAGGAACTCGGTCACCTTCTTGTCGAGGTCGAGATAGAGATATTTGACTTGGCCGTCCTGATAGATGTTCGGGAACTGGCCGAACATTCCGGGCACGTTGAAGTTGACCGCATAGGCGCGCGGCACGATCTTGTTGAGCGTCACCTTGAGCACGTCGCCGGGCTGTGCCCCCTCGACATAAATCGGACCGGTCACGGTGTGCGGCCCGCGGCCGGGAAAATCGGTGCGCAGCTTCTTGATCTGCTCGATGGTCGTGCCCGGGACCACTTGATTGTGACTGTGCATCATCGTCTCGAGCACGACGGTGTCGCCGGAGTTGATGCGCAGGACCGGCGGCTGGGCGTTGTCGAACCAGCCCCATTGCGTGGTCTCGAGCGTTGCCGGCAAAAGGTGCAGCTTCTTGCCGCCGGGCAGGTTGACGATGCGCAGATTTGGGTCGGGGGGACCCGCGCTGGGCAACGAGATCGTGGCGGTGGGTGGAGGCGGTTGTGGCGCCGCTGGTTGCGGAGGCGCTTGGGCGACCTGTTGCAGCGCAGCCTGCTGCGGAGCCGGTTGCGCGGCCAGTTCGGTGGAGCCCGCAGTCTTCGGCGGCGGCGACGCCGTCCGTGAGAATGCGACTGCACCGGCGATGAGCGCTGCGCCGGCTGCTCCGGACAACGCCAATATCAATAGACCGCGACGTTGCATGGCGACCCTCCCTCGTTCCCGGCCCTTTCTGCAAGCAAAGCACAGGCCAAACCGCGCCTGTCAACACCGGCCACTGCCGGTTGATTTCAATGCGATTCCAAACCGATTGCACATTTGCCAGGCTGCATGCCTTTCAAACGATCACGGCGGCGCAGTTTTACACGATGGCTGGACCGGGCTCAATGCGTGGACAGGCGGAAGCGGAGCGGGGTCGGGCCTTCGAGCACGATGACATCCTCCTCTTGCCGCCAATGGGTGACCTGCGCGAGCGCCGCGATCATCTCCTCGTCGCGCTGCGCCCGCTCGGGCGTGCAGGGGGCGGCGGCGAGGGCATCCCGCATCGGGCCGAGCGTGAACTTGATCGTGTCGCCCTTGACCTCGACCTCGACCTCGCCGCTCCTGCACCAGAGGTCGATCTGCGCCCGGCTTGGGGCGGCGATTTCGAGGATCGGAACGCGCTTCGAACCCGGCAGCGGCTTCTCGTCGAGAAGCAGCTCGCGGTCGAATGGGAATTCGGTTTGCGCAAGTGCGGACGACGGCATGGCCGCCAACAGCAGCGCGCCGGCCAGAGATCCAAGCACCGGCCAACTCGTGCGCGTGGACGTGGGAAAGCCCATGCTCTGCCCTCGAATGTCGCCGGAGTCGCGACTTAATCCATATCGACATCGCGCTGGCAAGGGCGCCGCGCGCCTGCGCCGGTCGCGCAATTTTCCGCTCCGGACGGGGATGCGCGAGCGCGGGATTATGTTACAGTATTCGCCTCGATAAGGGAGGATCCGAAATGGACCAGAGAATCATCAATCTCTACGACAAGTTCACCCACGGCGGCATGAGCCGCCGCGACTTCATGGACAAGCTCACCGTGCTCGCCGGCTCGGCGGCGGCCGCCGCGGCGCTGCTGCCGCTGCTGCAGAACGACTATGCGAAGGCCGCCATCGTTCCCGAGAACGACCCCGTCCTCAACGCGCAGCGGGTCTCCTATGACTCGCCCAAGGGCAAGGTCAACGGCTACCTGGTGCGCGCAAAGGGCACCGCCAAGCGGCCGGCGGTGGTCGTGATCCACGAGAACCGCGGCCTCAACCCGCATCTCGAGGATGTGGCGCGGCGGCTCGCGAAGGAAGGCTTCCTGGCGATCGCGGTCGACCTCCTGTCGGTGTCGGGCGGCACGCCCGCCGACGAGGACAAGGCGCGCGAGACGCACGAGAAGACCAGCCGCGAGGACATGATCGCCGAGGCGGTGGCGGCGGTGACCTTCCTCAAGAGCCACCCGGAATCGACCGGCAAGGTCGGCGCCGTGGGCTTCTGCTTCGGCGGCGGCGTGGTCAACCGGATGGCGACCGACAGCCCAGACCTCGCGGCCGCGGTCCCCTATTACGGAGCCCAGCCGCCCGCCGACAAGGTGCCCGCGATCAAGGCGGCGCTGCTCTTACAATATGCCGCGATCGACGACAACATCAACAAGGGCATCGAGGCCTACGAGGCGGCGCTCAAGGCCAACAACAAGAAATACACCAAGCACATGTACGAAGGCGCCCAGCACGCCTTCAACAACGACACCAATGCGGCCCGCTACAACAAGGCGGCCGCGGACCTCGCTTGGGGCCGCACGCTCGCCTTCTTCAGGGATGAGCTCGGCGTGCCGCCGCGCGCGGCTTAGTTAGGCCTGGCCAAGTTTTTCGCGACAAAGACGCCGCCCCCAAAGGGGGGCGGCGTTCCATTTGCGAGAACGGCCCAGCCGTCCTATTGCGCGCCCGCCATGCTGAGCACGCCCGCCAGCATCAGCGTCAATCCCAAGGCGACCGCCGAGCAGAAGGCGACGCCCACATAGGGCTCCCACTCGGTGTTGACGAAGCGATGCATCTTGCCCCCGCGCGGCAGGCAATACCAGAAGACGACGGCGGTCACGGCGAAGACCACGACGCCGCTGGTCAACTGAAGCACGCCGCCGTTCAACTGAAGCATTTTTCCTCCAATCGCGCGCGAACGGCGTCAGCGGTAGACCTGGTTCGGCAGCCACAGGCCGATCTGCGGGAACGTGTAGAGCATGAACATCGAGACCAGCACGATGATCATGTAGGGCATCACGCCGCGGAAAATATCGTTGATGTTGACCCAAGCCGGCGCCACGCCCTTGAGGTAGAAGGGTGCCATGGCGACAGGCGGAGAAAGGAACGAGGTCTGGATATTGAGCGCGACCAGGAGCCCGAAGAACAGCGGATCGATGTTGAAGGTCTTGAGGAGCGGCAGGAAGATCGGCATGAAGATGACGATGATCTCGGTCCATTCGAGCGGCCAGCCCAACAGGAAGATGATGAACTGGGCGAGGACCATGAAGCCGGTCGCCGACAGATTGAGGGCCAGCACGAATTTCTCGATCGGCTCGTGGCCGCCGAGATAGGCGAAGACCGCCGAGAACGTGAACGAGCCGATGAACAGCCAGCACACCATGGCGGTCGTGCGCGCGGTCAGGAACACGGATTCCTTGAGCTGGTTGAGGGTGAAGGAATTCCTCGGAATCAGCACCAGGCACACGGCGGCCGTGATCGCGATGGCGGCGATGATCAGGAATTGCGCGGGCCGCTGATCGAGGATGTTGCTGGCGATCAGATAGACCGTCAGCGCGGCCACCAGCACGCAGTAAACGGTCATCAGGCTGGCGGCCCAGCGCCTTTTATAATCCGCGCCGTAGGCGACCGCGAGCACCAGCGCGCCGAGCGAGCCCATGGCCGCCGCCTCGGATGGCGTCGCAAGTCCGAAGATGATCGAGCCGAGCGCAGCGCCGATCAGGAACGACAGTGGAAAGAACGAGGTGAGCAGCGCCCAGAAAATCTGGGCGTAGGGAATGTCCCTCTCCTTGGCCGGCAGCCTGGGAGCCAGGGTGGGATTGAGGAGGCTCATGAGGATCACGTAGAGCATGTAGAGGCCGGCCAGCATGATCCCCGGAAAGAATGCGCCCGCATAAAGCTTAACCACCGACACGCCGGCGGTCGCGCCATAGAGGATGAGCATGACGCTCGGCGGAATGAGGATGCCGAGGCAGCCGCCCGCGCAGACCACGCCGGACGCCATCTTCACGTCGTAGCCCGCGCGCAGCATCGCCGGAAAGGCGAGCAACCCCATCAGCGTCACGCAGGCGCCGATGATGCCGGTCGCGGTCGCGAAGATCGCGCAGGTCGCGAGCGTGGCCAGCGCCAGCGAGGCCGGGATCGGGCCGGCGGCGAGCTGCAACGACCGGAACAGGCGGTCGAGGATGTTCGCGCGCTCGATGATGTAGCCCATGAAGACGAACAGCGGAATCGAGATCAGCACGTCGTTCGTCATCACCGAGTAGGAACGCTGGACCAGCAGCTGGAAGATCAGATCGCCCATCGCGAAGTAGCCGAAGAAGACGCCGAGCGCCATCAGCGTGAAGGCAATGGGGAAGCCGAACATGATGAAGACGACGAACAAGGCGAGCATCAGCACGCCGAGTTCGGGATTGCCCAGGCCGAACATCACGCGGTCCCCTTCGGCTGATCCGTATGGACGATCGAGGGCAACTCCGGCTGGACGATGCCTTCCGCTTTCTGATGCTCGGCTTCTTGGATGATGACCTTTTCCAGCTCCTCGACATCGTGGAGGCGCTGCGGCCACTCGCCGGTGCGGATGCAGATGGCGCAGCGGATGACCTCGACGATGCCTTGCATCACCATCAGCACCCCGACGATCGGGATAAGCCACTTGAATGGCCAGACGATCGGTCCGTTCGGGCTCGCCGCAGAATGCTCGTTCATCATCCATGACAGCTTGGCGAAGCCGAACCCGGCATAGATGAAGGCCAACATGCCGGGGAAGAAGAACAGGACATAGAGCACGAGGTCCATCATCGCTTGGCGGCGCGGCGGCCAGGCGCGATAGATGAAGTCGCCCCGCACATGCGCATTGCGGGAGAGCGTATAGGCGCCCGCCAGCATGAACAGGGTGCCGTAGAGCATATAGGCGGCGTCGAATGCCCATTCGGTCGGCGCCCGGAACACGTAGCGCGCGAACACTTCGTAGCTGGTGGTGAAGGTGAGGATGAAGATGCACCAGCCGGCGGTCTTGCCGACCCAGGCGCTGATCTCATCGACAAGCAACAGAAAACGATTCATTGCCCCAAGCCCCAGCCGCCGCGCCCCCGGCAGGCTATCTTAATGTCCGATTGCTGATGACGGATCTTGTTATCGCGATGCTCGGCCGAAGACCCGCGCGGCGGTCCGCGCGGGTCTTCGCCTTCAGCGATCAGCCGAAGAAGTGCTTGTACGCGACCGCGAGCTCGTTGGTCCCCAGGTTGTTGAGCTGCAAATAAGGCTGAGTGCGCTTGACCCAGGCCTTCTGCGAGTCGATCACCTTCTTGAAGAACGGCTCTTTCGATTGTTCGGCGATGACCCTGTCCCAGGCCGCGAGTTGCGCATTGAGGACCGCTTCGCCGGTATGGATGACGTTGACGTTGCGCTTCCTGATCTCCTCAAGATCCTTCGGGTAGCGGTCATAGGCGGTGTAAATCTGGTCGCTCGACGATGCGTGCGCGGCATTGCGCAGGATCGCCTTCAGCTCCGCCGGCAGGGCATCGTACTTCGCCTTGTTGAAGATGACCTCGAAGGCTTCCATCTGCTGATGGTGGCTGCCCATCATGTAGAACTTGGAAACATCCGGGAAGCCGAGGAGGATGTCGGACGAAGGATTATTGAACTCCGCCGCATCGAGCAAGCCGCGGTCCATGGCCGGCACGATCTCGCCGCCCGCCAGAATGGTGACGGCGGCGCCCATTTCCTTGAACAGGTCGGCGGAGAGACCGACGGTGCGATACTTCATGCCCTTGAAGTCGTCGCCGCTCTTGATCTCCTTCTTGAACCAGCCCAGCGGCTGGGTCGGCATCGGGAAATAAAGGAAGCCGACGAGGTTGAGCTTCAGGATGTCGTTGACGAGCTCCTTATAGAGCGCCTCGCCGCCGCCGGCATAGAACCAGGCGAGGAAGCTGGTGGCGTCCCAGCCGAAGGACGGCGGGGTGCCGAACAGCGAATAGGCCTTGTGCTTGCCGTACCAATAGGCGCAGACGCCGTGGCCGGCTTCGAGAATGCCGGCATGCACCGCATCCGCCATCTGGAAGGCCGGCACCACGGCACCAGCCGCGAGCACGTCGAGCTTGAGCCTTCCGCCCGACATGTCGTTGACCTTCTTGGCGTAGTCGACCGCGTCCTCGTGGAAGATGTCTTTGGTCGGCCAGGTCGACTGATACTTCCAGGTCACGGTCTGCGCGCGCGAGACCTGCGGCATGGCGATTGCAGCCGCGCCAGTGGCACCGGCCGTGAGGACAAACTTGCGGCGGGTCGTGGATTTGGAGCTAGCAGATTTGCTGGTTGACATGGGCGTCGCCCTCCCAGGCGGGTGGAATTGGTTGGTGCGGCCTTGTTCGGCCGCTCTGTAGCACTAACCGGCGGTACAGTCTTTGTATTCCGGCGGAGCTGGACGCTAGTTTGAACAGACCCGGGATCGATTCACAAGCCTCGTGGTCGGCGCGCAATCCCGAGGAAGATGTACATTCCGCTCGTGCAACCTGAAGGCTATGTCCCCGTATCTGCCGAAGCGGATGCCGGTCGAGCTCAAGCGGCTTGCCGCGTGTCCTCGTTTTCCTCGATGCTCTTCCGTGGACGCCGTCCTTCACCACAAGCGCTGCGGCCAAGAGCCGCGGCGGACGAGGTTGTGCCAGATCAAGGCGAAGGCGGCGAGCAGCAAGGCGCCGATCGCCACTGGCGCCAGCAGGAAGCTCCAGGACAGGTCATTGACGACGACGATCAGCGGATCGATCCCGGCCGGCGGATGAAACATGCGCGCCCCATGCATCGCCACCATCGCAAGCCCGACCGCACCGGCAGCCGCCCATGGCGAAGGACCGGTGAGCTTGACCACCAGGAGGCCGACGAGGGTTGCGATCAGATGACCGCCGACGAGCGCGCGCGGCTGCGCCGGTTCGGACTCGGGGCTGCCCAGCACCATCACGATCGAGGTCGCGAACGGCACGGCCATGAGCGGAAACGCGGCATAGGCGGAGAGGAACTGCATCAGTCCGATGGCGATGGCGCCACCTGCCGCGCCAGCGACGATACCAGCCGCGTATCTGCGTTCCCGCATGGGCGTTCGATCATGCAACGCCTATGCCACCCTCGGCGTTAGGGCGGCGTCGCGGCGAGGCCGTAGTCCAACAGCAAATGAAAACGGGCGGCGGCTCCCTGGGAGCCGCCGCCCGCAGATCGGGCTGATGCGAGCGTTCGTTTCGCGCTCATTTCACGGTGAATGGAATGATGATGTCGCCGCTGAATGTGAATTGCGAACTCTTTGTGCCGGTGGCAAAGGGCGTCGTGCTGTTCAACGACGTGTCGTAGCGAACCTCGGGTCTCATGATGATCTGCTTGATACCGAAAGGATTTATTGGAACCGGCGGCGTGATGGTGAGGCCGACCGTGAGGGCGCCATAGGTGGTTCTCCCGCCGCCGTAGCTTCCGTTTGGCAAGCCGAGCTCGAGATTGACGAAGTCGAAGTGGCCAGGAAACGCGGCAACGAAGAAGCCGTTGTTGTCGCGCCAAATCTCGCCGCGCCCAGCGATCTTGAGCCAGTCATTGATCGTGTAGACGATGTATTGCGCCACGCCGTAGCCGTCCGCCCTGAAGCCATCATCGCGGATGTAGTTCAGGTCGGTGATGAGGGTGAGCTTGTCGTTCACCTTCCATGTTGCTGTGATGTCATTGAGGTAGCGGAGAGCGCTGTTGGGAGCGCACCCACACGCAACTCGAGTGCCCAGCGTGTCCGGATTTTCCGGACCGATATGGGTGGTCGCCAGGATCGTGAGCGCGCCATTCAAGAGATTGTTCAGGCCGATACCGCCGTGGAACGCCACAGCCTTGTTGTTGTCCCCGTTGTTCCTGGAGGGCAGGCCGTTGTTGCCGAATGTCGTATTCACGCCCGTGTCGACACCGGCATAGATATCGACCGTCTCATTCACGTGTGTAGTCGTCATTACCCCAGTGTGCTTGAACGGGATGCCGAAATTGAAAATGTAGGAATGCGAGTAAAGCGGATTATCCGGCGCATAGATGACCTCCGCGCCTTCCAAGGTGACGTAATGACCGAATTTCACATCGACACCGCCCGAGGTCAGCCACGGCAGGTGGGCGAGCCCATGGGCCTCGACGATGTTGAACTGGTTTATGCTGTCGATCGAATATGCGAACTCGCCCAGAAATTGTGTGGCGCGCGCATCCGATCCGTACATCGTTTGAACCTTGAAGCCGAAATCGTAACCCGTCGCCTTCGGATCGAGCGGACGTTGTATGGTCAGCACAGACTGATTCAACACGAGCCGGTTCGCTTTATCGGTGAACAGATGGCCAAAATTGACACCGTCGGGTGGATTGACCGAATTGAGGGTGAAGCCCGCTTCCACATGGCCGGTGATTGTCACGGTATCCCACCAAGACACCGGTGGAGGTGGGGCCTTTTGGGCCTTCGTTACCAGATCCGCTGCCAAGCCAGGCCCGGCGGAAGCTACGAGCGCGAATAGTGTCAGTAGGACAAATTTCCGCATTATGAACCCCTTACGATGTCCATCGGCTCACATTCCAGCGCCTCAATCAACGCGAGACCAAAACTGGGAATATTTTCCGAACGCGATCGGCCCCGATCTATTGACGAAATCCTAAGTTGCTGCGGCGCTACCGCAAGAGAAAAGCTTCGCCAGACTGGTTACTTTTTGGGCGATTCCGGCTTCTCCGCGCGGATTGTTGCTATGTGTTGCAGCCAGGCCACATCGCTTCACCGATGCCCGAACTCGCGCCGGTAATGAGGGCTTTTTGCCCTCACAAGACGAAGCGGGGGTCAAAGGAGATCGCGTTTTCAAATGATCAAACCACAAACCGATCCCAGTTTGCGTAATGGTGCCGGCTGCGGGTGCCACGCGGCAAACTCAAGGCGATCAAGGCAATGCCCACGGCGATATTCGACCAGCGAGCAATCGGGAACGCGCCATCGAGGAACCATGCCGCGAGCACCAGCCATACGCCGAACACCACGTTGACGAAACGCAGCGGCCGAGCAACTTCGGCCATCGCGATGACCGCCGTCGTCACCACCAACGCGCCAACAAGATGATCGCTGTCCGCCATCGGCGGAACTGTGCCGAAGGTCAGGCGCGTGAACATCAGCCAGATTCCCATTGCGGTGCTAGCAAAAAGCGTCCAGGGCAGCGTCACGCCCGAAACCATGGCGTGCAGAGAAGACCGAAACGAACCGAGATCGGGCTCCTTATCTTCCTTGCCGCCCTCAAGGGCTCCGCCCATGAAGAACATGCGCAACAGCGACTTGCCGGCGCGCCGGCTCCAGACCAGGAACTGGCCCATCGCCACGAGCTCGTCGAGCGCGAACGGGATCATGACCAGCATCGCCAGCGCAGCCAGAAGACACAGCGTGCACCAGGTTCCGATGACGATCGGTTGGATGATGATGAAGTAGATGCTGATGACCCCCAGCGGCACGACCAATATGCCAAAGAAGGTCACCATCCACGGCATGGTGCGCCAGCGGCGTTTGTCACCCATCGCCCCCATCAGGATTTCCAGCATGTAGGCGACCGCACCGAGGCCGCCGTCGGGGATCGGCCATGCCTTCGACACGGCCGAGGTGATGATCGTCTCGGTTCCGTTGCGACCACCGGTGCCGCCGAAGAACGGGTCCCAAACGGAATCGACGTGACCCATCTGATAGGCCGCGAGATAACGTGCAATCAGAAAACCGACCGCCCCCATGAGGATGATCGGAAGCCGCTGTGCCCACGTCGACGGACAATAGCTCCATCCTGGAGGGATATCCGGCCCGCCCATCATTCCTTCCATGCTCATGCCCGGCATCATGGGGACGAGAACTGCGAACGTGATCACCAGCGCTCCCACGAGCGTATCGTTCGCATAGGAGGCCGCGCTCGGTGCCCAGAACACCAGAGGTGTGAACAGCAACCATAGCCCGACGAGCGTGTTGGCCCATTGAGCCCAATTCGTGCGGCGTGAAAGCGAAAGCAGGCCGAAGACAATGATCAGCATGCCGGCGCCGAGGTCGCTCCAGCCGAGAGCCCAATTCCGCCATTCCGGCGAGGCGAGTCCCCTTTCCGCCGTGACCCGAAGCACTGCTTCGCTCAGGGCCGCAGGTTCGAACAACCCGAACACGGTCGGACTGGTGATCAGCCAAGCCCCGAGAGCGATGCTCGCGAAATGTGCCCACAAGGTCTGCCGGTGTTCGGCAAGCATCATTTCCTCGTGCTCGCGCAGCATGCGCTTTTCCGCCAGCATCTCCTCTGTCTTTTGATGGGAATCGCTTGTCTGCTGGTGCTCCGGCGCAGACGCTCTTTCTCCCGCGACGAGCGCCGGGTTGAGCTTGTTGTCGCGATACCAGCCGACCGGGTCCGATTTGAGTGCGTCAAGGATAACTGGCAGCGCAGCCCGTAGCGAGTGTTTAGGGTCCCAGCCCAAAAGCGTCTGGGCCCGGGTGACGTCGAGTTCATAATGATCGTCGGCGAAGTCGACCATCCATGGCTTGATGAAGGGTTCTTCCTGCAGGATCTCGTCTTCGACCCAGGCTCCCGTCTTCGCCAAGGACTTCGGGATTTCCTGCGTTTTCCATTCCTCTCCGTGCAGCAGCCGTCCGACGAGGCGCTGTATGTCGTCGTAGCTCAGCGTCTCCGGCTCCCCGACGAGCAACGGCAGTTCTGGAGGCAATTCCTTCCGTTTGTCGATGAGCCGCATAAGCGCTTCGCCTACATCATCGAGGTGCACGAATGCCTGACCGCGCTGGATGTCGCCGGGATAGAGATGGCTAACGACTTCCCGCTCATAAATGCGCGCGATCTGCTGCGATAGGAACGCATTACGGCCCTTGTCGTCGTACACGCCGGCCAAGCGGAGCAGCACTACCGGAATGTCGCCATGTTGCTTTCGGATTAGCGCCTCGGTCTCGACCTTCGACAATGGATAAGGCCATCGTGGGTCAATCGGCGAATCCTCATTGATGCGCTGGCCGGGCTCGACCGGCGCATGCACCAGCATCGTGCTGGTGAAAATAAACTGCTCGACCCGGAACTCCTGGAGATGTTGCAGTAGCCGCTCGGTGCCGCGTACCGTAATCTGTTCATAAAGCGGGCTCGGTTCCCCCGAGAGATCGTAATAGGCGGCGAGATGGACCACCGAGGCGATGCGGTTTCCGTAGGCGATGCGGATGCGCTCGAATGCCCCCTTCACTCCCTGCTCAGACGTCAGATCAATGCACACGCATTCCGCAGCGGGCGGCGGCGCGTGCGAAGCCATGCGGTCGAGGCCAACCAGGGAAAATCGGCCCGCGAATTTGTTTATCAGGGCAGAGCCGATGAAGCCGCTGCTGCCGGTGATGAGGACAACGTCACGTTCAGCCATCTGACCTCCCGCGACTAGTTTCCTTCAGATCACCAAAGCCCCTCACGAAACATACGGCCCGAATCGGGCCTCCTGAAAGTTTGCGCAACGGCACAATCAACAGACGCCTCGATCGAAGTTCCGGTGGCAATTCATTGGATCGCACTCAATGTGAGTGCGACTGCTAATCGTCGGGTTTCCTGCCTTGTCCCTTTGCGTCAGGCGAACGGTTGTGCGCTTGCCCATGAACAACATTGGGGGGCTAACAAAAGACGAGAAACCCGATTAACACGACCCAGAGCCACAATTCGCATCCATTGGGACACCTTGGTTTCTACGGCTGCTAGTCGTGCATTGCTGGAAACAGTTGACCTTGCAGGCATGAGCGAGCAACACCCGCCTCGCGTTTCGATCTTTTCTTTCTTACTTCGGCCGGCTCGTTCCGCGATTCCGAATCGGGCGCTTGTTCATGCGCTGCATCATTTGATTGCAATTCTCCATCATCTTGTTCATCTGTGCCATCATGTTCATCATTGCCTGCATGTCGCCGCCCGACATAGTGCCATGATCCGTCGTTGCGGGAGGCTGCGGCGCGGCTGGCCTTGGTGCTTCTTGCGCAAGAAGCGCGGTCGGCAGGGCGAGGCTCGCCGCAAGCAAAACGAATGGCAGTTTGGCGATCTTGTTCATGTCGTTTTCTCCTGTTCGCGATTTCAACAAACGCTTGTTGCCGACGTTGGCCGCCGTCTCACTATTAACTTCTGAGGACGCTTTCGGTTCGTTACATACTCACGGACACGTGATGGGGTTCCTGGGGCAACAATCGGCTCTCCAAAGCTGGAGGATAGGCAGAGGTAGCCACTTGCTCGCGGCCGACCAAAGGCCAGCGGCGCAATGCGGCGGAACGGGAGCTATCGGAACCTCCCTGAACCGAAATTTGTGAAATCGCCACGCCGCAGCTAGAAGAAAGCGGTTGATTTTCGGCCTCCGTTCATCCGCCCGACCTGCTGGAGAAGAGGTATTTCACGAGGGCGGCGACCCCGAGAACCAGGAACAGGATGACGAGGAGCCAGACGAGACCCATCGCCCACATCATTCCACCACCCATCATCATATCGTTCATCATGACATCCCTCCGATGTTTGAGACCTAAGGCCGTTGGAAGGCCGGAGCCGCGCTTGGCGATCGAATGGCGAGGCCCTTGACCACCGCGTAGATCGCGGGGATCACGACCAGCGTGAGCGCCAGCCCGATAAGAAAGACGTTTCGCGCAGACCAGCGAATGACGGCAGCGATCATTTCGGCGATTCCTGTTGAGTAAAGCCCTTCAGCGCCGCCCTCAGGTTGCTTTCCGCATCGATCAAGAACGTCGCAGTCGTCACAACCTCCTCGCCGTCCTTCACGCCCTCCAGCGCCTCCACGTATCCCTCGCCATGTCGGCCGGTCTTGATCACTCGCGGCTCGAAACGTCCCTCGCCTCGC
>WNGR01016853.1_pt1 | contig 14001 bp, 6 predicted proteins | sample 5407581 | NCBI WGS metagenome assembly WNGR01 (sample SAMN13153383, study PRJNA577476) | soil metagenome | isolation source: 80 cm soil or saprolite under Garry oak tree replicate 2 | place: USA:California | collected 2016-06-15 | reverse complement strand
GTGAGCCGTACCTTCGCGACCTTGCGCAAGGCCGAGTTCGGCTTCTTCGGAGTTGTGGTGTAAACCCGGGTACACACGCCGCGCTTTTGCGGGCTCTGTTGCAGCGCCGGCACCTTCTTCTTCGCATGCTGCGTAATGCGCGGCTTGCGGATGAGCTGGTTGATGGTCGGCATCGTCCTGCCTGTTAACGTTCGCTTCCTAATCGCCGCGCGGCGAGCTTTATTTCAACGCGCAAAACGGAAGAGCGCCTTGCGCTCCTCGCGCGTTCGGCGCTCACCCGTTTCACAGAGGACCGCTCCGCGCGAACGCGAAACGGTCATGCACCTTCTCGTCTGACAGTCGTCAGAGGCAGCGTCTGAGCTTCATTCATCGAGGCTGGTGGCACCCAACCGCCGCTGAAAGAGACCCCAGGATCTCAATAGTTTAGCGGAATCGGGCGCGCCGTTCCGAGCAAGCAAAGCTCACCGCCTGCCGAAAAGTGGGCGGTATGTATCGGTGCCCTTGCACGAAGTCAAGGCGCAAAAGCCCGAAATATCGAGGTTTTCAGCGGGTTTGACGCGCTAGTCGAGGCGGAAAAGCCTCATGCGGCCGCTTTCGGCAGCCGCGCTACCTCTCGCCGCACCAAGTTGCAATAGACGCCCTTATTTTGCACCAGGACCTGCGGCGGCCCGTCCTCGCAGACCCCTCCTGCCTGCATCACGACGATCCGATCGAAATTGCGCAAAGTGGAGAGCCGATGCGCGATTGCGATCACGGTCCGCCCGCCCATCAGGCGGTCCAATGCCTCACGAACCGCCTCCTCGGATTCGCTGTCGAGTGCCGAGGTCGCCTCATCAAGCAGAAGGATTGGCGCGTCCTTGAGAAAGGCACGGGCAATGCCGATGCGCTGGCGTTGCCCCGGCGACAGTTTCACGCCCCGGTCACCCACAATGGTTGCAGCGCGCTCCGGTAACTTTTCGATGAAGTCCTCGCAATTGGCCGCGGCGATCGCCGCACCTACTTCCGCATCCGTCGCATCTGGCCGGCCATAGCGGACGTTCTCCATGATCGAGCGATGGAACAGGGATATGTCTTGGGGAACGACCGCGATCGCGGACCGCAAGCTCTCCTGAGTGACCCGTGCGATATCCTGCCCGGCCAGCAGAATGCGCCCGCCTTGCACGTCGTAGAAACGCTGCAGCAAAACGAACAACGTGGTTTTGCCGCAGCCTGACTGGCCGACCAGACCCACGCGCTGACCAGGCTCGATGCGCAGACTGAAATCGCTGAACACCCTGCGTCCGTCGGGATAGCAGAAGTCGATGTTCTCGAACTCCACGGTCGCGCCCGATCGCGCCAGCGAGGTCGCCTGCGGATGATCGCGCAGGCGGTGCGGCATGAGCAGGGTCGCGAGCGCTTCGGACAGGCGCGCCAGGTGCTGCGTCACGTCCACCAGTGCCACGGCGAGATCGCGTGTGGCGTGCAAGATCGACAGGCCAAGCGTGCATACCAGCACCACGTCCCCTGCCGTCGCGGCTGCGTTCTGCCAAAGCACAATAGCCCAAGCCAACAAAGCGATGATCAGGACGACCGTTACGACCGCGTGGAACAGGCGCAACTTTTCCAAATAAAGAAGGCTGCGCCGCCGCGCAGCCATTTCCCGGTCGATCGTGGCGTCCAACCGCCTATGTTCGCGACCGATTCCGCAAAACGACCACACCAGCGGCATGTTCCCAACCACGTCTACCATCTCGCCATCGACCGCAGCCGCTCGGTCGGCGAATTCGTGATGCAGTGGCCTGCCAGCGGCAGCCAAGCGGAACATGGCGATTACCAAAATACCGGCAAGCGCCATCAACGCGGCGGCCATGGGCAGGCTCACCGTCGCGACAAAGCCGATCGCGATGACTGTCGCCATGCAAGGCGGCATGACGTTCCAAACCGACATGTTCTGCAGGGTGAACACGGCGTTGGACGTTGCCGTGATACGGCTGGTCAAAGTCCCGGGCATGCGGTCGGCAAAGTAGCCTGGCGCATGGCCGGTCAGATGCCGGAACAAATCGCGGCGCAGATCGCCAGTGACCGCAACAAAGGTATAGCTCGCGATCCAGCTCGCTACGCGCCAGAGAAAATTGTCGGCCGCAATCAGTGTCGCGAGAACGGCGAAGCCCAGCCATGCATCAGTCAGGCGGGTCCCGGCGTCAACTCCTGCGGCGAGGGCGTCGACCAGGATTTTCACCCCGTATTGCGCGCCAACCGAGCAACCGACGGCGGCAACGACGGCGGTGACGATCGCGCCATGTGCTAGCGGGCGCCTCCTTACGTAGCGGGCGAGAAACGCGAGGGGACGATCGCTGTACCGACAAGCGTCTTCCATTCGGCCGGAACTTTCCCAGTCGGCTACGCACGCGCTACCGAGTTCCAGCAACGCAACAACAGGCCCGGAGGTTCCCGGGGAACTCGCCAAGCTGGTCAGATGGGAGGGGCGGCGGCGAACGGCTTTCCGAGCGCCGGCCGTGAGCCGTAATGTTTTAAGCCGCAGACCGCGATCGCCTCGTGGCCGCGGCTGGTCCGGTCTCGGGCAGCAGCAGCCAGACCAAAGCCAGCCCGCAGCCGGCAATCGAAGCGAGGCCAAGGAACGCAACACTGCTGCCGAAATGGTCGCTCGCATAACCGGCAAGCGTGGTGCTCAGCGCAGCACCAATCCCGACCGCGCTGCCCACGATGCCCAGCGCGAGATTGAACCGCCCAGTGCCGCGCGTGATATCCGCGACCACAAGCGGCAGAACCACGCCGAGAATCGCGGCGCAGACGCCATCCAGAGCTTGAACGGCCACGACCACATAGGGACTAGCTACGAATGCAAACAGAACACCACGTGCTGCCAAAGCCACGAAGCAGAAAAACAAAAGGGGTCGACGCCCCCACCTGTCGGCCACCCGGCCAGTCCACGGCGCAAATCCCGCGACAACGAGCTGCGGCACGACGATGCATGCTCCAATCAAAGTCGTCGCCCATTCGCTGGAGCGCAGAGTCAATATACCGCCCATCAGCGGAAGCATGGCTGCATTCCCGAGCTGAAATAGCAGGACGCAACCGGCAAAGGCGAGCAATCGACGATCGCACAGCACCTCGCGCACCGTCATTGTTGAGCGTTCCGCATCGCCGGCGAGACGCTCGACCCGTCCGATCCGAATGCGCCACAGCACCAATATGGCCGGTGCGGCCAGCGCGGCGGTGAGAAAGAATACCGCCTGGTTGGAGACGAGGTATCCGGATGCGCCCATGACGGCGGCCGCGAAACCATTGCCGATTGAAGCGAAACGGGCATTTCGCCCGAGCCGCGCTCCAAGCGCGGCATGGCCCACCAGACCCAGGCTGAGGGCAGCTATCACAGGCCCCAGCACACAGCTCGCCCCGGCATGCAGGACGCGCGCGGCCATCACAACGACGAACGTAGGCCAGATTGCAAGCGCAAGCGCGCTGACGCAAATCGCCGCCACCGCGATCATTGCAACCGGGCGCGCCGAGCGCACCGCGTCCACCAGCGCACCCCCAGGCATCTGGCAAGCGAGCGCCACCAGTCCGCCTGCGGTCAACACCAACCCGATATCCAACTGTGTCCAGGCCTGCGCGGTCAGGTAAATGGCGACGAAAGGACCGAAACCGGTTTGGATGTCGGCAAGGAAAAACGTGAACCAGTCAAGGCCGCGCGCGCTCGCGCGCGCCGCCGCATCGTGCACTACGGGCGCGGTGTGCTTCGCTGCCGCCGATGACGCAAAGCCTGCCTCGGCGCGACGGCCGAGCCGGCCGCCGTCAAATTCCAGTGCTAGCGCTGACAGCCCAATGTCTCCGGCGCCGTCGGGGAAGTACGGCGTCGGTTTTGGCCGAGTGCCCCGTGCAATCGGCCCCCCTCATCTCCTCCGGCGCCCCATACCGGCTAAGCCCGACACAGGACGTCGCAGTCGTGCTTACGACCTATTCAGAGTCCGCAAAGGCGGCAAATTTGAGAAACCGGCCTGTGAGTTCCTTGCAAATCGGTATGATGAGAAGGCTAGCCCTCCAAGGACCCCAATGGTGAGACGGAACTTTTACATCGGGGCACCGTTGGCCGCCCATGGCGGAGCACGCGATTCATCCTCCAATTCACCTCGTCACACATCCAGACGAGCCGGTCCGTTCACTCGAAGCGGCGGCCAAAGTCATTCGGCGCCATGCCGGCGATCAGCTCGATCGCAAAGCGGAGCACGTATTGCACCAGATCAAAAGTGCCGCCACGCTGGAACAGGCGGAGGCCGCCGGAAAGGCCTTTCGCGCCTGGGCAGAAGCGGAAGGCCTGCTGCTGGTCCCGCCGGAGGATAGGAAGCGCGCCTAGGTTCGCATGCCCTGCTCGCAAGCGGCCGCACTTCAATCGAGCCGTATCGCACAAAACTTACTTGCGATTGAGGATCGCGGCGATCGCCTTGACTTCATTGCGCGCATAGACCGGCAATCCCGCACTGATGGAGTTGCCGCTGTTAAATGAGCTCTTGCCGGCGAGCACCTGAGCGGGCACCAAATTTCGCAGCACCGGCACTTTCACGAATTCTTTTTTCTTCGCCAGCACGTTGCTTTCCACCGCCAGCGCGAGGAAGACGGTGACGACCGTCAGTTTGGCGTCGCTTGGATGCGCCTGAAATACGGCCAGCAACTTCCCGAACTGCATTACTTGGTTGATGTAGAAAATGTTCTGTTCGAGCGCGCCCGCAGCCGGCGTATCAAGTCCCGTCAGGGCTGCAAGACCCATCTCGCTCACCTCCGCAGGCGGCCTTAGCGTGAGTTCGCTCTCGAACTCGAGATAATCGGGGATCTTCTTCGCGCCTTCCCTGAGCTTATTGGCGATTTGAATGCCGATCGGCAATTTGCCCTCGAATTGGTAACGAGAGTGGATGCAAATCGTGACCGGCCGCGTCTCGCACCAGCGCCGCAGCGGGTGCTGGTTGTGCATGGCGCGTGGGTCCTTGGCGGAGATCACCTCACCCGGCGCGATCAAGTTGTGCTTGATCGCCGGATCGATGCGCTCGACAAAAGGCATGGTGACGAAGCTCGCGAGATCCATCGAGCCGGGCGGCCGCGTCAAAACAAAACGCGCCTCGCCCACGTACATGTGCAGCTTTTCTTTGATGCGCTTACGCACCCCCTCGACGGTGACCTCGACATACGGCTCGACATAACTCGGGAAGGGGCTCAAGAACTGCTTTTCGACCGGCCTTGCCTGCGCCCAGTCCTCAAACCGAACAAGTCCGGTATCCGGATCGACGAGCTCCTCGCTGGGGCGGTCGAGGAAGGCGATGGTCTTAGGGTTGAGACCATCGACGGCGAGGGCGGCGAGCGAAGTCGCCTCTTCGAGACGGAATTCCTGCGCGCAAATCTCGGCACTGGACGTGGCGACAAATGCCGCGAGCCCCAAAAGCAAGGCGGCCGCCGGCTTCGCGATCTCCATCATAACGTCTTTCAGTAATAGCGCCGGTTGCCCCAGATATAACCGGGGTCGATGCGTTGCGGTGTCTGGTACTCACGTCCGTACGGATCACGCGGCGGCGGCGCCTGAAATCGCGGATCCCGCCCGTACTGACCGTAGTAGTATTGTGCCGGCGGCGGCCGCGCATCCCGCGGAGCCGGCAGATAGCGGCCGTTGTTATCGTAGTAGTAATACGTTCCGCGCTGCTCGTACTCCCCGTAACCGTATGGATTGGGCGCTACGCTGTAAAAGCCGCGCGAATAGGCATCCCCCCGCGCGACCAGCTGATATTGCGTATCAGGAATCTGCCCATTTCGGTCGGTGCGGAAGCATTCGGTAATGGCCCTTCCGCCGCTGACTTGCATTTCACCGGATTCGAGATCGGTCGATTTACATGCAAGATGGCGCTTGGCCTCGGGCGACGGGGGGGCAAGCGCGGCTTTCGGAACGACATTCGACCACACCGCCTGGATAACCGGCTCGAAGATCGGCACGGCGACGTGGCCGCCGGTTGCACCGCCGCCAAGCGTGCGCCGCTTGCCTTGCGCGTTGTCGTAGCCGATCCAGACCGCGACGGTGACGTCGTTCGTGAAGCCCACGAACCACGCGTCATTTTCATCGTCCGAGGTGCCGGTCTTGCCGGCGACATACGGAGCAAGGCCGGAGATCGACCGCGCCGTGCCCCGCGCCAGCACGCCCTGGAGCATCGTCTTGAGCTGATAGAAGGCGGCGCGGTCCACCGAGGACATCATGACGGCGGATTTCGGGTCGTGCCGGTAAATCGTGACGCCATTGCGCTCGATCGAATCGATCACGTGCGGTGCGGGATGGAGACCTTCATTTGCAATTGTTGCGTAAAATGCTGCGAGATCGATCGGCCGCACCGGCTGCGCACCAAGCACGAACGGATAATACCGCAGACATTCACGATAGATCTGAGCTTCCAATGCGAGCTTGCAAAGCCGATCGAGACTCGCTTCCGGACTGCTCTCGATGCCGCCGTCCAGCAGATGCACGGTCGCGAGATTGCGCGAATTCTCGAGCGCCCGGCGCAGCGTGAGGATACCGCCGCGGCTCGTCGCTCACGAGTGTGTTGGGCTGCAGGCCGTTGCGCAGCGCACCGAGATAGCTCAGCGGCTTAATCGCCGAACCTGGCTGGCGGACGGCCTGGGTCGCGCGATTGAGCTGACTCAACGGATACGAGAAGCCGCCGGTCATAGCGAGAATGCGGCCGGTCCTGTTCTCCAGAACGGCCACCATTCCTTGCACCAGCGGGCGTACGCGCAGCTCGGCGCGCCCCGCCGTCTTGCCTTTGCCGTCGGCGACGCGCACCAGCACGACATCGTAAAGTGCGAGCTTGCGCTGAGCCGCGGTGTTGTCGATCGAGAGCGGCAGGACGCGGCCGTCGGGCAGGCCGACGCGCCACGCCTCGCCCTTCTTGCCGGCCGGCTTCTCGAGCACGATCGCAGGCGTCCAGTGCACGTCATAGAGCGGCAGCCGTGCACTCGCCAGCGCCCGCTGCCAAACCGGCCGCTTGTCACCGGCTTTCTTCTCCGTGTCGATGCGTTGGATGGCCTGGCCGAGATTCGCCTCGGCCGCCCGAAATTGGACCCGGCTCGTGCTGCGCTCATAACGCGAAAGCCCTTCCTGCAGAGTCTCCTCTACCGCGCGCTGCAATTGCGGATTGATAGTTGAACGCACCGTGTAGGAGTTCGCCGTGATCGCGTCGATGCCGGCGAGCGACTTCGCCTCACGCGCGACTTGATCCACAAAGTGAAAGCCGATGTCGCGGCGGGGGCGTTCGTAGGCAATAAGCCTGGGCAGCGCGGGCAATCCGCGCCCGGACTGCTCGGCGGCGAGCACCCCATCTTCCTGCATACGGCTGAGAACATAGGCCAGCCGTTCCTGCGCGCGTACAGGATGCCGGTCGGGATTGAAATAGTTCGGCCCTTTGGTCAGGCCGGCGAGAAGCGCGCCTTCTTCAAGCGTGAGTTCCTTGGCGAGTTTGCCGAAATAACTCCGCGCAGCAAGCTCGATGCCCCAGGAGCCGCGGCCGAGATAGACGGAATTGAGGTAAAGCTCGAGAATCTCCGCCTTGCTCAGCGTTTGTTCGACACGCGAGGCCACGATCATCTCGCGGATCTTGCGTTCGTAGGTCAGATCTTCGCCGACCAGCAGGTTCTTGACGATCTGCTGCGTGATCGTCGAGCCTCCTTGCGGCCGTCCGGACGAAGCGAGGTTGCCAATGAAAGCGCGAATTAAGCCGCGCTCATCGATCCCCCTATGCTGGTAGAAGCGCCTGTCCTCCGCCGCGAGAAACGCCTTTTGGACGTGCTCGGGAATATCGGTGAGCGCTACCCGCACCCGCCGCTGGTTCTCTTCGAACACCTCCGCAAAGCGTTCGCCCCGGCGGTCGAGCACGACGCTCGCGCCGGGAAGCTTCATTCCCTTGAGCTTAGAATGGTCCGGCAGATCGGTGGTTGCCTTGTTGTAAAACTCGATGACAGCGCCGAGGTCCGCCGCCGGTACCGCGACTTTTTCGTTCTTGCAGAACTGCCGGTATGCCGTTTGCAGATCTGCAAAATTGATGCCGTGAAAAGCTTTGTGCTCGCCAGCGACTGCCTGCGGGTCGTCCATCGCGGTTGCGATAAGATCCTCGAGGTTGATGTCCTCGATGTCGAATGCCTTGCGCATGTGCGCACAGCCCGCACGCAGCAGCTGTGCCACAACTTCCTGGTCTTGGGCGCGATCGAAGCGTGACTTCACCGCATCCGGCGCCGTCATGACCTGACTGAGCGCCAGCGCGGTCGCGAAGATTTTGACCAGAATGGATTCCATCGCACTATGGGTCGGCCAAAGCCGAAGGCGGGAGTCGCCCCTCCCTTAAGTCAGCGATACAAAATGGCTTTTTGGGGTGTGTAGTTCCTTCCCGTCGCAAATTTAGTCACCGATTGCGATCTTCCTGCGTCGAGGCGGCGCTTCAAAATGAGCCGCATCGGCGATAATTGGTTGCTCCACACGAACCATCTCATTGAAAATAGCATTAAAATTCGCAAGCGCGGAAAGAAGAAGGGGCCGCCCGAAGACGGCCCCCTTTTGGCGCAAATCAAGTCGCGGCGCGCTATTCCGCCGCCGGTAGTTGTGCCGGCTCCGCAGCTTCCGCGGCAGCCGCTTTGGCGGCAGCCTCCTTCTCCCGCTCTTCGAGGATGAGCGCGTCGCGTTTGGTGGCGACCTCGCGCAGTCCGTTCATCATGGCGCCGGTGCCCGCCGGAATGAGGCGGCCGACGATGACGTTCTCCTTGAGGCCTTCGAGCGTGTCGATCTTTCCGTTGACTGCAGCCTCGGTGAGCACGCGCGTCGTCTCCTGGAATGATGCAGCGGAGATAAAGGACCGGGTTTGCAGCGATGCCTTGGTGATGCCGAGCAGCACTGGATGCCCGCTAGCCGGTTTCTTGCCCTCCTCGTTCGCTCGCGCGTTGATTTCGTCAAGCTCGACCTTGTCGATCTGCTCGCCTTGGATCAAGTCGGTTTCACCCGCGTCGTCGATCTCGACCTTCTGCAACATCTGGCGAACGATGACCTCGATGTGCTTATCGTTTATCGCCACCCCCTGCAGCCGATAGACATCCTGAATCTCGTTCACGAGATAGGCGGCGAGCTCTTCGACGCCTTTGATAGCGAGAATGTCATGCGGCGCGGGGTTGCCCTCAACGATCGCGTCCCCCTTCTCGATGAGGTCGCCGTCCTGCAGATGGACGTGCTTGCCCTTGGTGATCAGATACTCCTTCGGCTCTTCCCCTTCCTCCGCTGGCTCGATGATGATGCGCCGCTTGTTCTTGTAGTCGCGCCCGAAGCGGATGGTGCCGGAGATCTCGGCGATGATGGCCGCCTCCTTCGGCCGTCGCGCCTCGAACAACTCCGCCACGCGGGGCAAGCCACCGGTGATGTCGCGCGTCTTGGCACTCTCGGTCGGGATGCGAGCCATAACGTCTCCCGCCTTCACATGGGTTCCCGGATCGACCGAGATGATGGCGTCGACCGCGAGCTGATAGCGCGCCTCGCCGCCGCGGGCCAGCTTCATCAGCTTGTTTTGCTTGTCCTTCACCACGATCGCCGGGTGGAGGTCCACCCCGCGACTGGCGCGCCAATCGGTCACCACACGCTTGGCGATCCCGGTTGATTCATCGAGCGTTTCCGACATCGATTGGCCCTCGACCAGGTCTTCGAATCCGACCGTGCCCTCGACCTCGGTAAGGATGGGCCGGGTATACGGATCCCACTCCGCGATGCGCTGGCCACGCCTGATCTTGTCGCCATCCTCGACCAGCACGCGCGCGCCGTATTGGATCCGATGCACCGCCCGTTCGGTCCCGTCGGGATCGACCACGGCGATAACCATGTTGCGAGCCATTGCCACTGTCTGCCCGTCGGAATTCTTCACGACGTTCTTGTTCTTTATCTTGATCGTGCCGTCGAAGTTCGACTCGATCACCGACTGCTCCGAGATCTGGGCAGCGCCACCGATGTGGAACGTGCGCATAGTGAGCTGCGTGCCCGGCTCGCCGATCGATTGCGCGGCGATGACGCCCACCGCCTCGCCCATGTTGACCGGAGTACCGCGGGCAAGATCGCGCCCGTAGCACTTGCCACAGACGCCGGCGCTGGTCTCGCAGGTGAGCACCGAACGGATGCGCAACTCCTGTACGCCGGCCGCGACAATAGCTTCGACCTGCGGTTCTTCCAGTAGCGTGCCGCTCTTTACGATGATTTCGTGCGAGGAAGGATTGCGCACGTCCTCGGCGGTGGTGCGACCGAGGATACGGCTTGCGAGCGAAGCCACCACGGTGCCCGCATCGATGATGGCACGCACCTTGATTCCCGATGACGTGCCGCAGTCCTCCAATGTGATAATGCAGTCCTGCGCCACGTCCACCAGTCGCCGCGTGAGATAGCCCGAGTTCGCCGTCTTGAGTGCGGTGTCGGCGAGTCCTTTGCGCGCTCCATGCGTCGAGTTGAAATACTCGAGCACCGAGAGCCCTTCCTTGAAGTTGCTGATGATCGGACTCTCGATGATCTCCCCCGACGGCTTGGCCATCAGGCCGCGCATGCCGGCGAGCTGGCGCATCTGCTGCGGTGAACCGCGTGCGCCGGAATGCGCCATCATGTAGATCGAATTAACCTCGGCGGCGCGCCCGCCGCCGTCGATCCGCTCGACCGAAGAAATTTGACGCATCATTTCCTCGGCGATCTGATCGGTCGCCTTCGACCAGGCATCGACCACCTTGTTGTATTTCTCGCCTTGGGTGATCAGGCCGTCGTTATATTGCTGCTCGAACTCCTTCGCGAGCGTGCGTGTCTGCTCGATAATCTTCCACTTGCTGCTCGGGACAACCATGTCGTCCTTGCCGAAGGAAATACCGGCCTTGAAGGCGTGGTGAAACCCGAGCGCCATGATGCGGTCGCAGAAGATCACCGTCTCCTTCTGTCCGCAGTGGCGGTAGACCTGATCGATCATGCTGGAGATTTCCCGCTTCGTCATGAGCTTGTTGACGAGATCGAAGGAAATCTTCGGGCTCCTCGGCAGCACCTCGCCGAGCATCACGCGTCCCGGCGTCGTCTCATACCAGCGCTGGAAAGGGTTGCCCGTCTCGTCGATGCCTGCCCAGCGGTACTTGATCTTGGTGTGCAGCCCGATCACCTTTTCCTGCAGCGCGTGCTCGACTTCACTGACATTCCTGTAGAACCTGCGCACGGTATTGGTCTTCTTGGAATCGCGCTTGAGCTGTTCCTCGGAATAGAGCTCAAGCTTCCACTCGCGCGGATCGCCCTCACTCATGATCGAGAGATAATAGAGACCGAGCACGATGTCCTGCGACGGCACGATGATGGGCGAGCCGTTCGCGGGATGCAGAATATTGTTGGTCGACATCATCAGCACGCGCGCCTCGAGTTGCGCCTCGAGCGAGAGCGGCACATGCACAGCCATCTGGTCGCCGTCGAAATCGGCGTTGAAAGCTGCGCAGACCAGCGGGTGGAGCTGAATCGCTTTGCCCTCGATCAGCACCGGCTCGAACGCCTGGATGCCGAGGCGATGAAGCGTCGGCGCTCGGTTGAGCAGTACGGGATGCTCGCGAATGACCTCGTCTAGAATGTCCCAGACCTCCGGCTTTTCCTTTTCCACGAGCTTTTTTGCCTGCTTCACCGTGGTCGACAGCCCCTTGGCGTCAAGCCGTGAATAGATGAACGGCTTGAACAGCTCGAGCGCCATCTTCTTCGGCAGTCCGCACTGATGCAGCTTGAGCTCGGGACCGACGACGATCACCGAGCGGCCGGAGTAATCGACTCGCTTGCCCAGTAGGTTCTGGCGGAAGCGGCCCTGCTTGCCCTTGAGCATGTCGGCAAGCGATTTGAGCGGCCGTTTGTTCGCGCCGGTAATGACGCGGCCGCGGCGGCCATTGTCGAAAAGGGCGTCCACCGCCTCCTGCAGCATGCGCTTTTCATTACGGATAATGATGTCAGGAGCACGCAGCTCGATCAGCCGCTTCAGTCGGTTGTTGCGATTGATGACGCGGCGATAGAGATCGTTGAGGTCGGAGGTGGCGAAGCGCCCGCCATCGAGCGGGACGAGCGGCCGCAAATCCGGCGGGATCACCGGCACCTGGGTCAGGATCATCCACTCCGGCTTGTTACCGGATTGCTGGAACGCCTCGACGATCTTGAGCCGCTTGGCGATTTTTTTCTTCTTGATGTCGGAATCCGAACTCGCGATTTCGGCACGCAGATCTGTCTGCATCTTGTCGAGGTCGAGCGCCTTGAGCATCTCGCGGATCGCCTCCGCGCCGATCGCGGCAGTGAAGCTGTCCGCGCCGTACTGCTCCTGCGCTTTGAGGTATTCGTCCTCGCTGAGCAGCTGGCGATCCTGCAGCGGGGTCAGTCCCGGCTCGAGCACGACGTAACTCTCGAAATACAGAATACGCTCGAGCGACTTGAGCGTCATGTCGAGCAGAAGCCCGATGCGCGAGGGCAGCGACTTGAGAAACCAGATGTGGGCTACTGGCGAGGCCAGCTCGATGTGTCCCATGCGCTCGCGCCGCACGCGCGAGAGGGTAACCTCGACCGAGCACTTCTCACAGATGATGCCCTTGTACTTCATGCGCTTGTACTTGCCGCACAAGCACTCATAGTCCTTGATCGGACCGAAGATGCGCGCGCAGAACAAGCCATCCCGCTCCGGCTTAAAGGTGCGGTAGTTGATGGTTTCCGGCTTTTTGATTTCACCGTACGACCAGGACAGAATCTTTTCCGGGCTCGCAATCGAGATGCGGATCTGGTCGAAGACCTGAGCCGGCACCTGCGGGCTGAAAAGATTCATGATTTCTTGATTCATAGTTCTCTCCGTTTCAGACCACGGATATTCGCATAGGGCTCGCGCCCATTCCTGCCCGTCGTCCGCCTCTGTCCTCGGCTACTCGGCAGCCTCCGCGATGTCGCCGCCCGATCCTTGCCGCTGCTGCTTCGAATTGTGCAGATCAACATTGAGACCAAGCGAACGCATCTCCTTGACCAGCACGTTGAACGATTCCGGAATACCGGCTTCGAACGTGTCTTCGCCGCGGACGATTGCCTCGTAAACCTTCGTGCGGCCGGCGACGTCGTCCGACTTGACGGTCAACATCTCCTGCAGCGTGTAGGCGGCGCCATAGGCTTCGAGCGCCCACACCTCCATTTCGCCGAAACGTTGGCCGCCGAATTGCGCCTTTCCGCCCAGCGGCTGCTGGGTGACAAGGCTGTACGGGCCGATCGACCGCGCATGGATCTTGTCATCGACGAGGTGATGCAGCTTCATCATGTAGATGAAGCCGACCGTCACCTCACGATCGAAAGTCTCGCCGGTGCGTCCGTCATAAAGCGTCACCTGGCCCGAATGATCGAGCCCGGCGAGATCGAGCATCTTCTCGATATCGCCCTCCTTGGCGCCGTCGAAGACCGGGGTCGCGATCGGCACCCCGTGGCGCAAATTGGTTCCGAGCTCAACCAACTCCTGCTCGGCCAATGACTTGATCGTCTCGTCATCGCCGTAAATCCTCTTGAGCGTGTCCTTCAGCGGACGCGTGTCGCGTTTGCCATAGTACGCATCCACCGCTTGACCGATCCTCAAGCCGAGCCCGGCGCAGGCCCATCCAAGATGAGTCTCGAGAATCTGCCCGACGTTCATTCGACTGGGCACACCTAGAGGATTGAGCACGATGTCGACCGGGGTGCCATCTTCGAGAAATGGCATGTCCTCGATCGGCACGATCTTCGACACCACACCTTTGTTGCCGTGCCGCCCCGCCATCTTGTCGCCGGGCTGAATCTTGCGCTTCACCGCGACGAAGACCTTGACCATCTTCATCACGCCAGGCGGGAGCTCATCTCCGCGCTGCAGCTTCTCGACCTTGTCCAGGAACCGCTGCTCGAGTCCTTTCTTCGACTCGTCGTACTGTTTGCGGATAGCCTCGATCTCGGCCATCAGCTTGTCG
>WNGR01018615.1_pt1 | contig 14002 bp, 12 predicted proteins | sample 5407581 | NCBI WGS metagenome assembly WNGR01 (sample SAMN13153383, study PRJNA577476) | soil metagenome | isolation source: 80 cm soil or saprolite under Garry oak tree replicate 2 | place: USA:California | collected 2016-06-15 | reverse complement strand
GACGCTGCCGTCGCTGCCCGGCGCCTCCAACTTCCCGACCGCGCCCGACACCCCCTCGCACGCGCCGTCGCCCACGGGCAAGTGACGGGCTGACGCACGCTCGGCCTCCCTGCCGCCGCTCAGCGGTGTCGCAGGGAGGTCAGCCGCGTTCCGAGGGGCCGACGCGGTCGTCGAGCCATGCCTGCACAGGGTGAGAGTCCCTGAAGTGCTTGACGATGCGCGCCTTGGCCTTCGCCGTGTGCATCCACGGCTCGACCGGCCACTCCTGCCACGTGATCAGACCCTTGTTACGCAGCAGGTCCGCGCGCGGATGGTCCTTGGAGTAGCCGCGCGGCGCCGTCTTCAGCGGCTCCTCGCCGAACCGGTCGCTGGCGACCGCCCGGCGGTAGCGGCCGAGCTGGCTGGATGACATGCCGTACATCCCGTCCCCGGTGGCCAGCCCGTCGGCAGACAGCTGCACGTAGCCGGTGCCGATCACGGCGCCGATGTGCGTCTTGTACGGGGACTTGTCCGCGCTGAACCGGACGTCGCGGTACGGCCGGAACAGCTTCCCGTCGCCGAACTCCTCCGCGAGCTCGCCGAGCAGCGCCTCCATCGGCGCGAGCACGTCCGTGTCGTAGGCGGCACGATTCGCCGTCCAGTAGGCCTTCGAGTTGTCCGCCTCGAGGCCCTCGTAGAACGTGAACGCGCGCTCTGACCAGCCGGTGAATCCCACAACTCGGACTCTAGCCGCCGCCTCCAGCAGCCGACCAGGATCTCGTCCATCCCGCCCGAGGCACGCCAGGTCCGCAGCAGCTCGTGGAACGCGAGCGGGCCGTCGCCGAACGATTCGCTCTATGCTCGAGGCATGCCCTCGTTGTTGTAGTAGCCGGGCGTGCATTCGGCCTGGAACTTGTACAGGTCCGCTGGCTTCTCCCGGATGATGGCGACCCAGGCGTCCACGGCCTCGGCGCTCGGCTCGACGTACTTCGCGCCGCGCTCTCGGGCCTCGGCGACGACCGCCGCCGCGTGGACGGCGAGCTGATCGACGATGTGCACGTAGTTGACCGAAGCCGCGCCCTGGATCGTGCCGAACTGGAAGAGGTTGGGGAATCCATGGCAGTAGATGCCGTGCAGGGTTCTGGGGCCGCTGCCGCGCCAGGTGTCGAGCAGGCTCACCCCGCCCCTCCCGTACGCCGCGAGACTGCCGGATACGAGGCCTGACACACCCACGTCGAAGCCGGTGGCGAAGATGACGCAGTCGACCTCGTATTCGTCCTCGCCGACGAAGATCGAGGTCTCGGCGATCCGGGTGACGCCGCCGTGGTCCGCCGTGTCCACGAGCGTGACGGACGGCTCGTTGAAGGCGTCGAGGTACGTGTCGCTGAACGTGGGCCGCTTGCACATGTACCGGTACCAGGGCTTGAGTGCCTCGGCCGCCGCCTGATCGTTCACCACGGAGGCTACGCGCCCGCGGATCTCGTTCATCTTCTGGAAGTCGGCGAGTTCGTAGAGCCGTTCGCTCTCGTCCGGGTCGAGGTCCGCGTAGGCGTTCGTCGGCAGCAGCTTCTGGTGCAGCCGTGCGGTGCTCGTCCAGCCGTCCGCGATCAGATCCTCGTCCTGGTGCCCGCCCGTGACCAGCGTGCGGAAGTTCTCCATGCGCCGCCGCTGCCAGCCGGGAGTCAGACTCGCGGCCCACTCCTCGTCCGTGGGGCGCTGGCCGCGCACGTCCACCGAGGACGGCGTGCGCTGGAACACGTACAGTCGCTCGGCATCGCGGGCCAGGTGCGGGACGACCTGGATCGCGGTCGCGCCGGATCGAGCCCAAGCCGCCGCTGCCGCCGGCCGTCCCTCTCATCGCGGCGTGAGCCGTCGGCTCACGTGCCGCTGGTGAGGAACTCGATGATTCCGTCTGCGATCGCCTGTGCGATGCGGGAGCGTCCGGCGCTCGACTCCATGAGCGCGATATCGCCCAAGTTCTTCATGTTTCCGCATTCGACGAGGATCTTCGGCACCGTGGAGAGGTTCAGGCCGGCGAGGTCGCTTCGAGATTCGTAGCCTTCGGTGCCGATGTACGTCGCCGGTGTCAGCCCCGACTCGGTCAGGAAGGTGGCGTGGAGCGCGTGCGCGAGTGCGTTCGAGCGGGCGTCGTTGGCGGAACCGCCGACGGACCGTGCGGCCTGGATGATCTGGAAGCCGTGGCCGCCGGTGTCGTAGCCGTCGCCGTGTATGGAGACGGCCGCATCGGCGTGGGCATTGTTGCCGATGGCGGCGCGCTGGTCGACGCACGGCCCGACGCCGTCGTCGTTCGTGCGGGTCAGGATCACCGTGATGCGGCGTTGCTGCAGGAGTTGCTGGACCAGGAGCGAGACCTGGAGATTGAACTGGTACTCCGGATAGCCGTCGTCGGCGTTGGTTCCGGTCGTGTCGCAGGTCTTGGTCTGGCCGAAGCCCATCGGGACGAGTCGCGCGATCTCCGCGGCGTGCGAGGCGTTCCCGCCGTTGTGTCCGGGATCGATGACCACCGTCTTGCCCGCGAGCGAAAGCGAATCCGCGCTCGCTGTAGCCATTGTGTGCGCCGCTGTACCCGCCGTTGTCGGCGCCGCCACCGTCGCCGTGGTGCGGACCGCCGCGCTTGACGCGGAGCTCGGTGCGGCAGCGGCAGTCGGTGCTTGGCCGACGCTCGCGGCAGTTCCCTGACACCCGGTGAGGCCGAGGGCGCAGATGGTGAGCGCGGCGATCGGGCCTATATATCTACGTCGGTTCTGGCAAGTCACGCGACCACCCTGCCATGAAGGGACCCCGTGAGCGCAAGGTGAGGACCAGTCACCGGACATCCCTACAATGACTCGCGTGAATATGGTGGGGCCGGTTGAGCCCGTGGTCGTCGACGGCCGCTTTCAACTGCTGGACAAGCTCGGCGGCGGCGGTATGGGCCTGGTCTGGCGCGCGTACGACCTGGCGCTGCACCGCGAAGTGGCGCTCAAGGAGGTGCGGTCGGGCGACTCGATCGGCTCTCCGGACGACACCGAGGCGGCGCGGCAGCGGGAGCGCGTGCTGCGCGAGGCCCGGGCGCTGGCCCGGTTGCAGCATCCGAACGTGGTCACGATCTTCCACGTCGTGGACACGCCGGAGCTCCGGCACCCCTGGCTGGTCATGGAGCTCGTCGGCGGAGGCTCCCTGGACGAGCTGCTGCGCGACGGCCCGCTCCCGCCCGCGGAGGTGGCGCGGATCGGCCGCGGAGTGCTCGCCGCGCTGGTCGCCGCGAACCGGGCCGGGATCCAGCACCGCGACGTCAAGCCGGGAAACGTGCTGCTCCGGCCCGACGGCACGCCGGTGCTGACGGACTTCGGCATCGCCGCGTTGCAGGGCTCGACGCAGTTGACCGCCACCGGCTCGATCATCGGCTCTCCGGAATACATGGCGCCGGAGCGGCTGCGCGGGGTGGAGGGTGATCCGGCTTCCGATCTGTGGTCGCTCGGGATCCTGCTGTACATGGCGGTCGAGGGGCACAACCCCATGCGCCGGTCCACCACGATGGCCACGTTGGCGGCCGTGCTCGACTCCCCGATCCCCGAGCCCGTGCAGGCCGGCCCGCTCAACGCGGTTCTCGCCGGGCTGCTTCAGCGCGACCCCGCCATGCGGTTGCGGGCCGACGCGGCCGACCGATTGCTCGCCGACGCGGCAGCGCCAGCCGTCGACGCGGGACGGCCCGGGGCGTGGGACTCGGCGTCGCCGGTCGACGGAGTGCGCTTGCCCGCGTCCGTGTCCGCGTCCGCGAACGGCGGGAACCGCGGCGGGACCCTCTTCGGCGTCGCGGTGGCGCTGACCGCCGCTGCGGGACTGGCCGGCGCCCTACTGTGGGCGACACGCGGGCATTCGACCAGCTCATCCGCCTCCGGCGGCAGTTCGCCGGGGTCGACCGCGAGTGTCGCCTCCACACTCGCGTCCACGTCGTCGGCGGCTTCGGCAAGCTCCTCGAGCACGGGCGCCGCGGGCTCGCCCAGCCTGCTGACGCCCGCCGGGATCGACAAGCTCGTCAAGGCGATGCCGTCCCTGATCGGCTCCACGAAGGTCTACATGCTGACTCTGTACCCTGATTACGCGGACATCGAGGCGCCGAGCAGGACCCAGCCCAACGCCTACGACGACTTCACGTACGAGAACGGCCAGATCACCTCGGACACGGCCGGCGGCGACCTGGAACAGGGCGAGAACTCGGTGGACGTCACCACGATCGACTGGAGCTTCGTACCGGGGCTGATCCAGAAGTCTGACGCAGACCTCAGTGTGACGAATCCGACCGAACACTACGTGATCGTCGACCCGAACTGGGCCTTCGCCAGCGGCACCTCCCTGCGCGTCTACTGCTCCAACGCGTACGGCGGCGGCTACCTGCTTGCCGACACCCACGGCACCATCCTCAACAAGTACCCGGCCGGCAGCTAGCGCTACATCAACCAAGGTTCGCTAGGTCGTAGGTAGCCTGGCGCGGGACTTCTAGCGCTAAGGCGTCTGCGCGAGCTGGGTGGCCTGAAACAGTTCGGCGGTCATCGGCGGGGAGAACAGATAGCCCTGGCCCTGGTCGCAGCCGAGTTCGCACAACTGGCCGTATTGCTCGACGTTCTCGATGCCCTCGCCGATCGTGGTCATACCGAGGGCGCGCGCCATTCCGATCACCGCGGCCACGATGGCTCGGTCCTCCCCGACCTGGCCTAGCTCGCTGACGAACATGCGGTCGATCTTGAGGATGTTCACGGGAGCCTGCCGCAGATGCATCAGTGACGAGTATCCGGTGCCGAAGTCGTCCAGCGCGATGCGCGCGCCGAGCGCGGAGACCGCTTTGAGTACGGTGCCCGCGGAGAACGGCGCGTCGTGCACCGCCGTTTCGGTGATCTCCAGAGTCAGCTGGGCCGGGTCGAATTCGTGCCGGCTCAGGACGGCGGTGACCTCGCCGACGAGGTCCGGGTCCGCGATCTGACGGGCCGAGAGGTTCACGGCCATGGTGGGTGCCCATTCGGGGTCCGCCGCACAGGGTGGGCGATGCGTCCGGGTCCACGCGGCGAGCGTGCGGCACGCCTCGTGCAGCACCCAGTGGCCGATCGGCACGATCAGGCCGCACTCCTCGGCCACGGCGAGGAACTCGGCAGGCCGGAGCAGTCCGCGCTGCGGGTGCTGCCAGCGGATCAAGGCTTCCGCTCCGATCAGGCGTCGGGAACGCAACTCGTAGATCGGCTCGTAGAGCACGCGGAACTCGCCGCGTTCCAAAGCCACGCGCAGCTCGGTTTCCACGGCCAGGCGTGAGACGGCCTGTTCGCGAATGGTGTCGGTGAAGAACAGATGTCCTCCCGAGCCGTTGCCGCGGGCTTTGACCCGGTACATGGCGGCATCTGCGTCGCGCAGCAGCGCGTCGGCGTCCGCGGCCGAGTCGCACCCGGCGCCGCTGGAAGCGGCGCCGCCGCAGGTCGCGATGCCGATACTCGCGCTGACGTGGAACTCCTGGTCTGCGTGGTGGAAGGGTGCGGCCAGGGCGCGATTGATCCGCTCCGCCAGTGCGACGGCGTCCGCGCGGCCCGGCAAGTGCTCGCACAGCACAGCGAACTCGTCTCCGCCGAACCGCGCCACGAGGTCAGTGCGGCGTGCGACGGCGTGCAACCGGGCGGCGACGGCGACCAGAATGGCATCCCCGGCGGCGTGGCCGAGGCTGTCATTGACCACCTTGAACCGGTCCAGATCCAGGAACAGCACGGCCAGCAGGCCGTCGGCCGCGGGCCTCGCGTGCAGCGCCAGATTCGTGCGCTCGACGAACAGGCGGCGGTTGGCCAGCCCGGTCAGCGGATCGCGCACGGCCTGTTCGGCGAAGGCCTCCTCGATGCGCTTGCGCTCGGTCAGGTCCCGGCTGACCACCAGGACGCTGCGGACCGCACCGCTCTCGTCGAACTCCGGCACGATCCGGGACTCCAGGAAGCGGCGGGTTCCGGCGAGCACCAGGTTGCGCTCGACGTCCGCGGGCTCCCCGGTCGCCAGCACGCGGCGCAGTACCGCCTCCCAATCGCGGGTGTAATCCTCCGGATAGCCCAGTTCACTGCTGGTACGGCCGAGAATGTCTGCGGCCCCCAGACCGGCCAGCGCCGTCGCCGCCGGGTTGACGTAGGTGTAGCGCAGGTCGCGGTCCATCCGGGCCATCGGGTCCGGACTGGATTCGAGCAGCGTGCGCAGTTCGCGTCCGATCCGCTCCAGCTCTTCCGTCTTGGCCAGCAGCTCACGCTCGGTGTGCTTGCGCGCGGTGATGTCGCGGGTGATCCCGAACGTGCCGATGATGCGGCCGGAGAAGTCGCGCAGCGGCTGCTTGGTGGAGCTGAGCACGCGCACCCGACCGCCGACGCGCGCGTCCCACTCGTGCAGGTCGGTCACCGGTCGCCCGGTGCGGATGATCTGCTGCTCGTAGGCGAACGCCTCGGACGCGTGCTCCCGCGAGAAGTAGTCGAAGTCGGTCTTTCCCACCGCCGCCGCGGGCGACTCGGCGCCGACGAGGTCGGCCTGGCTCTGGCTGACCTGGATGAACCTCGATTCCAGGTCTTTGAAATAGATCGTGTCCGCGCAGGCCGACAGCAGGTTGAACAGGCAGATCTGGTCCAGCTGCGCCGAGTCGGGCCGCTCGGGCCCGTACCGATCCGTGACGGAACCCGTGCTTTCGGGAGGGACGTCGCTCCCGGCGCCCTCGTCTGTCTCTTCGCGTCGATCTCCGCTGTCCATCGTGCCGACCGTTCCGCACTTGGCTACGGAGCTGCGAGCTCCGGGGTCACGGGCTATATCGCTATGATATGAGCATTATGGACGTTGTTCAGCCTAGTCGCGCCGGCAAGGCTCGGAGAGCGCTTCGGCGGCATCGGTGGGACGCTGGAGAAGGGGTGAAACCTACCGAAAGGGATGAACCCCATGACCGAGCACCCGCATGTCGCATTGGTTCGCAAGGGCTATGCCGCCTTCTCGCAGGGCGACATGGAGACGCTGTCCGGACTCATGACGAAGGACTGCACGCACCACGTTCCGGGCAGCACCAGCATGTCCGGCGACTACAAGGGAATCGAAGCTGTCTTGGGGTACTACCGGCAGCTCGGCACCGAGTCGGCTGGAACGATGCGGGTGGAGGCGCAGCACCTGTTCTCCGATAACCGCGGACACGTCATGTCCGTGCACCGCGTCACCGCCGACCGGGGCGGAAAGCACCTGGACGCGATGGGCGGCATCATGTTCCGGATCGTCGGCGAGAAGATCACCGACCTGGACGAGTGTGTCGAAAGCCTCGACGTCACCGACGAATTCTGGGGCTGAGGCAACAAACCGCCGCTAGTCCTGGAGGACGGCGGCCGTCCAGTTCACCGGGTCCGTGCCGAGCAGGTTCACGGTCCCTCAGGATCTCGGCGGCGCCGCCGGAGAGCGTGCTCGGCAGACCGGCGCTTCCGTTCACGCTGACGCATGCCGTGAGGCCGCTCGCGGTCTTGCACACCTGTCGGGGGCTCCCGACAGGTGTGCAAGACCGCGAGCGCGTCGAGTCGAGGCCTGTGGCCGCTGCACGTAGAGCTTGATGATGCCGTTCTGGACGAGATCGTCGGCGCGGTGCCAGTCCTGGCACAGCAGGAACGCCACCTTGCGCAGCCATGGGCCTTTCGCAATGACGTATTCGGTGAACGCGGCGTCCCAATGCTGCTGCCTCATGCGCCCCCCTCTCGCATCGGATTCATGCCGTCCTGACGCCTCGGACACGGCGGCACGTTGCATGTCGGAGCGGGCAGATCGCCGAGCACTGCCGACCGGTGCGCGCACCGTGCCGCGTGCGCCGGGGGACCGGTCCCAAGCGCCCAGGCCTAAGGTCGGGTTCCGCAAGGACCGCGTCCATCCCGGCTAATCAGGCTCCTGTTTCCGCAGCTTCCGGTACCCTGGCCCGGCTGCGGAAACACCCGGTCGGCGATCGGCGTCGCTTCACGAGAGGGGAAGGTCCGATGAGCAGGGCGCTCGAACAGCAGGCCGCATCGTCGAGTTCGAGGCCCATCCTCGAGTACGACGACGAGGGGCGGCGGCTGTCCCTCGTCGACCTGCTCGGGCTCGCGGCGGGCGGCGTCATAGGGTCCGGGTGGGTGCTCGGCGCGGTGGCTGCGGACCAGCGCGCCGGGTCCGATGCCGTTTACTCGTGGCTGATCGGCGGAGTGCTGATGCTGGCCGTCGCGGCCGTGATGGTGGAGCTCGGCACCGCGGCCCCCAAGACCGGCGGGCTGGTCTTCCTGCCCTTGCAGAGCAGCGGTCCCCTGGTGGCGACGGTCTCCGCCGCCGGGCTCTGGGTCTTCTACGCGGTCAATCCGGCCAGCGAGGCGGCCGCGATGACGAGCGGCCTCTCGGCGTGGCGGCCGGGCCTGTTCTATCCGGGCGGCAGCAGCCTGACACCGCAGGGTTTCGCCTGGGCCACCGTCTTCATGGTTCTGACCACCGTGGTCAACCTCCTCGGGCCGCGGCTGTTTCTTCGGGTCAACGCGCTGCTGACGGCGTGGAAGGTACTGATACCGCTGCTGATCGTCGCGCTGCTGATTTTCGCGACGGTCCATCCGCACAGCCAGGCCGCAGGCCACAGGTACGCCGGACCGGATGTCCACCGAGGCTTCACCTCCGCCTTGGCCGCGGTGACCGGCGGCGGCGTCGTCTACGCCTACCTCGGCTTCCAGGGGCCGATGGACTTCGCGGGAAGCGTCAGACGCCGCGGCCTGATGAGCGAGGCGGCCCGGCTGCGTTGGGCGGTCTACGGCACGATCTGCGGCTCGATCGTGCTCTACACCCTGCTGCAGATCGTCTTCATGCGCCACCACTCCCAGTGGGCGACGGATATGACGGAGTCGCCGTACGCGCAGTTCGCGGCGGCCGCCTCGATCGGCTGGGTCGCCCCGCTCATCCGCATCAATGCTCTGCTCTCCCCGGCCGGCTCCGGCATGGTCTTCACCCATTCCCTGACCCGGGAGGTCGCCGCGCTCAGCCGGGCGCACCTCACCCATCGGGGCCTGCAGACCGTTCAGCGCGCGATCATCAAGCCGTTCGGCCGGCGGCTCGACGTCTACTGGGTGATCCTCATCGTCGACTTCGCCGTGGGCTGGCTCGCCCTGCTCGTCGTCCGCGGGAGCTGGACCGCGCTGATCGCGATCACCAGCGTCCTGGCCCTGGTCGTCTACGCTGTGCCGGGCGTGGTGCTCGCCTCCCTCCAGCGAAGCGTCCCCCAGCGGTTCCCGAGGTCGACGGCTCTCTACCGGTTCTTGGCCGAGTTCGGCTTCGTCTCCATCGCCGTGATCCTCTACTCGGCGGGTTGGGACGTCCTGTGGAAGGGCATGGCGGCCCTGGCGGTGGGTTGCTGCCTGCTGTTCGGCCTGCCGGTCGTGGCGAAGCGAGACCTTCCGCTGCTCGGACGGCGGCTGCGGAGGTACGACGCCAAGGCCTACGTGTCACGGTTCGGGCGGTGGCGCAACGACCCTTCCGCGCAGTCCGCTGTCGTCCTGCTCGGTTGTTTCGCCCTGCTGACGGTCGCGACGCTGCCGAGCGTCTCCGTGTTCACGGCGCCGCCCTCCTACAGGTTCTGGGGCGCGGTGTTCGTGATCGTCATCGCAGACGTCGCATTCCGCCGTCTGGTCAAGCTCTCCCGGCAGTACATGGAGAACGTCCCGCCGGTATTGCCGCAGCCGGTGCGCCCGGACGACCGCACCGGGCAGGTGCCGGCGCCGAGAGCGGCTAGCGAAGCGACTGAATGACCGCCTCGGCCTCGTCGTCGAAGCCTCGCTCGTGCAGTTCGATCACGGCCTGGCCGCGACGGCGCAGCTCGGACCAGCGCCCGACCGTCGCGCTCAGCAGGTCCAGGCGGCTCTCCGCGGGCATACTGCTGTCCCGCAGGGACGCGACGACCTCGCCGACGTCCTGCGGTGTGACCCACTGCTCGTTCTCCAGGCAGCGTTCGAGGAGGTTGAAGCCCGCCTCGTCAAGCCGCTCGGCGTACAGCCGCTTCGCGATGGCGCCGATCACGGCGGCCGCGCCTTCCCCGGCCTGGTCGGCTTCCACGGGATCCGGGAGTTCCCGCAGGGCCCAATACGCCGAGTCGGCGTCCTCGCGTCCGCGCAGGGCCTTGAGATAGTCGACGAACAGCTCCTCGTCGGCCTCGGTCCGCTCCCGCAGCACCTTCTCGGCGAGCCGTTCGCCGATGATCCGCGCGGCGAGCTGCCGCTCCCTGCGGTTGTCGATGCAGTGGAGCAGTTCGGCCACCTCGTCGCCGGTACGCCCCTCGATATGGGCCGCCGCCTCAGTGCGCAGCATCCGGAGGCACTGGGCGGGGGCGCCATAGGCCTGCAGGTTCGCGAGAATCCGGTCGATCTCCGCCTTCGCACGCGGCACGGCATCGCTGCTCTCGCCCTGGGCCACGATGGCGGCGATCAGGTCCTTCGTGCTCTTCGTCAGGATCGCGGACTTGTGCCAGGTGATGATGATCTCGGCGAGGAACCGGAAATCCCGGCGGCCCGCGAGGTGCCCCCGAACCGCGTCGCAGGCCTCGGGCGCGCCCTCGTGGAGCAGGCCGCAGACCTGAACCAGGTCGTGATGGTCCCAGGTCTCGCCGACGTACTCGGCGAGCGACTCGGCGCCGCGCGGCGCCGCCGCGAGCAGGTTGGCGACCAGGCTCACCGTGGAGGTCAGATCCAGCGGATCGCTCATCGCCTCCTTGATCCAGTCCTCGAGGATCCGCTGCGAGGGGCTGAGGTGGTGGAGCGCGCCGACGAGGTCGTGCAACTCGTCGGGGCCGTTCGTCGCCGGTGCTTGAGCCCGCTTGCCCGCCTCGCGCAGCGTCAGCCTCAGCAGTTCGGCCGCCTCGGATTCGCAGTCGTCGTCGCGCAGCATGATGTAGAGCCTGGCCTTGTCGAGGTTCGTCCGACTCGATCCGCTGCCCCCGAACACGCGCAGCGTCTGATCGGCCAGTTTCGCCTCCGGCATCCGCCGGCACACCTTGATGAACCCGGCCACCTCGGGCGCGGTCCGCTGGCTCGCGACGTCGTACACGATGCCGTGGCTCAGGCGCGTCTGTCCCGAGTCTTCGTGAGACTCCCGTTCCCACTGCCCGATCGCGAGCTCGGCCGCCTCCTCGACGGGCCGGCTCAGCGCCGCTGTCGCCAGGATCGACATCGCGTCGAGATGCTCGAAGTGACCCGTGCTCTCCAAAAGATCGGCGACCTCTCGCCGGCGCGCGAACTTGTGCAGGATCCGCAGCGCCGCGGCGGGCCGCGGTTTGAGGGCCCGTGCCGGATCGCCGCGCCGCATCGCCGTCATCCGCATCACGACGACGGGCACCGGATCCGTGAGCACCCAATCGTCGAGGCCGTCCCCGCTCATGCGTAGACGATCCCGTCGACGCGCGACCAGTACTGGGCGAACACCGCGGGCTCACGGAACAGCTTGATCGCCCTGTCGTTGATGCGCCGGGCAACCCGGCGCCCGGAGTCCTCGGGCCTCTCCCAAAGCCGGGCGACCACATCCCCGGTCAGCTCCGCGTTGGCCAGCAGCGCGTCGAGGGCGACGTCGTTCTCCCGCATCACCGCGGTCACCCACTCGTCCGCGGTGCCCGGCTGATGCGGCGGACGCTCCCGCCTCGACGGCGCCATTCGATTGGAGAACAGCGGCACTCCCTCGCGGGCATCGTTCAGGATCATCCTCGGCTGATCGTGCTGCGCGCCGCCGCAGTCCCGGAGCTCCTCCTTGACGGCGTCGCGAATCAGGCCCAGGTTCAGCTCGTCGTTGTGATTGCGCGTACCGGCGGCCAGAACCCTGAGGAGGTGGCCGCTGAACGGGGTGCACGCCGCGAACTTCTCCGGGAGCCGCGGGCAGCCGAGGGCAGCTGCCAGGTTCACGTCCTTCACGGCCGTCAGCACGCAGGTGCCCTCATCCATGACGCCGAGCGCACCGGGGAGGGACTCGCCGCCGCCGAGTTGGGGTAGCAGGTTCGAATAGCAGCAGTCGGCGATCAGGACCTTCAGCGAGGCCCGGCTGCGCCGGATCGCCCGGTAGAGGTACCAGGTCGAAAGCCACGTGTGCGGCGCACCCTCGCGTGAGGAGTTGACCGCGAAATGCACTTGGGCGCCGGGCACGTCGCTCCAGTACGCACCGTGGCCGATGTAGACGATCAGCAGGATGTCGCCGCGTTCTGCCTGATCCGCGGCCTGCTGCACCGGGGCCATGACGTCGGCGATCGAATCGAGCTCGTCCTGCCTGAGGACCGTGACACGGTCCCGGCCCCACATCGGATCCTCGCCGAGGATCTCGCCGTACATGCGCGCACTCGCCGCGATCGTCTCGTGAGCGGGGATTCCCGAGTCCGGCGCGAAGGACGCCGGACCGATGACCACTGCGCGCGACGCCATATCAGTCCTCCGCCTCGTGCTCTTCCGGCTGCGCGTTCTCGGCACCGGCCTCGGCAGTGCTCTCCTCGGTGAGGGTGTACTCCGGCTTGTCGAGGTGCTGGCGGCGCCACTGCTCGATGCTCTCCCGCGCCTTCTCCACCGCGGCGCCGTAGACGAGCTCAGTGCTCTTGCCGAGCACGGCCACCAAGACGATCTCGACGAGGCCTCCGGTGAGGTGGCCGTCGTCCTCGACCGGCTCGGCCCGCCACGTCAGTCCGGTCGCCCGCTCCAGTTCGTCGATCAACCGCTGACCGTCATCGAGCCCGAGAGAGCCCTGCACGTTCACCGTCAGCTGCCTGGGCACGTCGATACCCCCTCGCTCGCCGGGCGTCGACAGGGCCCGAGACCTATGGCCAGGCTATCAGTGATCGATCTTAGTCGCGATGGTTCGGGCCGTGGGCGGCAGGAGCGGGCTGCCCTGCCAGGATTCGAAGATGAGGTGGGTGTTCACGCGGCCGACTTCGCGGCGTTCGGTGAAGGCGAGAACGAGCCGTCGCAGGTCGGTGGTGTCGGTGCAGGACACGTGGACGAGGAAGTCGTCGGTGCCGGTCAGGTGCATCAGGGTGCGAGTTTCCGGCAGGGTGCGGGCGAAGTCGATGAACGGATCGACGAGGGGGAGTTTGTGGGCGAGGAACTGGATCGCGAGCAGCGCTTCGACGTTCCTGCCGATGGCTGGGGCGGAGATCTTGGCGTGGTACCCGGCGATGACGCCTAGCCGCTGCAGTCGCGTGGTCCGGTCGAGGCAGGTGGAGGGCGCGATACCGACCCGTTCGGCCAGGGTCTTGTTGGGCATCCGGCCATCGAGTTGGAGTTCTCGGAGGATCGCGGTGTCGATGGAGTCGAGTACGTCGTGGGTGTCGCGGTTGTTCATGGTGATCTCCCTCTGCGGCGGCCGGACAGGATTCCGCTCACGTGGCACTTGCCCGTTCCGTCCCGGCATCTATCCGGGATTTTCGGTCGTAGCCGAATATTATCCGGCAGTAATGGGGTATTGCCGGATCCCGTGCCATGCTCACGGCATGACATCGGGACACAGTTTGCGCACCCTGGCCGTGCACGCCGGCCGGGAGGATCTGGCCGATCTGGGCTTGCATGCGGCCCCGATCGACCTGTCCACGACGTATCCGTCGCGCGACAGCCGGGACGAGGCCGCGCGGCTGGACGTGCTGGCGACCGGCGAGCAGGTCGCGGGGATGCCGATCTACGGCCGGGCGGGCAATCCCACGGTCGCCCGCTTCGAGGAGGCGCTGGCCGCCCTGGAGGGGTGCGAGGCCGCGGTGGCGTTCGCCTCGGGCATGGCCGCGCTCAGCGCCTGCCTGCTTGCCGGGGTGGCCCAAGGGCGTCCGCATGTGGTGGCTGTGCGGCCGCTGTACGGCACCAGCGAGCATCTGCTGGGATCGGGGTTGTTGGGCACCTCGGTGACTTGGGTCGGCTCGGTCGAGGAGGTCGCGGGAGCGCTGCGGGAGGATACGGCGCTCGTGATCGCCGAGTCGCCCGCCAACCCGACCCTGACAGAGGTTGATCTGCGGGTGCTGGCCCGCGTGTGCGGCGAC
>WNGR01019871.1_pt1 | contig 14004 bp, 10 predicted proteins | sample 5407581 | NCBI WGS metagenome assembly WNGR01 (sample SAMN13153383, study PRJNA577476) | soil metagenome | isolation source: 80 cm soil or saprolite under Garry oak tree replicate 2 | place: USA:California | collected 2016-06-15 | reverse complement strand
CGCCACGCTGCGCATACGCGGCAATCTTCTTGATCTCAGGCTTGTCGGTATCGATCGCCTGGTGACAGGTCATGCAGAAAGTCACGCCGGGAATGCGCGCGTCGGGCCCCTGGTCCACACCAACGTGGCAAGTCTCACACTGCAAGCCGTTCGCGAGATGGACCTTGTGGGTGTAGGCGATGGGTTGCACCGGATGCTCCGGATGGAAATCCAGAAAGTCCGCTACAGCCGAGGCCGCCGAGGCGTGCGCTGTCGTGAAAACACCGGAGCTCAAGTATGGAGACGTTTCCGGAGAAACTGTATTGACCTGCGTGTCCGCTCGCGAAGTTGGTGCAACTTTGACCAGCGCCCACATGCCGGAACCTAACGCTAGTACGACCAGAAGCCATTTTCGCCAACCCATCCGGATCCCTGTCGAGAAAGCTAGAGGAAGTTGCAGACGGCTCCAGCCGTCGTTTGAAAAGTAACGTTTCCTTAGATAAAGCCCCCGTTACCCTGATCTCTTCCAGATCATGATTGAATATCGGTAAGGTGTTCAAAAGCTCCTTGTTCTTGTCTGAATCAGGTGGAGCGATCAGCGAAAGCCAAGACATCCTGGCAGGTAAATGATGTAGCAGAATTTGCACATGCATGTCAATCTATTTTGAACAGCGTTCCATTTTTTTTTCCATCCCAGTCACGCATCGATTTTCCGGTGAAGGCAGACTCCAGCCGCGGGCGCTGCGCACGCCGGTCCCGGGTCGGGCGCACAATTGACCATTTCCTTGCCGCAGGTGACCCGGATAATCGAGGTCACCTGGCACGCAAAAGCGACTGTGGTTCCAAATTTCCCCAGATTCGGGCGTGCAACAGGTCTGAAGATGCCAGTTCGTCCAACCCTTAGCTAATTGATTTTATTATCTTGAATATCCAGCCAAGGCTACCTGCATATTCAAGTGTTTCGAGGCCGATCGGCTGCTTATTCTGCGGTTAGCATCTTTACGTCGGCTGCATCATTTTTTTGAACCGTCGTATCATTTTTTTGTTGACAAAGGTCAAAATGCTCATCAATAGTCCCATTTAGCTCGGAAGAGAGAGACGGGCCGCGGGCTGCCCGCCTCTCTAGCCAACGAAGGAAATGCTCCAACAGGAGAAAAGACGAATGAATTCTCAGGAAAACCATAGGAAGTTTGCCGCCAAGCTTTTCGGGGCAACTCGCCTCGGTCTGGGATTGGGCGTGATGGGATTGAGCTTACTGATATCCGCTCCGGCCGTGGCGCAGATTACTGGAGCTACCCTGTCAGGCACGGTCGTGGATGCTACGAAGGCAGTTATACCCAAAGCCGGGATCACGGTGAGAAATGTGGCAACCGGCGTTAGCAATGCCGTTGCCGTAAATGCGGACGGCTTCTACACTGTGCCAAATCTGCAGCCTGGGAATTATGATGTGACGGTTACCGCACCTGGTTTTGACACTCAGGTTAGCAAGGGAATCCATCTTGAGGTGGGAGCCCGTGAAGTCCTGAATATCAGCATGAAAGTGGGTGCCACTACCGTGGAGGTCCAAGTCATGGCCGCAGCAGCGGACGTGCAATTGGCTTCATCCGACCTCGGCGCCGTCGTGGGCAGAAGGGCTGTTGTCGAATTGCCACTCAACGGGCGAAGCTGGACTGACCTTGCTGCGCTTGAGCCCGGCGCCGTCTCACTCACGACTCAAACGCCTTTCGACAATCTTAGCGATGCCAGAGGCCGCGCCGGCAAAGGATTGGGCCAGCAGACTGCCATTAATGGCGCTCGCCCCGGGATGATCAATTATCGCCTTGATGGAGTAAGCGTCAACGACTACACCAACAACTCGCCCAGCAATGCGTCTGGCGAGACTTCCGGTGTGGACGCCATTGAGGAGTTTTCTGTGTTGACCGCCAACTATGGCGCTGAATACGGCAGAAGCGCTGGAGGCGTGATAAACGCGATTACCCGCTCGGGTACGAACAGGCTTCACGGAAGCGCATACGATTTCCTGCGGAACAGCGCGCTCGATGCTCGCAACTACTTTGATGGCCCGGCGATCCCAGCTTTCAGACGGAATCAATTTGGAGGGTCGGTCGGCGGCCCCATCCTCAAAGACCGCACGTTCTTCTTTGTGAACTACGAGGGGCTGCGCCAGTTGCAGGGCGTCACGATTGTCAACGTGGTGCCTTCGGCTGCGGCACGAGGGGGAAGCATTTGTTCGAGGCCTGATCTTGTGGCTACTGGAACAACTTGCAGTGCGTCGACAGTTACGGTCGATCCCGCACCCGCGGCGTATCTTCCTTTTTTCCCTTCACCTAACGGTGGCCTATTGCCAACTGGTCACGGGGACACTGGATTCTTCAATTTCGCAGGGTCGCAAACCGCTAACTACAATCTGTACACGGGTCGGATCGACCACGACTTTTCGCAGAAGGATCGTATCTCTGGAACTTATATGCTAGACAGTGGCCCGTTCCAGGTTCCTGACAACTTCGATGATGTAGTACTTGGATTTACAGACAAAGTCCAAACAGGCTCGATACAAGAGACCCATATGTTCAGCCCGAGTCTGGCCAATACCGCTCGATTCGGCGTCTTCCGTCAATTTGCGACAGCCAGCTCGTTTGTTTCGGCCCCCAATCCATTGGTTGCTGATACCACGTTGGGATATAAGCCGGGCTCGAACGCGGGCCAGGTAAAGATTGGCGGCATTGCGACGTTCTCGGGGGGAGCGGATGCCTATGGGCCTCAAACCTGGGCGCTGACATCGTATCAGGCTTATGACGATGCTTCCTGGGTGCGCGGAAAGCACACGCTGCAATTTGGGTTCGCGTTTGAGCGGCAGGACTATAACTATCTTAGTGTCCCCATCGGCGGTATTTGGAGCTTCGGGTCGCTTACTACCTTTCTGACAAATGCGCCGTCATCATTCCAGGCGCAACCGACAATCGTAAACACGGACGAGTGGGGTATCCGTGATAGCCTCTTTGGCGGTTACGTGCACGACGACTGGCGATTGCGCACTAACCTAACGCTGAACCTGGGCCTTCGTTACGAAATGCTAACGAATCCTAGTGATGTGAAGGGGAATTTTGCTTCTCTGGCTAACATCACCGATGCAATGCCTCGAGTGGGTAATGGCTTCTACGTCGGCAATCCAACACTTCGCAATTTCGAGCCAAGGGTAGGATTTGCCTGGGATCCATTTGGTAATGGTAAGAGCTCAGTGAAAGCTGCGTTCGGAATTTATGACATACTCCCGATGCCTCATCAGATTTTCCGCGAACTGAGCGGCAAGGCCCCGATCCAACTGGCGTATGCCGCAACCGATACAGCGAGCGCCGCGAAGGGAACTCCGGCCTCGTTAAAGGGGACATTCTATAATGGGGTTGCGTCGCATCTGACGCCCTCCACCCTGGTTGCGGAATACGTTCAATCAAACCCTGGCCGGTCATACCTTGAACAGTGGAATCTTAGTGTGGAACAACAACTCGCCTCAACAATGACGGCAACTGTAAGCTACGTAGGTTCGCACGGCGTACATCTGCCGATGAAGTGGGTCGACGGTGATGATGTCGCACCCTCACTCAGCTCGGCCGGTTGGCTTTATCCACATCCGGTTGGGAGTGGTACCAAAATCAACCCTACCTGGGGTCAAATACAGTCGTACCTCTTCACCGCCTATTCCTCGTACCACGCCCTGTTGGCAAGAGTAAATAAGAGAATGAGTCACGGTGTTCAGTTCGAAGGCTCTTATACCTACGGCAGGAGCATTGATGACAATTCTTCGAGCGTGAGCAGCAGCGACTTCAACAACAGCAACAACAACGGTGTCTTGCAGGGGATGCAACCGTGGAAGGGTCCTTCTGATTTCAACGTAGGGCAAACCTTCTCCGCCAATGCCATCTGGCAGATTCCTGATATCAAGGCCCTTCACGGTATTTCTAGCGTGGTGGTGAATGGCTGGCAACTGGGCGCCATATATAGGGTAGCCGCAGGCGTTCCCTTTACCCCTACATTCGGCACGGGTGGGAACACTGTGGGAGCAAAGACTCTCGCTTCGGCTACGCCGGCTTTCCCCAATCGTTTGTCAGGTGCGGGTTGCAACACGGCTACCCACCCAGGGAACGCGCAGGGTTATATCAACCTTCAGTGCTTCTCGCTCCCAACGGCGCCGGATATGACTTTTTGGCTCGCAAATTGCGATACGACGTCGAAAATCTACGGCTCACCCGCTACGACAGCGCCGTTCCCTGTTTGCATGAATCTACGTGGCAATTCCACCCGCAATAGCCTGATTGGGCCGGGATTGTCGAACCTTAATTTCTCGGTGTACAAGAACAATAGGATTTCAGACAAGTTCAACGCGCAATTCCGGGTAGAAGCCTTCAACGTACTGAACCGCTCCAACTTTAGCCCGCCGTCCCTCACCAACAGCGACCTCTACAATGGAGCAGGCGTCCCTTCCGGGGCTGCAGGTATCTTGACCACAACTGCAACTACGTCTCGTCAGGTTCAGTTTGCACTGAAACTGGTATTTTGATCGGGGTTCCGATAACAATGGCCCGCCTGCCCATAGTGGGCATGCGGGCCGTTTCATCGATTGGTCTGAGCACGTTTGCGTGAATTTTGGAGTCTAATCGGAAGGTTTATGTCCGAGGAGGGGATTGGGTATGTCTGATCAAGGCGTTTCGCTGAGTAAGCAATTGAGCCGTCGTCACCTAGGCAAAATTGCACTCGGAACGTTAGGGGCGACGCAGTTGGGTTGGTCGCGATTCGGTGCCTCCCAGAAGCAAGCAACTTCCACGGCCGCACCCCAGCACCTAACCAAAATGAGGTTGGGTTGCGCGTGCGTTGCCAATGCAACTGATGAAGACCTGCTGTTTTACAAGCAGGTCGGTGTGGATTGCGTTCATGTCAGCGGCCGGTTACCGGAATATAAGACTGTAGAAGGCATGCTAAGTGTCAAGAAGCGCTTTTCAGATGCGGGACTCGTAATCGACAGTGTTAAATCGGATGCGGTTGACAGCTTGGTGGCCGACATTGTGCTAAATCGTCCCGGTCGCGATCAAGCGGTCGAAGCCTACAAGGCATTGATCCGCGTACAAGCCGGTGCCGGGTTCCCATACATTCCGCAAATGTTCAATGTAACGGGAGCCATATCGAGCGGTCTTGCTGAGACTCGAGCGTCCAAGGCGCGGGATTGCGATCTAAGTAGCTCCGAGCTTTCCGGGGTGTATGCGAGAGGTGTCAAGGGATCCGCGAGTGCGCTCCTTTTCGGTCGGGAATATAGCAAAGACGAGATATGGGCAAACTACACGCACTTCATGAAAGAAGTCGTGCCGGTTGCTGACGAAGCGGGAGTCAGGATTGGATTTCACCCTGACGACCCACCCACTCCGTCTCAGTTTGGTGTTGCGCATATCTTTTCGACTTTTGAGGATTACAAGACAGCCCTGAAGATCGCAAACAGTCCGAATGTAGGTGTGTGTCTGTGTGTCGGGTCATGGGCGGAAGGCGGCGCAGCGATGGGTATCGATGCCCCTGGGGCCATTCGCTATTTCAGTGCTAAGAAGCAGCTTTTTGAAATCCATTTCCGCAATGTCAGCTCTCCACTACCGCACTTCCACGAGACCTACGTAGATAACGGGTATTACGACATGTACAAGGTCATGAAGACGCTGGTGGACGTCAAATACGACGGTATTGTTCAACTCGATCATGACGTTCCCATGGTGGGTGGGCTCCGTTCGTATGAAGCTTTTGCCTTGGGTTACATGCGAGCGATGCTGCAGTGCGCACAGGCATAGCGTACCGCCTGGGGATGTAGGTTGTGATGGGAATCCTAAGCGTGAAGATCTAGTGGTGGGCGACGCATTCGAAGGGCGGGTAATTTCAAGAATTGGCCTCAGCCTGCCAACAGCAACTCTCGTTGGCCATTTCGAATGATGGAATGCTGCGGTATGCACCCTTCCTGACAAGAGACAGACTGACTCCTGTCAGGGGACACATCGTGAACCGACCGGCATACCCCCAAGAGCTCTATCTGAACTCAATGACCACGAGTGGGATCCGATTGCTGATTGCTTCGATCGTCTTGCCTGCTGGTTCCACTTCCGGATCCCCGTAGAGTCGATGTACCATTTCCGGCACGCCGTCGTGGGTTTCCCGGATCAGCCCGCCGCCGAGATAGACGAACGCATAGTCACCTTTCGGAAATTGAATCGGATGCCCAGGGATCAGAAGAAGATTCCACATCCACGTCCGCGGCACATTCCCAGCTAGCTTCTTGAACCCCGGCTGATCGGCGAAATCAGAGGTCTTCTTCGGGTTCTGCTGCCGGTAGTAGTCATTCTTCAGCATGAAGATGACGATTCGCCGCGGGCTGGGCGAGGTGCCCTCTTCCTCGTGAAGTGTGCCACGGGGAACTCCCGTGAACGTACCGGCGTCGTTCTGGTGATACTCATACGCCTCGCCAATTCCCCGCGAAGGAATCGCCTGCTTTGGGCAATCCGGAGTCCAGCAGCCAATCTTTTCCATGCCCTGGCCGATCACGATTCCGGTCATGTCGGTCCGATGTTCGTGAATCGGCGAAAAGTCGTATTGAAACATGGCGTTGTTATATAGAGTGAAAGAGTCGGTTTCCAGGATGCGGGTAGCAGTGCCTTCGCGAGGCGGCACAAACGCGTCCGGAAAGGTGTAGTGGATCAACGCATCGAGATCACCCTTACCGACGTCCTGGCGCTTTGAGACGGTCATTTTCTCTAGGTCGATGCTGGGGTTCTCGTCGGCACCGTACCCGTGGTAGACGCCGCCGCCGGCCGGAGCGAAGGCTGGCGACATTGATCCACCGCCAATATTCAACGTGCCCACAACCTCCTTGGTTATGGGCTTCAGAATCGATACGGTGCCGCTGGCTTCATGCGTGGCGGCGATAAAGCGCAGATCGTGTGCCACCGTGATCCGACCGTCACCCTTGCCACCTGTCTCGATCGTCTTCACAACTTCATCTTTTTTGGTGTCAATTACCGAGACCGAACCGTCAGTCGAAGTCACCCAAGCCTCGCCGGCGACGAAGAACGTTACATCCGTCGGTCCGCCCTTCACTGGAATGACCTTGAGAACCTGGTCTGTCTTTGTATCAATCACGGCAACTTGATTGTCTTTTCGAAATGCGTAGTACAGCTTGTTCGAAGGTCCATGCACCAGCATGTACTGGCCGTCTTTGCCGGGCAGCGAGACTCTTGCTTCCGGCTGCTTATATTCAGGGTTGTTGACCAGGAGTTGTTGGTTGAAAACTTCGAGGCCGCCGGGGACCGAGACGTACAGCTTCTGGTAGTCCGGAGTGGTCGCCAGTGCATCCAGAACGGCAACAGAACCCGGTGTGCTCTTGAACTCAGGCTTGGTCAGCCGCGAGACTTCCTTGAAGGTGTGTAGGTTTACGATAGAGATGTACCCCTGATCCGGCACGGATACAAACAACGACTGCTCGTCCCAACTAAAGACAGCACCGGTGGGAACACCCCCCAGTTGGACTTGATTGAGGATCTTACCGGAGGCCGGGTCGATATCGTAAACAGAGTGGTCGCCCTGGCTCAGCACGATCACACTGTGGTCTTCCGCGAAGGCACCTACGGCGGGATAAAGCACTGAAGCACATAGCGCACACAGCAGGGAAATCGTTCTTCGCATCAACTTACTCCGTTTAGGGAAATTAGAGACTACGATCCGTCCTCCCATCTGGGACGGAGTTACAAAATGTCTTTGCTCTAATAGCGCACCGGCTGGGGCCCGGCAGAGTACGCTTTTGCCTCTACGTTGTCCGGCTCGGTCTCCGTCTTGGCACCCATTATGGAGCTTATGTGCCTTGCTTTTTCGACAATCAGGCCACTGTAATCGAGGGCTTTTTCCCGCCCGAAACGAGCTTCCGCTTTACCTCCGGAGCCATACCAGAGTGGGGATCCTGCGCCTACCTCTACCATATGGCGGATGGAGTTGCTGCTGGGTACACAGCTAATACACATTCTCTGCAATTCAACTTTGATATGCAGGGCGCTGGTCTCACCAGTGACGGACTGCAACTCCCGCAGATAAGGCAGGCTTACCCTTTGAATATCCAGTTGGGCCAAAGCTCGAAATGCAACCTCAGCCACGGCCCCTGTAAGGGAATATCTTCTCGTGTCGAGATCCTGATGAACCCATCCCTTATCTTCAAGAGCAGAAAGAATCCTGAAGATGTTGTTCTTCCCAATCTTTAGCTGGCGGCTTATGTCGGATATCCCCGACGGACCACCTGCAGAAGCCAGCAAATCGAGAATATCCACGACCCGTTCAGCGGTGTTCATAATTTTTGGACCACCGTATCAATTTTTGATTCTATAATCATAAAACCATTCGGTCAACGATGTACGCCAGTCAAATTGTGCTGGGTTAGGAGCGGCGCAATCCGGTTAGGCTGTGGCTCCTTGTTTATATTCTGCAGGGAAAAAGGTCACGTTGCCAGGACTCGGCTGGCTGAAACTCTCGCCGGTGGATGAGACCTTCCCATCTTCCCCAATCGCGAATACCACAATTTTCTGGGATGCCGTCAGAGCAACCATCAGATACCGTCCGTCCGGAGAAATTGCACAGCCTCTTGGGCCAACGCCATCAAGCTTGGTCGTTTGAATCAATTCAATCTCACCCGTATCTTCTTTAATTGCGAAGACCGAAACGACATCGAGGCCGCGGATCAAGTCATACAGGTACCTGCCTGAAGGATGGATCCTGATATCGGACTGCATCACGCGGCGATCAATCTTAGAACCTTCGGGCAATACGTTCACTGCCTGGATGAATTCCAGCCTTCCGTCTTCCTGATAGCGGAATGCGCTAATTACCGTCTTGGCTTCATGATTCATGTAGAAGTAGGGAAGTGTTGGGTGAAAAACACCATATCTCGGCAGGCTGCCAGGAGACGATTTATGACCTTCGCCGCCGCATACTTCCAACGTTTCTGTTTTCCGATTGATACGGAAGAAGTACAGCGTATCGCTACCCTTGTCGCATACTGCGAACACATTGCCAGACGGTGACATCATGACGGAGTGAATACGAGGATGTGTCTGTTCACCATCCGGGCCACATCCGGAGTGCTTATAGATGTCGCAGGGGTCGCCGATAGAGCCATCCTCACTGAGTCGATAGAGGACGGTTGAAGCTTCATCATATTCTGAAACCACACTGTACTTTCCGGACGCGTCCTTAACCGTTTTGGTGATCGGCGTATTGCCAGTGTGGTGGACGACGATCAAATACTGGCCGGTAGCGTCGACCGCTGGGTACGCCGGAAGGGACCCGTAGCTCGGCTGATGGTTGATCTCGGCCAGATTGCCAGTGCTGGGATCAATTGCCAGGGCATATACCAGCCCGCCGCAACCCCTAAAATGTCCGGGCTGCGTCATGGATTCATGGACACAATAGAGGATATTGCGTCTGGAGTCGAGGCAGGTCGCACCGACTCCGATTTCACCCAGTACCCCCGATTTGACCAGGTCCAAGCTACCGGTTGATTTGTCGTACTTATAAATGCCGAAGCCTCTTCCGATCGCTGGAGGAGTGTCCCAGGATCCTGGCTTGGGCGTGAAATTGCCGACATAGACAAAAGTGGCCGGATCGGAGGCCGATACAGTTTTCGCCATTACCCTCTCTTGAGTTAGCAGGCTATTTCATCATAGGAGCTTTTTTGCAGCATCTTCTGTCCTACCGTAGGATACCTGCCTGGCAACGTTTCCGAATCTAAACATATCAAAACTGCGAGCTTTTCCTCTCACTCGAAATGTGGTGCGGATAAAAGGCCAGCCAAACTGGAAATCAAAATATCACTAATTCCCGCCCTCATCTGCCTCAAACTCGTGCCTTAAGAGTGTTTACACAAATGTGTATCAAAGTTGTTGACACACGACTGTGCGATCCCTATGCTCATACTGCGTTGCCTGCTCTTCAAGAATGAAACATTCACGTGGGCGATGCAATGGGCACCGAAGACTGCCTTGGTGCTGATGCTCAATCGACTTGGATTTGTCCTCTTGGATTTCAATCGGAGGCGAGAGTTTTCGCGTCGGCAATCCGCAGTTTGCGATGGGAATCGCAGTCGCACAGTCAAGGGGTCAGTGCTTGTTCAACCGTGTCACTCAGCGGTTTGCATAAGGAGAAGTACGATGATTTGGTTGCGCATGAAAGCGACAATAACGGCGTCCTTACTGGCTTTGTTTTGTCTTGGGGCTTCGTGGGCACAGAAACCGTCGGATACCAACGATGCCGCCTCAGCCGGAATAAAGCAATCGCTCCGCGATTGGTCCAGCGCTTATAACCGCCACGACCCACATGGGTGCGGGCAGGGGTTTGTCGAGGATGCTGACATGGTGTCTCTCGCCGGTCTCGACTTCCATGGCCGGAAGGCAATTGAGGATCACTATGGCAGAACCTTCTCCACGACGCTCGCTAATGCCCACAGGACTGACACGGTGAAGAGCATTCGTTTCTTAAGCCCGGAGATCGCGTCCGTAGATGATGCGTTCGAAATCACGGGCTCGACATCGAAGACGCCCGGGGATCATTCTGTGTTGCCACCACGTAAGGGCATACTTCAACTGATTTATGTCAAGCAGAACGGTCAATGGTTAGTCGCGGTTTCTCACGAAACCGAGTACGACGCCACTCCGAAACCATAGGTAGGCTTCCGGACGTTGTGAGAGGAAATGGTGTCCTCGTCCGTTTATGCCGTCTTCACGCCTGAGGGAGCTTCAGGAGTTTCCGTGCGCTTTTGTGTAGAATCCAGTCTCTTTGGTCGTCTGTTAGGTCCGCATTCGCAATCGTATTCAGGTTGTACCAGTGCTGGTAGACGGCGCGTGTGTGAAACGGCCCATAGCCGAGTATCTCCGGCCGGTTCCAGTCAGATCCGAACATCACTCGTTCTGCGCCAATTCCCCTCACCACTTCAGACACGATTTCCGCTGGCGACTTTGAGGTGTCGACATATGCGTTGTCGAAAGAAAACGCTAGTCGCACAGCTTCCCAACCGTCTGGAGTCGCCCTCTCTCCGCCCGTGTGGCCCAGTATGAATTTAATATCCGGGTATTCAGCAAGGACGGCTCCCACGTCTTCGGCCCAATGCCACGCCGCCTGATACGAACGCACAACCGTTGCCGACCATCCCGTGTGCATCTGAACTGGAACGTCATGTTTCATGACTACGTCAGCCATGGGTTTAAGATCCTTCGCCGTATACTTCTTCTGGCGAAGCAATGACGTGAACGCATCACCAGCCGTTTCGCCAATTAGCACGCAGCCGTCCCGCTCAAGGTGTGTTCGGTAGATTTCCGCTACCATCTGCGGAGTCAGATCCTTACCCTTTGAATCATTGGTCGGCATTCCGGAAGACCTTACAAATCGATCCAAATGGGGCGTGACATCGGTACTCACTACGGTTTCGTATGTCTCATGCGCCGAGTTCATCGCTGCCTGTGCAATCCCATGTCGATCCATTGCTGCGATCAGTTCATTGGTGTAGTCCTGCCACTTGCTAATGGCATGCAGTTCGCCCTCCTCTTTGTAGTTGTGGCCCTGCACGCGGGCCGCATAAGCGTGGCAATGAACGTCAAATACTTTTCTCTCTTTAACCGCGCGAAGATTCCTCCAGGGTCCATTGGTTGCCTCCGGGGGAAGACTCTGGCCAGGGTCGACTCCCATACCCCACTTTTGTTGCGGTGCTGCGCGATGATTTGCCGATGTCTGCGCCGCTGCCGGAGTCGCCTTGCTTGCAGCCGAAGACAATCCAACTCCCATCCCGGCCATGGACCCCAATCGCAACCATTCTCGACGCGACACTTTCATCCCTACCCCCTTCAAATCCTGATCTTTGCCAGGGCAATAACTACCTTGGCTAACCAGTTCTACGGCCCTCGCTCAACCCTGCCGTTCTTATCCAACTCACTCAGGATTGCGGAGAACTCGTCTTGACAGTACCCAAATCGGCCACAAAGAACAGCTTCCAGTCCAGTCAAAGGGATGGACTCTTTCGCCAGTTCCCGATTCAAGAACAAGTCAAAATCGCCGTCTTCTCTCCTGATTACTCGGATGACAGTCCCCTGCCAGTTTGAATCTTTTCGCGTTCGACTCATGCCAGCCAACCTCTCAGATAACGATCCCTTTGGCACTGACTCCAAGGTTTGCAAGGTACGGCTATATGGCAAGCGCCGCGCCGCCAGCTTGGCCCAATATTAGCGCAAGCGCAGTCCAGCTTGGGTAAAAAATGGAACGCCGTTCAATAAATGAATTGACACTAATAAATCGATTCTGCTACATCTTCTACCTAGTCGGGCGTTTGAGGCTTTGATTTGGCAAGAGTGGGCGTATGGTTTCCTGCACTTGAAATCCGGATCGGACTCGTAGCGGCCCTTACAGGCTTCGGTGGCTGGCTCTCAGTTCGTGATTGCTCCTATGAAGATTTATGCGATCCCAATTCTTGTTGTTAGCTCTAGTGATGTCAGTGCCCGTTTTCTGTAATCCGGGTAGACGGCCAAACTTCAGGTAAGCCAGAGTTGCGTCCTGGACAGTCAATCGCTCCGGTGCGCCGCGTTGTGACGGGTACAAATGCAGCCGGTCAGTCGACGATAATCTTCGATGGTCCCAATCCAACCATATTGCAGCGTGCGAAAAGCGCTGGCGGCGGGTGGGACATGTTGTGGGTTACCAATACTTTCCCGGTGGACAATTCTGAGATGCGGATTCAACAATTGGACAGACTGGCAACGAGGCTCCTGTCGAAGGAACGAGCTTCCACATCGTTGAATGGGAACCTGGTGAAGGGCTCACAGGGAACTCCAAAACCGATTCGTCGAGCCGGGATCCAGAGATGCACAAGACCAAGCGATTGATTACCTGGTGATTCTTTCGGGTGCGATCAGCATGCAGATGGAGGATCACTCCGAGGTTGAGTTGAGAACTGGCGATGTCTTGGTCCAGCGAGGTTCGTATCATAGATGGCTAAACCGTGGCACCGTGCCATGCAGGGCAGCCATTGTCCAAATAGCTGGTTTACCTACTAGAGACTAGATTGGAAGGGTAGCGATGAAATCGAGATTGGGGCTGTCAATCGTGGTTGGCGTGGGGATGTTTGCCGGAACATTGGCCGGACAGAGTAAGAATGACGCGGTTGTGAGTCAAGGGCCCAAACCCGTCAGGATGTATAGATTTTACGAGGGCGCGGATGGGCTGTCTCACGTCGAAAGGATCGAAGTTAATTTCGGCGAACACAAGGGACTTGATGACATTGCCAAACTGATGGCCGTCAGCGGAGCCGAGATTCGACGGACGAAGCACAGTCCGCCTGGCACCGTCATCTCTGGACCGTTCCATCCTGGTTCACATCGCCAGTACATTATTAATATCTCCGGACATGAAGATATCGAGTTTTCGGGTGGTGAAAAGATCACTCTAAACCCTGGAGACATCGAGCTCATTGAAGATACTGCGCCATCTAAAGGCCACAGGAATTTGGTCCCAGGTCCTGAAGACCGGGTGACCTTGTGGGTGCCACTCGCGGATCAGACTGTTGTACGCGGCCCAATATTAAACGGGACGGTGCCTCGCCCTTAGCCTGTGCAGCGCGCAGCAGTTGAAATACTAAGAGAGGAAATTACGAATGAGATCAGCCGCGATTGCGACTCTGTTAGCGATCACCATGTCTATGCCGTTTGAAGCGAAGGCCCAAAGCGCGCATACGGCAGCGGCGGTAAATTACCCTGTGTTTCCGGTGGTCCAGGGCAAAGTCTACAAATTCCAAAAGGTAGCCGATGGCGTGTATTACGTCACGGGAGGCGTGGGAGGCAACAGTGCAGTCATCGTAAACGAACGCGACGTATTGTTGGTTGATGACGGCAACACCCCAACCGCCGCTCGCTTATCCGTGATCAAAGTCAAATCCTGCAGGAGCAAGCGAGCGGCGGTTGGGGTGTTGCCGTCATCAACCAA
>WNGR01011334.1_pt1 | contig 14005 bp, 11 predicted proteins | sample 5407581 | NCBI WGS metagenome assembly WNGR01 (sample SAMN13153383, study PRJNA577476) | soil metagenome | isolation source: 80 cm soil or saprolite under Garry oak tree replicate 2 | place: USA:California | collected 2016-06-15 | reverse complement strand
CTTTAAAGAACGCGGCGCTCTCAACAAGCTCCTCACCCTGAGCGAAACCGAACGTAAGCGAGGCGTCATCGCCGCCAGCGCCGGTAATCACGCGCAGGGAGTCGCCTTCCACGCCGGCGCCCGAGGCATCCGCGCCCAGATTGTCATGCCGCTCGCCACTCCCCAGGTCAAGGTCGCCGCCACCCGATCCTACGGCGCAGAAGTTATACTCCACGGCGCCAACTACGACGAAGCTTACGAAGAAGCCATGCGCCGCCGCATCGAAGAAGGCCGCACCTTCATCCACCCCTTCGACGATCCCGACGTCATCTCCGGACAAGGCACCATCGCCCTCGAGCTGCTCGAGCAGGTCCCCGACATTGAGGCGGTAGTCGTGCCCATCGGCGGCGGCGGGCTCATCAGCGGCATCGGCTGCGCGCTCAAAGAGACCGACCCCAAGATCCGCGTCATCGGCGTCGAACCCGAGAAGCTCCCCTCCATGCTGCGCGCTCGCGAAGCGGGCGCTCCTATCACCATCGCGGCCGAAGCCACGATCGCCGATGGTATCGCCGTCCGCCGCGCCGGCGACCTTACCCTGCCCCTTGTCTCCCGCTACGTCGACGAAATCGTCACCGTCGATGACGAAGAGATTGCCAGCGCCATCCTCATGCTGCTCGAACAGGAAAAGACCCTCGCCGAGGGAGCGGGCGCCGCCGCGCTCGCTGCCATCGTGCAGTCCAAAACCAACCTTCGCCATCGCCGCACCGTGGTGCTGGTCTGCGGCGGCAACATCGACGTCAGCCTGCTGGCCAAGATCATCGAACGCGGCCTGGTCAAAGACGGCCGCCTGCTGCGCATTCGCGTCTACCTGCAAGACCGCCCCGGAGCACTGCTCACCCTCACCCAGATTCTGGCACGCGAGCGCGCCAACATCACTGAGACCATCCACAACCGCGCCTACTACGGTGTCAGCCTCAGCGAAACCGTCATCGATGTGACGCTCGAGACGCGCGGCGCCACTCATATCACTTCCATTAGTCACGCCCTGCGTGAAGCCGGCTTCCGCTTCGAACGCATTCACTAACGGCATCCAAGTCTGGGAAGCCAGCCGTAACGATCTTCACGCCCGCTCAATAATGCGGGCCTGGCGTAGAGAAAAATCGGAAACTCCGCGCTCATCTATGATTCCGAAGAAAGCTTATATGGTCACTGTGCAGACACCAATGAGCGAACCAGAAATCAAAAAGGTCGAGCTGTTTGACACCAGCCTTCGCGACGGCTTGCAGCAGCCCAACCTCGAAATCTCAGTACCCAACGCGATCGGCCTGCTCGAGCGCATGGCAGGCTTTGGCATCCACTACGCTGAGGTAGGCTTCGCCGGCGCCAATCAATTTGTCGCCAATCTCACCGGCTCTCTCTTCGGCGTCGACACAGGTGCAATGAAGCTGGCCCTCTTCGGCAGAACCCGCGGTCGCGGCACTCGAGTCCAGCAGTGGCCCGATATCGAATTCATCCTCAGGCACAAGCAGCGCATTCCCGTGGCCGTGATCGTCATCAAGTCCCGCCTGCTCGACGTGGAAAAGTCGCTCGAGACCTCGCCCGAAGAAAGCCTGCTCATGGCGTACGAAACCATCGCCTACCTTCAGGACAATGGTCTCGAAGTGCTCGTGGACCTGGAGCATGCCATGGACGCCGCCTGCGGACGCCGCGAAAACGGCCACGCCTGCGAAGCCGATTTTCGCGCGCGGAGCCTGGATTACTTCCGCCAGGTAGCCGCCCAGTGCGCCGCGCAGCAGGTCAGCCGCATCGTCGTCTGCGATACCACCGGCGGCGCCAGCCCTGAAGAAGTCCATCAGGTCATCGCCGGCCTTCGCAGCGATCATCCCCATGCCAATTTCGGATTTCATGGCCACACCGATCGCGGTCTCGGAGTCGCCAATGCGCGCGCAGCCATCCTCGCCGGCGCGGTCCAGATTCAGGGCACGCTTCTGGGAACAGGAGAGCGATGCGGCAACGTGAACCTGACCACTCTCATCGGAGGAATGCAGCTTCGCGGCGAAGCTGAATTCGTCAGCCCCGAATCTCTGCGCGGCCTCACCAGCCTTGCGCACTCGGGCTACGCAGCTTTCTCGCTCGACGTGCCCCACGGTGCACCAATCGTCGGCCTTGGAGCCTTCGGCACCTGGGCCGGCATGCACGGCAGCAGCGAACGCAAAAATCCCGGCGCTTACCTCTGGTGCGATCCCTCGCGGGTCGGCGCAGCCCCATCCATCGGCGTGAACGCGCAATCCGGACGAGCCAACATCATGCTGCTTTCCGAGTCCCTCGGCGTTCCTCTCGATTCCGCCCAGGCCCAGGCCTTCATCGATACCAACCAGGCCATGATCGACGGCGGGGGATTTACTTCAAGTGAAATCTCGTTCCGGCTGGCTTGCCTTAAGGTTTTGAATATATTACCAAACTTATTCAGCGTGAAGAGCTGGCGAGTCTTCGACGAATCGGACGAAGCCGGAAACCGCTTCGTGCAGGCCTTCATGTCGCTCTCCATCGGCGACTCCACCGTGGCGACAACGCGTGCCGAGGGAGCCGGACCCGTTGACGCGCTCACCAAGGCCATGCGCCACGAGCTCGAAAAATGGTATCCGGAGCTGCAACAAATGCGGCTCGGCCGCTTCAGCGTCACAGCGATCGACGTCTCCGCCCACGACTCGGCAGCCCACGTTCGCGTCACGGTCAGCTTCCACGCCGACGGCCACGAGCCGTGGATCAGCGCGGGGGTCAGCAGCGACATGAACCAGGCCGCGCTCATGGCCATCATCGACGGCTTCCACTACTGGCTGCTGAACAAATCTACCCGGGAGGGCGTCTTCGCGACAGAACGGTCCGGCGAGGGGGTTGCCACCAAGTGATTGGGGGTTCCCCGATTATCCATCCGGAATAGAAATCGTCAAACCAGAAAAGTGCTTTTCGACAGATCGCTTTCAGCGGTGTCTGCGACGTCTAACCGAAGACGCAGACGGATAAAATTGATCGCCAGGAGCGAAAATGGACCTTCCAGAGCCCCAGGAGGAAACCGCGGGAAGTAGTAGTTGGGGAGAGGCCAATCAGTCGGGCTCATTCACGATATTGGTGCTGCGAGAGCTATTCCTCCTTTTGGAAAAGCATGCGCCTCGCTGGTACACCGAGGATCATCGCCGTCAAGCCGTCGAGGCGCTCATGAACGCCGCTCCGATTACAGAGTCAGACATCGCCGATCTGGACCAGTTGCCGCTCGACTCATAGTGCTTGAATGAACGGCAAGCTGAAGATCCCCCTGGCTGCGCCTGAAAAGTGATTCCGCAACTCCCGATCAGAAATTTCATATCACCGCCGTTAAACCATTCCCGAGCCGTCTTAAAAGCCGCTTCGAACGGAATTGCTTGCATTTGGCGCCAATCAAGAAGAAAGTTTTTCCATGCGCAAAGCTCTTTGTCTGTTCTGCCTTCTCCTGGCGACACCGCTCCTCTTCGCCGCCCCGCCTGCAACCGTACCAACGGGTTGGCAAGCGAAAGTCACCAACGACCTCCCCCTCCTCGGCCACCGCAACTGGATCCTGATCGTCGACTCAGCCTACCCCCTGCAATCCTCTCCTGGAGTTGAGACCGTGGAGACGAACGCCGACCAGCTCGACGTCGTCCGTTACGTGCTGACGTCGGTCAGCAATTCCGCTCACGTCCGCCCCGACATCTTCATGGACGCCGAGCTGCCCTTCGTATCGGAGGATGACGTCCCCGGGGTAGACGCTTACCGCGCCTCGATCGGCAAGCTTCTCGATGGCCTGTCCGTTGAGTCCATGCCCCACGAAAAGCTTATCGGCGACGTTGACGAGGCCGGAAAGCTGGTTCACATCCTGGTTCTCAAGACCAGACTCGCCATTCCCTACACCTCGGTCTTCCTCCGGCTCAACTGCAAATACTGGAGCGACGATCAGGAGGAACGCCTGCGCGCCCGGATGGCGACCGCGTCGCCCTCACCCCAATAAAGTTGCAGATCCCGCATCAGCGAGTTCTCCTCAACTTTTGGTATACTCGTAAAGTTCACCCAAAGCGGAGGTGGCGAAATTGGCAGACGCACCAGCTTGAGGTGCTGGCGCCCACAAGGCATAGGGGTTCAAGTCCCCTCCTCCGCACCAAGATTACGCCCCCGAACGCTTCGGGCAGACTCGGAAAGCAGCTTAGAAAATGCAGATTCTCTTCTACTTCGTCATCACCCTGCACGTGATCGTGTGCCTGTTTCTCATCGGTGTCGTTCTGCTGCAGCAGGGCCGCTCGGCCGACCTCGCCGGCGCCTTCGGTGGACAGGGTTCGCAGACCGCCTTCGGTCCTCGCGCCGCGGCCAACGTGCTGACCCGGCTGACCACGTGGTCGGCGATCATCTTCATGATCACCTCCCTCAGCCTTACGATCCTCTACGTGCGTTCGAACCACAGCCATTCGGTTCTTGAAGGCTCAAAGCCCGCGCCCGTATCCGCTCCGGCAAAATCGGGCAAGTAAACACGCTGCGTCGCGATCACATCCCAGTTCTTCAAGAGGCGGGCCTTCTCGGGCCTGCCTTTTTTCATTCCAGACGCTTCGACCGCACCGTGCCTGACCTGCCCTGACCTAAAATAGACACATGATTCTCGAGACCTTTCCCGTCGGCCCGCTGCAATGCAACTGCACACTCATGGGAGACGAAGAGACCCGGGAAGCCATCGTCATCGATCCCGGCGACGAGATCGGACGCGTCCACCGGCGCCTCACCGAACTGGATCTCAAGCTCAAACAGATTCTCGTGACTCATGCCCACATCGACCATGTCGGCGGCGCACTCAAACTGAAGAAGCTCACGGGCGCTCCCATCCTGCTGAATGAGAACGATCTGCCGCTGCTGCAGATGATGGAGGCACAGGCGGCGTGGGTCGGGGTTCCCACCCCCGACACTGCACCGCCCGACGGAAATCTGGCTGAGGGCCTGGTTGTCGGCCTCGATCGCTATCCGGCACAGGTGCTCCACACCCCGGGCCACACACAGGGATCGATCTGCCTCCTGTTTGCCCCCATCAAATTGCTCGTCGCCGGCGACACCCTTTTTGCCGGAAGTATCGGGCGCACCGATCTCCCGGGCGGCAACTCACGGCAGATTATCGAGTCCATCGAAACCCGCTTGCTCGTCCTTCCCGATGAAACCAAAGTAGTTCCCGGTCACGGCCCCGAAACCACTATCGGAGCGGAACGTAACTACAATCCATTCCTGCAAAAGCGATGACTTTGCCGAATTGGCGAACTTGAAATAGTCACATTATCAATAAGATACAAAGACTACTTCAAGTATTACTCAAGGTCGATGCCGTGTACTGTTACCACCTTGATCCACCTCCAAATAGCTGAAGAGTATGGTTACTCCGGTGCTGAACTCCCGTTCGGGTGCTAGAAGACTCAGCACCAGCCATCCCGTCTCCGGCAAGCCAAAAAAGTATCCCGGATGCACCCAGACGCCGCGATCCAGCAACTCCCTCACCGTCCTCTCATCGGGTTGAAGAGCCGCAATACGCAGAACGGCGTACCAGCCTCCTTCCACCTCAAGGCGCCGTACCGTCTGCTGTCTCACCAATTCCCGGTCCAGCTCAGCCAGGTTCCTGATAACCCGCCCTCGGATCTGACGTTGAATCCCCTCCCTCGCTTCGAGCCACGACGGCAGCGCCCACTGCACCGGAGCATTCATCGAGAGAAACGTATCCGCGATCACCTCAAGCCGCTCCAGCGCCTCATCTCGCTCCGGACCCGTAGCAACGATCCAGGCAGCCTTCATCTGCGGCAGCCCGACGATCTTGCTCAGCCCGCTCACGACGAATACCGGCACCCCATCCAAACCTGAAGTGAAACTTTCACGTTTGCCCACAAACCCATAATCCACAAATACCTCGTCCACGATAAGTGAGAGGTTAAACTCGCGGCAAAGCTTCCCCAGCTCGTCCGCCTCCCAGCATTTCGTAAAGTGACCGGTCGGGTTATTAGGATGAACCACCACGATCGCGCGGGTCGCCGGTGTGATCGCCCGGCGAAACTCTTCTGGTTCGATCTGCCACCCGTGGTCGTAAACAAATGAGACAGACTTGAGCCGGACATCGTCCAGCACCGCCAGAAAGTCGAACAGCGGATAGCCCGGCTGCGGCACCAGCACTTCACTCCCCGGATCGCAGAGCAGCCGGAACAGGAAGCTGTAGGCCTCGCTCGTACTAGTGGTCAGCACCACCTGCTCGGGAACTACCCTTGAGCCATGGCCGGCATAGTAGGCGCAAACTGCTTCCCTGGCCCGCAGCAGCCCCCGCGGCTGCGGATCGTAGTCGAGCGCCCGCGGATCGGTCAGCGCCTTCAGCAGATCGGGAGCGTAGTCGAACCCGCAGCGAGTTGGGTTCGATGCTGTCAGGTCGGCAATCGGCAGGCCGTCCCGCGAGCGCTCGCGATGGGCACGAGCGAGGTCGCTCTCTTCCGTGTTCCAGTTCGATCTCTGCGAAAACTGCATCACCCTGCCGGCATCTCTCTTGGAACTCGCCCCGTCCCTCCCGGTCCCGTTTACCGGAAAGCATCATGCACAATAAGGACAGGCGTCTGTTCAACGATACATTGACGTCAACAAGGAGGAGCATTGGGTCTGCGCGCAGTTGTCTTCGATTATGGAATGGTCTTGACCGGCATGCCTGACGCCGAAGCACATGACGCGATGGTCCGCATCACCGGCCTTCCGGCGGAGCGATTTGAGAAGCTCTACTGGGCCGATCGGCACGCCTACGACGAAGGCAAGCTCACCGGGGCGGCCTTCTGGCAAAAACTCATCAGCGATGGCAATCTGAACCTTGGCAACAGAGAAGTTGAGGAGCTCAACCGTCTCGATGCCCGCATGTGGACCACCCAGGACCCCGCCATGCTTGCCTGGCACCAGAAGCTCAAGCAACGCGGCCTGCTCACCGCAATCTTGTCGAACATGGGCGATTCGGTGCTCGAGAACATTCAGCGTGAATTCCTGTGGATCGCCGACTTCGACGTTCTGGTCTGGAGCTTTCAGCTTTCCCTGGCCAAGCCTGACCCCGCCATCTATCGCCACGCGCTCCAGCAACTCGGTACCCGGCCCGAGGAGACCCTTTTTCTCGATGACAAACGGGTCAATATCGAGGCAGCCCAGGCGCTCGGAATCAAGGCGATCGAGTTCACCACCGTCGACCGGCTGCGCGACGACCTCGTCGCGGCCGGCTTTGATGCTGAATTGCCCCTCCCCTGAAAGCTGCACTCGCCGGCGAACTCGTCACGCGCCCATGCAGCGCCTGAACCGTGCCGCATCCCTGGCTCACTGATACATACGATTGCCGCCCTGGTGTTTTACACTTCTTTCCGGTGAACGGGATCATCGCTCGACCGAAATGAGTCATGGCACGATCTTGGGTTCTCTTTTGAATCCGTCGGGCAGCGTTCGCCAACAGAAGGTCCAGGGGGCAGGAATGCATTGTACTTTTCAAAACTCCACATTAGTGGGCACGGCCAAAGCGGTTCTGCTGGCAGCCGCCATCGCGGCATCAACCTCAGGCGCCATCACGGCGCAATCCGTGCCGGTGGTCACCGGCGATGAGCGCGTCGACAAACTGCTCAGCCAGATGACGCTCAACGAGAAGCTGACCCTAATTCATGGCACGCAGGAAGATCCAAAGGAGTACCAGGGCCAGGCCGGCTATCTTGCCGGAGTTCCGCGGCTGGGCATTCCAGGTCTGCGCTTCGCTGACGGGCCTCCCGGAGTACTCACGCGCCACCCCTCGCAGGGCGAGACCGCCACCATGGGCGTTGCCGCAACCTTCAGCGCAAAAGATGCCGAAGACAATGGCATCGTGATCGGTCGCGAAGATCGCGCCCTGGGCATCGACGTCTCCCTGCAGCCCTTCGTCAACATCGACCGCGATCTCGAGTTCGGCCGCGGCTACAACACCTTCGGCGAAGATCCCTATTTGACTTCGGTAATGGGCGCCGCCGAAATCAAAGGCATCCAGGCGCAGCACGTCATGGCGCAGGTCAAGCACTATGTGGCCTACGACTCCGACAGCGGCAACATCTTTGTGGATGACCAGACGCTGCACGAGGTGTATGTCGCGCCGTTCGACGCCGCCGTCAAGGCGGGAGTCTCCTCGATCATGTGCTCCTACAACCGCGTGAACGGCACATTTGCCTGCGGTAATCAAGGCACGCTGACCAAAATTCTGCGTGACCAGATCGGATTCAAGGGCTTTGTCACCTCCGACTGGGGCGCGGTGCATGCCGTCAACTTCATCAACGCGGGCCTCGATATGGAGATGCCCGGCGAGCCCAACCCCGGTGGTGGCGGCTTTACCCTGCCATCGTTCTTTGACAAGCAGCCCGTTCCGCCTCCGCCGCCGCCGCAGACAACCGAAAACATGATCGCTGATATGTTCGGCGGCCACATTCCTGAAGAGCCTACTCCCGCGCGCGGCGACTTCGGCGACTTCGGCACGAAACTCGATCCCAAAAAGATGACTGAGGCCCTCAAGGACGGCACCGTCAACGAAGCCGAGATCACGAGAGCCGCCGGCCGGGTGCTCTACGAAATCGTCCACTTCGGATACATGGACGGCGAGCACAAGCACAGCGTGACCGAACAGTCCATTGAAGACAACGCCAAAATTATCGAGAAGACCGGAGAAGACGCCGCCGTCCTCCTCAAAAACGAGAGCGCCGCATTGCCGCTCAAGCAGGGCGATCTCGACTCCGTCGTTCTCATCGGACCGACGGCCGCGCAGGTTGACTCCATCGGCATCAACGGCGAGCGGTCGGTTGGATTGCCCGAGCGCCAGGTGGGTCCCGTCGCGGCAATGCGCAAAATCTCCGGCGTCGCCGATATCGGCTTTTCTGCCGCAGACGACATGGACGGCACCACTATCCCGGCCAGCGCCCTGGGGCACGACGGAAAGCCGGGCCTGCTCCGCACCGGCAGCGGCGCTGAGCAAGCCGATGGGCAGCTCAACTTCACCACCAAAAACAAAAATGCCCTTCCCGCAAATGCCACCATCACCTGGAAAGGCACCCTCACCTCACCCCACGCCGGCACCTATTGGATCTATCTTCAGGCCATGGGAACCAACGCCAGCCTCATTCTCGGAAGGACACCAAGTGGGTGAGGGCCAGCGGCAAGCGCACCGTAAGCGTCGGCGGATCGTCCCGCAACCTGCGCCTCAACTGGTACACGCCCGAGCAGCGCAAGGCCGACCACGACGGCGCTATCGCCGCAGCAAAAAGCGCTAAGGTAGCGGTGGTGTTTGTGTGGACGCGCCTCAGCCCCGTGTTCGGACTCCCCGGCGACCAGGACAAGCTCGTTGAAGAAGTGGCCGCAGTCAACCCCAACACCATCGTCGTGCTCAACACCAGCCAGCCTGTAGCCTTACCATGGATCTCCAAAGTTAAGGCGGTTCTAGAAATGTGGTGGCCAGGCGATGAGGGCGGCTGGTCCACGGCCAACCTGCTGCTGGGCAAGACCAGTCCCGCCGGACGCCTCCCCGTTACCTGGGGCAAGAGCCTTACAGACTACCCCGCAACCGATCCCAAGTACCCCGAGCGCTCACACAAGGGTGTCGACCACAAGACCACGTACAGCGAAGGCGTCAACGTAGGCTACCGCTGGTTCGACAAGCAGAAGATCGAGCCGCTCTTTGCCTTCGGACACGGCCTCAGCTACACCACCTTCGACTACTCAGGATTGAAGGTGGACAAGGCTTCCGATGGCGGCCTCGACGTCAGCGTCACCATCAAGAACACAGGCCCCATGGATTCAGACGAAGTGCCGCAGGTCTACCTCGGCGCACCTGCCGAGATCCCCAGCGGAGTGCAGTTCCCCGTCCGCTCTCTGGTCGCCTTCGATCGCATCCACCTCGCCGCCGGCGAGGGCCAAACCGTAACCCTCCACGTCCCCGAGCGCCAGTTGCAGTACTGGTCAACGAAGGACACCAAGTGGGTGAGGGCCAGCGGCAAGCGCACCGTAAGCGTCGGCGGATCGTCCCGCAACCTGCGCCTCAACCAAGCCATCGACTAAGCAACTTTGCCAATCGCTGCACAGAAATGCCGGGCCCCAGCCCGGCATTTCCGTCCCCACTGATCACTGATCCCTGTCCATTGTTCACTGTCCACTGTTCACTGACCACTGTTTTTACGACGCCAGCCCCAGCCCCACCAGGTTCGCCGCCGCAATAATCACCAGCATTCCCACCCACAGCAGCTTTACGGGCCTTGAACCCACGCCGGCCCACTCCCCCAGCGCCAGCCCCACAATGCCGCCGCACAGCACGTAGCCGCTCATGTGCAGCATCCAGTTCACGTAGCTCAGACGCTGTGGAATATTCGACGCGCCCCACGCATAAAAGAAGAATTGCAAGTACCACATGATGCCGCCGGCCGCCGCAAGCGTTGCGTTTTTCAGCAGCGTTCCCCGCGTCTCCTGCAAATCATGTTTGAGCGAAATGCGCTTCACCAGCGCCAGCCGGATAAAGCAGTAGCTCATGTTCACCACGGCGCCGCCGCCCATGATGATCACGTAGCTCGGCAGTGCCGCGTACAGCGGATTCACACCCAGTTGCAGCGCCGCGGCTTCCATCGGCTTGGCCGCATCAATGGCAAATGACATGCCTGAAGAGAACACGCCGCAAAGTCCCGCCAGCATCAACCCCAGTTTCAGGTTGAACTCCGTCGGCTCGCCGCGCATTTGCACTTCCTTCTGATGCCCGGCATAGGAGACGATAGCCACACCGATCAGCGCCACCACCATTCCCGCCATCGTCAGCAAGCCGCCCCGGGTCGCGAACAACAACCCAGCCTGCCCATGCAGCAGCGGAGGCATCAACGTGCCCACCACCAGCGTCACGCCGATCGCCACTCCGATGCCCAGCGAAATCCCGAGGTGCCGCATCGCCAGCCCGTAGTTCACATTGCCCACGCCCCACATCGCGCCAAACAGCGCCACCTTCCACAGCACTCCACTATCGATCGCGGCATAAAACGCGCCATAGTTTGGCAGCAGAAACATGCTCACGGTGGTCGGCAGCAGGATCCACGAAAAGAGCCCCGCCACCGCCCACGTGGTCTCCCACGACCATTTCTTCACCTTCTCAATAGGTGCATAGAACGATGCGGCCGATGCCGCGCCCACCATGTGCCATCCAATTCCAGCGATTATTGCCGGCATCCACTCCTCATTTCTGCGTTTGCTGTGTAGGCAAACGAAACTTTTTATCTGCAGCCGGAAAGCCTGACCATTGTGCGGCCTGAGCACCGCTTTTGGAAAGCCTCGCGGCCCCGCTACACTGGTTCCATGGCTCTGCGCCTCTACGCCGCCACTACCAGTCAAGGCAAACTGCGCGATTTTCGTACTGCTGCGGAGGCGCACTCGCTCGCCATCGAATCACTGCCCGACCTTGCGGCCATCCCCGCTCCCGAGGAGACCGGCAAGACCTTCGCCGAAAACGCCACGCTCAAAGCCGTCTACTACTCGCGATTCGCTACCGGCGAGCTGGTTGTGGCCGACGACTCCGGCCTCGAGGTAGATGCACTCTCCGGCGCTCCCGGCGTGCGCTCGGCTCGCTACGCCGCGGATTTCGATCTGGTCGACTCCCCCGACGCCAACGACAACACCGACGTGTGGAACAACATGGTGCTGCTGCAGCATCTGGCGGGTGTGCCCGCGGCTGAGCGCACGGCCCGCTATCGCTGCGTCCTGGTAGCGGCTCGCGACGGTCGGCCACTTCACTCCGCCGAGGGTACGGTTGAGGGCATGATCCTCGACGCTCCGCGAGGCACCGGCGGTTTTGGATACGACCCGCTGTTTTATCTGCCCGCGCTCGACCGCACCATGGCTGAGATCTCTCTCGAAGCCAAGCTTTCTCTCAGCCATCGCGGCCGCGCCTTTGAGGCCCTGTTGGACATGCTGCGAGCCTGATGACGCAAAATCCGTCCAACCTGCAGGCCATGACTCAGCAACCACACATCCAACCTGCTGTGGCATCCGCTCCCATCAGGGCACTCCTCATGTTCCTCCTGGCGCTGGCTGTCGCCGCCTTCGGGCAGGCGACTGAGGGAGCGCTGCACCTCGCCGTGACCGACGCCAGCGGACGAGGCGTGAAAGTCCCGGTTCTCATCGTGAGCCTTGGCAATCAATATTCCAAAACCCTGACCACCAGCCCTGACGGCTCTCTTGAAGTCGCGCGGTTGCCCTTCGGAACCTACCGCATCGAAATTCGCCAGCCCGCCTTTGCCGAAGCTATTCGATCCATCAACATTCGCTCGTCGATGGCGACCCAGTGCGCTATTCAGCTCCAGTTAGCTTCAGTGCACGAGTCCGTCACTGTGCATCCCCCCGACACACTGCTTGGCGGAGACGAGGCTGGGTCAAGCAACCGGATCGGCTCCAGCCAGATTCGCGATCGGCTTGGCGCAATCCCCGGTCGCTCCGTGCAAGACCTCGTGAACTCTCAGCCCGGATGGCTCTTTGAGGGCAATGCCGTGCTTCATCCGCGAGGCTCAGAAAACGAAACCCAGTTCGTCATCGATGGCATTCCGCTCACCGACAATCGCTCCCCCGGCTTCGGCCCTGAGATTGAAGCCAACGACATTCAGTCGCTCAACATCTACACCGCCGGCATTCCCGCCGAGTACGGAAGAAAGATGGGCGGCGTCATCGAGATCGACACTCTCGAAGATTCCCAGTCCGGCCTCCACGGAAGAACAGTGCTGTCGGGCGGCAGCTTCGCCACCGCAGGCGCATATGTCCAGGCTCAATACTCCCGCGGGAAAAACACCATGGGAGCAAGCGCGAGCGGCAGCACCACCGATCGCTACCTGAACCCGGTCATTCCCCAGAACTACTCCAACTCAGGATCAGTCGGCGATTTTTCAGCCCACTACCAGCGCGATCAATCACCCAACGACAAATTCGCGGTCATCCTCCGTCACGAGCTCTCCAGTTACGACATTCCCAACGAGATCCTGCAGCAAGCCGCGAGACAACACCAGACCGCCGGCAATGCCGAGACCATGGCCATTGGCTCCTATCAGCACACAATCTCCGACCGTGCTTTGGTGAGCCTGCGAACGATGATTCGCGCGAACTCCAATCACTTCGACTCCAACGCCGGCTCCACACCGATTCAAGTCTTCCAGCGCAATCATTTCCGCGAGGGATACTTCAAAGCCACCGCCACCGTCGACCGCGGCGCACATGAATTGAAGGCAGGACTCGAGTCAGACAATACGTTCCTGCATGAGCTCTTCAACTACCTCATCACCGATCCCACTCGATTCGACGCGGCAACTCCGCCAACCTTCAGCTTCGCAGGCAGCAGGTCCAGTCTGGAGCAAGCTACTTTTATCGAAGACTTCATCCGCCTTCACCACTGGACCATCGCCGCCGGTCTTCGATGGGACCACTACCAGTTGCTCTTGAACCGGCACGCTGTGCAACCGCGCCTTGCCGTCTCCTACTCCATTCCGTCGGCGAATCTCGCACTACATTTCGCCTACGACCGTGTCTTCCAGACTCCCTCGTTTGAAAACATCCTGCTCTCCAGTTCCAATGCGGTTGAATCCATCGATCCGCAAAATTTCAAGCGCCTGCCCGTCAGGCCGTCGACGGGAGATTACTACGAAGCCGGAGCGAGCAAAGTCTTCCTCAATCAGCTCAGGGTTGACGCCAACTACTTCAGAAGAATCGTGAATGACTTCGGGGACGACGACCAGATCGACAACACTTCCATCAGCTTTCCCATTGCATTTCGCAAGGCGATCGTCTACGGCCTCGAAGGCAAGATAAGTCTTCCCGTGTGGCGCGGATTTAACGGCTTCGCGAGCTACTCTTACTCAGTGGGCAACGCCTGGTTTCCAGTCACCGGCGGACTCTTTCTGGGCAACAACGCAACGGCCGCCCTAACCAACTTGAGCGGCCACTTCCCCGTCTCGCAGGATCAGCG
>WNGR01007161.1_pt1 | contig 14006 bp, 15 predicted proteins | sample 5407581 | NCBI WGS metagenome assembly WNGR01 (sample SAMN13153383, study PRJNA577476) | soil metagenome | isolation source: 80 cm soil or saprolite under Garry oak tree replicate 2 | place: USA:California | collected 2016-06-15 | reverse complement strand
TTTTATGTGCACCATGCCGGCCGCCCACCGCAGAAGTTTTTGTGGGGCGATTTTGTGTCGAACCTGATCGCTTTTGTAATGATCGTAGCGGTCATTTACTTTGTGATTAAGGGCTTGAATCTTGACAAACTCGACAAGAAAAAAGACACAGCGAAATAACAAAGAAGGGGGCGGAGATGACAATGGACTTGCCAGATAGCGAATGGCGCGAGAAACTAACACCGGAACAGTATCGCGTTTTGCGCCAAAAAGGTACGGAGCTGCCAGGCAGTGGCGCGCTGCTGCATAATGATAAAACCGGCGAATACACCTGCGCGGCGTGCGGCAATGTGTTGTTTGATTCGGGTGCGAAATTTGACAACCAAGGCGTAAACGGCGGCTGGCCGAGCTTTAATGACGCCCGGCCCGGCAGTGTGGTGCTCACGCCCGATCGCAGCCACGGCATGGAGCGCGTCGAAGTCACCTGCGCAGTCTGCGGCGGCCACCTTGGTCATTTGTTCGACGAGCCGAGCCAGGCCACGGGCCAGGATTATTGCATCAACTCGGCAGCACTCAACTTTACGCCCCGAGACAAGTAGCGCTGCCGGTTACAAAATCGCGGCCATGGCTTGCCGGGCGGGCTTGGACCGCCAGTTAGTATCGTATAGAAGAGCGTTGCTGGGCTGCAGCTGACCCTTGCTGTCAACGTAAGCACCAGCACCGTAGCGATCTTGAAGTTCCCAAACAGTTACGCCGGTGCAATTTTGTGCGGCCAGTCCGACGCCGACTGTGTTGGCGTACTCTTCGGCCTGGGCCTCGGCACCGTTATCGCCGGTGACGTCGAGCTCGGACACACGCACTTCAAGATTCATCATGCCTACATGATCCATGAGGCTGCGCAACACAGGCCGCTTGATGTCGTCGCGCGGCAATTTGTTGACGTGGCCTTGGATGCCAATGCCGTCGATTGGCACGCCCTGCGCCTGCAAGCGCTTTACTAGGTCGACCATGACTTGGCGCCGCCCAGGGTTTGTCTCGAGACCGTAGTCATTGATATAGAGTTTGGCGTCCGGATCGGCTTCGCGCGCGGCACGAAAGGCGATGGCGATATAGGCTTCGCCGAGGGCTTTATACCAAAAGTTCTCGTTGAGCTGGGCCTGGTCGTCAAAACCGCCGATCGCTTCATTCACGACGTCCCAACTCGCGACCTTGCCTTGGTAGTGGCTGACGACGGTCTTGATGTGCTGCTCCAAAACCTGGCGTACCCGCTGCTTATCGGCCGCGGTTTTGTAGGACAGCTCGGTCATCCATTGGGGCGAGGCGTCAGCGTAAACCAAAGTGTGGCCGTGTATGTCGATGCCGTGACGGTCGGCAATGCCGACGATAGCGTCGGCTTCGTTGAAGACAAAGGCGCCTTCGATGGGCTGGACATCTTGTGGCTTCAAACCATTTTCGACGGTCCAGCTGCCAACTTCACCGCCTAAATACACTTCGGCATAAGCTGGATCGGACGCGAGCGGGGCGGCCGCTACTGCTGCACCGATACGAAAATTTCGCCGCTGTACGCGCGATTGCAAACCACCCGCCACTGGTTGAGTGACGTGCATCGTCGTCAGGTCGACCAGTGCAAGCCTGTGGCCGTTCAGCGACTGGGCCACCAGCTTACTGACCCGCGCCGGGCCTTGCTCGCTGTTCAAGCCAAACCAGACTGAACCCTCAGCAAACAGGTGGTCGGCGCCGGAAACAACAACCGAGGCGTTACCGTTCACCGAAACAATCAAGTCGTTGCCGCGCCGCTGTGCCTCGACGTGCCGGTCGGTTACCGAACCCGAAAACGGTACGTTGTACACTGCCGGTTGCTGGCTACGGCCGTCCCAGACGCGCACGCTCAGCACGTTGCCGGCTGTCATGCAATCGATGCGCGAACGTTCGTAGCGAAAATCGTCGAAGCGCAGCGGCGGTTGGCCATACAGTTGGAACGAGACGGCGGTGTTGCTGCTAATTTGGGTGCTCAGCGCAAAATCGCCCTCGGCCTGCAAGCGCGGTCCAAGGGTGTTGAGCGGTGGATTGGGGTCGATCTCGCCGTTTTTTCGTTTGTTGACGATGGCTAGTCCGGTGGGCGACAACTCCAAGCCGCCCGCTACTGCGCGTGCGCCGGCCTGGTATTGCCAATTTCCGCCAAATCGCAAGGCATCGCGCCGCGAGAACGCAGCCTCGTCCGCTATAGCTCCAATCGATACTGCCTCGTCCATTTGCTCCATGAACGTAGTATACCCGAGCCGCTGCCACACCCAGCAATGTTTGTCACGCGGCGCTAAGCGCAGGTGGCAATATCGGAAAGAAGCGATATAATAGGCACATATGATTGACAAACATGCGCGGCCGACCAAGCTGTTTTGGGTGGATTTGGAGATGACCGGACTCGACCCTCAAAAAGACGTTATCCTCGAGATCGCAGCCGAAATTACCGATTTCAACTTTAAGGTGCTAGCGAGTTACGAGGCGCGCGTGCAACAAAAGCGCGAGATCGTGGTCGGGCGTATGCAAAAAAATGCCTGGTGGAATGATTATCCCGAAAACCGCGATGATTTTGTGCGCAAATTGGCTGGCGCCAGAACTTCGCACGAGGTTGAACAAGATTTGATCACCTTGCTTGCGGCGCAGTTCGGCCAAGAACCAGTCATTCTGGCCGGTAACTCCATCCATGAAGACCGTAAATTTATTAAGCAGTGGTGGCCGGCGCTCGACCTGAAAATGCACTACCGCATGCTGGATGTTAGCTCGCTCAAAGTTTTTATGCAGGGCCACTATGGGGTGGAGTACGAGAAAAAGGAAGTGCACCGCGCTTTCGACGACATTCAGGCCAGCATCGCCGAGCTGCAATATTATCTGGAGTGGTTGAAAAAGCACGGTGATTAAAGCGGTTATATTCGACATGGACGGGACGCTGGTCGATTCCCGTGAGATGATACTTGGCGCGATGGAGGCGACATTGGCTGCCAACGGCGCGGTTATGACGCGCGAGCAGATTGTAGCTGTGACCGGCAAACCGGTGTCTGCGATGTACGCGGCGCTGGCGCCACACCTCGATAGTGCCGAACTTGAGAAAATGCATTTTGCGCACCAGGCGGCCTCGGGACTTTCAAAAGCGGAGTATGAAAACGCGCGCGAAGTGCTGGATTTTTTGCGCGCGAAAGGGCTGAAGCTCGGTGTGTTTACTGGTTTTGACCAACGGGCGCTCGACGATTTACAAGAGGTCGGCTTGTTTGATTATTTTGGAAGCATTGTGGACTGCACGCGCTATAAGGCGCACAAGCCCGATCCCGAAGGTCTACTGCTTTGCATGCAAGAACTGGGTGTGGTGCCCGATGAAACCATCTATGTTGGCGACGGTGTCGGCGATATTACCGCCGGACTGGCAGCCGGTGCGCACAAAACCGTCGGCATCGCGCATGGCTTCACGTCGCCCGAGAAGCTCGCCGCAGCCGGCGCCGATGCAGTGGTTGCGAACTTATTCGAGCTCCTACAATATATCGAGGATCATTTATAATGAAGGTGAGATGCCCATGGATCACAAAACAGTCGAAGCGTACTTGCTGAGTATGCCGAATGCCCGGCTGGAGTACCCGTTTGGCGAGGGCGTGGCCGTGTATAAAGCTGGCGAAAAAATGTTCGCCGTCATTCAAGAAGAAAGCTCGCCGCTGCGCCTAAGCCTGAAGTGCGACCCGCAGTTGGCTCGAACTTTGCGCGAGCGCTATGAAAGCGTCATGCCGGGCTATCATCTGAGTAAAAAACATTGGAACACCATGATATTGACCGGCCAGCTTGGCTGGGAAGAAGTGCAAGACCTTATTCGGCACTCGTACCAACTTGTGACGGGCGACTAGCGTTGCTTATGATCGGCGGACTAGGATTTTTGGTCCGCCGACCTAGGGCTTAGCTGCCGTTTTGCACACTTTCCTGGGTGGGAACTTGCTGCAAAAGCATGCTGGCGGCGCTGAGCTCGCCAGCTATAATTTTCTTCTCGTTAGCGCCGCTTGCATTGTTCGAAGCTTGTTCCAGCTCGGTGTTATAAGCCACGAGGTTGTTTTGCATGAGCCGCACGTAGACGCTGTCAAACGTGCTGGATTGGATGGCGGTGGTGAGCTGCGTGTCGGTGCTGCTGCTTTTTTTGAGGCTGAGGGTTTTGGTGCTGGGCTTGTAGCCTTGTTTTTTGAGGTACGCAAGCAGTTGGAGCTGTTCGGTTTGGAGGCTCAACTCAATGTTTGTAGAGAAAATGCGGGTGACGCTTTGCGTGCCGTTGGCCGCACCTTGCTGCGCGACGCGCACCAGCTCTTGCTGCGATTGGGCGACGCCGATGAGGTCCTGGGCGTTGATGCCCTGTTTGCTGAGCACGCTGCTAAGGAGTATGCCCACGATTGCCACCATGATCGCCAAACCACCACAATGAGCAGGAGCTTGGCAAGAAACGGATTGCGCACGCCCGGCACCTTCAAGCCACGGCGCTTGGGCTGCTGCGGGTTTACGATAAATTCGTAGGGACTTGGCGGTCTTTGATTGGAGTCATCAGGATACATTTCTCTCATTTAAACATAAGCTCCCGGCCGCCGTAAAGTGCCGCTCGCGTTTTACCCCATTACGGCGGCGGCTTGGCCAGTTCTTGATATATGCGTGCGGTGTAGTGCGCAATGTGCCGACCGCCTGGTGACCGGAGACGGAACAGCGTACAATGAAGCTATGGACGCAGTGGACGAGGTAAAATCCCGATTGAACATCGAAGATGTCATTGGCGAGTACGTCGAACTCAAGCGTGCCGGACGCAACTGGCGCGGCCTCAGTCCATTTGGCAACGAAAAAACGCCGAGTTTTATAGTAAGCCCGGAAAAACAGATCTGGCATGATTTTAGTAGCGGCAAGGGCGGCAACGTGTTCAGCTTTGTGATGGAAATGGAGGGGCTCGACTTTAAGGGCGCGTTGGAGTTGCTGGCACGCAAGGCCGGTGTCGAGCTGGAGCAATATCGCTCCAAGAGTTCCAGCGCGCGCGGCAAAGAAAAGGAACGCTTGTATGCGGCGCTCGATCTGGCTGCCAAGTTTTATCAAGTCCAGCTCAGCAAAAACCAAACGGTCCTTGCATACATTTTTAAAAAGCGGCGGTTTACAAAGGAGACGGCGCTGGAATGGCGGCTGGGATACGCACCGAACACTGGCGCGGCGCTCCTCGATTTTTTGAAAAGCAAAGGCTTTGCGGAGCGCGAAGTTACAGCGGCCGGCCTGACTGCCCGTGCCTACCGGGGTGGCTTGCAGGACATGTTCCGTGCCAGGCTTATGATCCCGCTGCAAGACGCAACCGGGCGGGTGATCGGCTTCACTGCGCGCCTGCTTGTCGACGATCCGAACGCGCCAAAATATATCAACACGCCGCAAACAGCGTTGTACGACAAGTCGCGGCATGTCTACGGCTTGCACCTTGCCAAAGAGGCGATCCGAAAAAACAAATTTGTCGTGTTGGTAGAAGGCAATCTTGACGTTATTACCAGTCGCCAAGCCAGCGTCCGGCAGGTGGTCGCTACGGCCGGCACGGCCATGACCGAGCAGCATCTAAAGGCTCTAAGTCGCTTCACTGGCGATATTCGCCTAAGTTTTGACGCCGACAAAGCTGGCATGAATGCCACTGAGCGCGCGATTCCCATTGCCAGCAAGGTTGGTGTCAGCCTGAGCATCCTCACCATTCCGAGCGGCAAAGACCCGGACGAACTCATCAAAAACGGCGGCGCTGAAACGTGGAAAAAAGTTGTGCAACAGCCCCAATATGCGCTAGACTGGCTGATCGAACGCTACAAAAAAGTGCTCGACATTTCGACGGCGCCCGGCAAGCGTGAGTTTAGTGACATTATTTTGGCTGTGGTGCGCGGCCTGCAAGATCCCGTAGAGCGCGAACACTACATCGGAAAAGTTGCGGAAATTTTGAGCGTCAGCCGCGAGGCGCTGCTCACCAAACTCAAGCAAACTGAACAAATGAAAACTGTGCGCCTGAAAACTCCAGCTGTCCAGCCGCAAGCCGTCGAAAAGCACCTTGCTGCCATTCGGCAAACCGGCGAGCGGCTGCTGGCGCTGGCGCTCATGCAGCCCAAATTGCGCGTACTCCTCGAGCCAATCACCGAAGATATGCTCGTCGATGACAACGCCAAGCAGCTGCTAGTTTTTTTGCGAAAGTATCCTGACTTCAGCGGTATGGCTGGTGCGGAAGCACTTGGCCGTAGCACACTCGGAACCGCCGACGTGCTACATTCGAGCATGGAAGGCGACTTGCAGCTGCCGCGAACAAGTGATTCCGCGGAGCAGACAGAGTTGTTGCGACCCCTGGCGGATTATGTTAAAATTTTAAACCTAGAGTATGAAGAACTCTACCAAGGCCTCGAGCTTACCGAACTTCGTTACGAAGCGGCTCGAAAGCAGGCCCAGCTGGTAGATCAATACGTCAAAATGCAAAAACCGTTTCTGGACGCCGCGCTTATCGACAGTCTTGACAAATCCGACGACAACCCCGAGAAGCAAGCGCTCCGCCAAAAAATCGAATATCTCAACAATCTGCGTAACACCTATAAACGAGGATAAGTATGCCAAAAGAAAAGAAGCAAACCAAAACCCCGGCCGATAGCGAAGCAGCGAAGGCTGACCTCGCGCAAGCGGCGCTCCAGCTGCTCGACACTGCTAAAAAAGCCGGCCAGATTGATCAGCGTGACATCTTCGCCGTCATTCCCGACACTTCCGAAAACGCCGAAGCGCTCGAAGCTCTGTACGCGGCGCTGGCCGAAGCCAGTGTGACGCTTGTCGCTGAACCAAACACTGAAGAATTCAGCGACGCCGACGAGTGGCTCGCCGAAGATGGCGAAGAAGAGGTCGTCGTCGAAGACCAGAGCTATTTGGACGACATTGCCGATGACTCGGTGCGCTTGTACTTGCGCGAAATCGGCAAGATTCCGCTGCTCACCGCCGAGGAAGAGTTGGCGCTGGCCCGCCGCATTAAGCTCGGTAGTCTTCTCGAGGCAGAGCTGCAACGCGCTGCGGCAGAGAGCGCCCCCGGCAGTATAACGAGGAAGGACGACGACAATGCATGATGAAAAAGACGTCGCAGGTATAGACGAATTAATCCGCGACAATAGTGACTTGGCAGAGTTAGCGAAGTCACTATCTAAAAAGCTGAGCAATAAACAATTAGAAATCCTTGTTCAAGCGAGCAAGATCGCCAAAGACAAAATGGCCGAAGCCAATATGCGCCTTGTTGTGTCGATCGCCAAACGCTACGTCGGCCGCGGGCTGGACTTGCTCGACCTGATTCAGGAAGGCAACACCGGCTTGCTGCGCGCCGTCGAAAAATTCGATCCGGACAAAGGCTTTAAATTCAGTACGTATGCAACTTGGTGGATTCGCCAGGCCATCACGCGCGCCATCGCCGACCAAGCGCGCACCATCCGCATCCCGGTGCACATGGTCGAAACCATCAACAAATTGCTGCGCACGCAGCGCCGCCTGACGCAAGAGCTCAACCGCGAGCCGACCAACGAGGAAATCGCCGCGGCCATGGAAATCGAGGTTGACAAAGTCGAGCACATCATGAAGATTAAGCAGGACATTTCCTCGCTCGATGCGAGCATCCGTGACGACGAGGAAGAATCGGTGTTGGCTGACTTTATCGAAGACGAAGATACGATTTCGCCCGAAGATTCCGCGACCATGCAGCTGCTCAAAGAGCAGGTCAAAGGTATGCTTGGCGCGCTGACTGAGCGTGAGCAAAAAATCCTCAAACTGCGGTTCGGCCTGGAAGACGGCAAGCAGCACACGCTCGAAGAAGTTGGCCAGGAATTTAGCGTGACCCGCGAGCGCATCCGCCAAATCGAGGCCAAAGCGCTTGCCAAACTCCGCAAGCACAAAGACGCCAAAAAACTGCATGACTATATAAAGTAAGCAGCACGTACGGCAAGCGAGCCGCACTCCCGCTGCCTTAATCTGGAAAAACTAGCTCATCTTTTGTACAATATCTCAAGCATGAAAATTATCGGGCTTTCTGGAACAAACGGTGCAGGCAAGGATTTGGTCGCAGCGATACTTGCCGAACGCTATGGCTATTTGTTTGTAGGTGCCACCGAAATGTTTTTGGACGAGCTACGGAAACGCAGCTGGCCAACCGACCGCGAGCACAAAGCACGGCTCAGCGCGGAATGGCGGCGCGAGTTCGGCATGGGCGTCATTGTCGATAAAGCCGTAGAGGAGCTAAAAAAAACGAACGGCCGTTACAAAGGTCTGGTAGTGAGCAGTTTGCGTCATCCAGGCGAAGCCGAACGCGTCCACGAGCTGGGCGGAAGCGTCTGGTGGATTGACGCTGACCCCAAAGTTCGATACTGGCGCGTCCAAAATGCCCATCGTGGCCGCGAGCTCGAAGACAATAAGACGTTCGAAGCGTTTTTAGCCGAAGAACAACGCGAGATGGTCCCTAGTGGCGACGGCGCTACCTTGAATATGGCTGCCGTAAAGGCTATCGCCGACAATACGGTCCAAAATAATACCAACGACCTTGCCAATTTACAGGACAGCGTTCAAGCCCTGCTTGAGGCATAATGTGCAAGCAGCTCACTCCAAACTTACGCATCTAAAGCGACAGCTGGCGATCGACCTCCTGGCTTATGCCAAGCAACTGCGCGCTACGACCGAGCAGCAATATGGCGCGGCGATAGCCGCCGAAATCGAGCAATTCCTGCAAGTGTTGCTGGCGCAAGAGCCGACGCCGGGCGTGCTGGTGCTGCTCGGCTACGAAATGGAAGACGGCCGCAACCGCGATATGATCGTCCGGGCTGCGAGGGCAGTCGCCATGTTTCACGCTGTTGTTTCGATGCAGCAAGCCCCGGATGCCTATGCGCAGAATGCCGCCCGCGCCGGCGAGCACGCCGCGCAAATCATCCTGGCCAATCTGGAAGTTGACGCCGAGAGCAACCGGCGTGCCGTGAGCATCATGAACCGCACTTTGCTACTGGCCGCCCATGCCCAAACGTTGCGCAAAATTGATCCAGCCGACCCGCAAGCACTTGCATGGCGGGCACTTGAGCTGGCGGTGAACCCGCTGCACATTGGCATGGTGCTGGCCGGCGCCGATTGCCACGCCACCGACGCCATCACGCCGTTCGCGACCGAGCTTGGCAAAGCCTGGCTCGCCACCGACGGCCAAGCGGCAATACATCTGCATGCTGCCACCAAGGCTCTGAGAAGCGAAGCCTCCCGCTGGCCGCACCTTTGTGTGGGCGTCCTCGAACAACTAGTTGCAGATTAGGTCGACTATCCTGACAAGGAATACGCTCGCTCAAAATCCAAGTAATAGTTATGTATCAGGCTGGCTTTAAGGTGTGCTGGCTGAAGCAGCCGTAGGCGTATTTTTACTATCATTGCTTGACAACTTCTACTTGGTTGGCTAATATTTGAGCTTGCTGGACAATTAACTTTTTAAAGAGGGGGTACAAATGGGTGAATTATTGAATCAAACTGGAACTTTCAATGAAGCGCTAGTCGGGCCAGAAACATCGTTCGTTAGTGCGGCAGGGGTTATGCTCGGCGCGGCCACCTGGTTTGCTGAACGCTTCGGGTCGGGCGGTGAACCCATAACTGCCGCGGCCATACAAGAGGTGTCTGCCGGGCCACTCACAGAGCACATTCCGGCGAGTTGTGCGTGGGATAGTACTCAAGGTGCTGAGGGTGGGCTTAGGACTTACAGGTGGTGGGGCGAAGACAAGGAAAATAAATAATTTCTGATAATTTCAATGCGGAAATATTAGCCGGGACCATAGGAGAGGCGGTTGCAACCGCAGGAGGAGTGTTGGCTCCTCCGGACCGGCATTATCATTTCCCGGAAGCCTTGCAACCTGCTTTTCTTGAGACCTTTCCCTTGCCCATAGGGCACAATCGGCCTCCCGATCAGCAAATTGTCTTTCCGACCGAGGACGGCTTTGAGCGTCACTACTCTGGTATAGATGCTGCGGCAGCGTATGCCAATAATCAACGCGGTCTCATTTTTGAAGATACTGCCCGTCGCGACAGGGGTTGGCAATGGAGAACGATCCAGTACCTTATGCCACTCTTCCGGCACGAAGTGGTGTTTTCGTTTTTCGAGTCTACTGAAGGTGATGCAGGGCTTGGGCCGCACACAGACGATTGGCACAACGTGGCAGTCCAATTCTACGGCGAAAAAGCATGGTGGGTAGGAGCGGATGCCTACAAGCAAGATATCGAACCGACACTTGTCCTTAAGCCTGGAGATGTTCTAGTACTTCCACGTCGCTATCCGCATAACGTTTTGTCACTTTATGGCCGCTCTGTGCATTTGGCAATTGAGACACGGCTCGATAGACCAGTTCCGCTCGCTAAGTGACAACACTCCAGACAGCTAATTAGATTTGGGCTTTGGCAGTTTGGCCGTGAACCTGGCGATGCAGCTCGATAACGGCCGCTCGCGAGTGTTTGCGGCCGTTTCGAAGCATCAAGCGGATGCACAGAAAGATTGCGGCTGCGGCTGCGGCCAGCAGCCAGTCAGTGATACCGAGCGGCCCGGCGGCAAAGTACGGCCGCACTAGCGGATCGTACACGATGTTTAGGATGCAAAAGAACGAAAAGCCGAAGGCGATGAGCAGCTTTTTGTTGCTCCACAAATGGCGGGTGAAGAAGTTCTCGCGGTCATCGGTGCGGACGATCATAATGTTGGCGAATTGACACAGCACAATGGTGAGATAGGTGAGGATGGTCGCGCTGGCGTACAGGCTGTTGTGCGTGCTCAAGTACATGGGGCTGAGGTGCCGCCGCGTAAAGAAGAACAGAAAGTTGCAATAAGCCAACCCGGCCGACAATAAGCCGTAGCCGATAAACTCACGCACAGCTTGTACGTTTATAATGTGGTTTCGTAAGTCGCGCGGCGGTTCCTGCATGAGTTCGCGTTGTGCCGGATCCCAGCCCAAGGCCGTTACCGGAAAAATTTGGGCAATAACGTCAATGGCCAGAATTTGGATGGCGGTGATGGCGATAGGTACGTGGAACGCCGCCTGCCCAATAAGCCCGGTGAGCACCGCCATGAGTTCTCCTGCGTTCGCGTTCATGGCACAGAGCGCAGCGTTTTTGATGTTGTGGAAGGTGAGCCGGCCTTGCTCGATGGCGCTCACGAGTGTGCCAAAGCTGTCGTCAAGCAAGATGATTTCCGAGGCTTCTTTGGCGACATCGGTACCGGTTTTGCCCATGGCCACGCCTACGTCGGCCCGTTTGAGCGCTGGCGCGTCGTTAATGCCGTCGCCAGTTACGGCCACGACTTTGCCTCGTTTCTTTACTAACTCTACGATACGCAATTTATCTTCGGGCGCCACCCGCGAAAAGACTGTGCCGCCTTGTTTGACCAGTTTGAGGATGCGGGCGTCCGACATTTGTCCCAGCTCTTCGCCAAGCACCACGTTAATTGTGCCGTCATCACTCCGCAGGCCGGCTTTGCGGGCAATTGCTTGGGCGGTCGTTGGATAATCGCCAGTGACGATCGAGACGCGGATGTGCGCGTCCTGCGCCACTGCCATAGCGGCCGGAACTTGCTCGCGCAGCGGGTCGACCATCGACACGATGCCCATAAACGTCATGCCCTTTTCGATCTCGTCAAACTTCATCTTTTTTGGCTGCGAGCCTTTGGGCAAAATGCGGTAGGCAAAGGCCAGATTGCGCATGGCTTCGCCCGCCCGTTCCTCGTTATATTTGAGTAGTGTGTGGCGGTCTTTGGCGGTGAGTTTGTGGGTTTTGCCGTGATCCCACAGGCTGTCGCTGCGCTCCAGCACGCTTTCCGGCGCCCCCTTCATGAATACCCACGTCTCGCCCTCGTACTTGCGCACCGAGCTCATGCGTTTGCGTGCGGAGTCGAACTGGAACTCTTTCATTTCCGGATATTTTTTGTCGAGTGCGCCCGGGTCAACGCCGGCTTTGCGAGCGAGCGTAATCAACGCGCCTTCGGTTGGATCGCCCACGCAGTACCAAGTGGCGTGCTCGCGGTCGGGCGGGTTGACCTTGGCGTTGCTGGCCATGGCGCCGGTGGTGAAAAAGAGTTCAAGCGCTGTGTGCTGCTCAGCACTGAGCGGCTTCTGATCTTTGTCTTGCACCTGGCCGTTCGTTTCGTAGCCCGTGCCCGAAACGGTGTAGAGTGTCCGGCCGACCAGCATGCGCTCGACCGTCATTTCGTTTTTAGTGAGCGTGCCGGTTTTGTCAGTCAGAATGAGATTAGTGGTGCCAAGCGTCTCAACTGCCGACAGTTTTTTTACGAGCGCCCGCGCTTTTGCGAGCCGGCCGGCCGACTGCGCCAGCGTGATGTTCACTTCGGCGACCAAGCCGTTCGGAATCATCGCCGCGCTAATGCCGATCGCAAACAGCAACGCTTGTTTCAGGCCAAAATGCGATCTCAGCGCAATAACGAGCAAGCCGACGGCCAAAACCAGTGTGCCTTGCGCCAGGCGCGTAGCCAAGTGGTTCATTTCGCGCTGCAGCGGTGAGGTGTCGGATTTAGTCGCCTGGCTGAGGTTGGCAATGCGGCCCAGCTCGCTCTCCATGCCGACGCCGACAACCACACCGTAGCCGTGTCCGGTGGCGACCGTCGTGCCCATAAAAACCAGGTTGTGGCGGTTGCCCAGCGGGACGTCGCCGCTCATGGCGTGGACGAATTTGCGGCTCGGGTTGCTTTCACCGGTCAGCGCAAAATCGTTGGTGGCCAGTTCTTCTTCTTGGATGATGCGCAGATCGGCTGGCACCGAATCGCCCTCTTCAAAGTACGCCACGTCGCCTAGCACGAGTTCGGTCGAGTTAATTTCTTCGAGCTTGCCGTCGCGCAGCGCCTTGGCTTTGGGCACAACAAGCCTTTCCAGGCTGGCCATCAAGCTCTCGGCTTTGTACTCTTGGGCGAAGCCAACGCTAGCGTTCACCATGGCGATGAATACTAAAATGGTCGCGGTTTTGAGGTCGCGCAAATATGTCGAAAAGGCGGCGCTGATCAGCAAAATGACCACCAGCAAGTTGCGGAACTGGCGGACGAAAATCAGCAGCGCGGGCTCACGCCGGGCGTGCTTTAGCTGATTTGTGCCGTCTTGGCTGAGCCGCGCAGCGGCTTCTTTGCTCGAGAGTCCCTCGGCTCGCGTCTTGAGTTCGGCAAAAACGGCTGCCGGATCCTGCCGATAGAACGGTAATTTGTGTTCATTCATTATCATTATTATACCCGTTCCGGTTTTGTTCTGCGCATGTTGCTGGAACTAAAATTGGGGGCTGTCACGACAGCGCGAAATACGCAAAAAGCTAGGATTTTTTGACAGATTCTATATAATAATATTGACATTATGTATACGTCCTCGCCAATAAGTAATTCGGGTCGGCTGTCGAAGTCCGCAGTAGCCGAACTGCAAGTCCGGCATGCTTTGGTGAGAGCATACACCGATCAAGTCGGCGAAGAAGTGCCGCGCGACCGCAAAAAAGTTGTCGAATTGTTTGATATTCAGCGGACAGGAGTATGTACGCTTTATGATTTTCCAGGCTGGCGCGCTAAGCTTTCGCCAGCCTATAGGAACTATTCCGTGGGTGGCAGCCGGGGTCCGCTGATAGCTGGCTGCGAACGCTTGAGCAGCCGGCTCGAAGCGATTTTTACTGACGGTGACATTGTGCCGGCTCTCAGTCAGGTCGCCAAGTCGCAGTCAGTGGAACTAAGGATGGCTGTGGAGGCACTGAAAAACGTGTGGCGCTCATACGCGGTGGTTGAGCCTCAGCTTGACGAGCTTCTAGCTGCTCACCAAGTCGAGATGGCCATACGTGAAGGTCTCACTGCTGAACTCCCTCGACCCCAGCCGGCAACTCCTCTGCACGTTTTTGAAACGCTGGGGAGTATCTGCGGCATCGACGCGCTAGAGATGTCCATGCCGGCAGAGTAGCGGTAATGATGGCTAGGCTTGATTGCCGCGGACAGGTGAGTAGCCGCTGCGTTCAAC
>WNGR01013808.1_pt1 | contig 14007 bp, 11 predicted proteins | sample 5407581 | NCBI WGS metagenome assembly WNGR01 (sample SAMN13153383, study PRJNA577476) | soil metagenome | isolation source: 80 cm soil or saprolite under Garry oak tree replicate 2 | place: USA:California | collected 2016-06-15 | reverse complement strand
TATGAGCGCAAGGGCGCAAATTGGATAACAATTCGCCAATGCTGGTACTGGGCATCGAAACCACCTGCGACGAGACCGCGGCGGCCGTGATCGAGCGCGCGCCTGACGGACGCGGCAAGATCCTGTCCAATATCGTGCGATCGCAGGTCGAGGAGCATGCCCGTTTCGGCGGTGTCGTGCCGGAAATCGCCGCGCGCGCCCATGTCGACGTGCTCGACGGCATCATCGACCGCGCCATGCACGAGGCCGGCATCGACTATGCCCAGCTCAACGGCGTTGCGGCAGCCGCGGGCCCGGGCCTGATCGGCGGCGTCATCGTCGGGCTCACCACCGCGAAGGCGATCGCGATGGTGCATGACACGCCACTGGTCGCGGTGAACCATCTCGAAGCCCATGCGCTGACGCCGCGCCTGACCGACGCAATCGAATTTCCCTATTGCCTGTTCCTCGCCTCCGGCGGCCATACCCAGATCGTCGCGGTCACCGGCGTCGGTCAATATGTGCGGCTCGGCACCACCGTCGACGATGCCATCGGCGAGGCCTTCGACAAGGTCGCGAAGATGCTCGGGCTGCCCTATCCCGGCGGCCCGCAGGTCGAGCGCGCGGCGGCAAGCGGCGATGCCACGCGTTTTGCGTTTCCAAGACCTATGCAAGGACGCCCCGATGCCAACTTCTCCCTGTCGGGATTGAAGACGGCGGTCCGTAATGAAGCGAGCCGGATCACGGAGATCACGCCGCAGGACATCAACGATCTCTGCGCAAGCTTCCAGGCCGCCGTGCTGGACTCGACGGCGGATCGCTTGAACGTGGGGCTCAAGCGCTTCCGCGAGCAGTTCGGCGCGCCGCGTGCGCTGGTGGCAGCCGGCGGCGTCGCCGCCAATCAGGCAATCCGCGGCGCCCTTTACGACGTTGCCACGAAAGCGCAGACGCAACTGATCATGCCGCCGCCGTCGCTCTGCACCGACAACGGCGCAATGATCGCCTGGGCCGGCGCCGAACGCCTCGCGCTCGGGATGACGGATACGATGGAAGCCCAACCCCGCGCGCGCTGGCTGCTGGATGCCAACGCCACGGCGCCGCCGGGTTACGGCAACACGCGGGCGGGATTTTGAATGCACAGTCGCCGCCACGAGCTCAGCTTCACCTCGCCCCGCTTGCGGGGAGAGGTCGGATTGCATCGCAGATGCAATCCGGGTGAGGGGGGCTCTCCGCGAGTCCATCTCTCACCGTCCTTGTGGATAGAGGCCCCTCACCCCGACCCTCTCCCCGCAAGAGCGGGGAGAGGGAGTGGAGGGAGCGTGCGATGACGGCGTTCCAATCCATCGCAGTGATCGGGGCAGGGGCCTGGGGCACGGCGCTGGCGACGGTGGCGGCGCGCGCGGGACGCGCCGTGACACTCTGCGCGCGAAACGCCGAGCACGCGGCACGGATCGCTTCGACCCGCGAAAACCCGCGGCTGCCCGGCGTGCCGCTTGCGCCGGAGATCGCCGTGACGAGCGAGCTGGCGCTCGCCGCGCGCGCGGACATGCTGCTGATCGCAACGCCGGCGCAGCATCTGCGCGGCGCGGTCAACATGCTGGCGACACACGTCACAAGGCCGACGCCGATCGTCGCCTGCGCCAAGGGCATCGAGCACGGCACCCACAAATTCATGACCGACGTGATTGCGGAGGCCGCACCCCACGCACAGCCGGCAATCCTGTCGGGTCCGAGCTTTGCAGACGACGTCGCACGCGGCTTGCCGACGGCGGTGACGCTGGCGGCGAAGGATGATGCGCTCGCGAGCGCACTCGTGCAGGCCCTGGGTTCGCCGACGTTCCGGCCCTATCACTCCACCGATATCCGCGGCGTCGAGATCGGCGGTGCGGCCAAGAATGTCCTGGCGATCGCGGTCGGCATCGCGGTCGGACGCAAGCTCGGCGCCTCCGCCCAGGCGGCGCTCACCACCCGCGGCTTTGCCGAGCTGACACGCCTGGGCCGCGCGCTCGGCGCGCGCAGTGAGACACTGACGGGCCTGTCCGGCCTTGGCGATCTGATCCTGACCTGCTCGAGCCCACAGTCGCGCAATTTTGCGCTCGGTCTTGCGCTCGGCCGCGGCGAGCAGCCGCCCGCCGGCAAGCTTGCCGAAGGCGAGTCCACTGCACCGGTGCTGATCGAGCTCGCGGCTTCGCAGAACATCGAGATGCCGGTGTCGGAAGCGGTCGCGGCGATCCTGAGCGGCAAGAGCACGATCGACGCCGCGATCGAAGGGCTCCTGACGCGGCCGTTCAAGGCCGAGGAATGACGGCGGCCTCCGCGTCGCAGGTAGCACTTCACGGCCTGTGCACGCTGGTCTAGCGTAGCGGCGATCCGCAGGATCCCGGTCTGATAATAACGAAACGGATCCAGGGGAAAACGCATGCGCAAACCGCATCATGCGATCGTTTCGATCGCGATCGTCACACTCGCCGCCGTCAATTTACCCACCGCCGCCCGCGCCCAGGCCGCAATATCCCAGCCCGCGATATCCTATGACGAACTCGCCAAAAACGAGGCGGCGGCCAATGCCGAAAGCGGCAAGCGGGTCGCACCCGTCAAATCGATGGTCAGTCCCGCCAATGACGTCAGCTCCGACATGCAGGCCATGATCGGCGCGCCCTATCCGCCGCATTTCAATGCGGACCCGAAGACCCCCACGGAATGGAAAGAGCTGATCGATCGCCGCGCCAAGCTGTCGATCGCAGGCATTCCGGCGATGAAGGAGAAGCTCGGCGTCAAGGTCGAAGAGACCAGGATCGCGGGCGTGCATTGCTTCATCGTCACGCCGAGCAAGATTCCGCCCGAGAACCGGCGACGCCTTCTGGTCCACGTCCATGGCGGCGGCTATGTGTTCGGGCCCGGCGAAGCCGCGTTGCCGGAAGCGATCATGATGGCGGGTTTTGGCGGCTTCAAGGTGATCTCGGTCGACTACCGTATGCCGCCCGACTTCCCCTATCCCGCCGCAATGGACGATGCGATGGCGGTCTGGAGGGAAGTCACCAAGACGCACGATTCACGCCGGATGGCGATCTTCGGCACGTCGACAGGCGGAGCGATGACGCTTGCGATGGTGCTACGGGCCAAGGACGAGAAGCTACAGAGGCCCGCCGCTATCGCACCGGGCACACCGTGGTCCGATATCGACAAGGTGGGCGACAGCTACGCCAGCAATGAGTGGGCCGACAACGTGCTGGTAACCTGGGACGGCTGGCTCGGCCGCGCCGCAAAACTCTACGCCAACGGAACGGACCTCAAAAATCCCTACATCTCGCCGATCTACGGCGACTTCAAAGGCTTCCCGCCGACCATCCTGACATCGGGCACGCGCGATTTGTTCCTCAGCAATACGGTTCGCACGCATCGTAAATTGCGTCGCGCCGGCGTCATTGCCGATCTTAACGTCTATGAAGGTCAGTCTCATGCGCAGTACCAGTTCAACGTCAATGCGCCAGAGACCAAGGAAGCGTTCACCGATATCGCGAAATTCTTCGATCGATATCTGAAGGAATGAGTGCCGCGATTGATATCGGATGCCCACGCTTGTCGCGGGCATCCGCGTGCCCTAGACATCCCGGCACGCGAGATGGCTTATCCAAGAATGGAGTGAGTTGCGATGAACTACTGGCTGGTGAAATCCGAACCATCGGTGTGGTCCTGGGACCAGCAGGTGGCGAAAGGCGCCAAGGGCGAGGCCTGGACCGGCGTACGCAATTTCACCGCGCGCCTGAATCTCGTGAACATGAAGAAGGGCGACAAGGCGTTCTTCTATCATTCCAACGAGGGCAAGGAGATCGTCGGCATCGCGGAAGTTATCAAGGAGGCCTATCCCGATCCGACCGACAAGACCGAAAAATTCGTCTGCGTCGACATCAAGGCCGACAAGCCCTTGAAGACGCCGGTGACGATGGCCGCGGTCAAGGCCGAGAAGAAGCTCGAAGGTATGGCGCTGGTGAAATATTCGCGCCTGTCGGTGCAGCCGGTGACGGCGGAGGAGTGGAAGCTCGTCTGCAAGATGGGCGGGGTGTAGTTGTTGCCGTAGCCCGGATTTCGCTTCGCTCCATCGGGGCTACGATATCCGAACTTGCGACTCCGGCAGTGCGAAGACCTCGCATGGCGAGGCAATGCCGCGCAGCGAATGCAATCCGAGCGCGATCAGGGGAATATCAGTCTCGGCGGCGAGCGCGCCCGACACCAGCACAGTCCTGCCGAGCGGCTTGCACAATCCCTCGAGCCGGCTGGCGAGATTGACGGCGGGGCCGATCGCCGTGAAATCCAGCCGATTGGCAGCGCCGATATTGCCCCACAGCATCTCGCCGAGATGAAGGGCGGCACCGAACGCGAGCGGCGGCACCCCTTGAGCGCGGCGCTCCCCGTTGAGATGCGCCATCCCGGCTTCGACCGCGCTTGCCGCACGCAAAGCGGCATCGCACGCGCGGCGCGGTGACGCCTCGACCACCGGAAAGATCGCCAGCACGCCGTCGCCAATGAATTTCAGCACCTCGCCGCCGAAGGCGTGAACGGCACCGGCGATGCGATCGAACCAGGCGTCGAGTGCAGCGATGACATCGGCGGGCGGATGGGTTTCGGACAAGGTCGTGAAGTTGCGCAGGTCGGCGTAAAGCAGCGCGGCCTGGATGGTCTCGCCGAGGTCGCGCCGCAGAGGTGCTGCCAGCACCCGCGCCGCGCTGCGCTTGCCGAGATAGGCATCGAGCGTCGCGCGCAAGGTGGCACGCGCAGCGAGCACGGCGAGTGGCGTCGCGGCAAAGCGCGCGGCCTGGCGCAATTGCTCGATCTCGTCTGCGGTGAACGGACGCGGCCCGATCCAGCCGAGCAACGGCCCGCCTTGCCGTCCGACGATGTCTTCGTGCACCTCGCCGCGCGCGATGTCGCGCAGCCAGCGGCGGCCGGCATCGTTGGGCGGGTCGGGCGCGAGGCCGCCCGGTGCAAAGCCGAGCGCTTCGATCACCGCGCCGCTCTCCGCACGCCACAGCCAGGTTCGCTTCGCAATCAGCGGATGCGGCACCTCCAGCGTCAGGGCGCCGGCCGCAAGCGGCACACCGTCAGCGACCAGATGCGCGCCGAGTTCCGCAAGCAGGCGATCGGCCCCGGAACTATCTGAGGCGGCATCGACGAGCCAGGCGAGGGTCGGGGGGAGGTTCATGACCCGATGATGGCGAAGACAGGCCGTCTTTGTCACGGGCAATCCTTGACGGGCCGCTGGGGCGCCGCCATGTGCCAGTGTCAGCCCAGGGATGATCGCCGATGACCGAGCCGTTCGTAGTGCGACGCGAGACCCAGATTGCGGCTTCGCGTGCCACTGTCTTCGCCTATTTGACCGACCCCGAGAAGATCCTGAGCTGGATGGGCTCGGACGCCACCACGGAGCCGCATCCCGGCGGTCTCTACCTGATGAGGGGTATCGGCCCGCGCGGCGGCGTCGCCCGCGGCGCCTTCCGCGAGGTCGTGCCGGTGCATCGCCTCGCCTACACGTTCGGCTGGGAGGGCGGTCAGGAAGTGCCGCCGGGCTCGAGCCTGATCGAGATCGACCTGATCGAGCGCGACGGCGGCACGCTGCTGCGCATGACGCATAGCGGGCTGCCGACCGAGGAACAGGCGGCCGCGCACGCGAAAGGGTGGGGTCGCAACCACCTGCTGCAAGAGCTGCTCGCGCCTTGCCTGCGAACGCTGGCCCTTCATGGTCGCGGCGAAGCGTTCGAGGATGCCGTCCTCGAAGGCGGTGACGATGGTGTCGTGGACGTAGCTCTTGCGGCAGATTGCCGGCGTGTTGGAGAGCTGGTCGGCCGCGGCGCGGATCGCGTCGAGCACCTGCTTCTTGCGGCCGCGCTGGCTGGTCGCAGGCGTAATCCGCGACAGCGATTCCACGACGACGGCGGAGGCCATCAGCGTGCGGAAATCCTTCAGTGAAATCTTGATGCCGGCGATCTCGCGCAAAAACGCATTAACTTGCGTGGTGTTGACCGCGCGCACGATGCCGTAGGCATCGCGATACTGGAACATGCGCTTGCCGGGGACGCCGCGCAGAATGCCGATGGCGCGCACCAGCTTGGCCGCGTCGCACTCTTTCCGTACCGCCTTGCCGCCCTTGGCCTTGAAGGTCAGCACGAAGGAATCGTCTTCGAGCGTGACGTTCGCCTTCAGCATCGTGGTGGCGCCGCGGGTGCCGTTCAGACGGGCATAGGATTCATTGCCGGGGCGGATCGCGGTGCGCGCGATCAGCTCGATCACCGCCGAGAGCGCGAACTCGCGGGTCGGCTCGTCGCCCGACAGGAACGCCGAGACCTTGCGCCGGATTTTTGGCAGCGCGCCGACGAGCTTTTCCAGGCGATGTGCCTTGCGGTGCTCGCGAACCTTTTCCCAGTCGGCGTGATAGCGATATTGCAGCCGGCCCGCGGCATCGCGTCCCACCGCCTGGAGATGCGTGCTCGGATCGGCCGAGTAGCGCACATGGCGATAGGCCGGCGGCACGGCCATGGCGTGCAGCCGGCGGATGGTGCGGGCGTCGCGGATATGCGCGCCGTTGGGGCGGACGAAGGAATAGCCCTTGCCGCGCTTGATGCGGCGGATGGTCAGCTCGTTCTGGTCGCCGAGCCGCAGGCCCAGCTCCTTGGCGATCGCCTCAACCGAGGTCGCAGGCGCTGTGTCGAAGGTCTTTTTCGGGCTGAGACGGCCCGAAGCGGCCGGTTTCGGCCATTGTCCGAGGGCTTTGGCCAGCGCAATAGCGGCAGGATCGGCTGAAGCGGGCCGTATCGTCCCGAGATTCTGCTGATCCATCATAGTCTTACGCCTTAGCCCTGCCTGTTGTCGCTCAATGCCGCTGTTCTGATTTTTGTTCCAAGGGGTCTCTGTGGACCCGGGTTGGCCATTTAGGGTGTTCCGAACGGCATTGCGAGTCCCGAATCAGTGAGGAGCGGTTTCTAAATACCTCCCGCCGATGCATGGGGGCCCTGCGCGGCCAGTTCTGGAGATTTGGGTAAAGAGCCGAAAGCCGCCTCTCGGCCTGTTTCAGATTTGCGACAGCCGGTCCGCGCACCTTGATCCTCCGCATGGCCGGCCGATCACCGAAGGTCCAGCTTGTGCTCCTTGTCGGGCCCGGTTAGGCGGACGCATAATCGGTCCAACGATCAAGTCGGCTTGCCGGTCGCTTGCGTTCGGCTTGGCGTATGTGGAGGGAAAACATGTCCGAGAAGATCTACGACGTCCCGGCGGAGTGGGCGAAGCGGGCCTGGGTCGACCAGGCCAAATACAAGGAAATGTACGCCCGCTCGATCTCGGACCCGAACGGCTTCTGGGCCGAACAGGCCAAGCGCGTCGACTGGATGAAGGCGCCGACCAAAATCGAGAACGTCTCATTCGCGCCCGGCAACATCTCGATCAAATGGTTCGAGGACGGCATTCTCAACGTCGCCCATAATTGCATCGACCGGCATCTTCACAAGCGCGCTCACCAGACCGCGATCATCTGGGAGGGCGACGATCCCTCGCAGTCAAAACACATCACCTACAAGGAGCTGCACGACGAGGTCTGCCGGATGGCCAACATCCTGCGCACCCGCAACGTCAAGAAGGGCGACCGCGTCACCATCTACCTGCCGATGATTCCGGAGGCGGCCTACGCGATGCTGGCCTGCGCGCGGATCGGCGCGATCCACTCCGTGGTGTTCGCCGGCTTCTCGCCGGACAGCCTCGCGCAGCGCATCAACGACTGCCAATCCAAGGTCATCATCACCGCGGACGAAGGCCTGCGCGGCGGCAAGAAGGTGCCGCTGAAGGCCAATGTCGACGCCGCGCTCGCCAAGGTCGACGGCGTCGACTGGGTCGTCGTGGTCAAGCGCACCGGCGGCAAGGTCGACATGAACCCGACCCGCGACCTCTGGTATCACGACGCCGCCGCGATGGTGACGACGGAGTGCCCGGCCGAGCACATGCACGCCGAGGATCCGCTGTTCATCCTCTATACGTCGGGATCGACCGGCCAGCCCAAGGGTGTGCTGCACACGTCAGCCGGCTATCTCGTGTTCGCCGCGATGACGCATCAATACGTCTTCGACTATCACGACGGCGACATCTACTGGTGCACCGCCGACGTCGGCTGGGTCACCGGGCACAGCTACATTCTCTACGGACCGCTCGCGAACGGCGCGACCACGCTGATGTTCGAGGGCGTGCCTAATTATCCGGACAATTCGCGGTTCTGGAACGTCATCGACAAGCACAAGGTCAACATCTTCTACACCGCGCCGACCGCGATCCGCGCACTGATGCAGTCGGGCGACGAGCCCGTGAAGAAGACCTCGCGCGCTTCGCTCCGCCTGCTCGGCTCGGTCGGCGAGCCGATCAATCCCGAGGCCTGGGAGTGGTATCACCGCGTCGTCGGCGACGACCGCTGCCCGATCGTCGACACATGGTGGCAGACCGAGACCGGCGGCATTTTGATCACGCCGCTGCCGGGCGCGACAAAACTCAAGCCGGGCTCGGCGACCCAGCCGTTCTTCGGCGTGGCGCCTGAGATCGTCGATGCCGACGGCAAGGTGCTGGACGGCGAGACATCAGGCAATCTCTGCCTGACGCGTTCCTGGCCGGGCCAGATGCGCACGGTCTATGGCGACCATGACCGCTTCGAGCAGACCTATTTCTCCACCTACAAGGGCAAATACTTCACCGGCGACGGCTGCCGCCGCGATGCCGACGGCTATTACTGGATTACCGGTCGCGTCGACGACGTCATCAACGTCTCCGGCCACCGCATGGGCACCGCCGAGGTCGAGAGTGCACTGGTTGCGCATGAGAAGGTCTCGGAAGCCGCTGTCGTCGGCTTCCCGCACGACATCAAGGGCCAGGGCATCTATGCCTATGTCACCCTGATGGCTGGCGTCGAGCCGAGCGAAGACCTGCGCAAGGAACTCGTGACCTGGGTGCGCAAGGAGATCGGCCCGATCGCCTCGCCCGACCAGATCCAGTTCGCCCCTAGCCTGCCCAAGACGCGCTCCGGCAAGATCATGCGCCGCATCCTGCGCAAGATCGCCGAGGACGAGCCCGGCAGCCTGGGCGACACCTCGACCCTGGCCGATCCCGCCGTGGTCGACGATCTCGTCAAGAACCGGCAGAACAAGAAGTCTGCGTAAGCCACGCTCCTGCCCCGGACGCAGCGCGGCGCTACCCTGGCGATGCGAAGCATCGTCCAGTGGCGGTGCGCTGCTGAGCCGGGGCCTATGCCTCGAAGAACTGTTCCCGGCTCAGCGTCGCGTCGCTAGCGTGCCGCGTCCGGGACACGAGAGTGCCCCACCTCGCGCCGCCTTCCTGAGATAACGGCCATTCACATCCTCACGCACTTGTCAGGGCCCGCCCCGCCCGCATCTTTCCAGCCGAGTGTTGTTTTCAAGTCATTTACTTTGTTTCGAACATTTCCTTTGTTCCCCCTGCTGGCTGGCCCGTGGCGGCCGTGCGTGGAAACCATCCGGTTAACAGGTGCGGCTAAGAATCTCTGGGCGAGCCGGCGATTGCCGGGTTCTGCGTAATTTTGAACGATCCGTTTGGGGCAAGGGGAAGTATCGATGTCGATGAAGGTTGCTGTGGCACTGGCCGCCACCATCGGGGCAGGGGTCGTGATGTCGACGGCGGCGCAGGCGCGGCCGGAAATGGTGGGGACGCATCTGGCCGACTATTCGCCGGGCACCATTGTGGTCAAGACCAACGAGCGGCGGCTCTATCTCATCCTCGATAACGGCCACGCCGTGCGCTATCCGGTCGGCGTCGGCAAGTCCGGCAAGCAGTGGGCCGGCACCACCCGCATCGACGGCAAGTACCGTAACCCGGCCTGGTCGCCTCCGGCCGAAGTGAAGCGCGACAAGCCGAGCATTCCGGACGTGATTCCGGGCGGATCGCCGCGCAATCCGATGGGTGTCGCCGCGATGACTTTGGCCGGCGGCGAATATGCCATCCACGGCACCAACGTGCCGGGCTCGGTCGGCGGCTTCGTTTCCTATGGCTGCATCCGCATGCTCAACGACGACATCACCGATCTCTACAGCCGCGTCTCCGTCGGCACGACGGTGGTCGTGGCGCGCTGATCGAAGAGATCAAAGCAAGACAGCGAAAGCCGCGTCGTTCGACGCGGCTTTTTTGTTACCAGAAGCGCCAGCCGCGTGCGCACCAGCCATCGCGATGGCCGCCATTGTAGCTGCGCGCATAGCCGCCTGCGAGCAGCACGGCCGAGACGTTGGCAGTGCGTTTGGTCGCGACGTCGGCAAGGACGCGCCCGTATTTTTCGGAACCGAGATTGTAGATCGTGACGCCGCCCTGGCCGAGCAACTCGCGCAGCGCGTCGGTAGCCGCTTCAGCCTTGTCCAATTCCTGCTGGCACGCCGCCTTCATCTCAGGCGCATCGATGCCGCGCAGGCGAACGCGCGCGACGAGATCGCGGCCGTCGCGCTGATGCACGCGGGCGAGAAAGGTGTCGCCGTCGATGGTGCGGATGACGTCGACCGGTTGGCGAATGTCAGAATTGCCGGACTGCTGGAGGATGATCTCGGCATCTCGCGATTGACCATCGGTCGCATGCGGGATGGGCCAATTCGTTCCGTGCCGGAAGGTGAGCACGATCGCCACCACCACGCCGACCACGAACATCCACGGCAACAGCCCCGAGAGGCGGCGGCCGAATGGCGAGCCGTTGTACGAAGGCCGATAGGGATGATTGGGATCGAAGCGCGACATCGGCGCACGCTATGGCTGAGTCGGCCGGACCGGCAAGAGAGCCTTAAAAGACCAGAATCCTAGAAATCCGAGGCGATGCCTTTTCTTTCCCAGTCGCCGTAGCGCGTGGGTTCGGGCCCCTTGGGCCCCTGCAATTCCTTCGGCGACGCTTTGGTATGAGCCGCCGCGGCCTGTCGGCGTGCCTCGGCCTCGGCAAGCGCGCGCTGGGCGGCCGCCGGCAAGGGCTTGCGATCGGGAGCGGGAGGCTGATCACTCATCGCCGGGGTTCCTAGCGCAGGATCGGAGGCTGCGCGACGTGCAATAACGCATTGCTGAAATGGCCGCGAGGGGCTGAAAATGCCAGAGACGATTCTTACATTTGGCATATTCGCATGCCAAAGGTGCCGTTCTTAAGGCATGCGCCCATATCGGCGGAACTGCCGCTCGCTCAGAACCTTGCTTCCGCATGCCATCTCAACGTTTCGCCCCTCCGTCCGAAGTGCCCGGTCTCGCGGCACGGCGGATCGCTGCCGACATCGTCGACGGCGTGCTGCACAAGCACCGCACGCTCGACGACCAGCTCGACGGCACCGGCGCCCATCCCGGACTGAAGACGCTCGCCGACCGCGACCGCGCGCTGATGCGGCGTCTGGTCGCGACCATCCTGCGCCGGCTCGGCACGCTCGGCCATGTGCTGTCGCGCCTGCTCGACAAGGGCATTCCATCCGATGCGCCGCGCGCGCAGAGCGCGCTGCTGATCGGCGCCGCCCAGATCCTCTGGATGGACGTGCCCGATCACGCCGCCGTCGATCTCTCCGTCCGCCTGGTACAATCCGACCGGCGTGCCGCGCGCTATGCCGGCCTCGTCAATGCCGTGCTGCGCCGCTGCGCGCGCGAGGGCAAGGCGCTGGTGGAGGAAGTCACCGCGCAATCGCTGGACCTGCCGCCCTGGCTGCTGGCGCGCTGGAGCGCGCATTACGGCGAGGCGACCGCAAGGGACATGGCGCTCGCGCTCGGCCACGAGCCGTCGCTCGATCTCACCGTCAAGTCCGACGCTGTGCAATGGGCGAGCCGGCTACACGGCGAAGTGCTACCGACCGGATCGGTGCGTACGGTGCTGCACGGCGCGGTGACCATGCTGCCCGGCTTCACCGAAGGGCAATGGTGGGTACAGGATGCCGCCGCCGCACTGCCGGCCCGGCTGTTCGGCGACATCAAGGGTAAGTCCATCGCCGATCTCTGCGCCGCGCCCGGCGGCAAGACCGCGCAACTGGCCCAGGCCGGCGCACAGGTCACGGCGATCGACCGCTCGCCCGCGCGGGTGGCGCGCCTGCGCGAAAACTTAGGCCGGCTGTCGCTCCAGGCCGAGACTGTCGTCGCTGACGCCGTGGAATGGGCGGGTCCGACAGACGGCTTTGACGGCATCCTGATCGATGCGCCCTGCACCTCGACCGGGACCATCCGCCGCCATCCCGACGTGTCCTGGCTCCGGCAGGAATCCGATATCGCCGCGATGACCACGCTCCAGCAGCGGCTGCTGCGTAAATCCGTCTCGCTGCTCAAGCCCGGCGGGACGCTGGTCTACTGCACCTGCTCGCTGGAACCCGAAGAGGGCGAGCACGGCGTCGCCGCGCTGCTGGCCGCGGAGCCTGCACTTCGCCGCGTGCCGATCGAAGCGTCCGAGGTCTCCGGGCTCAGTGAGATCATCACCATCGACGGTGACCTTCGTACCCTGCCGAGCCATCTGCCGCACGCCGACCCGAAGCTCGGCGGGCTCGACGGATTTTTTGCGGCCCGGCTCGTTAAATCCTGATTTTGCACCGGCTTTTGCTGCCGCGGCGCTGATTCGGAGCCTTTCAAGGTGGTGTCAGCCGACCGATTTTGGGATTAATAAGGATTCGTCGGAATCCTCTCCCCCTCAAGGCAAGACGTGTCGGTCGCTCAACGCAGACGTATCTCGACGCTGGTGATGAACCGCTTCGCGCGGAACATGCTCGCGCGCGCGAGCGGCGGTTCCGTTGCGCTGTCGCGGGTGTGGCCGGGTCGCACTGACCGGTTGATCATCGCGCCGCACGATCTGCGCACGGCGGATGCGACGCGCGCGGCCGAGATCTATGCCGGGCGCTTCGTGTTCGCCGGCAAGATCGTCAACTGCCATGGCCGCTCGATCTTCGATCTCGATCCGCCGTCGGAGGATTGGGAGGTCGCGCTGCTCGGCTTCGGCTGGCTGCGGCATCTGCGCGCCGCCGACACCGCGCTGACGCGGGCGAATGCGCGCGCGCTGGTCGAAGACTGGATTTCCAACCCCGCCAACAAGCGCCGCCCGGTCGCGCGTCGCGCCGACGTGCTGGCGCGGCGCGTGATCTCGCTGTTGTCGCAGGCGCCGCTGGTGCTCAACGACACCGACAACAAATTCTACCGCCGCTATCTGCGTGCGCTGGCGCGCGAGATCCGCTTCCTGCGTTTCACCATGGTCAACATTCCGGACGGGGTGCCGAAGCTCCAGGTGCTGATCGCACTGTGCTACACGACGCTCTGCCTCGCCAACCAGGCGCGTCATATCCGCAGCGCGTCGAAAAAACTCTCGGACGAATTGCAGCGGCAGATCCTGCCCGACGGCGGGCATATCTCGCGCAACCCCGGCGCCCTGATCGAGCTCCTGATCGACCTGTTGCCGCTGCGGCAGACCTTTGCCGCGCGCAACATCGCGCCGCCGCCGGCGCTGCTCAATGCGATCGATCGCATGATGCCGATGCTGCGCTTCTTCCGGCACGGCGACGGCAATTTCGCGTTGTTCAACGGCATGAGCGCGACGCCTTCTGACCTGCTGGCCACGCTGCTCGCCTATGATGACACCCACGGCACCCCAATGGCGAACATGCCGCATACCGGCTTCCAACGCCTCGATGCCGGCCAGACCACGCTGATCATCGACACCGGCCCGCCGCCGCCGGCCGGTGTCAGCCAAGATGCCCATGCCGGCTGCCTGTCGTTCGAATTGTCCTCGGGCATCAGCCGCATCGTCTCCAATTGCGGCATGCCAACCACCGGCCGCGACAATTGGCGGCCGTTCGCGCGCGGTACTGCGGCACATTCGACGCTGACCTATCACGACACGTCCTCATGTCAGTTCGTCGAGATGTCGGCGATGAAGCGGCTATTGCACGGCGCGCCCGTCACCAACGGCCCCGTCGAGGTTGAGAGCTATCGCGAGGTCGTGCAGGACGGCACGCTGCTCACGACCTCGCATGACGGCTATCTCGCCAAGTTCGGCGT
>WNGR01005184.1_pt1 | contig 14010 bp, 12 predicted proteins | sample 5407581 | NCBI WGS metagenome assembly WNGR01 (sample SAMN13153383, study PRJNA577476) | soil metagenome | isolation source: 80 cm soil or saprolite under Garry oak tree replicate 2 | place: USA:California | collected 2016-06-15 | reverse complement strand
TTAGAATTAAGCCAGCACCATAAAGAGCACTGTTTAGAAGTTGAGAGGCATATCCTTCGTGGGGTGTCCCATCCTCTGCCGGGCAGGTAGAGAGCGGCGAGAGGACGAGGCGGTTGGGTAGTGTGAGCTGGCGTAGTTTCAGCGGGGTGAACATGGGTGGTGGGGCAGCGATGAGGGAATTGCCGCTGGTCTTCTGGGTGAACCAGCGATCAAGCGCGTCGCCAAAATGGGTATCGCGCAGCCTGAGATCGTCATAGGAGATCCTGCCGCTACGGGTCAGCAGTTGGAAGGTGAACTGCACCGGTTCAAGGTTGAGGTAACGCTTGATCGTCTCGAAGTAAGTTTGACTCTCCTGGGCGGCACGTTGAAATACCTCGACGACGGGCTTGCGCTCTAACTCGTATTCGTTGAGAGCGGTTTCAATGTCAGGGTGCTGCTCGATGGCAGTAGCCAGGGCAATGGCATCCTCCATGGCCAGCTTGGTCCCTGAGCCAATAGAGAAGTGGGCGGTATGCGCTGCATCACCGAGCAGCACTATGTTTTGATGGTGCCAGCTCCTGGTTTTGAGTGTAGGGAAGCTGATCCACTTTGAGTTATTGGATAGGAGCGGCGCTCCATTTAAATCGTCTGCGAGCAGTTGCTCGCAGTAGGCGAGGCTTTCTGACTCACCGGCTTTGTCTAGTCCTGCCTTTAGCCAGGAGGCTTCATCGCATTCAATGATGAAAGTACTGGTCGTGCCGCTAAAGGGATAAGCATGTACCTGAAACAGACCATGCTCGTTCTCGCGAAAGATAAAGGTGAAGGAATCAAGCACTTTATGCGTACCCAGCCAGATATACCTGGCTTTCCCCAGTTCTATGCCGGGCTTGAAGATAGGAGCGTAGGTCTTGCGCACAATGCTATTGAGACCATCTGCTGCGATCAGCAGGTCATACTCGGGTAGCTCCGTAAGGTCCTTTATCTCACAGCTGAATTTCAGGGCGATGCCCAATTCATAGCAGCGTTTTTGCAGGATGTTTAGTAGTTGCTTGCGTGAGATGCTGGCAATAACATGACCCCCACAACGGATGGTCTCTCCACGGTAAAGCACGTCAATGGCATCCCAGATCACGAAGTGGTTAGTGATCTGCTCATACGTCTTATAATCGGCCATCTGGAATGAGGCCAGGGTGCGATCAGAAAAAACGACGCCCCAGCCATAGGTCATATCGGCCGGATTGCGCTCGATGATGGTAATATCGTGTTTGGGATTAGCCTTTTTGGTGAGCAGGGCAAAATAGAGGCCAGCAGGCCCTCCACCAAGGATGACAAGCTTCATTAGGCCTCCAATCGATAGCCACCAGCGAGGCAGTAGAGTGCGGATTTATCCAGCACGTACGTGGCGTATCGCATTTAAAGTCCCTCCTGTAAGCGACCTGGATTGATCGTGTATCTACCCAACCCCTCGAGAACAGCAGCCAGTCTATCAAGCTGAGCGATATCAGATACAGCCGGGAAGAGAACTAATTCATCGCATCCCGCCTCGGTATAACCGCGAATGAACTGAGCTATGGCTTGAGGACTGGTGAGCAGGCCGGCCGCGATTTTTTCAGCGAAAGGACCGGTGAAAGCGTAATAGTCTTTCATATAGCCATTGCCTATTTCAATTGCATCCCCGCCAAGTGCAAAGTATCCCTGCGCCCAGAGTTGCGGCTTACCCGGGCGTCCGGCATCAATCCAGGCAGCGTGGGCTTTATCAGCAGCACGAGCAAAAGTGCGTGGTGGTCCACCTCCATGCACGTAGCCATCGGCGTAGCGCGCTACGCGGGCAAAGCCCTGATCACTTAGCCCTCCAACCAGCAGTTCGGGGCCACTGGGGCGGGCCGTTTGTGGACCAATAGCACCTTCTTCCCACAAAGAGCGCAAGATAGCGAGTTGCTCGGAGAGGCGCTTGCCGCGCGAGCGGTAATCAATGTTGGCGGCATCGTAGTCTTCCTTGCGGGCACCCACTGCCAGTCCCAGTACCAGTCGACCAGCGGAAAGGGCATCGAGAGAGGCGGTTACTTTGGCAAGTAAAGTGTCGTTGTGCAGAGGTCCAATGACGATAGTGGTAGCCAATCGCACGCGTGAAGTGACGGCTGCGGCTGCAGCCAGGGTAGTTAAAGGCTCGTAACTGTCGTAAATAAGCCTGTCTACAACTCCCAGGCTGGTGAATGGTCCCTGGTCGGCCCGGCGCGCCCATTCGATGATTAACTGTCCCTGTGTGCCTGGAATACCATTTGGCAGTCCAATTCCAACTCGCATACGCACAAATCCTCTTGTGGTTTGAGATTTCTTTATGGAAAAAGTATGTCACAAAGCGGGTGCTACCTCAAGTCATGAAAGTAGCGCAACCAGAGCGGTTGTATCCTATACGCTCCCAGAGAAGTCAAAAAAACCTATCGCTGGATCAATTTCTGCAATTGGAGAATGGTATTCCAATTTCTTCCTGTTCCAGCGGTTTTCAGCTTTTTCTCAAGAAAGGTATTGGACAGTTTTGAGCGCCCAATGCCATTGGGATAATAGATATACATTTCCTGGCCGATTATGCAGAGTTCTTCAGGGCCAACATATGTTTTCTGGAGATCTTCCTGTGCTCTACTGTCAGGGCGAGCCGCCAGAAACATAACGACCACCCACTTTGACTCTTTCATTGGTTGATTCTGAAAGGGATTGTTATCAACAATATCTTTCAACTCAGCTGAAGTTCGAACCATGACTTTTGCATGAAAGCCGAATTTTTGGGCAAAGCCATCCTCAATGAGCCTCGGGAGTTGAGACAAGTCAGCATCCTCACTTGTAAATACGATGTTTCCGCTCTGAATATAGGTGACGATATCCTTGAATCCCAGGGATGCATAGAGCTCTTTGAGTGCATCCATCCGTATCATCTGGTGACCGCCAACATTGATGCCTCGGAACAGTGACACAAACGTGGTCATTTTCATGCCTCCTTTCATTCCTTCATCGTATCACCCGTTGCAAACATGCCCTTGAATGGTTGGAAGACGTATTCTGATGGTAAGATATAACATGAAAAGAGGATACACAAAATCTCCTGGGGAAAAGCCAACATGACAGACCTTCAGATGCTCTTTAACGTACGAGGCTTGACTGCCGTCATTACGGGCGGGAGTGGCGTACTTGGCAGTGTAATGGCTCTTGCCCTGGCGAAGGCGGGAGTACGCGTGGCCATTCTTAGCTTGCATGCTGCGTCGTCGGCAAAGGTTGTCGAAGCAATTCAAGCGGAGAATGGTGAAGCCATTGGGATTGCGTGCGATGTTGTCCAACGCACCGACCTTGAACGCGCCTGTACTGAAGTCCTGGAGACATTCGGACCTATCGATATTTTGATCAATGCCGCGGGCGGCAATTCTCCGCAAGCGACGACCTCAGTTGAGCGGAGCTTCTTCGATCTTGATCTGCAAGGAGTTGATAGCGTTTTCGGGCTGAATTTTATGGGGACGTTCCTGAGTTGCCAGGTGTTCGGGCGTGGGATGGCCGAGCGAGGGCAGGGCTGTATTGTCAATGTGGCATCCATGAATGCGCTGCGTCCTTTGACCCGTATACCGGCATATAGTGCAGCGAAAGCAGCAGTGGCAAACTTCACCCAATGGCTGGCGGTTCACATGGCGCAGGAATATCGCGCTCAAATTCGGGTGAATGCAATCGCTCCTGGCTTCATTTTGACAGAACAAAATCGCTTCTTGCTCACAGACGCACAAAGTGGTGGATTGACAGAGCGCGGGCAGAGCATTATCGCTCATACTCCGGCAGGACGGTTTGGCACGCCGGAAGATTTGATAGGAACGCTGCTCTGGCTGGTCAGTCCGGCATCGGCTTTCGTTACCGGGGTGGTGGTACCCATTGATGGAGGGTTTTCAGCATATAGCGGAGTCTAACTGCCTCATGCCTGACCTTTTTGGGTCAAATCGTTTCATCTTATGTATAGATGTGTTACTATGTGAGCATGATAGAATATAATTAGGCTATCGAAGTGGGAAAAAGAAGGGTCGTTCGCATGTTCGAAAGACTAATTGGCAGGGCGAGATTTACGGTGCCAGTTTTATTCGCTCTGCTTATATTGTGCATGACAGGAGTGATACTGGTTGGGACTCCGACGAACCATGTGTGGCTGGTAAGCTCAATCCAAACTCAGCAGAACCAGGCTCCTCCCACTGACATAAATTCTCCCCGCTTCATGAATGGTAAACTCGCCTCGCTGGGCTGGATTGTCGGGCGCGATTGCCAGCGGGGTATGCCAGCCTACCTTCAGACGGCCAGCACAAACCCCGATGCTGCTATAGTCGGCACCGGTTGGGTCGATCCCACCACCGGACAACTCATTAATGGTGTGCATAATAACTGCATGTCCGGTAGCCTCAGTATGGATAATGTCGTGCAACTCGTGCATAGCAGAGGCGGCCTTGTTTATCTCACCGTCACTATGATGACCGACGGCTCGGCGGATGCCTGGACTCCTGAGCAGCAATCTGAATATATTGATAAAGCTACGACCAACCAGAGCTTGATTGATCCCATTGTGCACGAGGTTCTACGCGCTCACTACGATGGGGTCATTATGGATATGGAGGCAGGTGATCATAACTATCCTGCTATTCAGCAACTCTTCCTCAAGTTCAACCAGCGAGTATGGGCCGCTCTGAAACCCTTGCATAAGTTATATGGTATTGCCCTTATCCACAAACTCAGCGATCACGATGACTATTACGGCCTCAATGGGTTTGAGAACTGGTCCTTGCTGGCTCATGCGGCTGATTTCATTGTGATCATGGCCGTTGATCAATCCTATTTCACCCCAGGGCCAACGGTGAGTGTTCCCTGGCTCAAACAACTCCTGGCCTATGCGCTGCAAACCATGCCCGATATGCTCCCGCGTATTATCTGGGAGTTGCCGCTTTACGGCGCTACCTGGCATTGGGATGGAAGTGAATGGGTTTTTGATGGCAATGTCAACTACTCGGATGCTCAAGCGCTGGTGGCCCAGGTGCCATCTTCACAGATCGATACAACTGCCAGCAATCTGAATGATCCTACTGCTGCCCACCTCGTCTACACCGATTCATCCGGGGTGAAACATTCCATGTGGTACCATACTGCTAAAAATCTCTACTACGTCATTACGAACTTCAAGCAGATTTTAGAGAAGGTACCACAATTTGGTCATAGCAACTTGCAGATCGCTGTCTGGTATCGCGCTACCTGGGAGCCAGGCGATGTATGGCCTATGCTAATTAAAGTTCTGCCAAACTGACCTGCTATCTTCAATAACCTCTTACCTTACTACTGTCCAGCGGGACAGGTAATCTTTACCTGGTGGGCATTCCTATCCATCATGAAGGTGCATGCCTGGCCATTGATGGTGGTTGTCCCTGAACAACCTACGAGCACTGTTCCATTGATAGAGCAATCGACGGGGCTATAGATTGTCTTGCCATTGATGGTTGCATCAATGGCCACACCGTTCCTATCTGTCTTTACGCTAACAGGATCAGGCTGATTGAGCAGTTTTGCGCAGTTCAGGCCGTTTGCACCGTAGGTGAAGACAAAACGCTGGGCCAGGAAGGTGAAGAGCGAATTGGCGACTACCGGGTCAACTGGCGGTTGTACTTTGGTCAGGTGAGCGTCGAGTAGCATGCGCGTTGGCGCGATGGCAAGCAGGTTCGTGCAATAGATACGTGCGTTCGCATCATTCAGGCTCTGTACTGGCAACTGATCTACTCCGGCACGGTAAGCATTGATCTTACCCAGGTTGCGTGCATTGTTTAACAGAACCATGGGATCCGAACTCGGTACCAATGCCGTGGGCACAGCCTGATGGGCTGCTGCCTGGAGTTCGTTGAGAGGAAGCGCGGCTACCAGGTTGCCTGGATCGGCGAGATCGGGAGCCATCCACGGTGTGCAGCCCAGCGCACTGTCCACGACTGTAACCAGGCGCTCATCGCTTCCATTTTTCTGTACCAGTCCCTGAAGTGCACCAGCATTGGCTTTTGTGTCTTGCGCAAGCTGGCCTGAAGCAGTGATAAGGTAGGAGGTGGTTACATTATCGCTCTGGTCCTGATCGACGATCGAAAAGTCGCGCGTAGTGGGGCAGGGAAGTCCATCTTTTGCCTTCCCCAGTGGTGGAGGCACAAGTCTGCCAGCTTGAATGGCCTGGTTAGCGGCCCGGAAAAAGGCCGGGGCGTTACAGTAGGAGAACTGCCCAAAGATAGAGCCAGCGATACCATTGACACAGTGGCCTGCCGTCAGGCTTCCGCCTGACCCCTGGAGGGTCAGATTATTGCCGTTGAAGCCGAACCAGATACCCACTATTGCTCCTTGTGGCAGCTTTGGCACCACCGGTGCTCGAGCTGGCTGTGTGCCCTGGTCAACGACAAGTGGATTGTAGACGGCGATGTTTCCTCTTGCGGGATCGATTACAGCTGCCTGCACAAAGGCGGCTTGAGCAGCGCTCGCTTCATGACAGGAGCCCTTACCGGGATCTGTTGCTACAAGCTGATATGGCCTTGCCAGACCCTGGGCAGTCAAGGGATCGGGGGGTACGATCAACGTACAATCGGCATTGATGGCCGCGGCTGCGTGAGTTTGTATTTTTGGCAAGACAAAAACTGCTGTAGCGACCAGCGCTAGAATAACCGGAACAAGTATCCCCGTGAGGAGCAAGGGTGAGAAGCGTCGATGCTTGACACCTCGATATTGTGAGATACTGGATCGTTGTCTTCGCATAAATATTGTTGTTCCTTTCTACCCTTCTTGAAGTGAGAGTTGGAAAGCAGTTACTGTTGACATGACATCACCATGTCTGTTTTACAGTACGATGTTCGCCTCGCGAATTAATTTGAATGTGCTTGAAATATTTTGATACTGAACCGTACACCTGCGATTGTACGATAGGGTCTGTTCTATATTCGCATATACCTTTATTTTTTGGTAGGAAAGTACTAAGTTGTGGTTAAGATTTCTTAACTTCCTGCTTCCAAGAATATGTTAAGTTTGCAGTGACGTACCCAATTAGGAAAAGCAAGACAACCCTTAATCTGGCTATACCAGGTGAAACGTCTAAGATCGACTTTTGCCATTGACGGCCACGACTCATGAGTCGTGGCCGTCAATGGCAAAAATGTGTTATACTTGGGATATGCCCTCACCCGCGCCTCCCTGTCTCACCTGAACGCCCTTGCAAAGCCACTCTGCCCTTCTGTCAGACACCGGCCCATAGGCGGCTGACAGCAAAGTTGACACTAAAATTGCGAACGATCCCGATCTTAAAGGTGTTGAGGAGCAAGTAGATGAGGAGCAGCAATGGAGAGGATGACTATGCCCGAAGGTGAAAACGATGTTTCGCCCGGGTTGAGGAGCAAGCAGGTGAGAAGCAACAATGGAGAGAGTCCCATTTGCCGAACTAGCCTCCAGATTACCCCGGCTGGCGAAAAACCCTCTCTTTCAACACTGTAGGGTGGCACCATAATATCCGGGGAAAACCCACGCTAAGGATTTGACAGAGAGGGCGAATGCTTCCTTGACTACTCTAAGCTGTTTGACATTAAAGGCTCAATTTTTTCCCACACAGAATCTCCACAAAGACTTCGCCTCTTCGGGCAAACATGATATTATGGTGAATGCTTGAGTGCATTGAGCGAATCGGTTTTGAGATGACGCAATAAGGTAGTGAATGCTTCTTGATAAGCATCTTCCTCTTGCCACCGGGTAAAATCTCCAATATAACGATAACGAAGGCGTTTGGCCCATCCAGCAGTGCTTTCCAGAATGGTGTTATCAAGACGAATAGGGAAGAGTACGTCTTGGCTGCGTTCAATCTCTTGGTACAATGCCGCATCGACCTCTCTTTCTACCCAGGAACTATTAACGGCGTGTTTCGTGAAGATCAGCAAGAGCTTTTCATGCAGGTGGATCGCTTCTTCGATGCCTCGTAAAAGAGGCGTGCCGGGGCGCAGATCATGAGGCGCAAACCAGCAACGCACACCTTTCTTTTGTAATTCATAATACAGTCGCTTTGCAAAGGTTTCATCGTGGTGGGAGTAGCTGATGAATAATGAATGATACTGAATCGCAGTGGTCAGTAAAGATGGCAGATACTCGATAAAGGTATCAGAAAAGCCAACCCCTCTCATGAAGTGCTGACGAGTGTGCTCATCGAAGGGGAAAATCACCGATTTCGCATCTACACTTGAGGGACCATCGTGGACTGCTGAACCTAATCCTTTCACATTACTTAGATCCACCAATGTAAACAGAGTTTCATAAAAATGGATCTCTCTGAGGTCAGCACCGCTGAGAGTAGCATCGCTGAGGTCGGCACCACTGAGGTCGGCACCACTGAGGTTGGCCTCTCTGAGGTTGGCCTTGCCGAGGTCGGCATAACTCAGGTTGGCAGAGTTGAGGGTGGCCCCGCTGAGGTCGGCACCACTGAGGTTGGCCTCTCTGAGGTTGGCACCGCTGAGAGTAGCACCGCTGAGAGTAGCACCGCTGAGGTCGGCCCCGCTGAGGTCGGCACCACTGAGGTCAGCACCGCTGAGAGTAGCATCGCTGAGAGTAGCATCGCTGAGAGTAGCATCGCTGAGGTCGGCACCGCTGAGAGTAGCATCGCTGAGGTCGGCACCGCTGAGGTCAGCACTGCTGAGAGTAGCATCGCTGAGGTCGGTATAGCTCAGGTTGGCACCACTGAGGCAGGCTTCTTGAAGATCAGCCTCGCTCAGGTTGGCAGAGTCGAGGGTGGCCTCGATGAGATTGGCCTTGCTCAGGTTAGCACCACTCAGGTCGGCATAACTCAGGTTGGCAGAGTTGAGGGTGGCCCCGCTGAGGTTGGCCTTGCCGAGGTCGGCATAACTCAGGTTGGCAGAGTTGAGGGTGGCCCCGCTGAGGTTGGCCTTGCCGAGGTCGGCATAGCTCAGGTTGGTCTCGATGAGATTGGCCTTGCTCAGGTTAGCCCCGCTGAGGTTGGCCTCGCTGAGATTGACACGGTTGAGGGTGGCACCGCTGAGGGAGAAGACACTACTAAAAGTGGCTTCGCTGAGAATGGCACCACTGAGGTCGGCCTTGCTGAGAATGGCACTACTCAGATCAGCACCGCTGAGGTCAGCAGTGCTGAGGTCAGCGGTGCTGAGAGTAGCACCGCTCAGGGTAGCATCGCTGAGGTCGGCGTCTCTGAGATTGGCGTCTCTGAGGTCGGCGTCTCTGAGATCAGCAAAGTTGAGGCTAGGCCGTATGTCTGGATGGTCGCGTCGCCATCGATTCCATTCCTCAATACTGTGTTTGAGTTGTTCTACGTGTTCTGAGTCACCCATTTTTCACATGCTCCTCACTGCTAGTTAGATTCTCCTATTTATCAGCAGAACGCTCTTCCATAATCCCCCAGATAAATTGTTGTAGAGGATCGGGAACGGAGCGATGGAAATCCACCCACACGAACGTAGCAAGAAATGGGGGCAGCTTTGGCTTCGAGGGAGCACTTTTGAGCAATATCGGGATGACTGGGCACTCACGCTCAACAAATTGGTGTAAGAAGGCATACATTTGCAGTTCCTGCCACTGCTTTATTGCATGTTGACCCACGAAAATAGCCGCTGCCGGGATAACTTCGATGAGGTGTTCTTGTTGCTTTCCTTTGAACCTTCCAGGCTTGCCAAGAAAGTCAAACCAGGGAAGGATACCACCTGCCTTTAGGGCTTCTCCAATGGGAAACACCTCTGCCTCATCCTCCTCGTTGTAGCAGATATACACATCATAGGCTGAGGCTTGCATCTTCTGTTCAAGAATCGTCGCGACGGATGAGACAAAGGGAGTGGTCGGTGCCATTGCTGGGACAACAGAGGCAATGGGTGGCAGTACTCTCTGTTGCATCTCGCTGAGCAGATCAAAGATCTTCACGACCATCTCCATGTGTGCATCTTTCTGCATCTGATCGAGGATTGGCTTGAGCGCGTCAGTCGCTTTCGTAAAGATGAGCCGCGCGACATAGACGGCAACCATCTCACGTTGCTCCATAGGAATCTCCCAAGCTGGCAACTTCTGAGCGATTGCCTGAATGAGTGTTTGTTTCACTATGGCCTCCGTAGGCATACCCTGAACGCGTTTCAACTGGGCGGCCACGGTATCCATGATCGTCGGCAGCTGATACTCGATAGTGGAACATACTATTTGCCAGGATTGAGCACTGAGTGTCCAACAGGGAGGTGCAGGCAGTTCGAGCTGTTCTTCCTTGTTTCGCTTCAGGAATGTACGCAGGGTGTCAGATGCAGCAATCGCCGCGGGGAGAGCGGTCGCACCAGCAACCCAGGGGATACCCATCGCACTGCCAATGGCTGCAACAGTCGTCAGTGAGATATTCACGAAGGCTTTGCTGATATTGATCATCGCTGTTTTCGGTTCGGCCACGCTTATAGCTCCCTTCTCATTTCAAGCAATAGATCCTCGATAGAGGACAGACAGGTCGGAACCTCCCACATTATGCGATCTTGGTTCGTAATGGTCGGAGTTGCACTGTCGCAGGGTGTTTGAAGTTCCACTGGTAGTCTCCGGTCAGATTGATGTGTTCCCACTCTAACGGTGAGAGATTTCGGAGATACTCCTCTTTCACCTCAACGCCTTTTTTCTTGAGGGTCTCTATGGCCTCAGCAAGGTAGACTGTATTCGACCCAGAACCGAGATACGTGCAAAAATAGGACATAGGGGAAACGGGCTATAAACGGTAAAAACGTCTACCCCTATTAGGCCCTCATCAGGATAGGTAGTACCTGTTCAGGGTGTTAGGCAAAGTGAGTTTTGCTTATGTAGATTGGGACAGAAGCACCTTCTTTTGAGCGTGAATCCATTTGTTGTGTTCCATTTCTGATAAGCAGTTTGAGAGATTGCCGAAGACCCTGCTGTTAGGAGTTGAGAATTCTTACCTGATCATAGTTTACTCCTAAAATAATGTGAGCGTAATCGGTGATTTGTATAACAGGAGCTGAAACAGCATAGGTATTAAAAACTTCATCTGCACTTAAGGCTTTCACAGACTCAATCTCCTGGTCGCTTAACGTTCCATGACAGTTGTGCGTCGTACTCAATAGCCCGCTGTAAGCCCTCGGGCTACTCATAGTAGAATATCCTGCGCTATTCAACCCAAATCCGAAGTCTTCGTAAGCTCCCGACCTTCCGAAATACTTTGTTTCATAGTAAGCAAACCAATTTGCTCCGTAACACCCCTGCGCGGAGCGCGGCCTACCAGGTATATCGCTGTACTTACTTATTCCTAACGTTACTTGAAATACCTGATTCTTAAATGTTGGATTGAATGACTTATCTCTTATAGTTACAGCAAAATATAGCACTTTCCCATCAGCATCTGCTATAGCATCTAGATAGAAGTATTCATCAACAAAAACGTATTCAATAAATTTTCTCATTTCATCATTAGGATTCATGAAGAATGACTTGTGATTGATAAATATTGGCTTGCCAAATGTATCTTGATAGAGAGAGACATCTACTCCCGGGACTAACTTCTCAACTTTGTCTAGAGCTCTCTGTTTGTGCCTATTGGATTGTGTTTTTGCTAACTCGTTGGCAACCCTGCTGATCCCTTCTGTCACATCTTTCCAAGCCTCGTCGTGGTCCGTCCAGCTTGTGATAGGCTTAGCATCTTTTGGGAGTGCTTGAAGCTGACCAAGCTGGATATCTCCAGGGGGGACCTTTTCCCAACCACCAACTGGACGAAGAATAACTGGAATGACCCTTACTTCTCCTCGCTTATGCAGCCCCAAGGCACGTTTCATCTCACTACCATAACAGTATTCGGAAGAGATAAAGTCTGAGCTAATGAGGAGTAAAATAATATGAGCTTCGTTCAGGTGCTTCTCAATTTCCTGTTCCCACTCTATTCCTGCGCTAATATCACGATCGTGCCATACATTAATCAACTGTTGCCTTTGCTGTGGACTTAAATGTCTTTTCAGTTCACTCAGAAGGTGCTCATCCTCATGGGCATAGCAACAGAAAACTTCTATCGTGCTCCGCTGTTGCTTCATCTTCTAAGCTCCTATGCCCAGGCAATCGTCTCAACTGCCTGCTGCAAATCGTCTTTCGTTCCTTGTACATACAACATGGTTGTATCAAGCGAGTCATGACCCATGAGTTGGGCAAGTCGGTGTAACGGCACGGTTCCTGCCATGCGGTAGCCAAAGCGATGGCGCAGATCATGTGGACTGACATCACGGAGTTTCGCTTGCTCTGCGTATTCTTTGACGAGATAACCCAGTCCTCGCTCGGTGAGCCGTGCGTGCCGTTTCTCTGAACGAAATAGCCGGGTTGCATCCTGAGCATGTGGCTTGGTAAGTAAAGGGTCATATGCTTCAAGGGCAATATGCACTGTTGCATTGAGGGGAACTTCCCGGTACTTGTTCCGCTTGCCATGCACGATAACGCTCCCGCTTCTCTTTCCCAATCGAATTTGGGCGCGGGTGAGTGTACAGACTTCTCGCGCACACAGTCTGGTATGCAACATGAACACAATGATGGCTTGGTCCCGTGCAATGCCTTTCTTCTTCACTGCAGCTTTTGGCGACCTTAGTAGACATATGTCCTGTTTTCTTGTGGTGTTTGGTGCTGCTAAGGTATCTCAGAGGCAGTATAGCATAAATCGAGAGAAAAATACAACAACATTTTTGAGAGAAAAGAGAATCTTCCTATGACCTCTATGGAACGAACGATTTATCGTCACGTAAAACGCAACTATACCACCAAAGAGCTGATTGAAGCCTACACTCCGACGCAAGAGGAACGCCACTTTGTCGAGACCATGACCCGTTCTCAGCAATATCAACTCAAACTTACGCTCTGGATCAAACTCTTTCCATGTCTGGGCTATTTTCCAGATGTGGATGAAATTCCCTCCGCCATGTGACCCATGTTCGCAAAGCGCTCTCTCTTCCGGAAGAGTTGGTTCCTGCCTATGCTCACGCACGCTCTACCGTCATCATCAACAGTGTCTTCGGCATTCTCTCATACTGCTTATCAGAAATGGGACACAACAAGTAGATTCATGCTCAAACAGGGAGTGAGCCTTTTGAATCATTGCACATCTAGAGTGAGATAAGTTCAGGTGTTATGGCTAGACGAAAGACATCTAGTGGTGGCAGTCTGAGAGCGGCTTCGTGCTCATTTTGACGGCAGTCGACGCAAAGTGTTTGCGTCTCATTCTACTTGTGCAATGCGCAAAAAGGCTCACTCCCTGACCATCTATCTGACTGATGTGTTCGCGACCCTGCGCAAGCAGGGCGAAGAGATCTCAGAGACAACCGTTGCACATATCGCGCCGCTGGGAGAGCGGGCGGTGGTGCCGGAGTTGCTCTGCTTCTTGGCGACATCTTCTTACTTCAATCGATACAGTGCGGACACGCTAAAAGAAGTGGCCCGGGATCGCACAACTATCCAGGCTTTCGCCAGATTGTTGAGAAAATCTGATATAGCAGATGGGGTCCATCGAACGCTGTGGACTATCAGCCAGCGGGAAAAGGGCCGCGTGTCCATGCCGGACTGGAAGGTTATCAAACTGTTCAGGGTCAGCAGGTGGTAGACAGAAGTTTTAGGCTGTAGAGGTGGTAAGAGCATGAAAGGACTTGTCGAGACGATAGAGGCGAGTATTTCTTTGCCAAACCCATCAGCCTGTGTCGTGCTCCTCTGAAAATCCCTACGTTTGTTCTCCTGCCGAGCGTTTAAATTGATCGTCCAATTTAGTGATGGCCTCGCGTTGCATCGACTCGGTGACGTGCCCGTAGACGCCCAGGGTAATACTGATATGGCTATGCCCGAGCCGCTCTTGGATCACCTTCGCCCACGAGATGTGCAACGAGATACCAGCAAGCGAGTAATAAAAACCTCTTTTGAGGACCAGGAAAAAGGAGAGAAACGGGATACATAGACGTCTATCGATACAAAGAAATGGCCAAGGAGGACATCATCGGTGAGAGG
>WNGR01005183.1_pt1 | contig 14012 bp, 12 predicted proteins | sample 5407581 | NCBI WGS metagenome assembly WNGR01 (sample SAMN13153383, study PRJNA577476) | soil metagenome | isolation source: 80 cm soil or saprolite under Garry oak tree replicate 2 | place: USA:California | collected 2016-06-15 | reverse complement strand
CCGGTCACGATCATCGCCGTCATGATGCGTACGAATTTCCGGCGGCTGGTGGAGCTTGCGAGCATCGCCGCGGGTTACGGGGCGCCCCTGCGCGTGAACGTCTGCCAGTCTGTGCGCACGGACGCCTTCGCGCTGACCTACGAGCAGTACTGGGAAGCGTTCGAGCTGCTCTTCTCCGAGACCGACGTGCTCGCCGTAGGTGAGCCACTCGTGCGGGCCATGGCCGGGCTGCCGCGCGGAGAAGGCGGATGTGGTGCGGGCACGGTGCGGGTCACGCCGCGGGCGACGGTGCAGCCGTGCGTCTACTGGCCCGGACCAGGCGACCCGCTGGCGGTGCTCATCGACCTGGGCCCGAACGTGATCAGGACGCCAGCCTTTCGCGCCGCCCGCACGGTGCCGGCAGCGTGCGACCCGTGCGAGCTGCGCGACGCATGCGGGGGCGGCTGCGCCGGCCGCCGGCAGCTCGACAGGGCGCTCGATCGACCCGATCGGTATTGCCCCATCGTACGCGGCGAACGCCGCCGATTGGCGATGCGCCTCGCCCCGGGCCGCGATCTCCCCAAGGCCGGCAGCGCCTGCACCACCATCGTCATGGCACGGTCCTCGATGGCGGGACGGACGATGAATCAACCTCAGGCCCCCGTTCCGGGCGCTTCCTTCGCCACAACCACACGGCAGCACCCAGCGGCGCTCCATATTCGATGAGGAGGGTCCACCCGGGCACCGCCCACGGCGCGCCCGCCAGCTGCCACACGACGTAGGTGCTCAGGATCGATACCGTCCAGATCGTCAACGGCATCGTCGCCGGCGCGACGAGGAAGGGCGCGAGCCAGACGAGATACCAGGGATAGGTCAGCGGCGCACAGAGGAGCGCTGCCGCCATCGGCCACGCCCACGCTTCCGGTGATGCGACGGAGCGTCGGCGGCGCGCCCAAGCGGCTACGGCCAGACCGGCGGCCACCGCGAGCCCCGTCGCCACCGCTGGGCCTGCGCGCGAGGCGACCGCCGTGAAGATCGGACCATTGAAGCGGAAGCGCTGGACCACCTCTGGCACGGACCCGATCGGAAGGCGGTGGCCGTCCCAGAACGGCAGGTAGAGCGCCACCAGCACGGCGATGCCCGCTGCGAGGTCGCGGCGCGAGATGCGGCGCCACAAGAGCGGCAGGAGCACGATCGGGAGGGGCTTCACCGCGACTGACAGCGCAAATCCCATGCTGCCGAGCAGCGACTGCCCGCGCATGAGCGCGAGGGCAGCGGAGGCGAGGCACAGCGCTCCGACCACGTCGAGGTGTCCGTGACGGGCGACCTCGAGCGAGACGAGCGGGTTCCAGAGATACGCGAGCATCCAGCCCGGATTGGCGCCGACGGCAACAAGCCACCGCCACACGACGAAGCCCAGGAGTGCGTCGCAGGAGAGGGCGGCCACCTTGATAGAGAGCGCCGATTCACGCAGTGTCGTCGCCGCGAGGAAGAAGAGCTGCGCGCCCGGAGGGTAGGGGCTCGGCACCTCGGAGTTGTTGAGCGGCCAGCTCTCAGGCGTACGCAGATGCGCGAAGGCGGGGTCGGCCGGAACCACCGTATAGGGGCTCAGGCCGGCACGGACGAGGCGAGCGTCCCACACGTAGCGGCGCACGTCCGCGGACGCCTCGGTGGGCGCGAGGACGAGGGGCACGCGCCACGCCGCTGCCAGCAGGGCGCACGCGATCAGAGCGCGCCCGGAAGGACGCAGGCCGTTCGCGATTTGGCGCACCGTTGCGAAGTACCCGACGGCCGCGAGCCCGAGCAGAACGAAAAATGGGCCCGTGCCGTCGCCGGGATCGATCAGCCCGAAAGCGAGCAGCGCCGAAAGGATGATGGCGCCGCCCGCCCACAGTCCCCAGATGGCGTGGATCGGTTTCGTATGGTCATCCGGCGTGCTTCTCATCGCGCGCGCCCGACATGCGTCCCCAGGACGCGAGGAACGCGGCGGTGCGGGGCGCGCGCGCGGGTTCCATGCGCAGCTCGGCGGCGAGCCGACAGAGGTCCGCAGGCACGTCCACGTCGTACCAGGCGTCGGTGACTCCTATCGACAACCCGAGCGCCCGCGCGCTGCTGCGCAGCGCATCGCAAGCGTTGCAGGTCCCGAGCGGCGCCGAGTCGAACAGCCGCGGGTGCATCGCCGACGCGCCCACGAGGTAGTAGCCGCCGTCCTCTGTGGGGCCCACGATCACGTCTTTCGTGTCGAGCTGGGCAAACGCCGACTCGAGGATCGCCGGTGGCAGATGGGGGCTGTCGCTGTCGACTGCGATGACGCGGCGGAAGTCGGCGACGAAATGTTCGAAGGCCGAAGTGAGCGCGGCGGCGAGGCCCTTGCCGTCCTGCCCGACCACGTGCACACCCGCTGGCAACCGCGCGGCGACATCAGCCACGTCCTCGGACGGGCACATGACGGCCACGTGGACGCGGGGCAGCTCCTGAACGAGCGCCAACGTATCGCGCAGCATGCACTCGGACAGCTGGACCACGTCGCCGGGTGGATATGCCCCGGTGAGCCTGGTCTTCACGAAACCTTCCCGAGGAGCCTTCGCCATGACGACGATGGCCCCGCGCATCTCGGCCCGCCCGGAAACGACCACGGGCCGGCTCATGTCATCGGTCCTGGTTCGGCTGGACTCGTCTCCGCGCGCAGCCGATTCTTCACGATGCCCGCGAGAATGCACCAAGCCGCGCCGATCGAGCCTCTCACGGTCCCGCTAATCTTCGAGACGCCGATGCGCCGGTGGTAGCTCACGGGCACCTCCGTCACGCGGTATCCGCGCATCGCGCCGCGTGTCACGACCTCGACTGGCCACCCGTAGGTCAGCTCCCGAAGACCGAGGGCACGCAGCACCTCATAACGCGCAGCCCGGAACGGGCCGAGGTCGGTCAGCGAGATGCCGTAGAGCCACCGGATCAAGGTCGCCGCCAGGCGGTTGCCGAACACGGCGTGCCACGGCATCGCGCCAGGCGCGAGGCCGCCCGCAAGCCGCGACCCGAGGACGACGTCAGCGCGTCCTTGCCGGATCGGCTCGATGAGGCGGCCGAGCTCGCCAGGTCGGTCACTGTAATCCCCGTCGAGGAACACGACCGTGTCCGGGCTGCGGGCGTGCGCGAGGCCCGTCAGGCATGCGCGGCCGTAGCCGCGGCGCGGCTCGACGATCACGCGCGCACCGTGCGCCGCCGCGATTTCGGCCGTTCCGTCGGTCGATCCCGCATCGACGACCAGCACCTCACTGACGAGCGAGGCGGGGATTTCATCGAGGACCCGGGCAAGCGAGCCCGCCTCGTTGTACGTGGGGATGACGACGGTGATGCGCATCGGGCCCGAGCTATCCGAGGCGCCAGCCCGGGTAGCGACGTGAGAGCAGGGCGTCCACGCCCCAGGTGCGGCCGGGCCGCGCCGAGGCGAGGCTGATGGCCACGACGACGGGCATGGCCAGCTCCCAAATCCAGGCGGCGCCGAGCTCCGACAGCCAGAGAGTGAAGAGGAACGCCCCGGCTGCGGCGGCGACGAGCCGGGTCGCCGCGCCCGCCAGCAGGAACACCCCGAACCCGAGCTCAGTTGCCGCCTGCAGCGGGGCGACGACGCGGGCGTTGGCTGCCAGGACGGACATGATCGCCTTCCAGGCTGCGGGTGCGTGTCCGTTCTTCAGGTAATAGTCGATGACTCCCTTGTACCCCGATGGGGTGTACGCGCCCTTGCCGAGGTTCTCGAAAAAGACCCAGACGAACATCGCGCCTAGCGCTACGCGCAATATCGCCAGTGCGCGCTGCTCGCGGGGAGCCCTGATCGTGTCCGTCGCGTCGGTGCCCAAAGTGTCTCCCTCCTCGCCTTGGTCCCGAGATCCCTGGCCACGTTACTATAGCCGACGCATGTGCGCTGGGGTCGGCCGCGCGGGGCTGTTACTCGTGCTGGCGGGGCGAGACGGTATCCGAAGGCAGAGGCGGCACGCTCGGCGAAGGCACGCGGTGGTGCGTGGCCTGCTCGAGGGCGTACGCGTAGCCGATGAGCCTGGGCTCGCTGAACGCCGGGCCCGAGAACGTCACGCCGAAGGGCGAGGGCCGGGCGTTGAAGCCCGCCGGAAGGTTCGCCGCCGGATTGGGGAAGAACCCGCCGGGCACGATCACGCTCGGGTAGCCCGCGCGGGCAGGCGCGTTGGCGCCGAAGTTGGCCGGGAAAAGGACCGCGTCGAACTTCTTCCCGGCGCAGCTCCCCTGATCGGCCACGAGCCCCACGCACTCCTTCGGGATCACGCCGGTGTAGAGGACGTCCAGGCCGCAGGTCCGGGTCAATTTCAGATCTAGCGCGCGATCGGCCAGGTAATCGTCGAGATCCTGGCCGGGCCCGACGTTGAGGGCGTCGGCGCCGATGGCGATGGCCTGTCCATACTTCAGGGCCACCTCCGGGTGTGCCGCGTCGAAGGAGATCACATCGGCGAGCGTGTGCACCGTGCGCACAGGAATCGTCGAGTTGGAAGCGCTCACGCCCGGCCCGAAGTCCTTGTCGGCCAGATAGGTGTTCAGATCGCGCTTGAAGCCGAACAGCAGCACGGTCGAGCACGACGGGATCGTTCCCGCGGGGGTGGCCCTGCGGGCGACGACGTCAGCGGTCGTGACGCAGGTGCCGTAGTTGTTCAGCACGCCCTGGGAAGGGATCTCGCAGGTCTCAAACGTCGCGCCGAGCAACGTCATGGTGGCGATGGCGTCTTCCATCAGCGCCGTCCGCGCCGCGCCCAGGCCGAAATCGACGAAGTACGTTTTCTTGGGCACCGCGATGTGCGCCCCCTTCAGCGCATTCGGATCGAGGAACTTCGTGTAGTCGCGGAAGCACTTGCCGGGCGTGCGGCAGGCGGCGGTGGCCGGGTCCTTCTCGTCGAAGCCGGCGAGGACGCCCAGCAGCCTGGCCGCGTCGGTCACCGTCCGCGCCATTGGGCCAGCGGTATCCTGATCGGCAGTGATGGGCACGATGCCGTGCCGGCTGATCAGGCCGAGCGTCGGCTTGATGCCGACCAGGCTGTTCTGACCGGACGGGCTGAGGATCGATCCCGAAGTCTCCGTGCCGACGCCGACCGTGGCGAGGTTCGCGCCCACCGCGATGCCGGGCCCCGAGCTGGACCCTCCCGTCGCCAGCACCGGGCGGCCGTCGTTCACCGGCGCCACGGTCCTGGGGTCGATGCGCGGATCATAAGAGTTGAAGCCGAACCCGACCTTCGAGAGATCGGCGCCCGGCACCTGGAAGAGCTGGAAACGCAGCTGCGAGTTGAACCCGGTGGGCATGCCCAGGGCGATGAAGTTGGCGTACTCGGTCAGCGTGCCCTTGCCGAGGATGATGGCGCCGGCGCGGCGGAGCTTGCGGGCGATGAAAGCGTCCTTCTTCGGTTGCGATCCGCCGAGCGCGACCGATCCCGCGGTGGTGGGCATGTCTCTGGTGGCGATGTTGTCCTTGAGGATGATCGGAATCCCGAACAGCGGCTTCGCGCCGTCGTCTTCGCCTTCGTCGAAATCGTCGAAGTCGTCACCCAGCCGGCGCGCGTCCTTGATCGCCTGCTCGTTGACGTGCATGAAGCTGTTCAAGGGCTGCTGGCCGACTCCGCCGTTGAGCGGCTGCCCGACATTGGAGCGGTCGTAGGCCGCGATTCGGCCGAGGTACATCCGCACCACGTCTTCGGGACGGAGCTTCCCCGCCCGATACTGGGCCTGGATGTCGTCGACGGTGGCTTCGACGAGGTGAAAGGACTCCGCCTTCGCGGCGGCGGGCAGAGCAGCAGCGGCAAACGCGACGAAGAGCGGCGCGAGCACGGAAAGCTTCATAGAAGGCTCCCCTCCGGGTTGAGTGCCGACGCGCAGCCTGCGTGCCTTCGCGTCCGCGGTCAACCACCGGGGTGCGCCGAAAGTCCGATTCGCTGGCGCGCGTGTTAGAAGGTGAATTCAGCCGCGTAGATTCTTCTTGAAAAAGTCCATGGTCCTAAGCGGCCGCGCGTCCCGCATCCTTCCGGCGCACGCTCAAGACCTTGTGGACGCGCGCGACGGACTCGCCTTTCTCGTCCACGACTGTCACCTCGAACTCGGGGTTGATCTTCCCCTTATCGTCGGTCTCGGCGCGGAGCTGCTCGACGTGGTCGCGCGGCAGCTCGAAACGCGCTTTGACCCTGCCCCGTCCGGGCCTGAGGAACTCGATCGACGCGCTCTTGTCCCAGACCACGTAGCCTTGGCCGAGCTGCATCATCAGCATCAGCATGAAGAACGGATCGCACATCGAGTACAGCGATCCGCCGAACTGGGTGCCGACGAAATTCCGGTTCCAGCCCGACAGCTTCATCTCCACTTCCAGGACCGTCAGGTCCGCCGCGACATGGGTCACGCAGATGCCCGCGCCCAGGTACGGCGGATAGAAGCGCATGAGCTTCAGGAACCGGTCGTTTCCGAGGCGGCGCGCGAGCCGCTGCAAGAGCGTCATGCCTCGAGAGATGCCGCAGGGTTCGCCGGGGGTTCCGGCGCTCCGGCTGACGGCAGACGGGAGGTTTGGATCTAGCGCGCTTCGCCCTTCAGCCATCCCATCGCTTCCTGGATGAGCTCGACCTGCGCGCGGTGTCCGCCGTCGAATGGGTGCCAACGCACGTCGAGTCCCTTGCTCTCGAGGAGCGAGCGCAGCCGTTCGCCGGCGGCGAACGGAATGACTTGGTCGCTCCGCCCATGACTCACGAGCACACGGAGCCCGCGCCGCGCCGCACTCCGTTCCTGCCAAGCGTTCTCCTCCACGATCATGCCGGAGAGCAGGACGAGACCGCTCAGCGGCATGTCACTCTCGAGAGCGACGTCGGCGGCCAGCATCGCACCCTGCGAAAAACCGGCGAGGACGATAGGGCCGCTGTGACTGCCGCGAAGCGCGGTGACGAGGTCGACTACTCTTTTGCGACTGTCGGCGAGACCCACCGGAACGTTGCGCGCGATCGCATCCAGGTCGCCGCGCGCCTTGGCGGCGTCGAACGCGTCGAGATCGAAGGTCCACCAGGCACGCCCACCGTGCGGACCACGCAGCGGCGCGCTCGGCGCGATGACCCGCACGCCGTCGGGAATGCCGGCGCGTTTCACGAGCGACAGCCCATCCATGGCACTGCCACCGAGCCCGTGCAGCATGATCAAGGTGGGCGCGGTCGCGACTTCGCTGCCGGCGATCGCCACATCGAGATCGGCGATGTGGGCTTGCCCAGCGGCAGGAGCCGCAAGCGCACGACATGTTGCGAGCGCCCCTAGGAGGGCCGCTGCAGCGACACGGCGGGATACGAGACTAGATAGTGGAGATGAAGGGGATCGAACCCTCGGCCTCGGCATTGCGAACGCCACGCTCTCCCAGCTGAGCCGCCGGAACGGGAGCGGGCAGCTAAGTAGCAGGCGCGTCTCCGGACGTCAACGACCAGCACATCGTCCTATACGCATACGCCTGAGTCGGAGGCCTTGGGGCTATTGGAAGAGCGTGCCCCAGGCCGCGAAGTTGGCCGTGCAGCCGATCGACGCGGAGTGGGTGTCGCCCGTCGCATTGCAGACCGCGGCGTCATCGTGCTGGCGCGAGGGATCGAGGCCCATGCTCTGCCAGACTGCGAGATGACGGGGGCAGGTGGTGTCCCCACCAGTCGGTATCCCATTGGTGAACACGGTGGGCGCCGCGAACCCTACCAAGCTGGTGGCCGGAGACGTCGCCCAGGTGGCGCTGGCCGAGGTCCACGGCGCGGGAGTGGCGCCGACCGCATCGCAGGTCGACGACAGCTGCACCACCCACCGCAGAGGGAACAGCTGCGCCAGGTACGCGGCGTGGCCCCCGCCTTGAGAATGACCGGTCGCAATGACCTTGCCCCAGGCGACTCGCTGGGCGGCGGTGGACGCCAGGCGATCTGCGAGGAACTGATCCCACCCGCTGCCGGGCTGTGCGGCGACGAGGAGGCGAAGCGCGGCATCGAGTCGCTCGACGATGCTCTCGTCGGCGCGCATGTTGGTCAGCGAGGTGGCGGCGCCTGGTTCATAGGTGCCCAGAACGATCGTCTTTCGAGTGGGCCCGAAGCACGAGGCGTTGTTCGAGCACTGGATCCCGATCACCATGTTGCTGCGGTACGCAAGGGCAAGGACGTGAAACCCGGCCTGGGCCGCGGCATTGTAGAAGTTGAGCTGGGGATCCGCGATCTGCCCCGCCGGTGAGCCGAAGCTCCCGTTGAAATGGACTACCAGGGCGCCCCTGGACGGCGCGACCGGTTCGAGCGCGTACTCGGTCTCGTTGGCGTTGTCGCCCAGGCTCGAGGCACCGGCCTCGATGGGCGTGAAGACCAGGCAGCGGCCAGGAGCCACGATCGCGCCAGCCCCCTGCGTCGGACAGCCTCCGAGGACCGGCCGACCATCCGCACCGCAGGCGACCATCAGCACCCCAACCGTTAGCAATCGCCTCATGAACTGCTCCTTCTGGGACGGAACCGGGGAACTGAGGGTCGAGCCGCGGCTCACGTTATCACCCGCACCCGCGAGTGTCCGCTATTGGTCTGCTAAACTCGATCAAGCGCAGCAAAAGCGTCGAGTCGTCTTCCATGAGGTGGACATCATGTCGAAACGGACGCGTGCTCGGTTCGCCACGATCTGTATCGCCATCGCAGGAATCGCCGCGGCGTCGAGGGACGCCAAGCCAGCCGATGCGCATCCGCTCAAGATCGGCATCATCGGCGCCGGCAAGATCGGCGGCACGCTCGCCACGCTGTGGGTCAAGGCGGGTCACGAGGTGCTCGTCTCGTCACGCCATCCTGACGAGCTCCAGGGCCTGGCGCGGTCGCTCGGCCCCAAGGCACGCGCCGGCACGCCGCGAGAGGCAGCCGCCTTCGGAGACGTGGTCCTGATCTCGGTTCCCTACGGAGCCCTGCCGCAGATCGGGAAGGATTTGCAAAACGAGCTCAAAGGCAAGGTGGTGGTGGATACCGGCAATCCGTATCCCGAGCGCGATGGCGAGATGGCGGTCGAGGCCCGTCGCAAGGGCACCGGCGTCGCCTCGGCGGAGTTCCTGCCGGGCGTTCGCCTCGCGCGCGCCTTCAATGCCATCAGCTATCGCAACCTGCGGAGCGAGGCGCACCGGACGGGAGAGCTGGTGGGCATTCCAATCGCCGCGGACGATCCCAAGGCGTTGGACGTCGCCGCGCGTCTCGTGAGAGATGCCGGGTTCGAACCGGTCGTGGTCGGCCCGCTCGCCAAGGCGAAGATGTTCGACGTCGGATCGCCGGTGTACACGCAGCTGCTCACGGCACGGGAGCTCCGCGCACGTCTTGGGATGTGAAGCGCGCCTCTACGGCAGCGTCGAACCGTCCACCCAGGCCGGGCCGGCAACGCCCTCCGGCAATTCACGCTCTCGCTGCTGCGCTTCGGACGAGCGTGCAGCCGCACGCCTCTCGCGTCCCGGCCGGCACGTACGCAGGTTCCGGACACATCCTCCGCGGGCCCCTATGCGCTCGAGCGTCATCCCGGTCGTGGCGGCGTTGGCCATTGCTTGCGGCAGGATGCCGGGGACCAGCGCCTACGCCGCCTCGAAGGCCGCTCTCCGTTCACGGCCGCGAAGGGGGCAGCTGATCCCTCAGCGCGCCGGCAACGGCTGCAGGGGCGGCGACTTGCCCGGCGGGACGGGTTCCTGGGCGGCGTTGAGCAGCATCGCCACGGTCACGTAAGTGCCGCTGAGGGCGATGAGATCGACGAGCTGCTGCTCGCCCAGCGTCTCCTTCGCCTTGGTAAAAGTGGCATCGCTGACGGCGTGGTTGGTCGAGAGCTCCGTGCAGAAGTCATAGACGACCGCCTCGTCGGGCTTCATTCCGGCCGGGCGCTTGCCGTCCTTCAGGTCGGCTGCCACCCCCTCCGAAAGGCCGGCCTTGATCGCGAGCGGATAGTGCGCGTACCACTCGACCTGCGACGTCCACAGGCGCGCCTGGATGAGGATTGCGAACTCGTTCAGACGGCGGGGCACGGACGTCTTGAAACGCAGGTAGTCGAGCAACCGGAAGAGCCGCTCGCCCATGACGGGGCTGCGCATCATCGGGTTGTAGGGACCGCCCAGCCCTACGCTGGAGACCTTCATGATCTCCTCGGCGAGCGCACGCTGCTGGTCGTTCAGCTGATCCATCGTGAGCTGGGGAAAGCGCTTCTCCATCGCTGTGCCCTCCGCGTGCGCCGGCGCGGCGACTGCGAGCATCAAGGAAAGCCCGAGCATCGCGACGGTAGTTCCTCTGCCGAGCGACATCATCTTGGTCCTCCGTTCCTTGGGGCCGCTAGCCCGGGGCGCCGAGCTTGCGCCGCAGAGATGCCAGCGTAGTTGCCGCGAGTAAAGCCGGCGCTTGACGGAGCCCGCGCCATCGGCGACACGAAAGCTCTCTTGCCGGGGTGCTTCATGGCCAACGTCCGCACCTTCGTCGGACCCGTGCTCTGCCTGCTCCTCGACTGCTGCCACGCTGCTCCGCGCGGTGGGCTCTCGCAGGCGCGGGCCATCGCGGCCCAGCCACGCGTGACGTGGGTCGAGCTCGTCGAGCCCCCAGCCGGGGCGGAGGATCTCGTCGTCGATCTGCCGCCCGCGCCGGAGCCGCCGCTTCAACCCGAGGGACCTCATCCTCCTGGCCCACGGTGCTGAAGCCGCTACCGCCGTTCCGGCCGGTCACGGCGGAAGTGATCATGAGCTCTGCGCTCGCACTCGTGCGCGTCATCGTCATGCCTCGCTCAGCTCCTCGACGGTAATCTGCTCGAGGCTCTTGCCGGCGGTGCCGATGCCGAGGAGGGCGACGGCCAGCGCGCCGATCACCAGGACGATGGTGGTGATGGTGAAGACGCCGCGGAATCCAATCCGGGCGAAGGTGTAACCGATGACGATGGGGGCGGACAGCCCGCCGATCCGCCCGAAGGAAGAGGCGACGCCCATACCGGTCGTCCGGAAGGCCGTCGGATAGAGTTCGGGGGTATAGGCATAGATTCCGGCGTAGGTGCCGTTCATGAAGAGCGACAGCAGGAACCCGAACATCGTGATCGATGCGTCCGTTTGGGCGTTCGACATCAGATGCGCGGAGGCTCCACCCAGCAGCATGTACAAGATGATCGTCCACTTCCGGTCCAGCTTTTCGGAGAGGAGGGCGGCCGAGTAGTAGCCGGGGATCTGGGCGAGATAGATGATGATGCTGTAGCCGAAGCTCTTGGTGATCGTCATCCCCTGTTTCACGAGCAGGGTGGGAATCCAGGTGAAGAACCCGTAATAGGAGAAGGTGATGGAGGCCCAGAGGAGCCAGAGCATGACGGTGGTCCGCCAGAGGCCCGGGCTGAAGAGCCCGGCCAGGTTCTTCGAGAAAGTGCCGTCCTGGCGCAGGCCGAAGGCGGGGCCCACAACGCTTTCGAGCGGGGGCAGGTTCGCGTAGCCGCGCTGCGTTACCTCGGCCTCCATCCGCGCCACTTCCGCTTCCGCCTCCGCGGAACGGCCTCGCTGCATCAGCCAGCGGGGCGACTCGGGGAGCGACCGGCGCCACCAGAGGAGCATGACGATGGGCAGGGCGGTGACGATCTGGACGATCCGCCATCCGCGGCCCGACGCGGGCACCACGAAGTAGCCGAGCAAGGCGGCGAAGACGAAGCCGAAGGAGAAGAAGCCGGCGAGGGAGCCAACGAACCGGCCGCGGTATTTCTTCTGCACGAACTCCGCGAGGAAGGGGGCAATGATGGCGCTCTCCGCGCCGGTGCCGAAGCCGGCGGCGACTCGCCACCAGAAGAAGAATTGCCAGTTGGGAGCGAATGCCGCGATCAGGGTGGCCACACAATAGATCGCCAAGGCGTACATCATGACGGTCCGCCGCCCGATCAAATCACCTAGCGTCCCGGCAAAGAAGGCGCCGAAGAGGTATCCGATCAGGGTAGAGCTGCCCAACAGGCCGGTCTGCTGGTTCGTCAGGCCCCAAAGGGCCAGCACCGAGGGGAGGATGAAGGCGATCATCGCCCCATCCATGGCGTCGAAGGTGTATCCCAGCCCACCCATCCACAGCAGGCGCCAATGGGCGCGGCTGAACGGGAGCCGCTCGAGGCGCTTCAAGGTGCTCAGTTCGGCCTCGGTGAGCGCGGCTTGGACTCCCATGGTGCCCCCCATTCAATTCGACGCGCAGGCGCGCCTATCCTGTGGCTGTTCGCGAGGCGTCGACCTCACCTTATAGAGGAGGAACAAGTGGCTCAATACTTGTTCAAAAACTTCCGGATGCTCGACCCGGAAAAGGACGAGAGCGTCGGAGGCCACGAGATCCTCGTCGAGGGCGACACGATCCGCGAGGTATCGGAGACGCCGATCAAGGCGCCGGATGCGTCGCTCATCGACTGCGGCGGGCGTACTCTGATGCCTGGGCTCATCGACAGCCACGTACACGTCGTATTGAGCGAGGTAGTCATCCGGCAGCTCGAGAACGTACCGCTGACGCTCATGACAGCTCGGGCCATCGGCCTGATGCGAGCCATGCTCGATCGCGGGTTCACGACGGTCCGCGATACCGGTGGGGCCGACTGGGGGCTGAAAGCCGCGGTGGATCAGGGGCTCATCGAGGGACCCCGTCTTTTCATTTCAGGCCGGGCGATCGGACCGACCGGCGGGCACAGCGACGGGCGCCGCCGGACGGATCGAGGCCCGCTTTGCCATTGCTGCAATGCGCTGGTCTTTGCCATGGGCACGGCGGACGGCGACGCCGAGATGCGCAAGGCGGTGCGCGAGGAGATGCGGCAGGGCTGCGACCAGGTGAAGATCATGATGTCCGGGGGCGTCGCATCTCCCTACGATCCGCTGGACAGCATTCAGTTCTCGCCGGGCGAGGTGGCGTCGGCAGTCAAGGAGGCGCATGCCTTCGGCAGGTATGTCTGCGCGCACGCCTACACGCCAGAGGCAATCACTCGCGCGGCCCACGCGGGCGTGCGAACGATCGAGCATGGCAATCTCATCGACGAGGCATCCGCCAGGTTGATGGCGGAAAAGGGCATGTTTCTCGTCGCCAACCTCGTCACCTATTACGCGATGCGGGAGCGCGCTTCCGAGTTCGGGATGCCGCCCGAGATGCTGGCCAAGAACGAGCTCGTGATCGACGGCGGCCTTCGCTCGCTCGAGATCTGCAAGCGTGCGGGCGTCCCGGTCGCCTACGGGACCGATCTGCTCGGCCAGCTCCAGATCGACCAGAGCCGCGAATTCGTCATCCGCAGCCAGGTCGTTTCGCCGCTCGAGATCATCCGCTCCGCAACGCTGGTCGGAGCGCGAGTCGTGCGCCGGGAGGGCAAGCTGGGCTGCCTGCGGCCAGGTGCTCTCGCCGACTTGCTGGTCATCGACGGCAATCCACTGAAGGATCTGGGATTGTTTGAAAAGTCGGACCGATCGCTGCTGGCCATCATGAAAGGGGGGCGATTCCACAAGAATCGACTGCAGTGATCGAGGCGCTGCGCGTTGCGGCGAGACCCAGGGGCACCTCGTCTCAAACCAAGTGCCACCGCAGCCGCGCACCGTCGGCTTCCTTCCCGCGCGCCGGTGAGACGTACGTGCGCCGGGTGTCGTCAACGCCGCGGGCGCCAGCCGCGCGCCAGCAAGTCGGCGGGCAGCCGCTTGTAGCTTCCCGGCCGGCGTGCGCTTGCTTTTTGGCAGGGCCACGATCAGGGGTCTGCAGCGGGCCCAGTGCCCGTTCGCGGCGGATGTAGGTAGATCCGGCGGCTGCCGGTTTGCAATGCCCACCAGCAAGGCTGCGGGAAGTTCGTCGGGCCCCTTGGGAGAGGCCGGGCAACGATGAGCGATGCGTCGGGAAAAGAGCGACATGTGACCACGTCCGAATTCTTGCCGGCAACATTGCTGGAGCGGGAAAATCCCGGCCAGAGACTTCCTCGAATGCGATTCGCAGCCCGGCAGCTCGCGCTCTGGTCATAGATATGTTCCTCCATGGCCTGCTCGGTCGAGCAAACGAAAGCATCGGTGCTGCCGCTGCAGAGCGGGA
>WNGR01005689.1_pt1 | contig 14013 bp, 19 predicted proteins | sample 5407581 | NCBI WGS metagenome assembly WNGR01 (sample SAMN13153383, study PRJNA577476) | soil metagenome | isolation source: 80 cm soil or saprolite under Garry oak tree replicate 2 | place: USA:California | collected 2016-06-15 | reverse complement strand
GTCCCAGCACATATACATGGAAGAGTTTATTCCTAGGATTGGCCCCTACTTGCATTGCCTCCTCAACTCTGAGGGTGTCCCAGCTATGACAATGTGCCAGAGCTGCATGTCTGCCCCATTTGAGTGGAGATGTACTGACTGCTTCCCTGCTCTGGTGCTCTGCAAGGAGTGCTGCCAAAAATCACACAACCGGCTTCCATTCCACAGGGTTCAGAAGTGGACAGGGAAATACTTCATGCCGTCATGGTTGTGGGAGGTTGGGATACACTTGCATCTTGGGCACTCTGGGGATTTGTGCCCAATTAAAAGTGTGTGTTGCCAACCCTTTTATTTTTTAAATCCCATTCCAAAAAATACAGTCACAGAAGTGCTACAATGCCAATGAAGACTGCCAGGTTGGTAGCCACAGAGAGTATGACACAGCTGCCAACCTTGGCTTCGATGGCTCAAAACCTGGGTGTCATGAAAAAGAGGGAAATCAAATAATCACTGTCATCAATAAGTCTGGCATCCATGAGATTGGCATCAGCTGGTGCTTCTGCCCTAAGGCTCCCAAGCATGACATGCAGTTTGTTACGTTCATGCGCAAAGACACTTACTCATAGGTTATGACTACATGGGTAAGCGGTAATTAGTCATGGACTCATCATCAGTCAGCACGGATATCACATGTATGATACTATGACTCGATCCTAGGATAACTGTACTAGGGTTCAGGATTCATGAGGCGCTTCAAAGCCCTCTTCTTGTAGTACTTAAGACGTAGTTGATGAAGACCTAGCTCTTCAGCTTGGTCTTCTTGAATCACCACTCGAGTTCTCTTCTATTCTACGAGATCTAGGGGCTCTCTCCCCTTCTCTACTTGCAACTACTCAAGGAGCGACTTCCTGCATCCAAGTGTCTCGGACCTTGTGACCCCTTGTATCACGTGACTATAGGAGAGTCTGCATATACCTGTCGCAGCTAAGTCCTGCAGCGCACCGTCTATCAGCCTAAGTCAAGGCTAACATTCAGTGGTAACGTAACATTAAGACCAAGCTCTCCCACGGTGGCGCACCTCACCACAAGAGAACGCTGGGCCTTCGCACCATACATTTTAGAAGACAGAGGAGAACGAAATGTCCCTCTTATCTACCTGAAAGAAGCCAGGTGGAGGACAGTTTGAGGAAGCACCAGATACTTCGTCAATATCCCCACAAGACCAAATCAGTATTACCCAGTTGAGTTCAACCACACTTACCTGTGCTGGTGCAAGATCTCTTGGAACGCACCCGAAGCCGTGTGGAACGTAGTAAGGCCAGCCAGACCTGATTACCGCTGCAACATATTTGAAGACAAAGTACAAACGTCTGGAAACGTCGGCGCCATAGATGGACAACCACCCTTGGCACCAAGAACTCCTGCCCCATCCACGGAAAGTAGAGAAGAAGGAGAAGGTAGTGAAAACTCTGAGGGCACAATCGAATCAGGGCAACCAGGAAACACCACTGAAGAAGAAGGCCTTGCTAATCTAGCTGAGTCCATCCATATCAATCCACCAGACATGGCCACCATAACTGAACCTCCCCAAACGAGGGAACATATCAATGAACACACTGGACATCAAGTCAGAAGAATAGTCAATGTCGTAGACAATGAAGCAGCGCTACAACGGGCTGCGGGACTGGACCAAGTGGACCCACCAAGTGGAGGACCAGAACAATTACCTGAACTGCCACCAATCCGACTTCCCCAAGACGACAGACCAAGGAGAATCCCAGGGTTCCCTGGAGGAGGAGGGTTCCCCGGAGGTGGAGGATTCCCCAGAGGAGGTGGAGGATTCCCCGGAGGCGGAGGATATCCAGGGGGAGGAGGAATGCCACCTGGAGGACCACCCAGAGGAGGCTGGGGACCACCCCCACTCCCGATACCACAAGCCCATCAAGGAAAGCTAGTAGGAGAACCACCCACGATTTACGATGGCGACAGGAAGAAAACAACGCTCTTCATCAATGAATGGGAGCTGTACTGGGCAGTCAACAACGACAATGCCCTTATGATCAACCCATATCGATGAGCTATGTTTTTCCTCACTTATATAAAGGGGGCCCGAGTTAACGAATGGGTAATGGCAGTCAATCGATGGCTAGCCCGACAAATACAAGGAGGAATCAATACAACAGATGAACGACTCTGGAACAAGGTAGCAGCCTCCTTCACATGGCGATTCGCGGACAGCCTGGCAAAGGAGAATGCGCAATCTATACTCTGAGCAGGAGTTAAAATGAAGGGAGAAGACATCGATGGATATATTGTCGAAATAGAGGAACTCATCCGACTAGCTGAGTATTGATTCGATGTACCCCAAATGATCGAGATGTTCACAGACGGGCTACCCACAGGATTGTATCAAAAAATCCTAGAACTTGATAGACCGACAACCTATGAGCAGTGGAAACAAGCAGCCATTAACCGTCAACAAGATTACATTCACATGAAAGCATGGCTAAAAGCGCATCGAGGCGGAGTAACCACCTCCCATCCAAGGGGGTGGATACCCAGACAAATGTTGAGTGACCCAAACACCATGGATACGTTAGCAGGAAGAACACGGGGACGTGTAGCAGGAAGCGAAGAAATGAACCCCGCAACCATGCCACAAGGGGGATATACGCCCCGAGGAGGATACATGAACAGAGGACGCGGAGGAATCAGAACAAGAGACTTACGCAAAGTTGAGTGTTATACATGTCACAGAAAAGGACATCTGAGTCGCAACTGCCCCCAGCATACGTGGAATAAACCCAATAACAACAAAGGGTGCAACTGGACTCCACGCTCCAGTCAGGGACGTGAAGCGGTCATCGACGATAGGAGTGTATGCGAAGAAGAACAGAGCCTTGTGGCACGATCATCCACTCAAACCCCACAACAGCAAGCCGATACCTGGCTACGCAGAGTAGCAACCACAGGAGAAGACGTGCAAGAACTAGTAATGAGAGACCTCATAGGAAGAGAGGGTTTTCAGAACGCCTGAACCCATCGGCCTGGGTGAGGGCAGTCCATAAATTCAATTCTGTAATAGTGACTATGCGATTTCGATCCATGCATATCCCCGTCTCTATCAGAACCAACAACGCAATGGCCAACATAAAAGCACTTGTAGACTCAGGAGCAACCGATTGCTTCATGAGTGAAAACTTCATACGACGAATGAAATTGGGTAAAAGACCCCTGCAAAGACCGTGAAAAATATGGAACATTGACAATACAGCGAATCAAGCAGGGCCTATCACTCATTACATTACTCTCAACATCCAGACCTGAGGAATTCAAAAAACAATACAATTCCTTGTCACTAACATAGGCAGCGAGGATATCATACTAGGATATCCATGGATGGCTGCCTTCAAACCAAGATTCACATGGAAAAGTGGCGTTATCAATGAGAGGGAACTACCCGTCATCATACAGTCAGTAAATCCCTCTACCATCAGAGAAGAACCAATAATCGCACAAATTTGAGGGACGGATAGCGATCCTTACCTATGAGCCACGATTTCCACCGAACTCGCCATTAAAGCACAACAATTTACCAAGAAAACCGAAGTCCCTGCAGACTATCAACAGTTCGCAAAGGTTTTGTGAAGAAGAATCGAAACATTATCCACCAAAGAGAGCGTGGGATCACGCGATCGAATTCAAGAAGGACGCACCCGAGGCTATCGACTGCAAAGTATATCCTATGAATCGGGTCGAAGACGAGGCAGTACGAAAGTTCCTACATGACGAACTTGAGAAAGGATATATCCGTGAGTCCAAATCACCGTACGCATCGTCCTTCTTCTTTGTCCGCAAAAAGGATGGCAAAATGTGCCCAGTACAAGACTACCGAAAGATCAACACCATTACCATCCGAAACCAATACCCCCTCCCTCTCATTGCAGACCTCATCCGAGACCTCAGTAATGCACATATATACACCAAACTCGACATCCGATGGGGCTACAATAATGTGCGCATCTGTGAGGGAGATGAACCAAAAGCGGCATTTAAAACGAGATACGGACTTTTTGAACCTACAGTCATGTATTTCGGACTCACCAACTCTCCAGCAACGTTCCAAACCATGATGAACTACATCTATCACGACGTTATCCTCAAGCATGAATCACTCGGCACCATGATCCGCGTCTACATGGACGACATCAGTATCACCACTTGAACTAATCTCAAAGATCACAAGCGAGCAGTTCATGACGTTCTCAAAGTGGCACAACTCCACGACCTCTACTTCAAGCTGGAAAAATGTCTCTTCCATTCGCCTTCTATGGATTACCTGGGGGTAATCCTTGAAAAGGGGGTGACATGAATGGACCCTGCCAAAATCGCGGGCGTCGATACGTGGCTGACACCCAAAAATGCGACAGAAGTACGAAAGGTGCTCGGGTTCTTCAATTTTTATCACCCCTTCATCGAAGGTTTTGCGTTCATCGCACGGCCACTACATAAACTCACACGAAAAGACCAAGAATGGCGATGGGGAACGGAAGAACAGGAGGCCTTCAAAACGCTGAAGAGGCGTGTCACAACAGAACCTGTATTGGCGCACGCCAAGTTGGAGGACCAGTTTGAGATGGAAGTAGACGCCTCAGGATACACGGTAGGAGTGGTACTTTTGCAACAAAAAGAGGATGGTAAAAAGCACCCCATAGGATATTACTCAGCAACACTCAACGAGGCGCAACGAAACTATGACATCTACGACCTCGAATTGCTGGCCATTGTGATGGCGCTCAAGAATTGGAGACCCCTGCTAGCAGGATCTCCTCACAAAATTATCATATACTCCGACCACCTCAACCTGCAGTATTGGAGACTGCCACAGCAAATATCACAAAGAGTAGCCTGAGAGGTACTGGAACTATCGGAATACGACTTCGAGATACGTCATCTACCTGGCAGACTTAATGGGAGAGCTGACGCCCTGTCAAGGCAACCGGGATACAACCAAGGGGAGAATGACAACAAGGATGTGGTGGTACTCCCAGATCATGTCTTCGTACGAGCAGGGACTGTACAACACGCCCCTCCCATGAGGAAGATCATGACGCAAGAAGAGATGGAAGCAGCGGACCCAATATACGTGCAAGACGAAGAAATAATCAAACCATGGGTCGACGCACATCGCTTAAAAAGGATCGAGGGAGTATGGTACAAAGACGGACAATGCGTGGTAATGGGAAAAGTGGAACACAGACGCACCTTCATACGGGCCCATCACGACGCACCGACGTACGGGCACCCAGGGATCAACAAGACGTATCAATTAACAAGCTGCAAGTACTGGTGGCCGAACATGCGACTAGACGTGATGGACTACGTCCGAGGGTGTGCCGAATGCCAATGGAACAAGGTCAATACGAGACCAACAAAGGCACCATTGTCGCCCATATTCCCCAAACTGGAAGCTATGCCCTTTGAAACTGTCGCGCTCGACTTCATTACTAAACTACCAGTATCGCAGGGATACGACTCGATACTCACTATAGTAGACCACGATTGCACCAAAGCAGCAGTATTCATCCCCTGTCGAGAAAGCATGACGGCAGAAGAAACGGCGGGATTGATAATCCAACACTTATTCCCATGATTTGGGCTCCCTCTGAAATTCATCAGCGATAGGGACCCGAAATTCGCATCAAGATTCATACGAGGGCTATGCAAAGCGACAGGAACGACACAGAACGTCTCTATGGCCTATCACCCACGAATGGACGGACAGTCAGAACGGACTAATCAATGGCTAGAACAATACCTACGGTTTTGGGTTAATGAGCGACAGGACAATTGGCATGCTTATCTACCCCTAGCAGAATTCGCGCACAACAACTGGCTGAACGAAACCACCAGAGAGTCCCCTTTCTTCGTGCTCTACGGATTCAACCCACGCGCTGATTGGATAGATAAGCCATCGCCCATACCACAGGTGGTGCTGAGGCTAGACCAATTCAAAAGAGCAAGACAACATGCCTAAGAATTGATGATCAAGGCACAAAAGTCATGGATCCAACACAGAGATACGCCCAAATATCACGAGGGGGACCTCGTGTGGTTAGAAGGACGTCATCTACGCACCAACCAACTGACCACCAAGCTTGCGCCCAAAAGGCACGGCCCTTTTCCCATCATTCAGGTGATGTCCCCTGTCAATTATTGATTGAAACTCCCCACGCAGTGGAGCATTCATGATGTATTTCACATTGATCTTCTCACGCCATACCGAGAAACCGAACTCCACGGATCAAACTACTCTAGACCAGCTCCAGACTTGGTCAGTAACAAAGAGGAATACGAAGTCAAGAAGGTTCTAGACTCCCGGCAATTCAGCAGAACGCGCAAGAAGCAGTACCTTATCAAATGGAAGGGATACCCCGACTCAGATAACGAGTGGGTGGATAAGCGAGACGTCCATGCCCCTGAAGCGATAAGGGAGTTTGAAAATCAAGACTCCACGGCGAAAATACATATAAAGAGAGGCAACACAAGCGAGTCACACATCTCATCTCCTCTCCGGCCCACTACACCACTCACTAAACTCATCTCTTTCATGTCCGATGTCAACCATTACTACCTCAGTTCTCCCAAACGTATCTTCGGGGCTGAGCTCGAGGAGGGAAACCTCTCCCTCGACGAGGCACGAGAACTCTGTGCCAAGAAGTACATTCGACCACACGTCACCGACGAGAACCTTCTCGTCGCGCCCCTCACCGAGCAGGAGTTGGCATCAGTCCTACTTGTCTTTCCAAACTTGCAAACGGACTCGGTGCCCCCGTGTGCACTATCACCCATGGTGCGACGACTGTCAGACCCTGACGGCATGGGAGCCACCCCTACCCACCAATCAGAAGTGCAAGACGCCAATACTGACATTTGGGAACCTAAAGACGGTTGTGTGGGAGAAATCCCGCTGCCAGTCCCTTTTAAAGAAGTCAAGTGTATCCCAAGCCGTGATCAGAAAGATATGCTCGACGTGGAAGGAGGATCAATTCGCAAGAGCCATTGCTCAATGAAGCACCAAGATGGCAGCAAGGGAGGCAGTGCACTGGCTAGTACACCAGCAACGCGCGGACCCTGGAGCTGCACCCCCAGCGGCATAAGCCAAGGGGACCTTTACCCAGCTAAGCACTTGTTCATATGTACCCTCAAAGATTCTGACGACCCGGAAGAAACGCCCTATGCAGCCACAACCCTGGGATTCCCCCTCTATAAAGGGAGTTACCAGGTTCAATGCGACGGACCTCCCCCAGGGTTTCAACCGAACTGCGGGGACCATTTTATATCCTTCCCCATCAAGGGCCCGGATGGCGATGTCAAGCAGGCAGAGTATGTGCAAGTCATACTCCACCCGAACCCTATTGTCATTGGGCTACACGACAACAGCGACAAGGTGTACACCAAACCCCTGTACGCTGCGCCCATCTTCCACTACGATGGAAAACCGGTGTACAGAGCAGCGCAACTCGAATAGCTCAAGGAGGAGGCGGAAGGACAAGACCAGACGGATCGCATGATTCGTCACCTCAACGACCCCTCGCTGACTGCCAAGGTTCATCGGTTCCGCGTGATAGGACGGGAGTTAGGACGACTCAAAGAAGCCATTGCGGCCAGTGAAGATCAATGGGGGGAGCTCGCGGGGATGCACTGCAAGACCATCTGGAGGTTGGAGATGGCCGACGTGCTGGCAAGGATCCAAGGTCAAGACGAGGGATTGGTGGACGATGCTTTATGATCGGTAGCGGAGAGTTTGCAACGTGGGCATCACGCCTGAAAAGGGGGTGATGTTACATTCACATGCAAAGACACTTACTCATAGGTTATGACTACATGGGTAAGCGGTAATTAGTCATGGACTCATCATCAGTCAGCACGGATATCACATGTACGATACTATGACTCGATCCTAGGATAACTGTACTAGGGTTCAGGATTCATGAGGCGCTTCAAAGCCCTCTTCTTGTAGTACTTAAGACGTAGTTGATGAAGACCTAGCTCTTTAGCTTGGTCTTCTTGAATCACCACTCAAGTTCTCTTCTATTCTACGAGATCTAGGGGCTCTCTCCCCTTCTCTACTTGCAACTACTCAAGGAGCGACTTCCTGCGTCCAAGTGTCTTGGACCTTGTGACCCCTTGTATCACGTGACTATAGGAGAGTCTGTGTATACCCGTCGCAGCTAAGTCCTGCAGCGCGCCGTCTATCAGCCTAAGTCAAGGCTAACATTCAGTGGTAACATAACACAGTTGATGATGGCTGGGCTCTTTCCAGCCACATTTCACAACCCAAAGACAGCATTTACCTTTCAGGTGCTAGAAGAATTCCATTTGGACAATCTTGAATGCAAGATGACTCCAAGCCAGTTTTTCAGTCACCTAAGGAGAATCACAAATAATGAGTTTCCAAATTCAGTGCCAGTAAGAGAACTTAGCACATCTGCTGATGGCAGACTAATTGGCAGATTTAGGACTGATATTGGGAGCTGCTGAGGGTCTCCTGGCAGTGGAGAGCACTCATTTCCTGGAAGCAATTTGGTTTTGGGTATAGGGAGAACAAAGAACAGAAGCTGGGATCAATGGCTATATTCTGTGCTTTGTGCACACAACCTGGAATCAACCTCCCAGAGGATTGGAGAGAGTTTGAAAATAGGTGTGTCAATAGTCTTCGGTACCTGGTAACTGCTGGCATATTACTTTAGCAAAACCCTTTTCATGCAGGGCTTCATGATGGATGGGAACTTCCAGGCAGAGCACATGAAGATGAGAAATCCAGAGAATGATATTCCACTCTCTGAAGGTACAGGATTCATGGTCAGTCAAAAGCCATATGAATTGCACCTGAAATCAGCAGTTGAGAGGCAGCAGGTAAGCACTATATCTGGTATTTCAGCAGGGGAGAGTTGACACTTGAGCAGAGATCAACATGCCATGACCACTGTGCAGTAAATAATGTAAACAAACATGGTGGACACCTCGAATTGACTGGAATTGGTGTTACCGTGTGCATTCATGGGGCTTTTGTGCCTGATTCTGTTGTTGACTTTCAAAAGGGAGAAACATGAGTTCTTATATCTATCTGCATATAGCAAGTGCCAGTGCAGGATGTGGTTTTTTTTTTGAACCAGTTTGTATTCCAAAGTATTGACCATGGGCCCAGACTGATTGTAGCCAGCTACAATGTATTTACACTATCTAAGTGCGCGGCTTTCCTGGATACTAAAGGTTGTGTCATAGGCGTATTTCATATTTTTTGGCAGGTTAAAAGGAGACCCTTGTGGATACCCAAACGGCTTTCACCACTACCTGGTAACAACTTAAGCAGCTACACCCAGTTTTTCCCAGGAGCCACCAATGGCGGATTTTGACCTCTTGAGCCCAAACGCATAGTTCTCCCACGCATGGCTACGGCCCAGTATCCCCACCTTCCCGTTACTCAGCAGCCGGTTCGGTTATGCCTTCCGGCCCGGATCCCCGTGCAACTGTCCGAGCTCGCCCGTCTTGCAGGGGCCGCTACCGGGGTGGAGATATGGCGTCCAAAGGCGCCAGCCCGGAGTTTGGGTTATCCCTACTAACGTCCTACCTCCGCATGGTGGGAGGCAGGAGGGGGGTAGCCTGTCCTTATCGGTCGGCCCGTTTTTACCCCATTTCCCCTCTTATCGTTCCCTATCCTTGCGGACCCTTTCGGGGTTTGGGATTGCGCACCAGCATCCTCGGGGTTCGAGTGGGGCCCCCCCTCTGCACGGAACGACTTGTGTAGGGCGCCGGTATCCCAGCTGCGAACCCCCTTTACTAAGGGGGGACCCAAACACCCTTTGGAGACCACCCTAACTTCCACTAGCTCGGGGTGCAGTAAGGAGTGACCTTCCGCTGTCTCGACGGCGAACACCTCCTGAAGAACGTGAAGCGTAGGGAATGATGAAGCAACCCGAAAGTGAGGGGGATGGTTGCATTAGATTAGTGGGGAGAGCGTCCCAAGCACCCAACGAGAGGGGCCCCAGTGGACATGGTGGTGGTAAGAGGGAAAGGAGGGTTGAGGATATGGTATTTGGTGCGAGGTCGCCTGCACACTCAGGAGTGCTACTTCCTGCTTACGCGTCGTGTCATGACCATGACTTCTGATATTAATACATTTCTACGCACGGGTAACCGAAAATTGGACACATCTATCTTATGGCCCAGGCTTGGCACCATGTTCCGACAGTAACTTCGTGATTCCATTCCTCGTGCCGAGGCAATGTGGATGGCGGTCATTCCCTCGTCGTCCTTCTCGTCTACGTTCGCACCGTACTTGAGTAGCAACATGGCGACCTCGAGGCGCCCCTGGTACGACGCTAGACGTAATGGTGTCTGCTGTTCCAAGCCACGTGCATTTGCATCCGCCCCGTGTTCCAGTAATAACCGCACAATGTCGAGATAATTCCTATAGACAGCCAAGGATAATGGGGAATCGTCAAGACCGCATCGGGAGTTGACGTCCGCATTGTGGTCGAGTAGCACCTGGACAGCCTCGAGGTTATTGTTGTGCGCCTCCAGGTGCAGCGGGGTACGACCGTCATTCTGCCGGCTATTTGCATCCGCATCGTGATTGAGTAGCCACCGAACGATATCGGTAAGTCCATGCATCGACGCTGTGTGTAGCGGAGTCCTTCCAAAAACCTCGAATATCCACGGCCGCACCATGTTGGTGGAGTAAATCGGCAACACGGAAGTGTTTCTTGCGCAAATCTGCTAGAAGCGGGGCCAGCATGCGACCACCGACTGCTTGTACTTGTTCGGGATGCTTGCCAATCAGGCGTTCCGCCAGGTCATAGAAGCTACGAAATGCGGCATAGTACAGCGGGGAACCATCACGAAGAGTTGTAAACGAAGGTGAGAAATGGAACCAGCGTTCGTCTATATCGTGTACTCGGAGCCATGCTGCAAAATGTGGCTTGGACAGGTCGAACAAATCATCCCTTCTAGCCCGGATGCGTGACGATACCTTCTCGAATTGCGCATGGACCCAGTGTCGAGCAGCATATCCGGCGAGAGGGAATCCTCCAGCACCATTTTTGCCATTGCCGCCGCCTGTGTCCAGCCGGAGTTGTGATAACAACTCGGCGGGTGACAAACAAGTTGTTGGGACGCATGCGATACCAGTTCGGGCTCGGGCTTAGTAAGCGGTAAACCTGTATAAATGTGGAGATTTCCGAATAGGAAGATAGGAGCTCACGCACTACTTCGAGCTATATGAGCGACTGGTCTACAGTATGGCGAACCCACAGCCTGTCTCGCAACGTCAGTCACAGAGTCTTCCTTGTCGGGCTTTGACTCTACCCTCCGTTCTGGAGCTACGGTAGATACGTATGATCGGGTTTGGGAAAGGCTCCTTTCGCGGTAGGTGGTATGAGCTAACTTAACTACGACTAGAGCCTTGGAATCTACTAGTAGTATAATCGACATTGCACAACAAAACGAACTACTGAGAAGAGATCAAAAGTCCCTTAAGGGGTGCCGTCAGCGTGGGGTGGTCCGAAATGGTGGAAAGGAGAGAGCCGAGTCCTCAGAATTTCCATCCACCTGCAAGGCCCATTACATCCTTAGGATCATACTTCTCTCTGATTTCGCGCAGCCGCGGCAAGTTCCCACCGTATATCTTTTCCAGTGGCGTCCCAGATATGGCATAGTTCACATAGGCTGCCGCGTTCTTCAGGTCCTGACCGTCCTGGGTTCCGGCTCTTTCCAAGGTCGCAGTTGACGTACGTATAGCATCACCCATGTGCTTGTCGACCGATTTGTCAGTCCACCCGTAGTAGATGCTCGATGGAAAGACAGGCCGAGTGCGGTCGGGAGGATAAGCGGACGGACCTCCATGTGTGAGGAAGTCGGACTCGAAGGGATCAATGGTATAAACGACCAATACGCTCGGGTCATACTGGTTCAATTTCTTGCCCCAGAACTGTATAACGAACGAGGGTGAATGACACGTTAACATGAGAAGGCACTTCGGCGACACACCTCCGTCTCGTTCATGAATGCGTTCATGATGGGCTCCGTGTAGTGCAAGATGGGGACACTACTGAGGTAACCTCTGCGCGATTCTGTAAACCAAAACTGAAAACCGCATGTAAGCTTGGGTTTTCTCTACCGTTCAAATAGAGGGAGGAGTTGACCCACAACGAAGTCGAGGAAGGAACCCTCGATGATGGACTTGGAAGTGCTTGGAAGATTCAGCAACTCGTCGTACAGACCCTGAGGAGGTTCTGGTCCATCATAAAACAGCGAAATACCAAATAGTAGCTGCTCGGCTCCTATAATCAAGTCACAATGGGAGAAGTTGGCGGGCTTACCGTGCCATTAATGTAGACAAACTCTCCCAGTTGTAACGCCCTGTGGTCATGTGGTTCAGATAGGAACTTGGAGAAAGCCTTTTGAGCCCCGTCCACCTGATCCCCGGCGAAGTTCATCAGGCCAGCCTACCACATGCACCGTCAGGATACCACCTCCACAGAAGAAGTACACACGTACCCAAATATCTGATTGTTTATGCGATTTCAAAGTGAACTTCGTGACGATCCCCTGGTAGGTGCGTACTCATTCAGTCTCGCAGGACTTAACCACTAGGGGAACTCACATAATTGTTGAGTCCACCCTTACGAACAAAGTACCAGTAAGCTCGCTATCCTGCAATCGTTGCCTTGGTTGGAACATACCCTAAGTCCGAACCAAAGATCTTCGTCTTGCGCAGTCACGGTTGTCACCTCCCCGCTTGAAAACACGAGCTCAAACTCGGTAACAGTGTCTATCGTGAGACCGAATTGATTTGTCTTCCAAGAGTATCCTGTCAGGCGGGTATAGTTTCAAATCCGCGTCGTGTACCTGGGTGGGAGACAGGCAAAACGCTCACCTCCTCCAAGCGTGAGACCGGAAACCCCGACGCCATTAATCCGACCACCAACGACATTGATACCTTTAGGGACAAGGGACGCGTACACATCGGTCCAGGTGAGACCTGCTCCGATCTCGACTGTCTCAGAGTCCTCATTGATGACAATGTCGTTAAAGCGCGTCAGTGAGATGTGTACGCCGAGGGTCGACGAGAACCCGCGATTGACAGAGTGCCCAATGCCCTTGACCGCGAACGGTGTGCGCGTCGAGGCGAGTTCGCGAAGCTGCGGCGTTCACGGCGAGTAACGTCAATGAGACAGCAAGCCCGGCTCGACAGAACATGCGGATACTTGAGAGCTCGAGTTGGCCCAGTGAGAAATGTCTGCCTCGAACTCCGGAGACCCTATGGATCCGGTATCAATTATGGAGATTGGACTCGTGTTGGGACGACCAATAATATGATGAGGACCCACCCAGATAGAACACTTGCGAGGCGGAGGAGATGGTCTGCTCTATCCTCTTGCATGTGTCCTTGTAGCTAGTTACCGGAAACTGCTGGCATAGCACGGTGGCAGCAAGGAAAGCGCTCCCAAGAAAAGACGTTCGCAACATGGCGCTGTGTTAGTTAAGGAAAGCTTCCACAGTATCAATCTCAGTATATCTGTGATATTTATATCAGCGACTGGGCGGGGTCGGACAGCTCGTCGTGCCGTGATGGCAACAGAAATAAAAACAAAACGGCGCATAAGCCGGTCACATGTTGACTAAAAAATCCGCGTCGATCGGGTCAAGCTCGAGCCGACAATCCAGGATTAGCGCTCAGAAGGAGATTCAAGCGCGCCTGATGTTTGAGGTGCACGCACTGGCACACACTGGCACGAGTAAGCAGTGAGTAAGCATCAGGCGACTCCAGACCAGCTGGACCGGTGACCATGTTAAATTGCTGTCAAGCCTCAGTACTCAGTACTAGTGCTCACTGCATGCAAAGCAGAGTTTCCAGTCAAATAAAACCCTTAGAAAACCCAGTGGAGTGTTAACCACTTATCAGGGTTTATTTTTTCGAAAAACTTCGAAAAAAGAGTTTAAGTTTGATTTGGGGTGGCATGACAGAAA
>WNGR01007401.1_pt1 | contig 14015 bp, 11 predicted proteins | sample 5407581 | NCBI WGS metagenome assembly WNGR01 (sample SAMN13153383, study PRJNA577476) | soil metagenome | isolation source: 80 cm soil or saprolite under Garry oak tree replicate 2 | place: USA:California | collected 2016-06-15 | reverse complement strand
CTTGATTTGTTTGAGGTGCGGTCTGCGCCAGACTTGTCGCGGCGAAGAGTACAAAACCGAAAAGCCCGAGAACTCGTGAGACATAAAACTTAGAGATGATTCGCATTTTGTGCCGGAGTCTAGCACATCCACTTGTGAATGGCGCTTCGTTTTGCGTGCCGGTACACAAGTCGGAAACATTCCCTGCCGGTATCTACAAAGAGAATAGTTCCTGGTTCAAAGCAGCCTTATAGTTCTGCTTGCACTCCGCATTCTTGGAGCTGAAGACTTGAGAGTCAGACGGATGGAGCCGCACCGGTCCCAGGGGGAACTGGCTTGACGTTCATTTTTTTGGGGACTTTCGCCGGTTCACTGCTACTTTCTTTCGTTCTCACCAAATTCGTGCGAGACGTCGCCGTTCAGCGAGGATGGGTGGCAGCTCCGGTGCACGAGCGTCACCTCCACAACAAGGCCCTGCCGCGGCTGGGCGGAGTTGCAATCGTATTCTCGTTCTTGATTGCGACTGGCATTGGATTGCTGGCCGCCAAATTCCTGGGTAAGTCCGGCGGGGATTTTTCTCTGCACCCACTCGTCACAATTTTGCCTCCAGCGCTCTTGATCTTTCTTTTGGGTGTTTATGACGATATTCGGAGCGCCGGTCCTTACCTGAAATTTTTTGTCCAGGGCGTCGCTGGAGCCATGCTCTTCGCCGGCGGCCTCCGAATTCTCGACCTGCCGGTGTTGTTCGGTACTCATCAATTCTCCTGGTTTACCGGACTTCCACTCACGATTCTGTGGGTGATAGCGATTACTAATGCCTTTAACTTGATCGACGGACTGGACGGGCTCGCGGCGGGATCGGCCCTGTTCTCCACTCTGGTTGTCTTCGTTGTCGCTCTGCTTGGTAACCTATCGCTGATCTCGCTGATAGCGCTGGCACTCGCGGGCGCAATTCTGGGCTTCCTTCGTTATAACTTCAACCCCGCAACAATTTTTCTCGGCGATTGTGGAAGCCAGTTCATAGGCTTCATGCTGAGCGCGCTCGCTCTTTATGGCGCCCAGAAAGCCCCGACGATTATTGCCGTCGCGATCCCGGTGGTTTCCTTCGGCTTGCCGATCCTGGAAACTTCGCTTTCCGTGGTCCGACGATTCATTAGTGGCAGGCCGGTATTCACCGCGGACCGGGAACACATTCATCACAAACTCCTGCAGCGTGGCATGTCGCACCGGCAAGTGGTGATTGTTCTGTATGGGGTTTCAGCGATTTTCGCCCTGCTGAGCCTTTTTCTGTTGTGGCCCACGGGCAGTACGCTGGGGCTGGTCCTGGCCGTGCTCGGGACTGGCATTTGGATCGGCGTGCAGCATCTCGGCTACCTTGAATTTGGCGAAATTCGAAGGGTCGCGCAGCGGACCATCGAGCAACGACACATCTTCGTCAATAACCTCGCGATCCGGCGTGCGACTGAGGAACTCAAAGTCGCAGAAAGCTTCCAGCAAATCAGCCGCATTCTAACGGCTGCGTTCGATGCCAATGATTTTGACGCTTTTGAACTACGAGCGGAAATCCCGCTCTCTTCTCGCGGGTTTCACCTGGTGGAAGCGAATGATCCTCCGCATCTGCGCTGGAGGAAAGCCGGGAATTTCGCGGAGTTCGGGAATACGTGGAGCATAAGCCTTGACCTGGTCAGCACCGGCAATCACCACTGCGGCAACCTGGTTGTCTTCCGCTGTTACAACAGCCGCGATTTGCAACTGGACATCAATCTCCTGACCTCGGCATTTGCGACCACTCTTGCTGACGCCCTGCAACGCACCGCGATCCAGAATGTAGAATTTCTTCCTGCAACTCAGGACCCTGTTTTGCTGTCAGCTCAAGCTGGCTGATCAGAAGATCAGAACCACCCGCGATACTTTTTTTGGTCAACCGTCTGAATTTACCTTTAGGTCTTCTCATGCTCGGAGGAAGTTTTGTCAGATGTGTGCTCAGCCCGCGGCTTCTCAGATTCATTTTCTTTCGTTGCAGACTGCTATCTTCTGCGTGCAATGCGAATTACTCAGCGCAAACAATACTCCCTGTTGCCTTGCCTGCGGGAGTAAGGCAGTTCTCAGTCTTTCGCGTTTGTTTGGCGGATCTCTGCGCGCTCAGCCCGCGGCTCGCCTAATTGAAGATGACGAACTGAACCGGCTTGTCCGCGAGCTGTTGAGAACTCTTCCTGCGCAGGAGGCGGAGCCTGAGCGATCTTCGATTTATGCTCACCTTCCGGCGCGCCATCATGCTCGGATAGTCCAGACAGAATCCGAAAAATCGCACGACAGGCATCTTCGAGCCCCACAGATTGATCTCGAGCCCGCTATCGGGGTAATCACAGAGCGCGCCCAGGCTCTCACTGGAGCTAGGCGACCCCCAGGTAGACCTGGTCTGCTGCCGGCGTCTCGGGGTCCGTTCCATCCTGGCTGCCCCGCTGCGCCAGTTTCAAAAGACGCTGGGGATCTTCGAGGTACTCTCTTCGGCCCCGCACGCGTTTAACCACCAGGACGTTGCAACCATGCAACTCCTTTCGAGTATGATGGTTGCGGCCATTGCCCGGGTTTCGCGCATCGGAGCCTCTGCCAGCCACCAGTGATCCCAACCGGTCTACATCCTCTGTTTTATGCGATGGTGATGCGTGGCCTGCTAAGGTAAGATGTAGGCAATTCTGTATGGATAGCCCCGGATCGAGGCCCGCGGACATCATCCCGGAGAATTCCATCTTTACTCGAGAGCGGCGGCGGGCGGTTCGCCACCGGGTACATACCCCTGCTTACGCCAACCTGAACGGAAGCTCGCAAGGGGCGGTCCTCGAACTCTGCGAGATACTCGACATCAGCGAAGGCGGCATGTTCATTCAGGCTTCGTCGCAGATGAAGGTGAATCGTCTGCTGCCGCTGTGTCTCGATCTTTCCGAAACGGGGACGCGCATTCATACCACCGGACACGTTGTCTGGTCGGACCAGTCCGGAAAAACCGGTATTCGATTTCCCGAAATGCCGGAAGCTTCCCGCGCCCAGCTTCAGCAGTGGCTGACCGCTAACGCGGCAGTGGGAAGCGCTGCAAAAGCGGCAGGCACAGAAGAACATGATGCTAGTCAGCGGCCCGTCCAGGCGCGTCCCACATCTGCGTCTGGATACAGCTCCCTGATCAATGAGTGGGCTGAGATCGAGAAGGAAGCGGAACTGTTCGGCCCGGATATGGAACCCGCGCTGCAAATGATCGTACAGCGCGCGCTCACCCTCACCTGGGCCAGCGGCGCAGCGGTCGCGCTGATGAACAAGCTCAAACCGTCAGAACTGATTTGTCGGGCGCGTGCGGGAACTGATTCACCCGAACTGGGCGCTCGCCTGCAAGCTGGAGCTGGTTTCTCTGGCGAATGTGTCCGTGCGGCAGCAACTCTCAAGTGTGATGACGCACAAACCGACTCCCGAGTGGACCGCAAGAGTTGCCGCGCGCTGGGGATCCGCTCCCTCATCGCCTGTCCCATAAAACGGAGGAGCGGCGAGGTTATTGGCATTCTCGAGGTGTTTTCTCCGGAAACTGCAGCTTTCTGGGACAATGACAGCACAGTTCTCGAGCGATTGGCACGCATTGTCGCGACCGTCGTCGGGCACGCTGAACGCACGCGGCCGGATGTGCTCGCCTTCCGCCGGCCTCCGGATGAACCGGAGCCGAATCTCCTGGCCGATACCCTGCGTTCCTTTGAAGACCAGGAATTTGCCGCGCGGGCTGCTTCGTTTGGCCGGAAGGTCCTTCTACTCGTGACAGGAATCGCCGCCGTGTACGCGACCATCTGGCTGGTTACGCCCTGGATCGCTGATTCAATCACGAAGTTCGCATCCCGCTCCGGCGCACAGTCGGCCGAAGCTAGCCCGTTGCGAGACACTTACGTCGGCGCCAGCGTCAAAGACTTGAGAAGGCATGCTCTTAAGGGGGACGCTGCCGCGGAGTACACTCTGGGAATCCGTTACGCCAGCGGTGAAGGTGTAAAGCAGGATTACCACGAAGCGGTGGGATGGTTCTTGAAAGCCGCTGACCGGGGCGACCTTCGCGCTGCCGCCAAAATCGCAACCTGTTATTGGGCTGGGAAAGGCGCGCCCCGGGATTACAGCAAAGCATACTTCTGGGCTCTGCTGGCCCAAGCCGGGCAAGATGAGGAAGATGAAAAAACCGGCAGGACCATTGTCATCCAGAGCGCCCCTAATTTGAGTCACGCCCAGACGGTTGCTGAACAGCAGGAAGCCAATAAATGGCTTCGTGCCCATCACATTTCCAGCGACTCGTTCCCGGAAACAGCGCAATAGTGCGTCACTCCGCTCTTCGTCTTAGAATATAAGCGGAGGTAAGTGTTGTCCTCCCTACGTGAAGTCCTGAATCAGCACGTCCGCGAAGGCGAGCTGTACGAGAAGATTGACCGTAATCGTATTCGCTGTTACGCCTGTGGACATTGTTGCCCAATCCCCGAAGGCCAGCCGGGTGTCTGCAAAGTCCGCTACAACCAGGGTGGAACACTCTACGTTCCCTGGGGTTATGTCGGAGGCGTGCAATGCGATCCCATTGAGAAGAAGCCATTTTTTCACGCGTATCCGGGAGCGCTGGCCTACAGCTTTGGCATGCTCGGATGCGACCTGCACTGCTCGTATTGCCAGAACTGGGTTACATCGCAGGCCTTGCGCGATCCGAACGCTGTTTCGCCCCCGCTGCAGGCTTCGCCGGAGTTGCTGGTTCGCGACGCTCTGCGCCAAGGCGCAAAGGTGCTGGTCAGTACATACAATGAGCCGTTAATCACAGCCGAGTGGGCCGTCGCCATCTTCAAAGAAGCCAAAGCCGCTGGTCTGAAGACTGCATTCGTTTCGAACGGCAACGGCACGCCGCAGGTGCTTGAATATCTCCGGCCCTGGATTGATTTCTACAAAGTTGACCTAAAGAGCTTCGACGACCGCCACTATCACCAACTCGGAGGCCGCATCGCCCCGATTCTCGACACCATTCGCCGCCTGCATGATATGGGTATTTGGCTCGAGATCGTTACGCTGTTAATTCCCGGCTTCAACAACTCCGACGACGAGGTGCGCAAGCTTACTGAATTCCTGGCCGGCGTTTCACCTGACATCCCCTGGCATGTGACTGCATTTCACAAAGACTACAAAATGTCCGATCCGGATGACACGAAGCCCGACGACCTGATGCGGGCAGCGGAGATCGGCAAGAATTCAGGCTTGCGAAATATCTACGCGGGAAACCTTCCCGGCAGAGTTGGCAATCTCGAAGATACGCGCTGCCATCACTGCGGGCGCACGCTGATCCGGCGCTATGGCTACTTTATTGAGGAGTATCATTTGACGCCCAACGGCTGTTGTCCTGATTGCAGAAATCCTGTTCCAGGAAGATGGGCGGAAAGATTTGAGGGCCAGATTGCGGATCGCCCGTTCATACCGGGTCGCCGCCGGGACTTTGTTACGATCACCTGAACCGAAAATTATTTGGGTGGCGCAGCGCTTTCAGCGCTGCGGACATTTGCCAAGATAAATCGCAGGCCTGAAAGGCCTGCGCCACCCACCCAGGTCCGTGCCACGTCTTGCGCGATTGCTCAGATATCGTAGTCGTCTCAGCGCGGTGATTTCTGCAAACTCGCCAGTTTGGTGTGCTTCATCTCGTCCCGATACTTCGCCACGCCTTTGTAGAGCGCTTCGGCAATCTGCTGGCGATACTCCGAGCTTTGCAGCCGGTCTTCATCCGCTGGACTACTCACAAATGAAACTTCCGCGAGCACTGCCGGCATCTGGGTACCAGTCAAGACAACATACTGGGCTTCTTTCACTCCGCGATTCCTGAGCTCCGGGTTTCTGGCTGCAAGTCCGCCGTACAGTGCCTGCTGCACCTCTGCCGCAAAGCGGTGCGAACCCGTCACCTTCTCGCGAATATCAACCCCCGTCCAATCCACGTCTTTGAGTGAAGGGGCACTATCTGCGGTCCTGGCCTTGAGCGACGAGTAAGTGTTGGTGTAATAAGTCTCGGCCCCCCGCGCGGTTTCCAGAGCGCTGTAGTTGGCGTGCACGGAGAGAAACAGGTTTGCCTTGGCTAGATTCGCGACTTCCGCGCGTTTTTCCAGCGGCAGATAGGAATCGTCCTGGCGCGTGTACACAACCTGAGCTCCCAGCCTACTTTCAATTAGCTGTCCAAGCCGCTGCACGATGTCGAGAACGAGGTCCTTTTCCAACAATCCCTTTCGCCCGACCGTGCCCAGGTCCCAGCCACCATGACCGGCGTCAAGCACAATCCGAAAATCCGCCGGAGCAATCGAAGTCTCATTCGAAGAAGTCTTCCGTTTCGGCGCAATCGTAATCGCTGGAGACGGCTTGCTCAAAATCGCAGTATTCGTCTTTACCACCAGCTTGTGCACTTCAATCGTAAGGCGGTAAGGATTGGGTTCCAGCATGACGGAGGGCTCTGATTCGCCCTTGGTCTCGAGTACCACGCGGGTTACGCCTTCGACTGGCTGCGCCATACGCACTCGCTTCAGGAAGTTGTCATTTACGGCGATGCTTTGATTGAGCAGTCCAGGCGCCATCTTGGTATCGTGCAAGTCGAAATAGATTCGGGTGGGATTGTCTAGAGAGTGCGTCTCGTACTGCACCGGGCCTTCAAGATCAACTACCACCGTGCTCGAGCTGGCAGAAGTCCAGTGGCGGATGCCTGTGACTTGCGGAGTGACCGCCGCCTTCTCCTCCGGCACTGGTGTCGCGGAGTTAGTGTCAGTGAAATCTGCTGTCTTTGCCTTCGCCGTTTGAGTGTTCGCGCTGATGGACTGCTCCGAATGGCGGGCCTTCCAGACGACAGCCCAGCCCAGAGCAATAACGATGAGCACCAGCGCGGCTGTCAGTGCGATGCTCGATAGCGCACGTTCCTCCTTCGGCAGCGAGCCGGGCGCTTCCACAGGCACGGGCTTGGGGTTCAGCCGTGGTACCGAAAATGTCGGGGTGGTGCTTGCAAGCTCAGCGGCCATGCCCTCATTGGCGACCGGTTTGTTGATAGGTTCGGGCGCGAATTTCTCGTCGACGATGACTTTCGCTGGCGTGACGGGCAGCGAAGGCGCTGCCTCGTGCTTCTCGGACTTTTGCGAATCCGGAGGCGCTGGCTGCGGCACAATTTTCTTTGCAAGCTCTGCCAGCCGGTCTTCTTCTTCCGGACGTATTGCCGCCAGGATCAGCTCACCCAGAAGAGTCAAGCTTCTTACATCGCTGTCATTGAATCCATAGGTTTCATCAGAGAACGCTTCAATTAGTCCCACGACGCGCTGTTTTGCCGAGAGCGGAACAGCGAGCATCGACCGGGTGCCGAGCGCCCGGCAGGCTTGCGCATTCACGCGCGCATCAGTATCCGAATCATCGCAGCGAACTGGTTGCCCGCCGAGTAGACAGGCACCAGAAAATCCAGAGTTCGGATCGAGGCGGACGCCCGGATCTGGAGCAATGCTGCCAACCGACGCACGGCAGACGATCGCGTTTTCCTCAGCTAACGCAATAGCCACGCCGTCGGCGCCGGTGATCGAGAGCGCACGGGCGGCCACTAGGCGTAACACTTCGTCCAACCCAAATTGTTCTGCTGTTGAGGTTGCAGCGGAATCGCCGGAGTCTTTCAGCTGGCGGTGTCTTGCCGCCTGCTCGTGGACGCAGGCAAACGCCAACAGAGCCTGCAGCGCGTCACGCCCGGCACCACTTTCATCCGGCACATGCGCGCGCAAGTCAGACACTCCTGCGAGCGGGCAAGCCCAGCCCGCTCCAGCATGATTCGGAGTCGCACTCATTCAAACCGCGAAACCGTGCATTGCCGCTGAAGCTTTACAAACGGTTTCTGCTCTCGCCCACTGAATCGATTCAATTTCCGGCAGCTCGACTTGCCGGACAATGCTAAGTAGTACGTTACAGTGGATTATCTCCAATCGCAATATTTCTCTTTGGAACCTTTGCGCCCTTGGTGCTGTTCTTTCGTAAGCCTAGCGGGGACGAGGCTGCTAGAATGGATTCAGGTTCGTGATGGTAGTAGACCGTAATGGCAGATGAAAGAAAATCCCGCTGGAAGATTCCCCTAGGTTTGGTCGCTACCGGAGTGACTGGCGCCGCGGTGTTGCTCTTTCGCGGCTGCTGGCATCGCAAGATGAGCTGGCCGGTCCGCTACCAACAGTATTCCTACCAGGTGTGCCTTGGCTGCGGAATCAAGCGGCTTTTCGATGAGAAGTCCTTCTGCGCCTACGGCCCTTACAGTTACGATCTCAATCGGCTGATCTCATTGGAACGGGGCAAGCCCGCTGACGAGTCCCCTCAGCAACGCCCCGCTTAAGGGCCGATTTTGGGAATACCCTTCCGCCTGAACCACAAACGTTACTACGGCTCCGACCGCCCGGCTGACTAAGATTTGAAAATGGCGTTCTGCCCGGAAGTTGTCGAATCTGAGCCACAATCGCATCCTCGCCGCCGCGGTCATCCCCGGCAAACTCTTCGTTCGCTCGCGTATGTGAAATTGGACCAGGCAAACGGGGGCATTATCCGTGACTTGACCGAGTCGGGAATGGCGATCCAGGCAGTTGCCCCCTTACAGCCGGACCAGCAACTTAATCTTCGCTTCGAACTGCTTTCACCGCGCGTCCGGATTGATGCCCAGGGTCGCGTCGCCTGGGCTAATTCAAGCGGGCAGGGCGGCATCCAATTTCTCGGACTGACTCCGCGCGTGCAGCGTTCTCTGCGAGATTGGCTGCTTATCCAGATGTTTTCCGCTGCCGCGATTTCCGGACGCGACTCGATATTCTCGGCGCTCGAATCAGAACTGACGTTTTCGGCAGGCGCCAGGCCGGCAATCGTTGTCGAGCCAACAGTCGCAGAAGACTACGAATCGCCGCAGGTCGCTTGGGGCCTGTTCTCGCTGACAGCTCGCAGCTTTTCCATTTTCGTGGATACCTTGGTCCTGCTGTGTGCAGTCTTGCTGTTCTCAATCAGTTCAATCGCTGTAATGGGCGGTCTGCCTGCGTGGCCGCTCGCCGCCGCTTTATTCCTTACCGTTTCAACCATCTTCGTCGCCGTCTATCAGATTCTGTTCTCTGATTTCCTTTGCGGAGCGACTCCGGGAAAACGGCTGGCTATGCTCGCAGCAACCGGGACCAGCCAAGAAGAGGAAGCCCAGAGGTTCCGGTAGGATCTGCGAGGGCATGACCTCCAGTGATGCCACTACGATCTCAACCCTGACGGCACGACTGGAAATCGTGCCCTCCCGAGAACGAGCCGCGATGTCGAAATCATGATGCTCATGATGCGCCAGATCTATGCCTTGGCCGCCTTCTGCTGTCCCCGATACCACTCCACCGTGCGGCGCAGCCCTTCTTCAAAATTCACTTTGGGTTTGTAGCCGAGATGCTTTTCGGCACGGGATAAATCCGCCAGCGAATGCTTCACGTCTCCGGCGCGCTCCGGTTCGTACTTGACATCACCCTTGTAACCGATGATTTTCTTCAACAACTGGAAAGTTTCGTTGAGATCAACGCGCGTGCCGGTGGCGACATTGAACACCTGGCCCGCCGCCTGTGATGCCGGAGCCTTCGCTGCCAGCAGGTTGGCTTCGACGGTATTGTCAATGTAGGTGAAATCGCGGCTCTGGGCTCCGTCGCCAAAAATTGTCGGCTGCTCGCCGTTGAGCATCTGGGTGATGAACTTCGCCAGCACGCCGGAATACGGAGACGTGGGGTCCTGCCGCGGGCCAAAAATATTGAAGTAGCGCAGGCAAACCGTCTCCAGGCCATAGCAGCGGTAAAACGAGGTCATGTAATACTCGCTGGCCAGCTTGGCGACGGCGTAGGGAGAAATCGGGTTCGGGGTCATGCCCTCATGCTTCGGCAGCGTTGGTGTATCGCCATACGCTGAAGACGACGCCGCATAAATCACGCGCTTGACCTTCGCATCTTTGGCGGCTACCAGCAGGTGCACAGTCCCGTCCACGTTAGCGCGGTTGCTGCCCAGAGGGTCGAGCACAGACTTCGGGACGGAAGGGATCGCGGCTTCGTGAAAAATGTAATCGACGCCCTTGCAGCTATCGTGAATGGCATCCAGGTTCAGCAGGTCGGCTTCGCGGAAATCAATCTGATGCAGAATCTCTGCAATGTTGTCGCGTTTGCCGGTAGAAAAATTGTCGATGCCACGCACCTGGTCGCCTTGTGCCAGGACGGCCCGCGCCAGCGATGAGCCAATAAATCCCGCAACTCCAGTGATGAGATAAATCGCCATGATGATTTCAATATAGCGGAGGGCGGGGGACACAGGTGAGACACAAAAGTAACAGCGCCACGGCGCCACCCAGAGGGGACTACGCCAAAGCGCTGCGCTGTGAACTTACATGGGCCTCGATTGCGCTCCGGATCTCGCGCCACAGTTCTTCGCGTCCTGAGCCGGTTCTGGCCGAATACGGCACGATGCGCAAATCTGGGACAGTCTGTGCAAAGTTACTCAGAACCATGCGGAGCTGGTTTCCTGAAAGCTTGTCGGCCTTGGTGCCCACCATTAGAAAAGGACGCGCGGCAGACTTTAAATATTCCAGAAGCTGTCGATCGCTTTCCTGCGGAGGCACATTCAGGTCCACCAGCGCCAGACAGAGTGCCAGGCAGCGCCGCTCATTGAGATAAGGGTCAACGAAGCTGGACCATTGGCCTGAGACTTCGCGGCTAACGCGAGAGTACCCATAACCTGGCAGATCGGCGAAGACGACCTCGGGCTGTGGCTTTCCCGGCCAACGCACTTCGAAGAAATTGATTGAGCGAGTGCGACCCGGTGTGGAGCTGGTCTTCGCAATCTTTGATCCCAGCAGAGAATTAATTACGCTCGATTTGCCGACATTCGAACGCCCCAGGAAGGCAACCTCCGGGACCGCAGGGGCGGGAAACTGGTCCGCCTGAGTGGCCGCCGTCATGAACCTGGAGAGGATGCGCACAAATCAGTTTCCAAGTTCCGGGACGAAGTTGCAAGGCCGCAAGCGAGTCAATCCAGTCCGAGAGGGCGCTTGTTGTCCACGTCCTGGTCACCGACTGGGCGATACTTATTGCGCAGGTACAGAATGCCCGCAACAATGATTCCGATGCCCAGGCTGATCCCGAAGAACAAGCGGTAGGCAGGAAACGCGATCAGTACGATGACAATGATTGCGGCCGCAATTATCAGACCCGTAGAGCCTTTGACTCGGATCGTCATGCCACACCACTAGAGATTCTAGCGCGTGAGGCGGAGGGTTCGCCAGCGGTTCATTGGCGACGGAACTGCTTGCTCAGGGCAAGCGCCTGTTGCTGATAGGACGACCCGATCTGAACGCCATAAATCTTGTCCGGCCTGGACAGCAAAGGCATATAGTTCAAGCGCCCAACCAATTGCCCGTGCTCGAGCAGGAACGGGACTTCGTGGGCCCTCACTTCGAGCACGGCCCGCGTCCCCTTTATCTCGCTCGAACCGTATCCGAAGCCTGGGTCGAAGAAACCAGCATAGTGGATTCGGAACTCACCGTCGGAAGGATCAAACGGGACCATTTCCGCAGCGAAATCAGGCGGGACACGCACCCGCTCTCGGGATGCCAGAATGTAAAAGTCCCCTGCATCGAGGATGAGACCCTTACCAGTACCCTGCTGACGCGCTTCCCAGAACTCTTCGGGTGAGTAATAGTTGATCCGATCCAGCTCGATTACTGGCGCATTCCGCCTTGCCTTGTAGGCAATGACTTCACCCTTTTCGCTGGCTTCCAAGTTGACTGTAACCCTGAGGCCCCGGTCCAATCGCGCCTTGGTGGGACTATTTTCGTCCATGTAGACCAAGGTCTGCTCTCGATCCAGCTTCTTGATCTCTCGGTCTTGAGAGTCGGCGACTCCTTGTACGAAGCGTAGTTGGCTTAACTTCATTCCCGCTCGAATGCGAACGGTGAATGTACGGGAAACAATTTCCGCGTACAGCTTGCCCTTGTAACCGGCGGGAACTCGGTCGAATTCGACGCCGTAGTCTGTAATCAGACGCGTGAAGACATCCAGGCGGCCAGTGGTGCTTTTTGGATTTGCTTTTCCAGAAATGTTATCGGGTAAGTGAACTTCCTCGAGCAGGGGAACAATGTAAACACAATCCTTTTCGAAAACCGACGCGCTGGTCAGGTCAACTCGAGTCATCCGGAGGTCGTTGATTTTCGCTTCGACCGTGCTATTCAGGCCCGGAAGAAAACTCGCCCGCACCCGGTGAGCAATGTCCCCTAAGCGTAAGTCGAGACTCGCTGGCTGAATTTGTTCCGGCGTGACGGGCGGGCTGCCGGCCACTCTCCCACCATCGATCAATTCTTGTATGGTCTGCGACGGAAGTATGCCTGTAGTTCGCTCCTCGTTTTCCGGCGCCGGCAATTCTGGAAACAAGCCGACTTCGCCGTTTCTTAGGTTGGAAGTGGACATATCTAAGCTCTTATCGTTCTCGATGGGTTTCTGATATGCGGGCGTGCCTTGTCGGCTAAATTTGCTAGTAAAAACTAGCATAGCAGTTCATGCGGCTTTGTCTCGAAAAAACAGCGCCAATTGGCTGGAAAGTGCGTTCACTCCTCGAGCGGCTGGACGCTCAACGTCGTTAAGAGCGGCTTTCTACTGCCGCGCTGTTGGTCCTTCTGAGGGCGAGGTCAACGGAGGCGCCATCGGCTGCGCTTCCGCCGGAATTCCTGGCTCCGGCAGAGGTGATTCGAGCGCTACCGCAAGCACCTGGTCCATGGTGTCCACAAAACGCAGCTTCATGGCATTGCGCAAATTCTCGGGAACTTCAGCCACATCCTTCTCGTTTTCCTGGGGAAGGATGACCTCAAATAATCCGGCGCGATGGGCTGCAAGTAGCTTTTCTTTGAGTCCGCCAATCGGCAGGACCTTGCCGCGCAGGGTGATCTCGCCAGTCATCGCAATGTCGCGGCGGACGGGGATTTTGCTCAGCGCGCTGGCAATCGCCGTGGCAATCGTAATTCCCGCCGACGGGCCATCTTTCGGTATCGCGCCTTCCGGGACATGCACGTGAATGTCGAAATTGCGGTAGAACTCCCGCGTCAGTCCGAGCCGCTGCGCCCGCGAGCGTATGTAGGACATAGCCGCGTGAGCTGATTCTTGCATGACATCGCCCAGTTTGCCGGTCAAGGTGAGCTTGCCCTTGCCGTCAACCACGGTAGCTTCGGTGCTGAGAATCGAACCACCAACTTCCGTCCAGGCAAGGCCAGTGACCAGGCCGACTTCACTTTTTTCATGCGCCAGCGTGTCGCGGAATTTGATCACGCCGAGGAAGTCGTTCACGTTTTCCGCGGTGATTGTGACCGTAACGTTTTGGCCTTCCTTCACCACTTTGCGAGCGATTTTGCGGCACACGTTGCCAATTTCGCGTTCCAGGTTGCGGACGCCCGCCTCGCGCGTGTAACTGCGAATCAGTCCAGTGATGGCATCATCGGTGAACTTAACATTTTTCTCGTTCAGGCCCGCCTGCTCCATCTGCTTCTTGACCAGAAACTGTTTCGCAATCTCAACCTTCTCGGGCTCGGTGTAACCGTGAAGCCGCAGCACTTCCATGCGGTCCTGGAGTGCCGGCGGAATCGTGTGCAGAACGTTGGCCGTCGCCACAAAAAAGACCTGCGAGAGATCGTATTCAACGTCCAGATAATGGTCCGTGAACACGTAGTTCTGCTCTGGGTCGAGCACTTCGAGCAGGGCGGCCGAAGGGTCGCCACGGAAATCCATCGACATTTTGTCCACTTCGTCCAGCATAAAGACTGGGTTCTTGGTCCCAGCTTTCTTCATCATCTGGATGATCTGGCCAGGCAGTGCGCCAATATAGGTGCGGCGATGGCCACGGATTTCAGCTTCGTCTCGGACTCCGCCCAGCGACATGCGGACGAACTTGCGGCCCGTCGCCCTGGCGATCGACATTCCCAGCGAAGTCTTGCCGACTCCAGGAGGGCCCACGAAACACAGGATCGAGCC
>WNGR01007213.1_pt1 | contig 14016 bp, 10 predicted proteins | sample 5407581 | NCBI WGS metagenome assembly WNGR01 (sample SAMN13153383, study PRJNA577476) | soil metagenome | isolation source: 80 cm soil or saprolite under Garry oak tree replicate 2 | place: USA:California | collected 2016-06-15 | reverse complement strand
ACGAAAGGGTCGTGGTCGACGTAAACGACGCGTGACCGCGGGGCGATGCCCTGGGCTATCTCGTGGGTATTGCCAGCGGCGGGCAGGCCGGCGCCGACGTCGAGGAACTGCCGGAGGCCGGCCTGGTCAGCTAAGTACCGGACCACGCGGGCCTGGAATGCCCCAGCCAACAAGGCTGACCGCGGTGCGCGGTCCGCACGGTCCGGACCGACGTCGAGCGGGGTGCTATCACCGGCGCTTTCTGGGGACTGGCTTTTAGCCGGAGGACGGCAGGCCGGCGGCGAGAACGACGCCCGAGTGAGCCCAGGGGCGGGTGAAGCCGATCGGATCGCGCCCGCCGTAGGGGGCGATCCGGATCGGGAACCCGGTGGCGTACGCCTCGATCATCAGGCCACCACCGATGATCAGGCCGACATGGCCGGGTGACGTCGGCGTCCCGTCGGCACCGGCGAAGAAGACAAGATCGCCCGGCTCGGCCCGGCTGGCCGGTATCTGCGGGCCCCAGGCCCACTGTGCCTCCGAGGTGCGCGGCATGAGCACGCCGGACGCGCGGTAGGCCATCATCACCAGGCCGGAGCAGTCGAAAGTGTCCGGTCCCGTCGCGCCCCACTGGTAAGGCTTGCCGAGCTGCGCCTCAGCGAAGGCGATCGCCGAGCCGGCGGTGCTGTTCGGCGCCTGGCCGACGCCCATCTTGCTCGTCGTCCGGCCGGTACCCGTGAGGCAGCCAGGCACGTTGGCCACCGTGACCGGGCTGACTGAGAAACCGCCGCTCGCGTAAGCCGAGGCCCAGGACATCACCGACCGGACGTAGGACTCCAGGTGGTTGTAGGCGAAGATCGCGCCGGGGACGCTGTCCAGCACCCCGTGCTGGAGCAGGTATTTCGCCGCGCCCGCGATCGCGTCCGCGGGGTCGTAGACGCTCGCGATGCCGTCGCCGTCGCCGTCGGTCGCCACGCCGCTGACATGCTCGCTGGCTGGATGCACTGGCGCGCCGCCCCACTGGTTGCCCGCAGCGCCGCCAATGCCGATCTGCATCGGCCCGGCCGCACCGAAAGCGTTCGCGCCGCTGTGCACGCCGGGCAGGGTGGACCTGCCGTCCTCGGTCTCCACCTCGCCGATGCCCGCCAGCACCACCCAGGGAATCCCGTACTTCTTTCCGGTCGCCCGGAACAGGCTGAGGTAGCTGGCCGGGATCGAGTTACGTGCCTGCGTGCTGGCCGAGGGCTGGCCGCCGTGCGCGGCCGAGCAGCCGTTTCCCGAGGAGAACAGCAGGCTGCTGCCGCCTACGATGAGCATCGGGGCGGTGATCAGGCCGGCCAGCAGCAGCGCGGCGACGCCGACCAGCGCGAGCACTGCGGTCCGGCCCGGGCCGCCGGTGCGCTGCTGCCATCTCACGAGTTCCCCGCCGAGGCCAACTCGATGTCGCTGACCTGCCAGCTATCGGCGGCTCCGGTGACTGTCACCGCGTACTTCGTGCTGGTCTGGCTGCGGCCGCTGATGTCGGTGATCTTTTCGGTGATCGTCACGACGAAGGTCAGGCTCGACGGGCCGTACGCCCGCAGCGAGTTGATCACTGCGCTGCCCGTGGAGACCTGCTTCTGGCTGGCCCGTGCGCTCGCGACACCCGGAACGGAATAGCCCTGCGCGAGGGCCTGGGTCAGTCCCGGCTCTATCAGGTTGCGCATCGTGGCCACGTAGGCGTCGGCGTTCTGGCTGTAGGACCAGGTGCCGTAGGCGTCGGAGAACCCGGTGACCACGTGGGCGGCGCTGGCCAGTTCGGCCTGGGTAAACGGGAGCCACTGGTAGATGTCCGGGGCAGAAGGCGAGGCCGCTGCCGCCGGGGCCGGAGTGCTGGCGACAGGCGCGGCCGAAGGGCTCGGCCGTGCTGCCCGGGGGTGCGGTGTGGCCGGCGGTTTGCTGCCCCGGCCGGCGCCCAGGGCGCCGGGCATGAACATGTAGATGCCCAGCGCCGCGAGCGCCAGCACGATGAGGGCGAAGACCGCCTTCCGCTGGGCCGATGCCGGTTCCATAACCGAGCCGGTTACTTCCGGCGCCGGATGGGGCGCAGCCAGAACGGTGCCGGGCTTTCTGGCCGGTCGGGATCGGAGTTACCGGCCAGCGGCAAGCCAGGAGTCTCAGTGTCCTGGGCGGGTGGGCGGACAGGCGGCCCAGCCGCCGGGCGGGCAGGCGCCACCGCTCGCTGACGGGCCGGCGGCGCGCCCGGCGGGGCGGCTGGCTGACGCGGCGGCGGCCCAGCCGGCTGGCGGACAGGCGGCCCAGCCGGCTGACGGGATGGCCCGGCCGGGCGGCGCGACGGCGGCTGGCTGCCTGCTGGGCTTCCTGACCCGGGCGCCGGCTGGCGCGAAGGCGTGGGTGCCTGGCGGCCTGCCGAGGAGTCAGCCCACGGCCCGCTCTGGCCGTTACCGGCAGAACCCCGGGCGACCGGATCGGGACTGGCCGGCGGGCGCACCTGCGACTGCCGCGGCGTTACGCCGGGCCGCCAGGGCGACGCCGTGGGCCAGGACGGCGCAGGGGATGGTGCGGGACTGGCCGGTGCCGGGCTCGACGGTGCCGGGCTCGCCGGCGGCGGGCTGGAAGGTGCCGGGCTCGCCGGCGGCGGGCTGGAAGGTGCCGGGCTCGCCGCGGCCGCGGCCGCCCGCACATGGGGCGACTGCAACGGCCGGGAGCGAACAGGAGTGGCCTGACCGGGCCGCGGCGGGGCGGGCAGTGCGGGGCTGGGGTGGCCCGGGCGAGCGGACTCCCCCGCCGCGGCTGGAACGGCGGACGCGGCGGCCCGGCCGGGCGGGACGGCCCCCGCCGCCGAGCCGTTACCGCGAGCCCAGCCCGCAGCACCCCCCGCCGCGGCGGCCTCACCACGGGACGGAAGATTCAGCGGCGGGGCGGGGCGGCCGGCGCTGTCGCCGGCCGACACGGCGCGGGCGCGGGCGCGGGACGCCAGCGCGGAGCGGCTGCCCGCGCGCCCTCCATCTGGAGGTGCCACGCCGACGCCTGCACCATTCCCGTCGGCGAGCGCATACCCGTCCTCGGCCTCCAGGCCCGCCGCATCCGCAGCCGACATGCCCGCCGTAGCGGCGCCGGCGCCGTTGCCGACGGCACCTGCGGCCACGCCCTGCGCCTGTGCCGGATTGCGCCGCGCCCACCGGGCCGCGCGGTAGGCGGCCACGCCGGGCACCACCGCGGCCGCAGCGCCGAGGGTGTTCTCGCGCAGGGTGACGCGAGACCGCTCCAGATCGATCTCCGCCCGCTCCCTGGAGCCGATCATGCCGTAGCCGACCGCAGAGAACAGGTGCTGGAATGGCCGGCGGTAGATGAAGACGGCGACGGTGACAAGCGCGATCATGAGGATCTTCAGCGCCCACGGGAGCACCGCGTCGCTGGTGCCCATGATCAGTGAGTAGGCATAGAGCAGCACACTCAGCACCAGCGCGACCGCCCCCTGCTTGAGCAGCACGCCGATGAGCATCTCGAACCAGCGCAGCGCGACCACCCGCCCGAAGCCCGGGTGCGTGCCGATGAGCAGGAAGAACGGCCCCACCACGAGCAGCAGCAGGAAACCCAGCTTTAGCAAGATCAGCGTGACCGCGATCAGCAGCACCAGGACCCCGGCGATCGCCGCCGCGAACAGCGCAGCGAACGAGATCTCCAGTCGCGTGGTCCACTGCTTGCCCTGGAACAGCGGGAAGACCCCCGGATCCTGTTTCTGGATGCTCGCCGCGATTCCCTGGTAGGTGGCCTGTTTGGCCTGGATCAGGGCTGTCGTCGGCTTCTCGTTGACGGCAATGGCCTGGGCCCACAGCAGCTGCCTGCCGTAGGTGTTCACCGGGCTCGGCGCGGCGCCCTGCGCGGCGAACGCCGTGGTGCCGAACTCGCCGGCCAGCCAGGGCTTGCAGACGAGCACGGTCCACAGCTCGTTAGCGTTCTGGTCGACGACCCCGCTACCCGACGAGAAGTTGAAGCTGGACGGCTGGAGCTGCGGATCGGTGCTCGTCACGGGCAGGCAGTTGCTCTGGCTGGGCGCCGGGAGCTTCGCGAACGCGACGTTCAGTGTCTGGCTGATGCCGTTGGACACCGACGTGCCCATCCCGGTGAAGTCCCCCGGCCTCCCGATCAGCCAGATCGCCGCCGCGCAGGCCACCACCATCCACACGGTTCCCTCGATGGTGCGGGTCGCGCGCTTGCGGATCAGCCCCTGCCAGGCGAGCCAGATGGCGCCGAGGATGACCACGACGGCCAGGTAAGGGAAGTAAATGGCATTGCCGAGGCTGCTGATCAGCTTGTCCACGACGTTCGACAGCCAGCCGAGTATGCCCTGGCCCGCGGCAGACTGGTAGACGGTGATCGTGACCCGGTCGATCGACTTCGCGATGTCGAACACCATGCTGGCGACGTTGTTGCCGATCAGCGACGTCATGTCGGAACACTGCAGGTTGGTCGCGGCCCAGTACTGCCCGGCGATGCCGTAGCTGCCGTAGAGCGTGGCCGGCTGCTTCCCCGACGATGCCGGCGGCTTGACCATGGCGTCGATGCCGGCGTTGGCAGGCTCGGGAGTAGGCACCGAGGGCTGGCAGATGTTGTTCAGGTCGCCGCTCAGGCCGCTGGAGCCGAGCTGGCAGAGCCCGACCAGCGAGCCAATGTCACCGATCCCCGGCACCGAGCAGATCCCGTTCTGCGGGGACGGCTGCCGTGCCGCCGTGGTGACCGCCGCGACCGGACTGTGCGCGGCCATGTGGACGGCTGACGGCGTCCCGGCCGCGGATGCCCCGGAAGGCGCAGCGCCGGGATGCCCGGCCAGCGGAAGGCCGAACAGGACCGCGAGCACGGCGAGCACCAGCACGGGGCGGTGCGGGACGTAACGCAGTCTGCGCATCTGGGGGGCTCCTGGCGGGGGGTCGTCGGGGAGGCTGGTGCAGCGGGTTAGCCGGCCGGCGGGGGCGGAGCCGGGGGATGCGGGACGGCGGCCGGCGACGGTGCTGACGGTGACACGGCTGGCGGCGCCGCGGAATGGGGAGCCACAGGCGGCGGGGCGTGCGGAGCAGTGACGGCGGGTGGAGCCGGGACGTCCGGCGGCGGGACGGCGGGAGGCGATGCGGGCGCACCGGCGGGAGGCGCGGCCGCGCTGGCGGGGGGCGCGGCCGCAACCGTCGGCGGAACGGGCACATCGGGCTTGGCCCGGGTCGGATTGGTGTCCAGGCACCGGCGCAGCTCATCGGAGATCAGGTCGATGCCGACCCGGCCCGCTCGCGCGTCCAGGTCGCGGAAGATGCACTCGCCGTTGCCGAGCCCGCGCAGCACCGTCTTGTGCTCGTCGGAAGGTTCCACGCCCAGCAGGGCCATGACGTTCGCGACCTCCGCCCGCTCCGAGGACCGGAACGCGAACACGCTCGAGATGCAGTTCGTCACCTGCTCGTTCAGCAGGTCCCCGGCGTTCTGCGAGACAAGGATCAGCGCGGTGTTGCGGGACCGGCCCATCCGCGACACCTCCGGGATCAGCTTGGCGCCTTGCGGTGTGGACGTGATCGCCCAGGCCTCATCGAGGAAGATCGCCTTCGGCAGGCTTCGGTCCATGCCGTTCAGCAGCCTGCGGGCGAACTGTGAGACCAGGTACAGCAGGGCCACCGAGAGCCGCTGCTCGTAGGAGAAGTCATCGCGCCTGACCCCGACGTCCGGCAGGGTCAGGCCGGCCAGGGTGAATACGGTGGTCCAGCCGGCCGCGTCAATGCCCTGGCCGCCGGAGGGAGCGAAGCAGAGCCTGGCCAGCCGCATTTCTGACATCGACGCCAGCACCGCGCCGAGGTTCATGTACGCGGGGTCGGCCGACTTCTCCAGGTGCGCCACCACCTTGCCCAGGCTGGGCTGCTCTCCCGCGGCCACGGCCCCGACCGCCTGGATCATCGCGCTTTCCCGCTCCTCGCTCATCCTGGGCAGCAGCAGCCGCAACGTCTCCGTCGCCATCGTGCGCCGCTCCGCGAGGTCGTCCCCGAACGAGAACGGGTCGAGCAGGCCAGGCGCCGCGCTGCCCAGCGGCAGTACCCGCGCCTGGCGGCCGCGGGCCCGCAGCCAGGTCACCAGCGACTCCGCGTCCCCCTTCGGGTCGATCACGGCGACCGTCACGCCGCGCAGCGCGAGCTGCAGGATCAGCAGCAGGGCCAGGGTGGTCTTACCGCCCCCGGGCTCCCCGGTGATCGCGACCGCGGTCGGGCGGTTCCGCGCCGCCGCGACCAGCGGGTCGAAGTGCACCACGGACCTGGCCCGCCCGAGCGTCTCGCCGATATAGGGGCCCACCCAGCCAGCGTCCGGCGCGACGCGGTCACCCAGGTCGACGGTCGCGGTCGGCATCCCGCCCGCGATCGTGTACAGCGGCTGGCGCTGCAGGTAGGAGCCGAGCCGGACCCGGTCCCCCGGCAGCGATTCGCAGAGCAGCGAGAACTGGTCCCCGGTGGAGTTGACCACGTCGATCCCGGCGTCCCTGTAGTGCTCGGTCACCGCCTCGGCCCGCCGCACGCACAGATCGCGCGATGGCGCGGTCACCATCAGCCGGTGCCAGCCATAGACGAACGGCAACCGCTCCTTGGTGATGCCGTGCTCCAGCAGGCGCGCCGCCTCTATCTGCTCGGCGAGCGCGATCGGCATCTCGGCTCCGGCCTCCCTGATGTGCGCGTCCATGTCCCTGGCGTGCGCGAGCCTGCGCCCGACGTCCTTGCTGGCCTTGGCGGGCGGGATCAGCCGCATCCGCAGGCTGGCCTCGACCGGGAACGGCAGCATGTCGCTGAAGTGCAACCACGGCTCGCCCTCGGGGAAGTACATGACGTCGGGGAACCGGGCGAAGGACAGGAACGCCGCGTACGACTCCCCGGCCGGGTGCTCCAGCCGCAGCAGCGTCCGCGCATTGTGCACCTGGCCTTCCAGCAGCGACTCGAACTCCCCCGCGCCCCACTTCCGGCGCCGCGCCGCCGAGGGCTGCGGCTCGCCGAGCGTCCCGGCCAGCGCGTGCCGGAACAGCCAGGCGATATCGTCCGAGCTGGCATGGCGCGCGGCGAGGACGCTGGAGCCCAGTGCCCGGCCCAGCCGCTCGGCCTGCTCGGTCCACCGGGCGATCTCGCTGGCCGGCACGGCCTCATCGGCCAGGCCCAGGGCTTCCTCGCTGGCCCGGTAGGCGCCGATGAACTGGGCGAAGACCCCGCCGGACAGCTGCGCGCGCATGCCGCGCTGGCCGAGCCTGACGCCGAGGTAGACCTCCTTGGTCCAGAAATCCTTGGCCCACACGTGCTGGTACATCTCGTCCAGGTAGTCCGGCCAGCCGGGGCCGCCGTCCGAGGTGGCGTCCAGGCCGGTCGCCCACTCGGCCGCCGGGTAGGACCGGTGCGCGATCCGCAGGTGCACCTCGGCGTCCGGCATCCGCACCGCGGCCAGCGCCACGGTGATATTCGTGGCCAGCGCCTCGCGCTCCAGCGGGGTGGTGAATTCGTAGGAGACCGTCGGCAGCCGGTAGTAAGCCCAGGCGTGGGTCTCGGTGAGCAGGATCCTGTCGTCGAAGTATCTGACCGAAAGGCGGTTCTTGCCCGCGGCGGCGGTCCGGCTCATGGCCGGGCCCGCTGCAGTTGCTCGGGCGCGGTGCCCAGGGCGGCGACGAGCACGCCGGCCAGGGCCGTGTAGGCGTGCAGGGCCGCCGGGCTCAGCGACCCCGCGGCCGGCCGACGCGGCGGGGCGGCGGGTACCCGCGCAGGTATGCGTTCTGGCCCTGGTCTTTTGAGGTAGTCGTCCCAGGGAATCCGGACGATGGCCCGGCACTGCCCCCTGACCAGGGCCTCTGCCTGCTCGACGTGCGGCAGGGTGTGCCTGCTGACGCCGTTCAGGACGGTGATCGCGGTGTCGGCGAGGCCGGCGTGGCCGTGCGCTTCCAGCCATTCCCGCGTCGTGGCCAGCGCGCTGGCCGCGTCCTGGCTCGCGGGCGCCACCAGGAGGAGCTGGTCCGCCGCCGCGAGCACCCGCGGCACCGCGGCCGCGCTCGGGTCGGCGAACGTGAGCGGGTAGCGCGCGGAAAGCAGTTCGAAGACCCTGGTGACGTCCTGCTGATCCGCCCCGGGACCGGGCCCGGCCGCCGCCTCGCGTGTGATCACCTCGAGCCGTGATGGCGCGGGCGGTCCGGATCCGGTCAGGGCCGGCACCGCACGCGCCCGCTGCGCGAGCGAGCCCGTCCCGGGATTGAGGTCGAGCACCGCTATCTGCTCGTCGCGCAGGCTGGCCAGGACCTCCCCGGTCAGCAGCGTGGTCATGGTCTGCCCGGCACCGACGGTGCAGCCGAGAACCACGATCCGGTGACAGCCCTGGATCTTCAGGCGTACCCGGGAGCGGTCGCGCTGCAGCTGGTCCGGCTGTCCCGGCCGGTGGCCGCCGGGCACGACCACCACGTGGTCGTGCCAGCCGGCGGCGCGGCGCTCTGCCGGGTTACCGAGCGCCCGCTCCACCGCCCTGAGCGGGCGCTCGGCGTCCTGATCTCCCGTCACGGTCACTACGGGCCGTGGCCGCGGCGGCGAAGCCTGCGGGACCGCGGGCGCGGCAACCGCGCGCGCGTGATCGGGACCGGGGACCTCGGGCACCGGCCGGCCGGGAACCGCGCGCGCCGCCTGATCGGGAGCCTCTGACACGGGCGGAACGGAAACTGCGCGGGCCTGGTCGGGACGCGCCACCTCGCGCACGCCCGGGGCCAGTTCCCCCGGCCAGGCCGCAATGGGGACTTCCGGCCAGTGCCGCGCAGGAACGGCCCGCTCAGGCGCGCTTTCTGCGGCAGGGGCCAGTTCGGGTGCCGCGGCCACCGCGACCTCGGTCACCGTGACCTCACTCGTGGGCACGGCCGGGACACTGACCGTCGCTATCTCGCGGCGAGCCTGCCGCCACACGCGGGCGGCGACCACGGTCTCGTCCTGCTCCGCGAAGGGCGCCATCCGGCACCAGGTGCGCGGCTCGCTCAGGTAGCGCACCTGGGAATGGACCAGTTCGGGCAGCCGCTTGCCTTCGAGCACCGGCCGGGTGATGAGCCAGGCCAGCACGCCTGGCGGAAGGATGTAGAGCCACAGCAGGGTATGGCTGAACGGGAGCCCGAGCACCTTGAGAATCACCACGTACGGCACGGTGATGGCCGCAAATACCGCAATCTGGCCCACTGGAAGTGGCATGGGCAGCCGGAAATCGTACAGCTTGTAAAGCCGTTTCTCGATCCGCCAGATGTTGGTGTAGGTGGGCAACTCCAACCCTGCTGCGCTCCTTCCGCCTGATTATCGAGATCAGTGGACGCCGAGCGCGTTCGCGATACCTGTTGCGAGCGTCTGCACGATGCTGGGCGTGTAGAAGACGACGGCGATCGCCACCGCGAGGACCAGGAACTGTACAAACCGTAGGATCTCGCGGGTGAAAAGGAAGAAAATGGCGACGATACCGACAATCCCGAGGAACAGCGGTCCGAATAGGCCTTGCAGATAGGTCACCAGGCCGGTGGTACTGAGCGCCACAGGGGATGTCGAGAGGAGCAATTGGTGCTGCATCGGTCTACTCCGGGGGTTTAAGGAGGTTGCGGGCTGCTGTGCACGCGATTGGCTGTGCGGGCAGATCGCCAGAGGGCTGCTGTCACGGTCCTCCCGGTTGCTGGGCCGATGGGCCAATGGCCTGGACGTACCAGCTCCCGTTCTGCTTTACGACGGTCATCTCATAGGTCATCTCAAGGCCAGCCGGGGCGTCATTGACCGACGAACTCTTGATTTTCGTGCCGGATGCGGACTGACCGGGGAGCTGCCACACCACGCTGACCGCTATCCGGCGCGTTGGCCCCCCGGTCGGGACCTCCATCCCGGCGATGGAGGCGAACGTCACCGCCCCGCCAAGTCCGGTCACGGAAGCTCCTGGGGCGAGGAACCGGCCGAGTGTCTGCTGGTCACCGCTGGCGTAGGCACGGAAGAACTCGGGCAGCTGGTTGTTGAGCGCGTTCACCGCGGCGGAGTCGGTGGGCGGGCTGGATGGCGCTGGCGGGCTGGCCCGCACGGGCCCGGGGAGCAGCGCAGGCTCAGCGGAGACGACCAGGCCGCCTTGCGCCGCATACACCGGCACGCCGAGTTCAATCAGGCCGGTGCTGACCTGGGCCAGGAGCCTGACCACGGCGTGATGCGCGTCCTGCACCGAGATGGAGGCGACCTGCTCGGACTGGAGTTGCTGAGATCCTGAGCCATTCCAGCCGAACTGAGGATCGGCGCCGACCGGAATAAACGGCACGAGGTCGTTGGCGCGCCGGGCGGCTGTGCGCGGGCTGAAGTTGAGGTAGACGTTGCCGAACTGAAGCGCAAAAGCCTCGGCGAGCCCAACGGGGAATCCGCTGCTCCCGGCGGCCGGGGCACTGCCGCTGCCGGACGGCCGGTCGCCGCCCACGATGGCCATCACGCCCCGGAAACCGATGATGAGCAGGACGGCCCAGATCACCGCGCGGAATGCCCAGACCATCCAGCGGCCGCCTGCGCCGCGCCGCTGCGCCGGGCGTCGCCCGGTTAGCTCGTCAGGTTCTGTTGTGCCGTGCACGGCCTCCTCAGCTGGAGCAATCCCATCCGGCCGCAAGCTGCGATCGAGGGTCGCCTTGCGAACCATGGCACCTCCGCCCGCTCTCCTGCGCCTGCGCAGCAAGGAGTTGCGGCGCACCCTTACCCCTTTCGGGGACCATTCTGCGTCCGAAGCCGCGTTTACGTCTGCCGACGCGCCGGCAATCTGCGAATCGATCGGGCATTCGTTACTCTGCGGACGAATGCTCTTCTGATTCTGGAACCAGGTGACCTGCGGGATCTGATCGGTGCGGCGGCGCAGCGCCGGGTCAGGTCCGGCGGCACCATCGGCGGGCCCCCGATGGTGCTGCCGATGGCCATTCTTGTGCCGCTGTCCGCTCTCCGGCCACGCCCTCGCGTCCGGCCATTGAGGCTCAGGCGGCCATTGCCTCTCGCCCGGGGGCCACGGCCTCTCTGGTCCTTGCCCGTCCGGCGGCCACGCTTCGCCGTCCAGCCACAGCGCCTCCTCGGGCCACGCTCCTTCCAGCCGCAGTGCATCCCCCGGCCGCCAGCCGGTATCGGTCTCCGTGCCCAGCCCGGGGTCCGGTTCCTGCCGCCGCGTCTCCGGCAACGGGCCCGCGCCCGGCCGCCAGCCCGCCTCCGGCGGCCAGTTCGCCTGCTGCCGTTTCGCCTGCTGCCGTCGGCCCGCCTCTGGGTGCCGGCCACGGGCCGGCGGCGGTCCTGGCTCTGGCCGCCGACCCGTCTCTGGCCGGCCCGTCTCCGGCCGCGGCTGCGTGGTGGCGGGCCATGCCGGGAGGCCGTGCACGGGAGAGTCAGACGTAGCCTCGACCGCGAACGCGGCGGGGCGTGGCCGGCTCTTTTTCCCGCGCATGATGTGCCCTGTCCTTCTCTTCAGCCTGCTGCCCGCATTGGACGGCGCCAGGTGTGAACATTGCTGTGATAGGGGCGCTGACAAGCCAGAACCCGCGCCGACGAGGCACCGTGGGCACCGGCCGGTGGGCGCTGCGGCACCGGGCGGGCTGGCGCACCGCTCCCAGGCGCCGGCCACGTGGGCGATAATGCCGGGGTGGCGAGCGAACCGGCCGGCCGCGGTTACTGGCGCACCTACGCTGCCGATTACGCCGAGTACGCCGCACACAACGCGTACAACGCGCTCTATGACCGGCCCGCCGTTCTCGACCTGCTCGGCGACGTGGCCGGCCAGCGGCTGCTCGACGCCGGCTGCGGTCCCGGTCTCTACGCCGAGGAACTCGTCCGCCGTGGCGCGCACGTCGTGGGCTTCGACGAGAGCCCGGAGATGGTGCGGCTCGCCAGGAGCCGGCTCGGCCAGGCGGCCGAGTTCCGCATCCACGACCTAGCCGAGCCGATCGGCTGGGCCGATGATGCCTCCTTCGACCTGGCGGTCATGGCACTGGTCATCCATCACGTCGACGACAGGGTCAGCGCGCTGCGCGAGATCTGCCGCGTCCTGCGTCCGCTCGGGCGCCTGGTCATCTCCACGGGTCACCCGGTGGGCGACTGGCGCCGCCGCGGCGGCAGTTACTTCGACCGGGAAGTCATCGAGGAGACCTGGAGCCGTGGCTGGCAGGTCCGGTACTGGCGGCAGCCGCTGACGCGGACCTGCGCCGAGTTCGCCGAGGCCGGGTTCTGGATTGAGCGCCTTGTCGAGCCGCTGCCAGCAGCCGAGATGGCGCTCGCCAACCCGGAAGACGACGAGCGCCTGCGGACCGAACCAGGCTTCATCGCCTTCCGCCTGGTCAAGGCTCCGCCCCTATGATCCCGTGGGACTGCGCGGCAGGGTGCTCCACCGACCACCCTGCGTCCCGTCGATAATGTCGCCGCCTGACCGGCAGTAATTGCGGCGGATACTTATTGCTGTTAACAGTATTGCGCGAACAAGCGTACTGAATGAACCTCGGCACGCCAGAACCTGGATTCGCCGCCGTGGCTAACTGCTGGGCTGCGGCGCAGTGCAGTTGAGGTCCGGGTTCACGCCCACGTAGTTGAGAGGACCGGCGAGGATCGTCACCGCGATCGTGCTGGCCCTGCTACAGCTGCCGATGGGCCCCTTGTAGTCGCCGCGCTGCCCGGCGGCGACGCCGCCGATGGCCAGCCAGATGACAAGAAGCACCGATCCGATATGCATTTGGACCTCCGCCAGCATCGTCTGCTTAAATATGAAGGGACGGCAAGTCGCGATTGCCTAGCCTTTATCCTGGCCCGGCGCCTGGAAGGAAGCATACCCGTGTGCGGCGGTGCCGAGCCCGATATGCGCGACGCCAATGCTTTTTCCAGAAATCTGGAAGTCGGTGTGGCAACGACGATTCGATTGCGAGCCAAGCTCAGCTGGGACAAGCGTTACGGTTCGGCAAGACGCGGGCGGTGTCGCGCTGCGTGGCCGGGAGCTGAGGGCCTTAGCCGAGGCTTTCTGCATCGGCGGTGGTCACGATCCAGGCCAGGACCAGGGCTTCTTCGTGCCAGGCGTCGTACCTGCCGCTGCGGCCCCCGTGGCCGGCCACCATCTCGGTCTTCAGCAGGAACGGCCCGCCGTGGCCGGCCGACTGCAGCCTCGCGATCCATTTCGCGGGCTCGCGGTAGAGCACGCGGGTGTCGTTCAGGCTGGTCACCGCCAGGATCGGCGGATAGATCCGGCCGGTCACGTTCTCATAGGGGGTGTAGGACTTCATGGACGCATAGACCTGCTGGTCATGCAGCGGGTCGCCCCACTCCTCCCACTCGGTGACGGTCAGCGGGAGCGACGGGTCGAGGATGGTGGTGAGCGCGTCGACGAAGGGCACCTGGGCGACGATGCCGCCGAACGCCTCCGGCGCGAGGTTGGCCGCCGCCCCCATCAGCAGGCCGCCGGCCGAGCCGCCGCGGGCGATCAGCCGCGACGGCGCCGTCCAGCCCTGGCGGGCCAGGTGCTCCGCGCACGCGACGAAGTCGGTGAAGGTGTTGGTCTTGTGCAGCATCTTGCCGTCGTCATACCAGCGTCGGCCCATCTCGCCGCCGCCGCGGACGTGCGCGATCGCGTAGCAGAAGCCGCGGTCGAGCAGGGACAGCCGCGGGATGGAGAAGCCGGGGTCGATGGAGGCCTCATAGCTGCCGTAGCCGTACAGCAGGCAGGGCGAGCTGCCGTCGCGGGGAGCCCCCTTCCGGCAGACCAGCGAGATCGGGACCCGCGTCCCGTCGGCGGCGGTGGCCCACTCGCGGTGCTGCTCGTAGTCGCCGGGGTCGTAATCGCGGCCGCCGGGCAGCGGCAGCACCGGGCGGCGCTTCAGCAGGGTCAGCTCGCCGGTGGCCAGGTCGCAGTCATACACCGAGTCCGGGGTAACCAGCGAGGTGTAGCCGAGGCGGAACAGCCGGGACTCGTACTCGGGGTTGGCTCCCGGCGAGACCGTGTACACCGGCTCGCCGAACGCGACCTCGTGCTCGCTGCCGTCCTGGCGCAGGATGC
>WNGR01005179.1_pt1 | contig 14019 bp, 13 predicted proteins | sample 5407581 | NCBI WGS metagenome assembly WNGR01 (sample SAMN13153383, study PRJNA577476) | soil metagenome | isolation source: 80 cm soil or saprolite under Garry oak tree replicate 2 | place: USA:California | collected 2016-06-15 | reverse complement strand
CATTTCGAGCACTTCCAACTGCTGACCGTGATCCAGCGTAGCCCCGAACAAAAAGTGCGGCTGATCGAACTGAAAGAGACCATCGAAGCCGAACGGAAGCGGCGAGCGCTACGACGGTCGCTGATCACCGCTTCCGGCGCTGAAACGTCAAACTTCGAGAATTTGGGAAACAGGTGATATGGCTACGCGAAAATACGCGACGAAAACGCGAGGTCGCCCGTTTCAAGCAGGCAACCCTGGGAAGCCGAAAGGTGCGCGTCACCGTCTTTCCTTGCTCGCTGAACGCCTCATGGCGGACGACATCGACGGGATCGTCAACAAGGTCATCAAAGCTGCAAAGGCAGGAAACATGATAGCCGCGCGGCTTATTTTGGATCGGCTTTGGCCCGTCCCAAAAGGCCACACGATTGGATCTGAAAGAGCCCCTGACGTTGCGAGCGCCGCAGATGTTCTAAGAGCGCACAGCCGTCTGATCCAAGCGGTCTCGGTTGGCAACCTGTCAACCGATGCAGCCATCGCCGTCTCAGAATTGTTTGAACGGCAGTTGAGAATGATCGAGACGACCGCCATCGAAGATCGTCTCAAGGCACTTGAACAGCGGATCGTGAGTGCAGACGGATCAAGGCCCAATGAAGAAAGCAACTGAGCGCAGGCTTGCTGCCGCAGAGCGGCTGCTATTATCGAGGAAAGGTAGCCTTCAAGTGATCATTGTCCATGGCGGCTTTTCGGGTCCACCCCAATATGCCGATGGCGGGGACCGAATATGGGAACGCGCAAGCGACGAAACGTTTGAGGTTTTTGAAGAGCGAGTGATTGCAAACGCAAAAGCCGCTGGTTTGAAATTTGTAGTAATCGGCGGGCTTCCGCCGAATGGTGTGCAATCAGACAGCTTGGAGGAATTTTTAGGTGGGCTTCAATTTTCAGATGTTCCACCTGAAGAACTTTAACGAAATTTTAGGCTGCGCAAAAAGTGGCCGGCTTTATTGGATTCGAACAGGTAAATTGAGCTTGAGACGGGGCATAGGCTGCAATGGCGATAAGCGCTGCTCCGCGCGGTTTGTCTCGATGCCAATGATATTCTTTTGCATTCCAGCAATAAACTTACCTAGCGTGGAACGCGTATCGGCCGCTTGATCGGGATGATCTGTAATTACGACCTCTGAAATCGCCGAATGAAAAAGACTTCCGATCTCGCTTTTTCTTTGATCAGAAAGCAATACGAAGTCAGCGGTCGGGTTGGCGGTTCTCAGATTTTTAGCCCAACGGATCCAGCTATCAACTGCGGTGTTAACCCGCGGATTATTTTTCCAAGAGGCTTCTTTCAAAGCGCGCAACACGAGATATGGCGATACTCCTAGTTGGTCTTCATGAGCGAGGGCGAACGCCTGCCCGACCGTTATGTCATGAAGTGCATCATCATCTAGAACGCCAGCGCTTTGGGCCGCCTGCCTAAGCGCCTCTTCTTTGCGCTTCTCTTCCTCTTCCGACTTGTCGTCGTAAGCCAAGCGCTCTTCCATTTGACCAATGATTTGCCCCCAAGGTGAAGCGGGATCGTACGATCCCGTTTCCTTTCCGCTAAGCCCAGTTCGGATTCTGTCTAAATCATCAACCAGCTTTTCAGCGGCCTTCTCTTCCTCTTTCAGATGGCCCACGTCTTTAGCAATCTGCAAAAAATTAATGTCAGATGCGACCTGATTATCTCGGCGTGATGCGGCAATCCTAAATGCCTGAAGGCGGCTTACACGATTTTTCCTGTTGGCATCGCGTGACGCTTTTGTCGTCTGAAATGGGCGGCCATTTGGCTCAAACTCCAAGATGAAGCCGTGATTATACAGCTCCCAGCCGATAGCTTTTGCGTCTATGACCGGGCCCCCCGCCGTGATCGCCACCATCTGACTTCGCTGAGGGGATGTTTTCACAGGCTCGGACGGACCCTCGGCGGTTGTTTGCTGGCTGTTAGAAGATGCGGCAATGAGACCAAACACAAAAAGAACTATTAGGACTACAGCAACCGTTAATCGATTTCTCGTTCCGCGCGGCGCATCGCGCTGTCGGGAATTCAAGGTCTCAAGGGGATTGTTTGCGGTTGGAGAACGAACACCGCATTGCGAGCAGAACTTGGCGTTGATTAGGACCTGCGAATCACATGCTCGGCATACACCGATAGCCATTGCCAACTCCTCCGGCAGCTCTGGTGATCGGGGAGTTAAGAAGCCTCGGTTAGGAGAGCCGCATGCGCCTTTAGGCTTTCGCCCTGTACATACGCGTATGCCTCCCCGACCATACTGGTCGAGGAGTGCTTTGACGGCGCACTTCGGCCGCCTAACCGACGAGGTTCTTAAGCCCCAGGACGGCCTTGAGGACCGCCCTGGGGGCACCTTATGCAGATGCCCAAGCGAAGTCGAGACAGCAAGCAGCGGTCGGTTCAGAGCAAATTTCGGACGCACAAGCCGTTGCGCAAATTCAAAACGAGCGTATAGTTCTTGCGCATAAGGGCAAGGACAGCAGAATGAGACCGATTGTCAGCTACATTCGAGTATCGACTGGCAAGCAGGGCAAGAGCGGGCTCGGGATCGAAGCCCAGCGCGAGGCCATCGCCCGGTTCGCCGCTGCCGAGGGGCTGGAGGTGCTTTCCGAGTTCGTGGAGGTGGAGACCGGCAAAGGAAACGACGCTCTGGACCGCCGTCCCAGACTTGCGGAGGCTCTGGCCAAAGCTAAGAGGGCGAAAGCGCCGGTAGTCGTAGCGAAGCTTTGTCGCCTATCTCGGGACGTAGCGTTCATTTCTGGGCTGATGGCGCAACGCGTCCCGTTCATAGTCACCGAACTAGGGGCGGAGGCTGATCCGTTTATGCTGCACATCTACGCCGCACTCGCCGAGAAAGAGCGAGCATTGATCGCAGACCGCACACGGGCGGCGCTGGCCCAGAAGAAAGCTCAGGGCACAATTCTAGGTAACCGGACCAATCTACCAGCCGCGCAAGCCAAAGGCGTTGCGACAAACCGAAAAGCAGCAGACACGTTCGCGGCAAACGTGCTCCCAATAGTGCACCAGTTACAGGCTGCAGGCGCAGCAACACCACGAGCCATTGCGGCCGGACTAAACGCTCGCGGGGTGAAAACATCCCGCGGAGGCAGTTGGCACGATAGCACGGTGCGGAACTTACTAGCGCGAGACCGATGACCGGCTCTGTGCGTGGCTAGATCGAAAATCTGAGATTGGTAACAATCGGAGCATGCTGTCTTACGCCAACGCTGGAACCGAAATATACGAGCGTAGGCAATTAGATGAGGGTTTTAGAAGGTTTTGGATCGATAGTATTTGGGGTCGATAGCCCCACGGTGCTGCATAAGCAGCAGCTAAGCTAAAAGAGCGCAAGCGCACCCCTTCTCGATTGAGAGAATTATCGTGGCAACCGACCTGACTTTGGATTTGCCGGACTCGAATCCAATCGCAGTGAATCAGATAGCCGTTGATGAGCTGGAGCGCCTGCGAACATTCCATAACAAGGAGACCGCTGCGAAGTGCTTTTTGATCCTCAGGGCTCTAGCCACTGACGAGCGAATGAAAAGTGTTTGGCACAAGCTAGAAAACAGAAAGCGCGAAAATTACCGCAGCAGTGATGCATACCTGCTTCCAGCGAAGTTTTTTCCCGAGTTTGCATCGCGCAGGAAAATCGATCCTCAGGATCGAATTGGATATCAGCAAGAAATGATGAGTGGCCTGTTCTTTGGGGCCTATATTCTCGCGAGCCTGCCTCTCGTCGTCAAGAAGCGACCTGCCATCCAAAAACCGATTGCACTCATGAGCTGCCGGGAGGCAGCCAGATACGAGGCCATCGATATCGACACATCGTCCGAGGACGCTCACTTGCTAGAGGCGGGCGTTCAAGACAAGCAGATCATTGAACTTGTGCGCGACGGGAAACGCAATCTGATGATGGGATTTTTTCACGTCATCGTTTGCCGAGACGAAGTCGTCCTGATGACGAGCAGAAACACGGTTCGCGACCCAAGGGCACGGTGCGTGGGAATTGGCGTAGCGGCGTTCTGTCAGGAGTTTTTCGGAAGCGCACTCTACGGAATCACTTCTAAGATCACTTCGGTTGCAACTGGCGGAACAGTCCAACTTCCACACATTCGCCAATGGGTTTCGGAAATCAGACCTGTTAACGCGGCCGAGATGGAGGCCAATCAATGACTTGGCCGGAATTTAAGCGCGCGAAAGATCTCGTTGGCACTGTTTTTCCTATCGGAATCAGCGAAGAAACCATCAAGCAGCTTGCGCGGAAATATGGGATCGGCAAAAGAATAGGCAGAAACATTGTTTTTAGCGCTGACGATTGCAAGCGCTTGTACGAGGCGACCGAATGCCCCTCAAACTTAGGCGTCGTCCAAAATCACCGTATTGGATCATCCGCGGCACCCTCAGGGGAATCCGCATTGAGGAAAGCACTGGCGTTGGCGACAAGCGAATCGCCGAAGAAATCCGAGCGAAACGCGAAGCCGAAATCCTCGCAGAATCAGTCTACGGTCGTCGCGCTACATCCACATTCGCAGCGGCAGCCTTGAGTTACCTCGAAAGTGGCGGATCGAAACGATTTACTGCACCGGTGATTAGTCACTTCGGTACAACGCCGCTTGGGAAGATTGACCAAGACGCGATCGATAAGGCCGCGCGCAAGCTCTACCCTGATGGTGGCCCGGCCACTCGCGATCGGCAGTGTTATGCAATAGCGTCTGCGATCCTGCACCACGCTGCCAAACGTGGTTGGTGTGCCAAGCCGATCATCGAACGTCCGAAACTTCCGGATGGTCGGGTGCGATGGATCACAATTGATGAAGTTGACCGCCTCCTTGCTTCGTGCAGTGGGCATTTGCGCCCGCTGGTGACATTCATGCTCTACACCGGCGCCCGCACCGGTGAGGCTCTGTGGCTTGATTGGCGGGATGTCGACCTAACCCGCGCACATGTCACGTTTCCCAAAACTAAAAATGGCGATGCTCGCGGCGTACCCCTACATCCCCGCGCCGTGGCCGCGCTGGCGAATTTGACGGGCAGGACGGATGAAGTGTTCCGCAAGCCCAACGGAAAGCCCTACAGCCGCCCCAGGAACGCTGACGATACTTCGGCTGGCACGCGGATTAAGACCGCCTTCGGCGGCGCTTGCAGGCGCGCCGGCATCGCTGATTTCCACCCTCATGATTGCCGCCACACATGGGCAACATGGCACTACGTCGCCAACCGCGACCTTCTACAGCTGATGAAACTTGGCGGCTGGAAATCAGAACGCATGGTGATGCGCTATGCGCACGTAAACGTCAGTGAGTTTCAAGGGTCGATCGACAAGCTCCCCGGGGGAAATTACGGGGACACGCCAGTCAAGAAAGCAGAAAGCCTATGAGCCGCAGCGATAACTGCAACACCGGTAACGCCATTGGTAATGGAGAGGTCGACAGTTCAATCCTGTCTGGCAGCACCAGTTTTTCCTTGAAGGTCAAAAGCCGACTGAAACGACTGAGGTTCTTTTGTCGCTCCTGATACACAGGGGTGTTGCGTCGTAGTTCAAGAATGGCGTCACTGACGAAAAAGATTCCGACACTTGGTACTACGGGCGAATCATTCCGGTACGCCAAGAGGTTTGAGAGGTTCGAGAACCAACCGACGGGACTCTCTACATTCTCTGACCGGGCTCGCGGAGGCGTGGGATAAGGCCTTGGATCACAGCGTCAAGAAGCGCACTGCAAGGCGTTCGAGAAGCTGATTGAGCTTCTAAAACATGACGGCGCCCGCTGCGTGACGAAGCAGGACATCATTCGATGGCAAGTTGGTAATCGCGAAGCTGGATCGCCTGTCTCGTGACGCGCACTTATTACTGGGTTTGGAGAAGGCCGACGTGGGCTTCGTCGCAGCGGCCATACCCCACGCCAATCGACTGACGGCGGGTATTATGGCGATGGTCGCTGACGAAGAGCGGGGAGCGGACCAAGGCCGCGGTTGCGGCAGCAAAGAAGCGTGGCTTGAAGCTGGGGCGGGGATCGTGCTGCTCGCAAAGGTGGCCGCGAGGCACAGGCTGCGCGTGCCCGCGATCACGCAACCGATCCCTCCCCTATTCTCCACGAGTTGGGCGAGATGGCATAACTTCATGGAGCGGCATCGCGAGGGCATTCAACAACCGGAGCATTCCCACTGCTCGCGGTGGAAATAAGTGGACAGCGATACAGGTCGCTCGGGTGGCTGCGCGACTCACGGTATAAGGTTGTCTTCGGTGCAATCAGTGTTTTTATCCTGGGCCGAGCCTTTCCCAATAATAAATTCTACATCATGTGGGGACGTTATGTCATCTGACCCCCTACTCCTTGTAGCACGGAACCGACTCAGTTATAGCTGAAACATCTAATCCACTCGCCTCTGGGGGCCGGGCTTGATCTGAGCGTCGGTTGTTCTGGGGGTGAGGTCCGGGTGGCAGTTGCTACTTCGGATCAGGTCGCACCCGAGGGATGCTCACAGCGCCTTCGGAGCCTTGGGGATCGGACTTCGCCCTCGGCGGGTTGGAAGCTGACCGTAGCCCTCACCATTACGGGGACCTATCGGACGGTTGGCAGCTTTTCTTTCTCGGCCAGGGTGGAGGGTCGCGGGCAGCTCTTGACCGGCACCGCTAAAAAGGTAGTCCGGACTCGAAGGAGCGCGTCAGATGACCAGGACATGCAAAAACGTGCCAGTCGATCGGCACTGCTACTGCTGCGATTTGCACCGCAGCATTGGTCCACTCGCCTCTGGGCGCCGGGCTCGATCTGAGCGTCGGTTGTTCTGGGGGTGAGGTCCGGGTGGCAGTTGCTACTTCGGATCAGGTCGCACCCGAGGGATGCTCACAGCGCCTTCGGAGCCTTGGGGATCGGACTTAGATCTTTGGCCGAGGGCGGGCGCACTGATAGGCCCTCACACCACAGGCGTGTAGATGGCCGATGATCTCTGCAGAAGGCTAAGGTCGCGAGAGGTACTTCACCGGTCTTGGGCGACCGTGAAGCAGAGCGGGTTATCGTCCCCCAGCGACGCGACGGTGAGCGCTATCAAAAACTACGACGAAAGATGGCTAAGCAATCTCGAACAACTCGCCAAACGGTTGCGTAGCGGCAATTTCCAGTTCACCGGAGAACAGGGCATCACCGTTCCAAAAGGGAAAGGCAAAGGTCTTCGCCCCATAGTGATGGCCCCGATCAGCCATCGTATCGTGCGTCGAGCAATTCTCGAGGTATTGCAGGGCTTCGGCTCAGACGATGCGCCCTCACGGAAGCGATGGCTAGGCGTTTCCGCAGTCAAGCGCGTAATGGAGACGAGGACGAGTGTTGGGGGCATCAAGGAGCGCGGCGTCCCTCATGGCTTGTCACTGATCGACGAGGCGGTTCGTAGCGGCAAGCCTTGGTTCGTCAGGTCCGACATCAAGGAATTTTTTACTCGCATTCCTTTGGCAGAGGTAAACGAGTTCATTGCCAAGGCTATGCCCGATCCCCGGTTCGCGAGCATCTTCAAGGCTGCGCTCACAACAAACCTTGCCAACAAGGCGGAGTTGGAAGAGCGCACCCATTTCAAACTATTTCCAAGTGAAGATGTAGGAGTGGCTCAGGGTTCGGCGCTGTCGGCGCTCGCGGCAAACATCGCTCTAAGGGAATTTGACATTCAAATGAACGACCGAGGCATCGTTTGCGTTCGGTACATCGACGACTTCATCATGCTGGGCGCGACGCGAGCGAAGGTCCAGAAGGCGTACGAAGCAGCTCGCGAGCATCTGACATCTATGGGTATGGATGTCTACGACCGCGCCGACGCCGCCGCGCGAAGCGCAGGCAAGTTCGACGAGGGCAACATCTACGATGGGACCGACGTGCTCGGCTACCGGGTGTCGGGAACCTCGCGACAGCCCTCGTCAGCAGCTATGCAGGCGTTCAAAAAAAAGTGCGGCAGTCTCGTAGGGGAGGCAAAGAAGGAGATGAGGCTTGCCGCCTCCGGGCAGTCCACGCGTCCCGGACACGGCTATCACCAAGCAATGGTATTGCTGCACAAAACGGTGCGGGGCTGGTCACAGGCGTTCCGCCACACGACGGCCAGTCAAGCTTTCAAATCCTTCGACAAAGAAATCGACCGTTACATTGAAGAGCTGCGGACGTTCGCGAACGATTTGACGCGCGGAGCAACTAACGAAGTACGGAGGCGGGTGATGGGCGTACAGCTACTTACCGACACGCCTTCGCATCCCCTGCCTGCCGTCCCGCAGCCCAAGCAGACAACAGGACCCAAGATTGAAGACGCAGCCCAGTCCACCCTGGTGGTGAGGCCCTTCAGCGCCATCAGCAGAAGGGCCATCTAGTGGAAGTGCGAGTTTCTACGCCGCCCCTTCCCGCGCAACTCTTCCGTGAGTTCAACTACGTCTAGCCCTCACCATTCGCCCTCCTGATCTGATACGGTGGCCTGCAGACGGAAGCGTGGACCTCCCTCGCAATTGGCCTCTGTGCCGCAAATCGCAGCTTTTCGCATTCGCAGCGGTCGACACGGTCGGGCGAGTCACCTAAATGCTTCACTAGAAGTGGTACGTTCTTTACGTGCGATTAGGAACTTTACAGGAACGTGGGCCATTCGCTATGATCGGCTCGATGAGGGAGCAGCTCGATGACTAACGATCTGAAGGAACTGATTGAGCGGGCTCGCCGGATTGAGATGACGCCTGACCAATTGGGCGAACAGCGTCGCAGCTTTGCCTACGGCAACACGCACATTGAGAACGATCGGATCACGCGCGAAATGGTCGCCGCGCTCGACAAGAAACTCCATTCGGGCGAGTGATAGTACGTGGCCGATGACCGGCATAGCGTTGCCGAGACGGCGCCACTTCTCAACGATCCTGACGAAATTGCGCGGCGCGAGGCTGAGAACGGCATTCGCCAGTTCGACCTCGCGCTGGAAATGATCCGGTCCTTTGTCAAGGAACCAGAGCGTCCGTTTCGTCTGCGATCAAGTCTGATCCTGAAACTACATCAAGCGGCCCTCAACGGCATCCATCTGCTTGCAGGGACGTGGCGCAATACGAATGTGACAATTCACGGCAGCAAACATCAGCCGCCGGAAGCGCCATTCGTATCCGAAGAAATCGAGCATCTGTGCGACTACGTCAACGACAACTGGTCAAGGACTGCAGTTCATCTTGCCGCATACGTGTTGTGGCGACTGAATTGGATCCACCCGTTTGCCGATGGCAACGGGCGTACCGCCCGAGCGGTGTCGTATGTTGTGATGAGCGCCAAGCTGGATAGTCTGTTGCCTGGCGCCCCGACGATCCCCGAGCAGATCGCCGGGGATAAAAAGCCTTACTATGACGCGCTCGAATCTGCCGATCTACGCCTCACCGAGGGCGAAATAGATGTGAGCGCACTGGAGGACATGCTGGATCGGATGCTGGCGACGCAGCTATTGAGCGCAGCAAAGGAAGCAAAGGGCGAGGCGAAGGGCCCTTCAAGCCGGACCTATCACTGATCTCTGGCAGCAGCGTGACAACTGCGTGATTTCAAACCAGGTTCCGCACCCCCACCCACGCAGCGCCATCCCGCCGGCGATGCCGACGCCGAGCACGTAGATCCAGCCCTCGTGAAAATCGAACAGATGTGAGTTGAAGAGCGAGCTGACGAGGTTCTGCACGACGATCACGAGCCCGACCCACGCCGCCAATCCTTCGCCACGGAACAGCAGGAGATGGCTGAGCCACATTCCGTAGAGCACGATGGCCCCGATTAGCCCCCACTGCACCAGGACATTGAGGGTCTGATTGTGCGGGTTGCGGGTTACCTCGGCGGACAGCCCGCTCTCCCCAACAGCATCGCGTTCGAACAATGGCCGGATCGAACCGGTGCCGTGGCCGAACAGCGGAGCGTCGGCAAAGAACCTGATCGACTTGCGCCAGTAGGTCAGCCGCTGCGCGGTTGACGCCAGCGCAAGATTCTCGTTGCCATGATGATACTCGATGGCGATGTCGGCGACCCGATCGCGCAGATAGGGCGACGTGGTCCAGACCAGCATGCCCGCGACGGCGACGCCTGCGAACAACACGCGCGTGGCGCGCCGGCTCAGGTGCCGCAGAGCAAACAACGCCAGAAGGACCGGCATATAGACCAGCGCGGTCCGCGCGGAAACGACGAACAGCATGTTGACGATGAAGATGAGGCTCAACGCGACGCAGCCGAGCGCTATCAGCCGTTGTCGGTCCCGAAACGCGCGCAACGCCGGCACCGCCAGCGCGAAGGCGCACAGCGCGAACTCCTGGCTCTGGTCGATATAGTTCTTGACGGGGACGCCCGCTGACGCGGTCGGCGCCAGCTTCAACTGCGGAAAGAACAGCACGACCCAGGAAAGCATCATCATCAGCGTGCAGGAAACCAGAAAGGCCGTGAAAACCCACGGGCCGCGCTGCGAGCGCTGGAAGTAATGCAGCAGGAACGGAATGAGCAGCAGCTTCGCAACCGGCTTGATGCCGTGCAGCCGCTCCGCCCACACCGCGTCCGACCACAGGGTACCAAGGACGGCGAGCGCAAAGAACAGCAGCGGCAGGGCGCAGGCCGGCTGCGAGAGATCGCCGACGAACTGCTCCCAGTCGATGGTGGGAAGGACGGCGACAAGCCACAGCGTGATGAAGATCGCCGGCGCCGTCGTCGACCATGGCAACGAGGCCGCCGCTAGCAACGCCAGCATGTCGGTGCAGCGCGAATAGACTGCCGAGCCGCACCACGTACGCAACCTACTATGCCATGGCGTCGGCTCGGCATGGGAGCCCAAGGCGTCGGCTTCGACCGTCATGTTGGCGCGATCCCGAATGTTAAACTTTAGGTCCCGTGGGCGGCGAGGCCGTCAAAGGCCGCGGCTCCGGCGGAAGCCCTTCTCGCAAGCACCAGGTTTTCCAAGGGGACCTGAAGCGCCAGAAGGTCGCGCGCCTGGGTCTGATGACCGAAACGTTCCGCAAGCTCGGTGCGCTGCTCGCGGATCTTGCGGCGCAATTCGTCCTGCCGCGATATCACGCGCATCACCGAGGCGCAGATCGACTCGGTCGAGAACGGATCGAAATAGTCGGCAAGCTCGCCGGCGACTTCCCGAAACACCGCAATGTCCGAACACAGCACCGGCGTGTTGGCGGCCAGCGCCTCGATGATTGGGACGCCAAAGCCTTCGGCAAGGCTCGGCATGATCAGGCCGTGCGATTCGGCGATCAGCGTCGCCTTTTCATATTCCTCGACATAGCCCGAGAACCGGACGTTTGGCGGTGCGTTGCGCATGGCGGGCGCGCCGCCGGCGTAACCGATCACGACGAGGTCGGCCTGCGGCAATTTTCGGAAGGCGCGAACCACCGCGTTGAGATTCTTGCGAGGCTCGGCCGAGACGATGACGACGAAGGTCGGCCGCGCCGCGCGCGCGGCCACCGGCGCCCCGATCGGCACGACCTGTGCGGCATCGAAACGGGTGCGCGGATAGACCACCCGCGCCGGAAGGTAGGCAAATTGCGGCAGCAATTCGCGAAAGCGGTTCAAGCTGTAGTTCGAAACAAAGGCGAGCTCGTCGGCCTGTTGCAGGCTGGTGATCAAGCGCGACAGGAACAGACGGGTGGCGACGTCGCTGAGCTTGAGATCCGTGAGCGGCAGGAGATCGTGGACCACGCAGATGACCTTGGCCGCAGCATTGCGCTTGATCGCAACCCGCGTCGGCGTGTCGACCAGGATGATGTCGTAATCGCTCGCATCGATCCGCGGCGGCGGCAGCCGGGTCAGCGCGGAAGCGTCCTGATAGCTGTAAAATCCGGGCTCGAGCAGGAAGTCGCTGAACAGCTCGAGATGGCGAAGATCGGTCGGGATGTATTCAAGGCCGTCGGTCTTGTTCGCAATCAGCTTGACCCGCGTGGGCAGAATACCGCTGGCCCGCAACAAGCAGGCGCCGAACTCCAGCGAGGTCAGCGCATTGATCTTGTGCCTGACCCAGTCGATCATGCGGCGCAAACCGCCGCCCCGCACCAGCGGAGCGTTCATGTCGGCCTCATCGAGGAACCGGTAGAGGGCAAGCAGCTCGATCAGGCGGGAATCCTGAGGCAAAAGCCGCGCCCGCTGCTGTCGCTTGCGCAGCTTTCGATAACGCCGCGTCGTTTCGACGAGCAGCGTGAGCTCGTGCCCCTCGGCGGCGAGCGAGCGGATCAACTCGCGGGTGAAATGGAAAATGCCGCGCTTGTGGTTCGGCTCGCCGAGCGCCTCGCTGACCACCAGTATCTTCTTCATGCTCGCCACTCTTCCAGTTCGAATTGGGGGTTCGGCCGGCTGTCGAGCCGGACCGTGCGCACGACGCGCCCATGGTCGAGATTGATGATGCTGGTGCAAGTTCGCTGCAGCAGCGGCTGATCGTGCGACGCGATGATCACGATCGCGGCCTGCGAGACCAATTTGAGCAGCCTCGCCTCGGCTTTCGCCGAGAATTTCTCGTCGACCACGCTGAGCCATTCGTCGAGCAGCAGAATGTCGGCCGGAAAGGCGGTCGCGGTCGCAAACAACACCCGCATCAGCATGCCCGAGGAGAACATGCGCAGCGGCAGCCGCTGCATGCGTTCGTCGAGTTCGGTGAACGCCCAGATCTCGTCGACGATCGCCTGCGTCGGCTTTCGCCCGCCGATCCGCAGCAGCAGGCGGATGTTGTCGGCCGCGACGAAGTCGAGATTGGCGCCGGCGTTCATCCCAAGCAGCGGCATGATGTTGCCGGCGATCCGGACCTCGCCACTGCTCGCCGGGTAGACGCCGGCAATCAGACGCAGCAATGTCGACTTTCCGGAGCCGTTCGGCCCCGCTAGGCCGATGCGCGCGCCGGGTGTCGCCTCGATCGAAACATGGTCGATCGCGCGGATGATCCGGGTTTCGCTCGGCTCATTGATCAACCGCCCGAACAGCCGGCGTTTGAACGAGAAGTCGTAGGCCCCGTAGAGCGGATAGTCGAGGCAGACGTCGCGCAGGCAGATGCTGACCATGTTTCAGATCCAGAATGCCGCTTTGCGCAGCCGGGTGACCGTCACGACGCTGGCAATCGCCAGAACGACGACGCTGACGAGGGAATAGACGACGCTCGTCATGGCGACATGACCGGTCGCCAGCGGCTCCCGCCACACCGCAAACAGATGCGTAAGCGGGTTGAGGCGCGTGACGGCGGAAGCGCCGTTGATCATCTCGGGCGTCCAGATGATCGGTGACGACAGGAACGCCAGCATCAGGCTCGATTCGATGATCGGCTTCAGGTCGCGGAATCGCGTCGCCAGCGCGCCGAGCACGAAGCTGAGGCCGACGGTAAAGGCTGCGAAGAGCATGAATCCCGGAAGCGCCGGCACGATGTCTTCGACGCCCGAACGCACCAGCAGCAACCACAGCAGCAGCGGCACAACGGCATTGTGGAGCGCGAACAAGGCCTGCCTGAACACCGCCTGCAGCAGGAACACGATCGGCGGCAAGGCGCGATCCTTGATCAGGCTGCCCGCGCCCTGCAGCGCGGTGGTCGCATCGAGCACCACGCTGTTCAGGAAGGTCCAGGCGGTCAGGCTGAGCGCCAGCATCGGCAGGCGCGCAATCGCAGAAGTGTTGGACAGATGGCCGATCGCCGACCCCAGCACCGCCACCATGATCGCCATCTGGATCGACATCCAGAAAGGCCCGAGCAGCGAACGCACATAACGGTGGCGCATGTCGGACCAGGCCAGCGCCGCCGCAATCCTGACGGCGCCGATCAGTCCGCCGGTCTCGGATTGCAGGGCCTGGGCGGCGAGGCTTGCCGCCTTGCTGGCGACGGCCTGGCGATAGACCGTCTCGATGCCCTCGCTGAAGGCCGCGGTGGAGTATTTCGTGACCGCGCGCTGCCGCGCGGCGCGGCCCATGCGCTCGCGCCGCTCCGGATCGCGGATCAGGACGTCGATCGCATCGGCCAGCTTCTCGTGGTCGCCGGGCGGCACCGTGATCGCCTCGATC
>WNGR01026999.1_pt1 | contig 14027 bp, 14 predicted proteins | sample 5407581 | NCBI WGS metagenome assembly WNGR01 (sample SAMN13153383, study PRJNA577476) | soil metagenome | isolation source: 80 cm soil or saprolite under Garry oak tree replicate 2 | place: USA:California | collected 2016-06-15 | reverse complement strand
TGGCGAGGAAGTGGCTGGGGTGATCTGCCGAGTCGTTGTGCCCGACCACGGCGTCCGTCTGGAAGGTGCGCGGACGCCCATAGTGCAGGTCATCCTGGTACACGCGCCACCAACTGATGGGTGTCAGCGAAAGATACCACAGGAGGAGCATACCCAGCATCCCCAGCCCAAGGTAAAACAGCCGGTGCCCACGAGGGCGACGACGGCGTATAGGTTCCTCCTCTTCCTCCCGGATGGGAATCTGCTGCTCGTCGTGGGAAAGCGCCTCGTCGTGGGATAGGGTTTGCCGGTACTGTCTCTGTTGGTACTGCGGGTCGTCCTGGGTACGCCTCACCTGATTCTGTGGGAGTCCTGCCGCTTGCTGTGTGTAACCCCGCTGTCGCTGTTGATACGCCGATGCCCGTGGAGGGATGGATGAGGCAGGGACTTGCCGGTTCTGTCGTCCTCGACGCCGGTCCACCACCAGCACGGGGCGCGCTTGTGGCTCTTGTTCGAGCGGTGTGTAGCAGCGTGCGCTCCTGGGTATGGGGAGAGGCCATACATCATCATATTCATCTTCCGCCTGCACAGGGCGTCGCATGCCTGGATGTCTTTGCCATGGGGTCATGCCTCGGCCTCCTTTCTCTCACTACGGTGGAGCGCACAGGCAAGGAGCTTAGTATGCCCGTCCTGGGCGCAGTTGGCCAGAGCTTTCGTCTGTGCAGGTGTTGCTTGTCTGTTCATGGGGATACTCTCCGCTGTTGCCTGGGATGACGAGAGGTGTCCGCAGTGCACGACGAGCGGTTCACTGCCTCCAGTACGCTGTTCCTTTTGCACGCGCAACAAGAGCAGCCACAAGCGCGACTGCTGCTCGCGGATGTCGCCAAACAAGTCATTGATGGTTGCAAGCATCTCCTCGTCATGGCGCGTTCCGTTGGCAAAGCGCTCCAGCCACAAAGCGGCACCAGACCACTGCTGGCAGGCTTCACGCAGATCGACGATCGCCTCGCCAAGGGTGTGGGCAACCATTGCGGAGGAGCATTTCCACAGACCATGATATGCTCGGGTGTAGCGGGTGTGGGCGCTCAATTCGAAGGAGAGAGCGAGGAAGGCGCTCCCGACTGCCTGGAGGGCATGCGCATGGCAAGCGCAGGAAGCAAAGTCGGCCCAGGTCTGGGCGACCTCATCGAGCGGCATCCACTCGGAGTGAGGGAGGGAGAAGATGTCGTCACCGGCAGCAAGAGCGGGCGAGGAGGATAAGCGAGAGTTTCCTGGCGCCTGGATATCGTTCATCCCAGCACCTCCTGTGTCGTCTCAGCACCCGTGAGGGATTTATGAGCGCGACAATAGCCGACCAGCGCTCTACCGCGCACCTTCGAGACACCAGCCTGGCATGCTGCCAGCTTCTGGCAACGGGTGCACTGAAAGTAGCCGATAATGATGGTTGGTTGCCAGTCGTGTCCCTGGATGCACGTGTTAACCGATGACAGGTTTTGCTCGCAAGAGGACGCGTGGGAGTCGGTGTTTAGACACATATATTTAGTCCTTTCGCTTTGTTACTGGCTATGCTTGCGTCGGGACAAGGATTCTTGCGCTCATCGCCGCTTGTTGCAGGGACGAGCAAAAGAACGTAGAATATCCGAAGCTAACATAGCGGTCTACTCGCTGTGGTAGTTAGCAGTCAATGTGGGGCCGTCATCCCCACATTGACTGTGCCGGAACTGAAGAACGCGCTACAAAGACCATCAAAATAGAGAGAGCAATGAAGTGGCCTGCCTATCTGGCTGGGCAATGTTTAACCCCTCAATATCCAATTGCTGCTCGTGACTGAATATGTCATTGACAAACAGAGACAGGGTAAGTTGTGAATGTCCACCCAGTTTCACTTATGAAGCGTTCTGGGTTCCGTTAGAAGTGTAGCAGAGAGAAAGACAAAGCGTGACGACAACGCTACGGAGCAAGAGTCGTGAGAATGAGAGTGATATAAGGGGTGAGGGGGCTGGCGGAGGAGGTTGAGGAATGGGGTGAGGCAAAAGGTAGAGGCTACGAGAATGGAGTACATTACGTTTCTCGCCGGAGTGCAACGGAGGGTCTTGACCGTTCGGGTACGCTCGGAATAGAGAAACGACAAGTCGTGATGGGGTGGGCTGGCATCGGAGTATATCGGGCTTGTCGTTTCGGCATGGAGAGCATTCACGGACGAGTCAAGACAAACTTCATGTACGGCGGGTAACGCTCATATGCTGGAGGATGTACTGGCAAGAATATGGAGAATTTCGATGGCTGCTCTTGGTCTAGCGTAAAAAATTGTTCCATTCCTACGGCACGGCCTCTATGGACAAATGGTAAGTAAAATAGTAACCTCTTCCCTCAGAAATAGCACGTTTTCGATATGACCTGAGTGGCAAAGAGCCAGGGGATAACCACAATGTTTAACACTATAGTAACTTGGCAACGTGGACATGACATTATCCAGCAACATATCCTCGCAGATATTCAGGATATGGATGTACCAGAAGCGAGAGATTTACAAGCTACGTCTCCAACAGATGCTTTTTGGGTCTTCACGAACTTTGAGTACGATATTAAAAAAGGGGATATATTGGTAAATGAAGCAAATACTTCTGAAGCCTATCGCGTCTTTGCGAGAGTGAGAAAATATCCCGGTCATTCAGAAATACCTGTAGAACTTATCTCAGATGATGAACAACAATCAGTACCTATTCACGAAGAAGCTGAACAAAAAGAAGACAGTCAACAAAGTGATAAAGGGCGTGCCTCTACTGCGATGAAGGGGTTTGTATTCTCCAAGCTCGTTCATGAATTGCTCTTGAAATTAGGCTACCGAGTCGTGGCTGAACCGAGGGGAGTGGATACTGGGGTCGATTTTCTCGCCTATTATCCTATCACTTATCCAGATGGTACTACCAGTGAACAGGTATGGGTTGTAGAGGTGAAATACAGAAATTTGGCGGGCAAACTGAGTATAGACACGTTGCGTCAAATTTATGGATACTCCAAGATGCTTAAAGCTTCTAAGGCACTTCTCGTAACAAATTTTACCCTCAGTAAAGAAGCACGATTTTTTGTCACTCAAAACAATGAGTTGGAAATATGGGATGTTTATAAACTACTTACTCTCCTAAAGCGGTTCCCTGAACTAAGGCAAAAATATTCAGACGCGATACCCCAGTTAGATAATGCCATTGATGAGGAAGAACTGATTGATAAAACGCTCGACAGTCAGCACGAACTCATCAGAGAACTGAGAAGTTTACCAACAGGGGACGGGAAGGCATATGAGGAACTTGTTAAAAGGATTTTAGAGTTTTGTTTTTGTGATGGATTTAGCCCTTTTGCGGTCAAAGACCAGGTGTATACCTACAACAAGAAAAGGATACGTGATTTCATTATCGACAATAGAAGCCCGAAGTTAGAATTCTGGCAGGGCTTGAAATATGTAAGAAAAGTCGAAAAAATCCTCTTTGATGCCAAAAACTACAAAAATCCTGTTGAGTACAGAGAAATTTTAGACACTCTCCGCTATCTAACAAATAAGGCGTTCGATAATTTTATCATTATTATCTCACGTCAAGGCATAAAAGATTATGAAGAGGCGTTAGAGGACTATGCTGATAAAAAACAAGTGGCATTGTTTATTAGTGATGATGATCTCGTGAAGATGATAACCCTCAAGATCGAGCGAAATAGTCCGACGCTTCTCATTGAAGACAGATATTATGACTTTCTTGATAAGAAATAAGCGGAATAAAGGGTACAATGGGTATTTTTGGTGGTCACTCTGCATTGAGGTGATAAAGATGTGTCAAATGGCATGATCCCCTTTCCAGAGGGGCTTCTTGAGATCTCTGCCCGTATACATACTTTGAGATGGCTCTAGAGGCGATGCCATAACGAATGTTGTGTAACGGTGTGCTGGGTCACACAGAGGAGAGATGCAGCAAGATTGAAGCGTTTCCAAAAGGCCTTGAGGCAACTGGCCTTTACGTGTATTTTTAACGGTAGGCTACCAAATGCGATAGAAGGAGCACTTCAGATTGAGGAGCGTCATGGGAACAGCCGGAAGCCACCCGCGTGGCGACAGTTCAGCACAATGGCTCTCCAACGGCGAAAAGACCTGAGGGAGGGGAGCATCCTCTGCAATGGATGGTCTGTTTCATCTCCACCCTTTTTGCTCGGCCAGGCGTACTGCTTCCATCCGATACGCCGGTGCCGACATGGTTTGCCGCCCCATCTCCGCTACGAGCTGGCGGGACACGGCAGTCCGAAGAGTTCCCGCTCATGAGAAGCTTCCTGTTGCAGGGTTGTATCCACTCATCCCTCTCGCTCGTGTAAGAATATGCAGAGGCAAACGTTTGCCATCTGCTACAAGCGCTGTTGACCTTGACGTGTATTTTTCCTGCGATCTCTGCACGTGATCCGTCCTAGAGTTGACTTTGCCTAAGCTGGACAGAAATGGTACAGGACGTGAAAAAGGAAAGACCGCAGGGAAGGAAGGACGAGGCCACATGGTAATCACACCGAACAAGACACACACGCGTTCCGATCGTGATGAAGCCCTCAGACACGACGAGAGTGCCAGACGGAAGCTCGCGCCACGAGCATTTCGTGCAGTTCTATGAGACGGACGAATTCCTCCTGGACTCGGTGAGTGGATTCATCGGTGCGGGTCTCGGCGCGGGTGCTGCCTGCATCGTGATCGCCACGAAGGCGCACCGAGAGGGTCTTGAAGAACGATTGCAGGCCACTGGACTGGATCTGGCCACCGCCTCCACGCGGGGAACATACCTCGCACTGGACGCAGGCGAGACACTCGCGATGTTCATGGTGGAGGGATTGCCAGAGCCAGAGCGCTTTGCCGAGGTCGTTGGGAGTCTGATCCAGCGAGCGGTGAAGGGTCGGCGCCGTGTGCGCATCTTTGGGGAGATGGTTGCGCAACTCTGGACGGAGGGGAACCAGGTGGCTGCCATCCGCCTGGAAGCGCTCTGGAACGAGCTGCATCATACCACCCATTCCTTTTCGCTCTTCTGTGCCTATCCGATACAAGGCTTTGCGGGAGAAGGATACGGGGAGCAATTCACCGAGATTTGCCAGCAGCACTCCCACGTCATCCCTGATGAGAGCTACACCCTCCTTGCCAGCCCGGACGAGCGCCTACGTGCCATTACCCTCTTGCAACAGAAGGCCACCACCCTCGAAGCTGAGATCGCCGAACGCCAGGCAGCGGAGGAACGCCTGCGTATCTCTGAGAACCGCTACCGCCGCCTGTTTGAAGCCTCCACGGACGGCATTCTGCTGGTCGAGCCACGCAGTGGTCTCATCACCGACGCCAATCCTTCCTTCACCTGTTGGGCTCTACTCTTGAACAGGTCGTGGATCGGGAACTCTGGCAGGTGGGACTGCTGCCAGACCAGTCAACCCAGCACGCGTTTTTACGACAGGTGCAGCAGGATCGGGTGCTGCGCTATGAGATGCGAGAGCTCGCCATCACAGGCGGCGATCCCCGCTACGTCGAGTGGGTGAGTACCCTGTTTCAGGCCAATGGACACGAAGTGCTTCAATGCACCCTCCGCGACATCACCAGCCGCAGGCGGGCAGAGGAGGCGCATCTTCACCTGGCCGCCATTGTCTCTTCTTCCGATGATGCCATTCTGAGCAAAGATCTGGACGGCATGATCACCAGTTGGAATGCCGCAGCAGAACACATGTACGGCTATAGCGCCCAGGACATCGTGGGGCAGCCGGTCACCCTCCTCTTCCCACCTGATCGCCAAAGTGAATTTAGTGATATCATGGAGCGCATTCACCGGGGAGAGCGTGTGGATCACTACGAGACGACGCGCATGCACAAGGACGGAAGCCTGCTGAGCGTTTCTGTCACCGTTTCCCCCATCAAGGACAGCAGCGGCACCATTATCGGAGCATCGGCCATTGCCCGTGATATCAGCAAACGCAAAGAACTCGAACAGCAGCGCGAAGCCTTCGTGGGCCTGGTCACTCATGAACTCAAGAACCCCCTGGCGGCCCTACAAGGCAACATACAAGTCGCCCAGCGTCTGCTGACCCGCCTGCTGAGCCAGGCAGAGCAGTTGGAAGAAGAGCAGCAACGGATGCTGGAAGACGTACTATCCATGCTGGGTCGCAGCCAACAACCCTTACGGGTCCAGCAGCGACTAATCAATGATTTGCTGGATCTCTCCCACATCCAGGAAGACAAGGTGGAGTTGCGCCTGGCGACCTGTAATCTGGTCCGGCCGGTGTATGAAACCGTCCAGGATCACCAAGCTGCTCATCCTTCCCGCCTCATCACCTTAGACCTACCCGAACAAGATCCCATCCCCGTCTACGCGGATCAGGATCGCCTCCAGCAGGTCCTCAGCAACTATCTGACCAATGCCCTCAAATTTTCCCCGGACAGCGAGCCGGTGCAGGTCGGCATGCGCCTTGAGGCAAAGGTCGTTCGGGTCTGGGTAGCCGATCATGGACCGGGTCTCTCGGCTGAGCAGCAAGCGCACATCTGGAAGCGCTTTTACCAGGCGCCCCGGACCCCTGTGAAGAGCGGGTGGAAGATGGGCCTAGGACTAGGCCTCTATATCTGCCAGCAACTGATCAGCAGACAGCAGGGACAGGTGGGCGTGGAGAGCACCCCAGGGGAAGGATCACGGTTCTGGTTTACGCTTCCCCTGCTCTCCTCCCCTTCACCTCTTCCAGAAACAAAACAGCAGGAGCGAGGTCGGTGAAGGCTGCTGCTGGCGGGAGCTGGCTGGAATGCCATGCTGATTGTTGCAGAATGGCAAGGCGCAAAAACCGCCTCCCTTGAGCAAATAATACAGGCATAGGCCGTCCCTTTGACGGTCTTCGTTCAATCACAAAAGGAGGACGCTATGCCTGTTCATCGTCAGAAGAAGGATACCACACCTAACACCCCTGGTTCAACGCAGGAGCAGACAGCCCCAGCGCTGCCGGAACCGCAAGCCTTCCAGCAATATCTGCGCGAACTGGCCCGTGGAGCCATTCGCGTCGTGTTAGAGGGAGTGATGCGCGAGGAACTCGATGCACTCATCGGGGTGGGCTGGGGCGAGAGTAGCCCCAAGCGCAAGGGCTATCGCAACGGGTATTATACTCGTGACCTGGTCACGACCACAGGCCGAGTGGAGGATTTGCAGGTGCCGCGAGATCGCGAGGGCCAGTTTCATACGCAGGTCTTTGAGCGTTACCGCCGCTATGAACCGCAGGTGGCGGAGGCGCTCACCGAGATGTTCGTCGCAGGCACGGGCACCCATAAGGTTGGAGAAGTGGCCCACACCTTGATGGGCGTGGCCCCAAGTGCCAGCGCCATCAGCCGCCTCAACCAGGATCTCGAGCAGCAATTCACCACTTGGCGTGAGCGCCGTCTGCAAGAGCACTGGCGCATTCTGTACCTGGATGGGATCCATTTCAGCATTCGTCATGGGGACAAGGCCGATTCCACGATCATTTTAACCGCCTTAGGGGTGGATCTGGAAGGCCACAAAGAGGTGGTAGCTCTGCGAGCCTGCGCTGAGGAGGACAAGGAGGGATGGGCTTGCCTGCTCCAAGATCTGCGCAGACGAGGAGCCACCCACATCGACCTGATTGTGACCGATGGCCATGAGGGACTCTTGGCGGCGGTCACGGAACTGTTTCCAGCCACACCCCGGCAGCGCTGTCTCTTGCACAAGCAGCGCAACGTGCTCAATGCTATCCCCAGGCGGGTGCGCCAGGATGTTGCGACCGAATTGCTGGGCATCTGGGACCAACCAGGCAAGCAGGGGGCTTTGACGCACTTGGCTGCCTTCCAAGCCAAGTACGCCAAGGTGTATCCCGAGGCAGTGCGCAGCCTGGCCGAGGAGCAAGACAAAACCTTGACCTTTTACGACTTTCCCCAGCCGATGCATCGCTTCATCCGCACCACCAACGCCATCGAGAGTTTGTTCAGCAATGTCCGTCAACGCACCGACCAGATCGATGTATTCACTACCGAGATGAGTTGCCTGACCATCGTCTGGGCCACCATCCAGGGCATTCGACTGCACAAAATCCCGGTCTGATCGACTGATGTCGACAAAGGAAAGGGCGAGGTACAACCGAAGGTGAGTCACGCAACCAGCCGTGAGGGTGGTTTAGGGATGGGTGGCGTTGTGCGTCTTAAGAGACCTGGCAAAGCGGAAGTAGGCTCTCTTTGCAGCGAAGAAGAGCAGAGGAGAGCGGAACTTGCGGCAGCCAGGAGCAAGAATCATCCTGTGAGATGGTTGGCCTTTCTCTCCCCCGCTTCCCTACACAACAATCGGGATGGCATCCACATTTATGCTATCACCAATGAGAATAGTTTGTTGACTTAGGAATTTTCTTCATTTTATAGCAAACGACCGATGTATCCTCAAAAATGATGAAAGCAGGAAACAAGAGCCTTTAGCAGAATAGCAACGAAGAGCTATTTCCCGGAACAACAAACTACCGTTAGATTTTGTGATTAGCAAATTGTAAAGTCTGTACTGGATCCAAAAAGCTGGACACAACTAGACGCGAACGAAATCAATGCATGGCTGACTGGTCAGCTTGCTGGGTCAACCATTGCTGTTCAAACTCGGCTGGGGTGAGATAGCCCAGCGAGGAATGAATGCGCTTCTACATATAGACCTCATCGAGAAAGCACCCCAGTTGTCTGACCGCATCAGTGTAATCCTCATACTCGGATAAGTCAACTTCCTCCTCTTTGATGGTGCGCATGAGCCGCGAGGCCTCGCCATTCTGCCAGGCCTCGCCGACCTCAGCCAAACTGATTTGCACGCCAGCTTGGTGCAAACGTGCCGTATAGGCGATGGCCGCATACTGGACACCCTGATCCGAGTGATGGATCTCAGGCGGAGGCTTCGCCAATGCTTGCTCGAGCGTGAGCCCTGTGAGGCTCTGATCCAGGCTGCGTCCTAAATGCCAGCCGCGAATGCCGCGAGTAAACACATCCATGAGCACGGCCAGGTACACAAAATCCTGGCGAAGCCGAATGTAGGTGATATCACTTACCCAGATCTGTTCGGGACGCATGACCTCTAGCTGCTCGACCAGGTTGGGATAGCGTGGGAAACTATGCTCGCTGTTGGTGGTGCGCCGTTTCTTCGCATACGTGTGACCTTGCACTCCCAGTTCGCGCATCAGGCGCTGGACGTGTTTGCGTTGACCTGAAAGCCTTCGCGTTGCAATTGGGCGGTCAAGCGCCGCGATCCGTATCTGGGCCACTCCCCAGCCACTCGGGGCCTCGCGGTGCGCAGCTCGTGCTCAGCTGATGCCTGAGATCGGTAGTAGGAGGTGCTGCGTGGCATCTCCCACACCCGGCAAATGACCTGCACCGGATAACTTTCTGCCAACTGCTGCATCACTTTCCGCCTTTCGAGAAATGGGCCTGCAAGAGACTAGAGGCTTTTTTTGACACCTCCAACTGACATCGGTCAACCGCCCGACTAACCGCTCCAATTCAGCCACACGCGCCAGCGCCGGATCGTTCTGGGCTTCCCTACAGAAGACCGTGGCCGCTCCTTCCAGAAACTGGGCCTTCCATCGAGAGACGAGATCTGGCTTCAGTTGATAGTGCTGACACGCGAGGCTTTCGCTCCTGACTCCCGTTAAGACCTCTAAGACGACCTGGGCTTTGAACTCTGGCGTAAAACTGCGATGGGTTGTCATGCTCGGGTTCCCTCCTCTTGTACACAGTATATCTTCTCATGTTGGTTTCCTCTGTGTCCAAGATTTCGGTTCCACTACAGTCCTGAATTGCTATAAACAGCAGAGAGAACGACAAAGAACCAGTCTATTTACGCCAGTTCTGCCTGTACTTCTTTCGGAGCATCTGCTATAGTTGCTAAAAATCCGGACAAATAGGACATTTGCCCAAACTTCCAGCCTTGACCTACGCCCGTTGACGAACAAACTGGGCGGGCGGTTGGACTACGGCCAACCGTTTTGCCTCTTCCATTCCTGATGCCTCTGCATCAGCAAAGCTTTGACCGCTTTCCTGTCCTTGCAGGCGCGCAACTCGTCGTCTCCCCACCGATGCTCGATATTGATCGACGCATTGAGATCGGCATGTATGCTGTAGCCACAGACCTGACAGCAAAACGTTTGCTGGTTGAGCCGGTTGGCTCTGTCCGGATAGTGGCACACGCTGCACTCCTGGGAGGTATAGACGCTCTTGACTCTGATTGCGGCTACTCCTCGCTTGGCCGCATTCCAGGCGATCTGCTTGGGGATGTGCGCGAGATTGGAGGCGTACAAGTAGGCGTTCATAGCACGCGCTTTGTACTTCATGGTCGCAACCGAAAGCTGTTCGTAGGCAAACTGCGCGTCAGGATGCTTAGCAAAGCACTGGTTGACCGCGCGGTTGATCTCCTGGCGCACATGGCGGGCGAGACGTTGCCCGCTCTTGCTGCTGGTCGATGGAAGCTTCTTGACCCCTTTCTTTTCCAGGCACTTGCGCAACTTCGCCTTGCGCCGCCTTTTCTCGCGGTCGCGCTTCTGCCGCTCTCTGAGTTTGCCGTGAAAGGTGCCGAAGTGCTCGCCCGTACTGGTCGTGACGAAGTTGGCAATGCCCACATCCACGCCGACCACCGGGGCAGACGGCTCGGTCTGTACCGGGACCACCTCATCATAGCTGAGGGTCAACCACCAGCCATCACCGCGCTTGTTGAGGGTCACACTGGTATTGATGGTCTTTCCCTCAAGCACCTTGTGATGGTAGTCAGCCAGCTTGACCGGCACAAGCAACTGTTTGCGGAATGCGAGTGTGCTGATCTTGAGCCAGTAGTCAAAGGTGGAGTCTTGCGCGGGTTCGAGCACAACGACATTGACATTGGCCTGAATGCAGGTCTGGTGGAGCGTGGGAACGTCCCATTCCTTCCAGGTTGGTTCTTCGGTCTGTGCGTCCAGCGTGCCATCAACCCGTTGCTCCTGGTGCTCCAAGAGGTCGTCGAGATATTCCTGATAGGCGTTGGCACGATTGGTTCTCCACGACTGCGCAATGCCTGCGGCTTGCTGGATAGCCACGCGATGCCAACGTTCTGATAAGGGGGTAGAAAATACAGGTGCATGGAACTTATCTGGTTGCTCACCGGTACAGAACAAGGTGACATACTGCTGACACAGCGCCAGATAGACCGGGGCCAGGGCATCGAGGGCAGCCAGCTTGCCTGGATTAGCTTCGATCAAGCGGATATGCGCCACAGCTTTGGTGATTCGTTGAGCTGTGTTCTGTCTCTGGTAACGCCGGCGCCGCTTCATCGTCTCTCTCCTTGGAAGGGAGGGAACTGGCAAGGTTCTTGTAGGCCGATGCTCACAGTTCCTTATCCCTGCATATGGGAGGAATACCAAGAGGTGCTCAGTATCCCTCACACCCTATGACTAGCCCATTCCCTGCTTGAAGACCTCTTGTAGGCAGATCATGAGGCGATATGCCTCGCTGGTATCTAGACTGAGCACATTATCCGCCACACATGGCGTGTCCTCGTCTGCCATCAAGTCGATACTCTGATCACTCATAATGAAGAGATAATGTGCTCCCAGGTTGATCTCGCGCAGGACGGTAGTAGAAGTATGCTGGGGCGTCGTGTTTACCATGCGACAGGCTCTCTTTCTTTCTGGCAAGCTCTACGCCCTTTGCAAGATTGCTCTTCACGATGGTTGTTCCTGAGCAACATTGTGTCGCATGCGAGCTTCCTCTACCCGTTGTCGTTGCGGGAGATACACCTTCCGCTCTTGCTCATTCATGGGAAAAAGATGCCCGCTCAATTCACCAAGTAAGCACCCAACCGAAAAGAACCAGGTGGCATCAGCATCCTTCCAGGAGGCCATCTCAGTGACGCTCTCGTGAAGCCGTTCAATCAGGTCACTCTCAGTCATCCTGCGCTCATGAGGTTCAGCATCGACAAAGAAGAACTCTCTGCCTGCACGGTAGCCGCGCTTGGCATCCCGATGGTCCAGGTGAGCAAGCGTTGTCACATCGGGGCAAAGTTGACCCGTTTGTGACGATAAGATACCACCGTGATACATGCCGAGAAAGAAACCGAGGTGATGCAGATGGTACGGGTCGTTCTTGCCGAAGTAATCACACTCAGCGTACTGTTTGAGATTGGTCACGAGGTAGCTCGCGGGAACGTGCCCCTTGCCTTGCTCGTCACCGTACATGCTCCAAGAGACGCCGCGCTCGTACTGCTCTGCAAATGCCGCACTCTGAATGTCAATCAAAGGGGTCAACGATTGCTGCTTGGTTGCCATTGTACAAGCTCTCCTTCTGCTTGACGAACGGCCCTCCCGCCGCTATGATGCAGCGGGGAGAACCTAGGCTGGACTTAACACACTAGTCTCTCTTGGCCTACGTAACAGCGTAGGCCCTTTTGTTACTCGCTCCAGAGTCTGACTACAAAAACACACCACTACTGTTTTCTACTGTATTTTAGTGCATGAAACATACCTTACATGAATTATACACGATAATAACGTCGGATAGCAATACCTTTATACGGTTAATTGACGAACCATGCTGAACGCGTTATAATCGTCCTATCTCCTTGTATCATACGACGCAAGGAGACAGCAGTATTTAGGAGGGAGTGCGATGCCAGAAGAGGTGTTGACGGCTGAACAGGTCGCCGACGAATTGAAGGTCAATATCAGACGAGTCTATAAATGGATACAAGACGGAGAACTCTTGGCAACCGATTTAGGGTCTCCGGCGCGACCGAATTATCGGATTAGTCGTTCCGATCTCGAAGACTTCAAACGACGAAGACGCACTAATCAGAGACTTCAGGATGACAAGGACTCATAGCCAGTTGAGCTTCATCCATCCTTATTTAGCCTGTGGCTATCTCTGTTTAAGCCACAGGCTCTTTATTTTGTCAAGGCGCATTCCTTGGTCGGTTTAGGCCTGTGAATAATTGCTAGTGAGCCACTTGTCACGCTCCTTGCGATTGTAGTGAAAGGTTGTGAGCCACTTTTAAGCGCTTGCCGCTCGCCGGATGCGTCGGCGGAGAGAACGGACGACCATGCCACCAAGAGCTACAAGGACCAGCGACAATGATAGCCCTACCAGAACTGTTACGATACTCTGAGAAAGACAGGTGTGGGGGGATTGCAGCAAGAAGAAGTTACGGGCTCTAGATGAATAGTTACTGTCATTGTTTGGTCGTTGCGAGGAGTGCTCACACCAACCCTTTGGGAGATGATTGACCTGGTTGGAATGGCTCCTCTCTCGGAAAGGACACACTATGCAGCTGCTGAGAGACGCTTACGGCATTTTTGGAGCGGCGCCTGTCCATTTTGGAGCGCTGCTCAGAATGCTCCGTGATCGGCATGGCATCTCACAAGCTGCCGTCGTTGCGCATCTGCCAGAAACGATCAGCCAGCGCAGGTATTCCAGTTTTGAACTGGATGGACGGTCTCCCAGGTTTGATGAACTCACTACCTTGTACCGTGCCCTGTGCCAGGCGGGTGTGCGTTGCACCCTCCAGGATCGCCGGCTTTTTCTTGCTCTCGCGCAGCAAAAATTCGCGAGTAAGAAAACGCATAAGGCGCCGGCTTCTGAGGAAGAGTGGGAGCGCTTGCGCTTGGATCTGGCACAGATCGACCATTTGCCTGATGAGGCTTCTCTCCGCAGGCAGGCCGTTGTTGCACAGAACACCCCTCTTCCGAGGAGGGAGACGGGTCATCTTCTTGGGCGAGAGGGCTGGTTAAATCGGCTCTTTGGAGCGATCCAACAGCCATCTGTCATGAAGGTGATCATTGTACAGGGACCACCAGGCAGCGGCAAAACTTCAGCCCTCATCCATCGAACTGGATCGCCTTGGGCCGGAGGTCGCACTGGAGCTGCTGCTCGGCGACATCCTGGAAGTCGTTGGATCGCCGTATGCCTCCCTGCCGACTACCAGTCTGCAGGCGCGTGTGAAGTACGTCCTGGAGTGCCTTGCCAGGGCAGATCGGCCAGTGCTCATTCTCCTGGATAATGCCGAGCACACGTTGGA
>WNGR01005172.1_pt1 | contig 14033 bp, 15 predicted proteins | sample 5407581 | NCBI WGS metagenome assembly WNGR01 (sample SAMN13153383, study PRJNA577476) | soil metagenome | isolation source: 80 cm soil or saprolite under Garry oak tree replicate 2 | place: USA:California | collected 2016-06-15 | reverse complement strand
CTCATACTGTTTGATGGCATTATGGATCGCTTTCTGATACGAGTGACACGACGTACAAAGGTTAAATGCTCTGTCGGCTTGAAAATGGCGCTCCCTCTCTGCCCTTCGCAACCGGTCCGATGGTTTCGTTACAGTAATCGTCTGGCCCTCAGCCTCTCTGTCGTCTGCTACTTTTCCCGGGCGCGTAGAAAGCTTTCGTATCCGCTTCGCGTCACATTCTGATGGTTTTGACCTCTATAACTACGATGAAGGTATTTATTTTTCCCTTCTCTGGGGTCGAGGATAGACTTACACCTGGGCCGATGGGTGGTGCTTCGTTCGTACAACCTCTAACGGCCCAAGACATCTAACGTGACAGCGTTCAACCGTGATCGGGCCCACTACAGTGTCTGGAAGCACCATGCTTTGCGCAATGGTTAGCGATGCTATTCCTGATCCAGGAAGTCAGGGACATTCTCCACTGGTGCACCGGTTCGGTCTTATTGGGTTGCCTATCTCCCGTTCTCGTCCGTTTCGGCGCATTCTCATGGTGCCTTCGAGCGTCAAATGGCATCACTATGTGCTATTGGTGACCCCTTAGACTAGTTACGACGTGACAGGTTCTGGGATCATAGATGCTTCCACTTCTCCACTGCCAGGCCATGAGGTATTGGCATCGTAGTGCCGGTGGTAGTAACGATCGTTCACACGGAAGGGTTAAACCACAATGTCCCCGAGACTCATAGCTCCCGAGCAAGGAATACTGAAAAAAAAAGATTTCCTTGTGCCCCTTCTCGCCATCGCTTTCCTGTTATTACACCTCTCGTGACTTCTGCTTCTCGCCGTTCCTTCGGTCTAACCTTGCAGCGCAGAAAACAATTACATTTCACGTGGACAAGTAGTACAAACTCAGATCGACAAAAAGGAAGGCGCTAAATCTACACACGTAACTTGGCTCATCACTTTAATACGATAACAATAAGTAGATCCAAAATTACAGGGTGCAGCGCTTCCTCAACCTCATCAGCGGGGGTCTGACGTCGCCATATATGGTGGGGGTGGCGGGACCATACGTCCGCGTAAGTGTACAGGGTGCCAGTCGTCTGTACGCTCGGGTTGGCTTTCCAGAACACGATGCAACACGGATGTGTTAACCACACTCATAGTGAACCATGCAGCTAACCCGCGGTCACGGACATCACCCAGGCTGCGCGCAGGCACATTTGGGGGTGCAGAGGGTGGCGGATACGCTGCATCGATCGTGAGAAGACCCGAGCGAGATTAAAACGCGCAGGGTGCGCACCTGGGTGGTATGTGTACCCCATGGGGTGACGGGTTTGCGCCATTGCTATTGTAGGACCTTGGGAAACAAGCGGCGACGGTGATCCGTGCCCCCCCAGGGCACTTGTTAAAGTAGTCCACAAATCGATGAGACCCTCAAGATCCAAGAAATTGTACTCGTGCTGCACGCCTGGCGCATGAGGGTACGTATTTGCTCTCGGTTCTGCCTGTGGGTGGGACCATGGGACGGCCCAGCGATGCCAGCAGTCCCAGGCGCTACGGGGTTGATGACTTGTAGCCGCATTAAGTTTACCTGCGATTTCTTCCCAGTCTGCATCTTCTTCTTTGCTACAGAGGGGAATTACTGACAAGAGTAACAAGTACTCAGGGAGTGTCCAAGGGCGCAGGGTCAAGTAGACAAGGGGAGATAGCGGCGGCGATGGAACTGCAAGAGTTATGAGATGCGAGCTCAAACTTCGATTACCCCGTGATGGGTCGAGACCTACTTTCGTTCCCAGGGGGGATATACTCCAACTCAGATACTGCATCCAGTGCAGTCTTCCCGACCTGCGGGGAGAGTGTGGAATTACTGGCAGATAGGGGCCACGGGGGTACTTTGATATCGTCTGGCCCGTTTGGAGATTGTTGAAAACCAGGAATAGCATAGTAAAACGTGCGGGGTTCCTGCCCCACACCAGCGCTCTCGGAAGACCCCCTTACAAGTATGCTCGTTGGAGCAGAAGACGTCAAAGGTGTGGATATGGTTGCAGAAGAAGCAGTCGTCGCAGTCGTTGCAGCGGTCGAGGTGCTGTGAGGACCTGGTGTCCATACGAGTTGCTCGAACGATCGTTTTGAACTGATGGGGATAGAAGAGTTCAGGGTTATTCTGCGGAGCGCGGAGGTGGAGCGCACTGAATTGTTATCGGTGGCGGACGTTTCTTATGCCTGACCTTGATAGTGGGCGGAATTGTCCTCCACTCTATCGCAGCCGTGGATTTTCGTCTCAGATTCTGGGGTTCAATACGCCCCAGATCGGCGCCGGCCATGAGAAGTGTACACTGGGGATAACTTGACAGTTAGCGGACAAAAGCGAGAAAGAACAGAGCGAGAAAGAATAGAACAAGTTGGGAAAAACGAAGGGGGTAAAATAATAGGAAAACGGGCAGCGAGGCATCTGTGGACATAGGGTAAGGACGGCCTGGTTATGAACCTGGCCAGGTTATTGTCTTTGCAACTGCTCAGCGCTAGCGCTCAGCACTCTCGGCTGATAGTCGAGCCAAGTTCCTGGCGCGTCGAGATTAGGCACGTGATCAAAAGAGTCACGCAGCCATCACGGTTCACTCGACTCGCTCAAAAAAGTGGCTGTCTCAAGACTTCAATCCTGAACGACATGGCCGGTCAGACTAAACATCCTTTGTTCGGTTTTTTACCGCGAAATGTGACCGCAAAACAGGTGCAGGGTGTCGTGGTATGTGGTCGTATTGTATCGGTACAACTGATCGTTGACGTCCTTGCAGGAAGGCAACGAAAATCCTTTCACTCGCATGCCACATTCGCCTCAATATCGTAAAATTCTCGAGGCTCGTAAAAAATTGCCCGTGTTCGCGCAAATGGATGAATTCTATAAGGTGGTGAGTTCTGCTTTATCCTTCGTTTGTGAGGGGGCAATAGAACCTGCGCCCCAGGTCGCTCCTGGGATCAAGGCCATGTGTCGCTAATTCCCCAGCCAAGTTTAATAAACACCAGATCGTTGTCATGGTTGGAGAGACAGGTTCTGGAAAGACCACTCAGTATGCCCATCTATCGCTAATTCGTAATGCGACTCGAGATTGACATCACATCAGGATACCGCAATTCGTCGTCTATTCTGACATGCCGCAGACGAAAAATAAAATCGTTGCGTGTACACAACCTCGGCGGGTGGCTGCCATGTCCGTAGCGAAGCGCGTAGCCGACGAGATGGATGGTACGTGTTCTGACTTCTAGATCTCTTCTCTTCCTCATTTCGTCCTAGTTCAGCTTGGGAAGCAAGTTGGATATTCTATCCGTTTCGAAGACATGACGGAACCAGGAATAACTTTCTTAAAATACATGACCGATGGTATGCTCCTGCGTGAAGCCATGAACGATCCCGATCTTCAACGGTATTCCACGATTATCCTCGATGAAGCACACGAGCGTACACTCGCCACCGACATCCTTATGGGCCTCCTCAAAGCGCTGGTGAAGCGGCGCAAGGACCTCAAGATTATCATAATGTCTGCCACGCTAGACGCACTTAAATTCCAAAAATATTTCACTATTGACGAACCTGCCCCACTTTTCAAAGTTCCTGGCCGCACACACCCTGTGGAAATATTCTATACACAGGACCCTGAACCGGATTACGTAGAGGCCGCCATTCGCACTGTTCTCATGATCCATCGTGCCGAAGAACCAGGCGATGTCCTCCTATTTCTCACCGGAGAGGAAGAAATCGAGGACGCATGTCGTAAGATCAAGCTGGAGGCCGATGACCTTATTGCCCAAGACCCGGACACTGTCGGGCCCCTCTCTTGTATCCCGCTTTATTCATCTCTCCCGCCTCAACAGCAGCAGCGCATCTTCGACCCCGCTCCCTCACCGCGCGTCCCAGATGGCCCACCTGGGCGGAAGGTCATCATCTCGACGAACATTGCGGAGACTTCCCTCACCATAGATGGGATTGTGTACGTTGTTGACCCCGGTTTCTCCAAGCAGAAGATATACAATCCCCGCATCCGGGTGGAATCCCTCCTGGTCTCTCCTATCTCAAAAGCCTCTGCACAACAGCGAGCAGGGCGTGCTGGTCGCACCCGGCCCGGGAAGTGCTTTCGTCTATACACGGAAAAAGACTTCATGAAGGAGCTCGAGGAGCAAACGCACCCCGAGATTCTGAGGAGTAACCTGGCGAACACAGTCCTCGAACTTGTGAAAGCGGGGATTAAGGACCTCGTTCGGTTCGACTACGTGGATGCTCCAGCCCCGGAAACGTTAATGCGAGCGCTCGAGCTCCTGAACTTCCTTGCTGCGCTCGATGACGACGGAAACTTAACACCTATGGGGAGCATGATGTCGGAGTTCCCGTTGGACCCTCAGGTATTCGAATTTCGTCAGCAATCCGCACCACAAATACTTATTTATATGGGCAGATGTCCAAGACACTCATTATCAGTCCCGAGTTTCATTGCAGTCAGGAAATCTTGGCCGTTGTTGCGATGCTCTCTGGTAGGTGGCGTCGTCTTTACGTATCATCGCTGATAGAACTCATCCCATTCCCCCAGTCCCCAACGTTTGGCTACGACCAAATAACCAACGGAAAGAAGCTGATGTTGCAAAGCAGCTGTTGACCGTTCCTGGTGGGGACCATCTCACCTTGCTCAACACCTTCAACGAGTACCAAAATAGTACGTCTTGTTTCGCCCCTTGCCCTTGCTCGCTATGGTTGATGAAGCTCTACTTGTGCAGACTTACACGATCGTAACTGGGCATGGAATAATTACATTTCGGCCCGCTCCCTTTCTCAGGCAGACAACGTTCGCTCGCAGCTACTACGGATCATGGAACGCCTGGAGATCGACCTGGTGACCAAATCATACGACGACCAGATACGACATCACGTGAACATTCAGAAGGCGCTCGTGTGCGGTTTCTTTATGCAGGTTGCGCACAAGGAGGGGGATAAAGGTTCCTACATCACCGTTAAGGACAACCAGGTATGATTCCCATCATATCCCTCGGCGATACACTTGAGACCTTCCACTGACGTGCATCATTACCTTTTCTCATTCTTATCAGGCGGTGTCGTTGCACCCTTCGTGCGGTCTCGATACCCAGCCTGAGTGGGTTCTATTCAATGAATTCGTGCTCACGACGCGAGCATACATCCGTACGGTGACGGAGATCCGCCCAGAGTGGCTACTCGAGCTGACCGCAAATTATTACGACCTGGCGTCATTCCCGGACGGTGAGGCGAAGCAGGCGCTGCAACGCGTGTTGAAGAAACAGACAGGGAAGAATGCCAAGGCGGCAGGATCCGACAGGGGCAAGCCACCGAAGAAGAAACTCAAGCCGAGCTGAGTCGATCGTCAGACATGGTCATATCGTAGATTTATGGCCATACGTTTTAAGACAGTCTAGGTCTACTGGGTGTTCACGACGATATCTTACTGTCCCTTGTGTTTGATGCTCACAGCCTTGTAATGATTTGCAGTTTTTTTTTTAAAGAATACTTTTTCGTGCACGTCAGAGTAAAGGACCTGTGTAGCACGTTTCCCTATAAATCGTCGTACCCTCCGGAAGCTTGTCATAAGTTTTGTTCCTCCGAAAAGGCAGCTCCCTCAGTCCTATGGTTGCCAACGTCGTACGGTGCCAAGCGTGACCCTCACGCTTGGTCTTTATAGCAGGTGCGGAGTCACACTTAGGTATTTTGGGGTGGTCTTTTGGGGTGGTCCGGTTGGTGGTGGTTTGCAGTTTCATGAGGGATAATCACGTTCTTACGCCATTCAAATACAGTGTGTATAACAATTTTTTGATCTCAGGTATGAGCAACAAATTGAATGACGGTGACCGCATCTTTTTTACTCTTGCTTCGCAAGCCTCGCCTGTTTCGCGAGGGCACGCCTCCTAGTGTCCTTCTGCAGTGAGTGCACGTATGCGAGCACCGCCTTGGGCGGTGCGAGCGCCATGGCCGCACCAACCAACGCGTGGCTCCAGTACGGCGTGACGGTACCCGGGGTGAGCTTCGCGAGCACCGAGCGCACAAAGGCTTTTGGGGTCGGGATGAACAACGATGGGCGGCGGATTTTAGACATGGCCGAAGTCTACAGGAACGAGCGGACGCGTTGAGCTAGCCCGAGAAGCTAACAAGAGAGAGGAGACGCACCACGAAGTATGTGTTTACGTGCTCGACCGTGATACCCTTGGGCGTCAGCTCGGCCGTAAGCGCATCAGACCAAGTGCGGAGGAAGGCCTTGCTGCCCGAGTAGACAGCGAGCATGGGGGTGGGCGAAGCCCCGGCGAACGAACCCATATTCAAAATGAGGCCCTTCTTGCTATACGACGTGGCGCGCGACAATGTCAGCGTGCGATGCAAGCAAACAAAGAGAGGTGAGAGGTAAGAAACGCACCGAGAGACCATGGCGGGTGCAATGAGGCTGGTGATGCGCAGCGTGGCGGAGACGTTGACGCCGACGATCGTATTCAGCTCCTCCTCCGAGGTGTCGACAAAGTCGGTCGGGAACTCGTGAGAGACGCCGACACAGTTGACTGCCCCGGACGTGCACTCGTCGTCAGTCCCTACGTAAGGGGTTGCCTAGATGGACGAACGCACCGAGCACGCCGACCTCGACCGGTTTGAGTTCTCCGAGGAGCGCCTCCCACCTCGCGTCGTCCGCGGACGCAAAGTCGATTACGAACGTCTTGGTCTGCACTCCGCTGGCCGCCTTAGCTACATTGCACAACAAACGCGACGCATACGTGCACGTGAATTGTAGGAAAAACGGTCACAGGTACGATAGAAACGAACCGACGTCGGCCACGACAGCGTCGAGCTTGGCCTGGTTTCGGGCGGCGAGGAGAACATTAAAGCCCGCTCTGGCCAACTGAATCGCAAACTCGCGTCCGATGCCATCCGACGCGCCGGTTACGACTGGAAAGCTCGCGTCAATGACGTGTATCGAGCTGAGGAGAGGGGGGGGTTCAAACGCTCACCTGCCCACGCGCCTTTATTCGCACCGAATTTTTTGAGCTGTGGGTTGAATAATTTTCAACGGGTGAATGGGCACGAATAAGGAGGGGACCTCGCTACGCACGCTTACTCCTGGGCGGACGAAGTTGGAAAAGACGAAGGAGAGTGTTCCCGAAATGGCTGTTGCCAGCGAGAGTGCGCCGAAGACCTGCAACCCAAGTGCTAGATATGGGATGGCATCCACTTACAGGTATTGAGAAAAACACATGGCGGCTACGGTCAATGAGGCGAAGAGGATGGTAGATTAAACGTACTTTGTGTTTGTACAGAGCCAAGGAGAGGTCCCAACGACGAGGTCATGACAACAGGCGAGTTCGGGTGAAAGGTTGTATTCGGTTAATCCCCAAGGTCCCCAACTAAGTTACCACTCCATCACATCATCACTTTGTCACTGATTTCGTACTACTGTAATATGTAAGAGTACATTTTTTAGAGGAAATGTTCCATGTACAACACTAACTAGTCAGTTAACCAACCAACTCATCCCACTGTCGCTAATAGCAGCTCAGGTAAGGGAAACCCCAGCTCCATGGAGTCAATTCGAATGACGGCTACATTTGTTTGATTCTATTCCAGGTATCCTCGGAGTCTATAAAAATGTTGGCCGGAAGTAAGTTAGTCGAGTTTGATTGTCCAGCACTGGATAGTGGTACAGAACAGATCTGGATTGGGCGCTAGTACCGGGAATGTTGTCAGTGTACAAGCACACGCGTGCTACCCCAGGACGGAGCAAGGCAAAGCGCGATGCACACAGGGTATGCGTGTCACCACGTAACAGCGTACGTGATGAGTCATGGAGAACCATATGGGGTTCTCATCCAGAGGAGGTGTGTAAAAGTGCCACGCCGATGCGTTGACCGGGCACACTGTACTGGTGCGCGGTGTCGTCGTCGACCGAGACGACGAACCGGCCTTGACACCCAATCTCGCATCTGCAGTAGAGACCAATCGCGTGCACGCGGGGAGCATCTGGGTTGTGGGAGACAGGTTTTTGTGTTTCCCTGCCCAGGTGAAAAGGAAGAGAAGAGACAGCGGGTGAGCTCTACGAATGAAATGCCAAAAGGCGCTGCTGCTACGCACGATATGGGGAGGCCCTTGGAGCGTAGTTGATCCTGGAACATCTGTGCCCGCTTGGAGTTGTCCACGTCGGGGTCGGCAATGACGGAGAACTGTCCGAAGAAGTTGGAACGTGGGGGTAGTGCCAAGAGCGCGTCGACCAGCTCTTCGCCCCATTGATATTCGGGGACGTCGACGCGTGGCAATGAAGACACCGGTGGTGCGTCTCTGGGGAGCTGCGAACTCGCTGTTTGGTGTCTATGATGGTCACGCTCGTTCAGGTTGTGAATTAGGGGGGTAGTGCTAGTGGGTGTGACGGCGCCGGTAAGCTGCGCAGGTGTGTTAGATCCTGGGTGAGATCGGTGGGGAGGCTGAGAACTCGCCGCCGACGTAGTCGCGGGATTCGTCCACCTTATATTTAGCTCCGATGGTGGCGCGGATGAAGGGTGGGTCTCTAGTGTGGGGAGCGAGATGAGGTTCTTCCCATGGTTCTTCCTTGCCTCTACAGATCTCTTCCAACGGTGATAGTTCTCCGTCCTGTTTCGACGACAGCGGTCGCAGTTTTTTCTCGTAGCGTCTGGGAGGGGAACCTTGCAGGTTTTACATCTGATAGCGGGTGTTTCTGTAGGGCCGAGGACGAGGGAGTGTACCGGTTGAGCCATGGCAACCCACTTTAGCGATACCGTGACCTGTTGGTTCGTTGCTTAGTAATGCCTCGAGTTGGAGAGATCCACTCAATCTATCCACTCGTCGTTCCGTGCCTACGTGAGATGATTGTTGATAGTATAACGTGGATGGTACTTTGTCGCCCACTATGTTCTTGGCGTTTAAAGCTGACCCGTCTTTCAGGTTAACGTGACGCCCACGCCCACTTCTGATTCCACTGTAGGATGGCACTCCTCCAGCCCTCCCTTCGCTCGCTCCCTTTTGAACTAATCGAGGAGATTATCGTCATCACTACTCTCCTCGGAGACACCCGTGCGGCAGCTACTCTTTCTCAGACATGTCGATCCTTTCGTGCCCTCGTCTATCACCAGTTTAGCAAGCATCTCTGGCGCGAGATGTTCCTTGTTGTCTTCGACAATCCATTCCTAGCGCGCGATGTACGCACCCACGGACGAGCGCCACTACCTCATTTAAACCCGGGTAACAGGAGTTGCCCTTCGGAAGATGTTTTCCCCTGGGAGGATGAGTACAAGCGACGTATCTGGACAGAATCCTTTATCCTCCAACGCACCCGACCTCCCCAGGACACTGCCTTCTCCGATTTACCCTCCTCCGATGTCGAGGTGCACGCCGCTTTGCAAACGCTTCTCCGCGTCATCTCGACCGCCCCGCCGCTCCCATACGATGCCCTTGCGTGCATGGAGTCTCATCCGTCTCATCCTCCGCGCCCGCACCCGATATGCCCCCCGCTCTTCCTCGCTGCCCACATACACCCTACCCTCATTCTCGGCTCGCGCAATACTACCTGGCTTGCGCGCGTCTTAGCCCACGGTCTGCCCCACGCGCTCATGGCGCGTCTAACTGTGTTCGATGAGCACGGCGGGGTCGATGTACAGAAGCAACCCGTCGAGTGGGACGGCTTGCTCGCGAAGCTCGTCGCACAGATCGGCTTGACGACGTTAATCGGGACCACGCTCCCCACCGAGAAGCAGCACCGCACCCCGGCCATCCCCCCACTCACTTCGCTTACATCAATGCCGAACGGTGATAATAATGGAGAGGGCGTCACCGCGGAAGTCACCGATATCGCGGGATCGCCTGTTGAAGAGGGCATCGGAAGCGAAGATGACGACGGTGGTGATGATGATGACTCTATAGCTCAGGACGACCTTCGGAGTCAGGAGCCGCACGACATGGACCCGTCATCGTCCAGTGATGACTCGGATTTTCAGCCTGGGAGCGAGAGTACGAGTGAGAGCGATGATGAGGGAATGAGTGAGATCGACGGCGATGAGGTGTTCGGCTCTATCGCGACCCTGGCGACGACCTCGCTGGATGGCGTGCGCCGCCTCGCACGAATTCGCGTGTACAACGCGGCATATTTGCACCCGTCTCGCGCCTTTGGACCCTTCCTCCCCTTTGGTCCTACAAGGCCAATGTACAACTTACACCCGTCTCGCGCCTTTGCGCCTTTCCTCCCCGTCGACAATCGTTCTTCAAGGCCAAGTTGCAGCACGGGGTTCTTTGCCGATGGGGAGGAAGACCAGGGAGCAGAGGCGGAGTCATCGACAACCAGCGTTCCTCCCGTGCCGCAAATCCCTGACTCTACCTTTTTCACGAGCCCGTTATTCGATCCCGACTACGACTACGATGACGATGACGTTTTTTTACCAGGCCAGGGCGGCGACGAGGACGAAGACGCCTTTTTATCTTGGCCATGGTCAGTTCCCGGGGATCAGCTGCGCTTTGACTGGGCGTGGATCGCGGCCGCGCGACAGGTGATCGAGCTCAACCTACGCGATCTGCTCGTGACCCGGCACCGCGATGTCCTGCGTGCTCTGCTCAGCCTTGAGGGCCTACGCCCGTGCTCTGCGCCGGGGTTCCCGCTCGCGGCGCCTGAGTGGTCGGCAGCGGAGGGCGAGGGTTCCGCCGGCGAGGATGATAGGCAGTATAGGGACGGGGAGGGGTGGGACTGGGCGGGCGTGGAAGGACAATGGAGGTACGTGATTGACATGACGACGCCTGTTTCGTATTGACGTCGATTTGGTGCGCCGTCAGGCGGTGTGTGTGTTGGTTGGACTATGGTGATTTGCTCTGTACGTATACGCTCAACTTAGCCGCGTCTTTTTTTGACTAACCAAGACCCAACCTTTACTATCTCTCCGACCCTGTTAGGCAACAACGTGTGTCGTCCTCTTCTCCGTCTCTGTCGCTCCACTCTAATGAGGAGACGCGGAACAACAGTCGCAACCGCTCGCCCAACGATTCTCCCATCCAGCGCTGTACGAGGTCATGCGGATCATCCCGTTGACGCTCCGCATCTCGCACTACACGCGCGCCCCCGCCGCGTGGCCAGGTCGCCCGACGATCCACGTCGTCGGCGAATGGCACACCGCCACGACGCCACCTTCGCTCACGCGCGTGTACGGGACGGTGGAGATGGCTACCTTGGGCGATGTGCGCTGGACCCTCGTGCGTGATATCTTTTTCTCTCGGGCCCATTTGCGATTTGCGGCGCCGGTTGACACGCAGGCAGACATCCTCTCGCGAGGACGGAGACGGCGAATGGGCCAGCGAGGGCGTACAGCTCGGCGGGCGCGGCTCGGCGATAGGCGTCATTGGGATGTGGACCGGTGCGGAGCACGAGCCGTCTGACCCGCTCGGTTCGTGCTACACTCTGCTTCCCCTACCTCCAGTGAATTGACGATTCTCCCTTTTGGGGGTGCGGGTTGGGTTATAGGCCCGTTTTGGGCCTGGAAGGTCGGCCCTGCGACTGCTGTTGTCACTCCTACCACATGATGTCGCAGGATGTCAAAGACAGATATCACGGTTGATTGTGATGTTATATGAAGTGGAGGACCTGGCACACCAGGATTTGATACTCTTAGGCGAGGATCATAAGCACTCTTGATGGACTGACCGACTAGGACTTGGATACAAGCATCTATGTCATGGTATCATTTATGGCATGAAGTCTTCGGGTTACTATCTTCTCTTTTCTTTGATTTTGATTTTGCTTTCCCCTCCCCCGCTTTTAATTAGCAATTTAACTTATGTGTCTGTATTGTGTGATAAAGTTGAAAGTAGACAAGCGACAATGCAGGTTCTATTATCCCATCACACATCTGACAATGACTTTGTGATCTCGAAATGTCCACTCAAAGACGCAATATGAAAGGGAGTCCAGCCCCTATCATCCTTGGCACCTACATTTGCGCCATGGCTAAGTAGCAGGCGTACGACATTGCCTTTCAAGGCCAAATGGGAAGATGCTGCCAGGTGCAACGGTGTCGAGTGTCTCACATCCTGAGCGTTGACATCTGCCTCTTGCCGGATCAGTATCCTTACAGTGTCGCCACTCCGCTTGGACGACGCCAGATGCAACGGCGTCAAGTGGGTTTTATCCCTCGCATTCACGTCCGCCTCGTGCCGGATCAATACCTGCACAATTTCCGCCTTCTTATCGGATTCAGCCCAACGGAATTGCGCAAGAAGTCTCTTGTCCTGACCATTTGCATCAGCCCGCACCAGACCAAGGGTTGCACAGATTCAACACTCACCTGATAAGATGCAAAGGCGTCGAGTGGCTCCCATCGAGTGCGTTTACATCTGCCCCATGCTCGATCAAAGCTGCATGGTTTCAGTCTCCCCCCGGGACGACGCCAGATGCAAAGGCATCTTGCGATTCCCATCCAGCGCGTTGACATCCGCACCGTGTTCGATCGAAAGCCGCACGACTTCAGGACTCCATGAAGGCGATGCCAGATGCAAAGGCGTCGAGCGGCTCCCATCGAGTGCGTTTACATCTGCCCCGTGCTCGATCAAAAGCTGCATAGTTTCAGTATCCCCCCGGGACGACACCAGATGAAATGCGACTTGGCGGTTCCCATCCAGCTCGTTGATCAATAGCTGCACGACTTCAGGACTCCTCGAAGGCGACGCCAGATGCAAATGTATCTTGTGGCTCCTGTCACGCGTTGACGTCTGCACCGTGATCGATCAATAGTGGCGCAATTTCAGGAGTCCTCTTTGACAAAGCCAGATGGAAAGGCGTGGAGTGAGTGTCATCCCGTGCGGTCACGTCTGCCCCGTGCTTGAGCAATACTTGGACAGTTTCGGCCTTCGCCCTCCCTTCATAGTATACTGAGAAGTAGCTTTTTTTCACATCAGCCCTGTGCTATAACAAGAGTCGCGCAGTTTTGACACTCACTAAAGATGACACCAGATGCAGAGGCGTACAATGTCTCAGATCCTGTGTGGTGGCCGCCGCCCCATGCTGCAACAGCGGCTGAACTATTCCAACCTATCCACCTTTTGATGCCAAGTGCAACGAAGTACGGTTGTCCTTGTTCTTGGCGTTGACAATTATGCCATGCCTTAGTAGCACCCGAACAAATTCAATCCGCCTATTCTTCACTGCCAAATGTAGTGGTGTCTCGTGGTTGTCCTCGCGCGAGTTTGCATCTCCACCAAGGACGAGTAGCCACTGCGCGATATCAACAGATCCATTGACCGATGCAACATGCAGCAGAGTACGATTATGGTTGCCCCTAATATCCACGTTTGCACCGCGCTGGTGTAGTAGCTCTGCAGTGTGGAAGTGTTTGCTGCGCAATGCTGCGCAATGCTGCGCAATGCTGCCTCCAGTGGACTGCGATTTCGACCGACTTGCGCATTTAGATGCTGTGGGTGCTCATTGACGAGGTGTGCCGCCAGGTCACGGAATCCGCATAGTGAAGCATAGTATAGCAGAGATCCAGGAGGTATATTGCCGTCATAACCCACGACAAAATTCTATCTTGTGTCAATGTCATACAACATGAGCCACGCCGCGAAATGTGGTTTCGCCAAGTTGAAGAGACGTCGCATCCCATCTTTTACACTTGTTGACACCTTGAACTGAGCATGGCCCACCCAGTGCCGAGCGGCATATTCGGCCAGAGAGCTACTTTTGGCCTTGGCATCACCCACGCCGTTGTCCGATTGGAGTAGGATTCCCAAGCAAGCCTTGACAATGACGGTGTGGGCTGGCTTGGGACGGATATGAAAATGTGAAACGTCGGCGCTTGAAGTAGTCAGGCGATCCGAGGTCAAGAATTCTTTGACCGAAAAGTGCGAAAATTGGACCACGCGGTGATGGCTGTTGCCGACAACCACAATCAAGCTGGAGCACGTAGACAACACAGCTTCTTGCTGGTCTTTCCACCGCCAATCCTCCTTCAGTTCCGGTATCCCTTCTTTTGCCCCATCAAAGTCGAGCGCAAGAATCTCTGCGAGCTCCTCG